>Ga0184605_10000240_pt1 | contig 15906 bp, 13 predicted proteins | sample PLM0_30_coex_FD_132995 | JGI IMG/M metagenome (GOLD analysis project Ga0184605, IMG submission 132995) | Groundwater sediment microbial communities from an aquifer in East River, Colorado, USA - PLM0_30_coex | ecosystem: Environmental > Terrestrial > Soil > Riparian zone | place: USA: East... | reverse complement strand
TCTTAACGACTCTCGCGGCGGCGCCAGCGAGCGCAAGCGCGAGTAACATCGATATGAAAACGCGCGTCCATTTTTTGTTGCCGCGCCACCAGGCGATCGCAGCCAGCGCGGCGCCAAGCGCAACGTGTTCGGTCCAATCACCCAACCGGCTCACGCCGCGCATAAAATTCTTTGCCACGCGGCTCTGATGTTGCGCGATGAAATTTCGCATCGCGTCATCGAAGTGGAATGCCACGATGACGACGATCGCGGCAATCACGATGCCGATCAGCCAATAAAAAACGCACCTGCGCTTCACAAATAAGTTCCCGTCACATTTGTCGGACGCTATTTTGGGTCCGCGCTTGAAATCCGCAACCCCGATCAATCACGAGCAGGCGACGAAAGTCGGTGTCCGCAACTATGCGCTTCTATTTTTCGGCTGCTTGCTTTTTCATCTCGCCGGCATTTGGAGTTTGCCGTTGATCGATCGCGATGAGCCGCGCTTTGCTGAAGCGTCGCGGGAAATGATCGAGCATCGCGATTACATCGTTCCGTATTTCAACAACCACCTTCGGCTCGACAAGCCTCCCCTCACCTACTGGGCGCAAGTTGCGAGTTACAAGGTCTTTGGCGAAAACGATTTCGCCGCGCGCTTTCCGTCTGCAATTGCCGCCGCGCTGACTGCATTGTCAATCTTCGCGTGGGGCTCGCGCCTTCGGTCGCCGCGGCAACCTTCGGCGTCGCCGGCACGCATGGACGACGAACGCGTCGGTTTCTGGGCGGCGATTATCTTCACGCTTTCATTGCAAACATTTTTGCACGCGAAAGCCGCCGTCGCGGACATGTGGCTGGTTTTGTTTGTGACGCTGGCGCACTGGGCGGGATTTGAATTGATTTGGCCTCGGCCAACTTCGGCAGAACATCGAACATCGAACATCGAACATCGAACATCGAATTCGTGGTGGTGGATCTTCTATTTAGCGCTGGCGTTCGGTTTTCTGGCGAAAGGTCCGATCGCGTGGACGCCACTCTTAACCGTTGGATCGATAACACTTTTTGTTCGCGAAACACAACTCGGCACGCGTTTTAAGTTTGTGCGCGGAATCTTGTTCACGCTCGCGGTTGTCGCGCTTTGGGGAATTCCTGCGTTAATCCAGACACACGGTGAATTTTTTACGATTGGAATTGGCCGCCATGTGATCGGGCGCTCGTTCGGCGCGATGGAAGGGCACGGCGCGAATTCGTTAGGTGCGTATCTCCTGCTGCTGCCATTTTATTTCGTGACGATCCTCGTCAGTTTCTTTCCCTGGTCGATCAAATTGCCATGGTTGGCGAAGCAGCTTTGGAGAAAACCAGAGGCCGCGGTCGGCGACCGCGGCTACAACGATAATTACCTGATCGCGGGCGCAGGAATCATCTTCATTATTTTTTCTCTTATCAAAACGAAGTTGCCGCATTACACGCTACCGGCCTTTCCGTTGCTCTCGCTTTTGCTCGCCCGGCGCTGGATCGACAATGAAATGCCGATCGCGTTCTTCAAAAAATCCGCACTCACTTTCGCAGTCGTCTGCCTAGTGATTGCCCTGTTCATTGCGCCGTTCGGTGCGCGATTTTTTCCGGCCTGGCAACTTTATCGACAATCACGCGAATATTTGCGGCCGGAGATGCAGTTCGGCGCGGTCGATTACAACGAGCCGAGTTTGGTCTGGTATTTTCGCAGCCCCGAAAGCGTTCGGGGCTGGCTGGCGACGCCAGCGCTTCACCCAACGAATGTCCAGCGCTTCCTGGAGCAAACTGGCCCGCGCTTTGTCATCTTGCCGACTGATCTTGCGGCCAAGATTTATCCAGCCTTGCCTAACGACTGGAAAGATTTTCGCGCACGCGGGTTCAATATTGCCAAAGGCAAGCGTGTCGAGCTTACGCTGATCTTGAAGCCGGATTAACAATTAGAGGTGGATCGAGCAGTCCCTTCTCCGCCAACGGACGGACTCGTCCCGTGGCGAGCTCGATGCTAGAATAGGCGGCGAAGCCGCATGTATTTAACATCGCCGGACGGAGCGGCCGATCCACCAGACAACCTCGGACGTTTGCAGTTTGCGCTTGGTCTGATAGGGATTGCAAAAGATGATCACGTTTCTCGATGGCCGGCTGACGAGCGCATTGCCGACGCAGGCTATTGTCGATGTTGGCGGAGTCGGTTACGAAATTTTTATCCCGCTTTCGAGTTACGATAAACTTCCTGCGGTTGGTCAACCGATTCACATTCTCACTCATCTGGCCGTTCGCGAAGATGCGCACGTGCTTTATGGATTCATGAGCGCGGCGGAGCGCGATCTGTTTCGCTTGCTTGTCAATAACGTCAGCGGAATCGGACCGAAGCTCGCGCTCGCGGTGCTGAGTGGAATGAGCGTAAACAATTTTAAAGCGGCGGTCGTAAACTCCGATGTTGTGTCGCTCGCGAAGATCAGCGGTCTTGGGAAAAAGACGGCGGAGCGAATCGTCCTGGAATTGAAAGACAAGTTGGGCGTAGCGGCGGCTTGGGAAGCGGCGAGCGCGACGCACGCGCCCACGCCCGAGCAGGGACGCGCGAACGAAGCCGTGCTCGCGTTGATCGCGCTGGGCTACAAACAAGTCGATGCGCACAAGGCCGTGCGTGAGTTTCAGGAACGCGGTGAAGCGAAATCAGCGGAAGAGCTGGTGAAGCTCGCGCTCAAACAGATGGCGGCGGGAAGATAGCCATCTCGGCTGTCCCCGGCAGATGGGCTTCCAGCCTGTCGCCTATGGTATTCGACAGCCGAGACGGCTGTCTGCCGTGACAGGCTGGGAAGCCTATCTTCCAGTTGGACGTTGAGCGTTGGGCGTTGAACGTTAAGACGCAATGCTGGTTCAAGACGAAAAGGTTTCCGCGATTCGTAGCGCTTTTCCTAAAGAAGGATTGTTCGCGGAAAAGGATTGGCTGCTTTCGCCCGACGCGTTTTCGATCGAGAAAAAATTTCTCGCCGAGCTCGAGCAGCTTGGCCATCGGCTCTTTGTTTTTCAGCGTGCTTGCAATCTGCTTTACCAACAGAGCGTCAAAGGAAAGCAGCCCGCGTGGGTCGCGCGTTATCTCGACGCCGGCAAACCGAAAGAGCTAATCGAGCTTTCGCGGCGCAAAGAAATTCGCGACGACTTACCACGCGTCATTCGTCCCGATCTCATTCTCACGGAGGAAGGTTATATTATCGCCGAAATCGATTCCGTGCCGGGTGGGATTGGCTTAACTGCGTGGCTCAATCAAACGTACTCACAGTTCGACAAGGAAATCATCGGCGACAATGAGGGAATGCTGGATGGGTTTCAAAGTGTTCTACCGAACGGCGGCGACATCGTTATTTCACAGGAGGCGGCCACATATCGGCCCGAGATGGAATGGATCGCGGCGCGATTGAGAGAGCGACATCGCGATCTGGAATGGCGCGTGATGGCGGCGGAAAATTATGAGCCACGAGATGATCGCGCGGTTTACCGGTTCTTCGAGCTCTTTGATCTGCCGAACATTCCGAAGATCGACAATCTCCTTCGTGCTAGTGCCGAAGGCCGCATCACGATAACGCCGCCGATCAAACCGTATCTCGAAGAAAAAATGTGGTTCGCGCTTTTCTGGATTCAACCGCTGCGCGAATTCTGGCGACGCGAACTTGGCGAGAAATATTTCATGAAGCTCCAGGAAGTTATTCCGTATTCTTGGCTGGTCGATCCAACGCCGTTGCCGCAGCACGCGGTCATCCCGCGACTTGAAATCCACGATTGGCGCGAAGCGGCCAAGTTCAGTCAAAAAGACCGCGATCTTCTTTTAAAAGTAAGCGGGTTTTCTCCACTCGGTTGGGGCAGCCGCGGCATCGCGCTGGGAAGCGATCTTCCGCATGCCGAATGGGAGAAGAGGATCGACAACGCGCTCGCGTCATTCGATTCGGCTCCGACCATTATGCAACGCTTTCACAAAGGCCGCTTATTTGAACATCGATACTGGGATCCTGAGTCCGGAGAGTTAAAAACGATGAAAGGACGCGTTCGCCTTTGCCCGTACTATTTCGTGGAAGACGATCGCGTGAGATTGCGCGGCGCGCTCGCCACCATTGCTCCCGCTGACAAGAAATTTGTCCACGGGATGCGCGACGCCATCCTGGCTCCATCGCGGATCGTCAGCGAAAGCTAGCGAGCCGGCCGCTCTGAAAACATTTGGATCGCATTATTTCCAGGAGACGGTGAGCTCGCGAGTGTGAATCGGGCCGGCGGGCGTGAGCTGGCTCGAGTAAAGGTGGAATGCCTCCACGTGGACCATTCCCACATCAAGATCGACATTCGTTTGCAAGAATTTTCGCACCGATTGCGAAGAGACATCGCGACAACGCGCCAGCGTGATGTGCGGATGCCACGGACGCAAATCCGGATCGAGGCCAACGGCGAGGGCCGCGTCGCTCACCCGCTTGTGCAATTGAAAAAGGTGCGGATGCCCGTGACCGACGCCGATCCAGATAATCTTGGGTGTGCCTTTCGGCGGGAATGTTCCGACGCCGGCTATCGGCAGAAAAAAAGCGCCGAAATGAATCGCGCTGAGTTCTTCGCGGAATTTTGCATCGACATCTTCCGGCACGTCACCAAAGAAACCGAGCGTGAGATGTATCTGTTCGGCGGCGACCCACCGGACACCGCGAATTTGTGGATCGAGATCGATAAGAAATTGTCGAATTGTTTGGGACAGATCGACCGCGACGAAGAGGCGCTCTGTTTTCACTCCTCGCCGCAAACGTCGGCCCCGGTACGCGCCTGGTCGCCGCTTTGATCAACTTTTCCCGGTAGAAACCTGTTCACCTTTTTCATGACGTACGCGGTCAGATTAGGGAAGAGTGCGTTGGCAGCGATGATGAAATAGGTTGGCCATGGCATCGCGAGTGCGGGCTGACCTCGTCGACAGGCGGCAAGAATTTTCCGCGCCGCACGTTCGACCGAAATGGAAGCGAATGGCAGCTTGCTCGACATCGCGAACCATTTGTATTCGGCGGAATGGTCACCTTTGAACGTCGCATGAATTTGCGATCCAGTACGCATCATCCCGGGCGTGACCGTCGTGACGCGAATATTTTCGCGCGCCAATTCCGCGCGAATTGCGTCGGAGAAACCAGTGAGCGCAAATTTACTGGCACAGTAGGGCGCGAGATGCGGTACGGCGATTTTGCCGCCGATCGAGGAAATGTTTACGATGCGACCGCCACCGCTCTTTCGCATTTTGGGGATGATTTGTGAGATCAATTCGAACGGCGCCCAAAAATGCAGTTGCATCGCGCGCTCAAAATCTTCGCGCACCATGTGCTCGAGGGGGCCGACTTGGATGATGCCGGCGTTGTTAATCAAAATGTCGATCCTGCCGAAACCGTCGATGGTCTGTTGGACTGCCGATTGAATTTGCGTTCGATCGAGCAAATCGCACTGGATTGTCAGGACTTCGCCACCGCGACGTGCCAGATCGGCTTTGGCGCGCGATAGTTCGGCGGCGTCGCGCGCGATCAGCGCGACCTTTCCGCCTTGATGGCAAATCTGTTGCGCGATGACCAGACCCAGTCCACGCGAGCCGCCGGTGATGAGAGCGGGCGTGTCGCGAAAAGAGAACCGGGGCATTGGTGAAACGTTCAACGTTCAATCCTCCTTCGCAACGCTACGACGTGAAGGGCGCTCAACATTCAACGCTGAACGCAGCCGACACGGCTGCCGCTACAAATATATGTCGATCTATCCGTGTTTACGATTGAAGCGCGCGATTTCGCGTTGCGTTTCGCGGTCGACGGCGCGCTTTTTCAGGTCCGCGCGCTTGTCGTGCGCGACTTTTCCTTGCGCGACGCCGAGCTCGGCTTTGAGCTTCCCGTTTTTCCAGTAGAGTTTTAGAACGACAAGCGCGCGACCTGCAACCTGCGTTTCGCCGTAGAGTTTATCGATCTCTTGGCGATGTAACAGAAGTTTGCGCACGCGTTTCGCGGCCGGAATTTCGTGGCTGGCGCGTTCGTACGGTTGGATGTCGGCGTTGTAGAGAAAAGCTTCCCCCTTCTCGATGCGCGCGAAGGCGTCGCTAATGTTTGCTTTGCCGGCGCGAATCGATTTGACTTCGCTACCCTTTAACTCGAGGCCGGCCTCGTAGCGCTCGAGAATGTGAAAATCGCGCAGCGCCTTGCGATTAATGATCGACTCGGCTGCCATGATCGCGCCCGGAAACGCGAGAGAAATCTAGGCGTTATCCGCTGAACCCTTGAGCGATTCGTAAGTGAGCTTGCCCGCGATGATTTCCTTGAGTGCAATGTCGGTAAGAGAGGCGCGCGGACCTACCTCCACCATCGGCCGATGTCCCAAGCCGAGCTGACGCACGCGCTTGGAGACGACGTTGATCAGGAGTTGCTGATTGGGGATGACTTGGGCTGCTTCCTGGAGGAGTTGAGTCGTCATATTGCGCAAGGAACGGACGGGGCGGAATGCTTCCGTCGGGAATTGAAGAATGGTCGGCGAGTCGCTCACAAGGGCGGGCGAAAGAAGCAGTGGAGCGAGCATGATAACGAAAACGGGAATTGTGACTTTGCTGGCGGCGCGCGGGGTTGTCAAATGGATTTGTTAAGCACTTGCCATGAGCACGGAAATACGCGAAGTAAAGCGCGGCCGAAAGAAATCCGTGGCCGTCAGTTCGGGCTGTGGCTCAGCTTGGTAGAGCGCCTGGTTCGGGACCAGGAGGCCGTGGGTTCAAATCCCACCAGCCCGATAATCTTCATCCCGCCACAGATTTTCGTCGAAATTCCGAAATCTGTATGAATCTGCGTAATCTGGGATGCGAATTTCCCAGAGCGCTCCAAATGAACGACGATCGCGATTTGTTCGTTGCTGGTAAGGGCCGCCAAAGATTTACACGACTGGTTTCAAATTCATCATACGACTCTGCAATTCGAAACGCCGGACCATGAATGCAGCCTGGCGCGCGAGGAGAAGGTCTGGTTAAGGAGTTGCCTCGGCCTCACCGCATTCCGCGCAACCGGAGAAGAACCAGTTGCAGTTTGTCGCATCACATGCTTGCATTTCCAGCCGCCGACACGGCATACTGCTGAAACCCTTATGGGCTCTCTGAAGAAACGACGCAAAGCGAAAATTTCGAAACATAAGCGCCGCAAGCGCATGAGGGAGAATCGCCACAAGAAGCGCCTGCGCTACAAGGCGTAAGCGCGCGTTGCCTTTTGATTGTTCGTTAGGCTGGCCGACGCTAGGTTGCGAATGGAGTCGCCCGCAGCTAGAATCGGAAACATGACCGAGCAGAAGCACTGGGGTGTCCGCGCTCTCCAGTGCCTTCCTTTCGTGCTGGTTTTTTTCTCCTTGGCTAACCTCGGAGCCGCGCGGACGCCGCGCGCGCTCTCGCTGAAGGTCGAGCCTTCGCCGACCGCCACGATAAAAAAAATTGAGCGACAGGAGGATTCCCTTAACCTCGCGCCGGCCAAGGACCTCGTCCTCGACGCGGAGGGGCAGCACAAGGCTGAGGCGCTCGCTCATTTTGTCGAAGGAATGTCGTTCGAAGAAAACGGCGAGATAGACAACGCGCTCGAGGCGTATCGCAAAGTGCTCAACGTCGATCCAGGCCAATCCGAACTAGCATCGCGTGTGGCCACATTGCTAACACGGCAGGACGATTTTCCAGAGGCGATCGATGTTCTAAAAGACGCGATCAAGGCCAACCCCAATGAGCCCGATCCCTATCTCCAGCTCGCTTTTATCTATGCGAAATATCTTAAGAAAACGGATCAGGCCGTCGATTACGCGAACCGGGCCATCGCGCTCGATCCGCGTAACATCGAGGCTTATCAGCGTCTCTGCGAAATCCAACTGGCGGCGGGAGAAGAAAAAAAAGCGCGCCAATCACTGGAGCGCGCCGCAAAAGTCCATAGCGACGACCCGGCCTTCTGGGCGCGGCTAGGGAAACTTTACGCAGCGATTGTTTTCAAACCCGATTCCGAGCCGAAGTCCGACGAAATAGGACGCGTCAACGAGATTTTCAAAAAGGCGGCGGAAAACGCGGGCGACGATCCGACGGTCCTCAAAGCCGTCGCGGACTATTATGCATCGTCGCAACAAATAAAGGAAGCCATCCCGCTCTATCTTCGCGCACTCGAATTGCAACCGGACGACGCCAACGCGCGAGAAAAACTCGCCGCCGGCTTTGTCGTGACGAATCAGCGCGCCAAAGCGATTGAGATGCTCGAGCAAATTATCAAACAGCATCCGGAAAAATATCAGCCATACGATTTGCTCGCCCAGGTTCTGGACGATGAGGCGCGATCGCTCCAGCGCGCGAACCAAGCCGACCAGGCAAAAGCTGCGTTCGCGAAAGCAGAGGCAAATTACGAGCAAAGTCTGTTGATCAATCCCACTCATACCATTACCTACTTGCGATTGGCGGAGTTGCTTCTCGGCCCGGTGAAAGATGCCGGGCGCGCGGTGAAAATCCTCACCGAAGCTCGCCGCCGTTTCCCGAACGCGCCGGCAATTGCCTACTATCTTGCCATCGCCCAGCGCGAAGCAAAACAGACCCAGCAAGCGGTGGCGACTTTTGAAGAGGCGCTACACGAAGCTGAGCTCGAAGACAACGAAATCGTAAACGCGCGCTTCTATTTCAATTACGGCGCGACGGCCGAGCAGGCAGGGCTGTATGAAAAGGCCGCGGATTTGTTTCGCAAATCAATCGCTCTCGATCCGGCCGACGCGGCCGATGCCTACAATTATCTCGGCTACATGTGGGCGGATCATAGCCTGCACATGGATGAAGCCGAGGATATGATCAAGCGCGCGCTCCAGATCGAGCCGAACAATGGGGCCTATCTCGACAGTCTTGGATGGCTTGAGTTTCACCAGGGAAAATTGGATCAAGCCCTGGCTGATTTGCTTCGCGCCGCGAAAAATATGGTACATGACGACCCGGTTGTGTTCGAACACATCGGCGATACTTATTTGAAATTGAAGCGCGTGCCGCAAGCGTTGGAAGCATGGCAGAAGGCGATGGCGCTCGATCCGCAAAACAAGCAGTTGGCGGAGAAGATCGAGAGCACCCGGACCACGATCAGCAAAGAAACGTCAGCAAAGCCAAATCCGCTCAAATAACCAGAATGTCGATTCAGCATTTGGCCTTCTTCGGCAAACAGAGAGAGCGAGGGGCGTGATGCTTGCATGAACAAATATCCGACGCCTTGGCAGCAAAAAACGATGTGGGCCGCGCTTACCGCCCTTTTTGTCGTTTTTCTCGTGACCGTTGTCGGCGCCGTCATCTGGATCGCCGCAAACATCATCAGCTTTCTCCAGCCAATCTTAATTCCAGTCGCGATTGCACTGATTCTCGCGTATCTGCTTGACCCGCTGGTGACGAAAATATGCAAAGGCGGCCTCGGCCGCACGAAGGCGGTCGTTTTGATTTTTGCCATCATTTTTCTCGCGCTGAGTGGATTGGTTGCCTGGATCGTGCCGACGATTTCGATGCAGAGCGCGAATTTCGCGAAAGAACTTCCCGGCTACACGCAAAAAGCGCGCGACCGCATCGTCGATCTTATCGTCCAATACAATCGGACCTTTGGCAGCGCTGCCGGCGCCCGCGGAAAGTCCGCATCGCCTGCTTCAAGTCTGGTCAATCTGCTGCTCGGAACACCGCCGCCGCGCGCGCAACCGACCGCTGCACCAGCCGAGACCTCGCCAACTCCATTGCCGCAAACGGATGCCACTCCGGTCGAAACGATCGCCGTGGCGCCTTCGAAGATTACTTCCGCGGACAGGCAACGCATCCAAGCCTACGTGGAAAAGCAAATGCCAAATCTACAGCGCTATCTTCCAACCTTGGCGGAGAAAGTCTGGGACATTCTCAAGAAGAGCATCGGCGGATTTCTTGGCGTCACCGGTTTTCTGCTCAGCCTGGTGTTGGTGCCGATTTATTTATTTTTCTTTCTAAAAGAAAGACCCCGCATTGAACGAAGATGGAAGGATTATCTGCCGCTGCGCGCCTCACCGCTTAAGGACGAAGTCGCGGAGGTCCTGTCGCAGATCAATAATTACATCATCGCCTATTTTCGGGGGCAGCTTCTGGTTTGTCTTGTCGATGGTACCTTGATCGGAAGCGCGCTCACCATTTTTGTTGGCCTCAATTTCGCCCCCCTCATCGGCCTGCTCGTTGTCGTCCTCACCATGATTCCGTACATCGGCATCGTCCTTTGCTGGATCCCGGCTGTGCTAATCGCCGCTTTTCAATTTGGCGACTGGACGCATCCGTTGATTGTGACAGCCATCTTCGTCGTCATCCAAAACCTGGAAGGAATCTTCTACGCTCCCCGCATCGTCGGTACTTCCGTTGGTCTCCATCCGATGACTGTAATCGTGTCGATCTTTGTCTGGGGCTTGTTGATTGGCGGATTGCTTGGTCCAATCCTCGCCGTGCCCTTGACGGCGACGATCAAGGTCCTGCTCACACGCTATGTTTGGGGGCGGCGTCTGCGCGAAGAAACGATTGAATCGATCGAAGAGGTGCCCATCGTCGCGAGCTCACAACGCGCCGAACCGTAGCTTCCGCCCCGAAAGCGTTCGGGGCCGCGAGTTGCATTCGATTCTGCTGCGAGCATAGGACAAAAGTGATGGCGGAAAAAATCATACGCGTCCGGCGCAGAAGAAAAATCCGACCCTTCCCCGGCGTCGAATCTCTCCCCATCTTCGGACAGCACTTATCGCCGGCCCGGATCGCTCTTTTGATTGGCGGGACCGCCCTCGTCATCGTTCTTGGCATCGTTTTCTTCAGCTACGGTTCAAAGCTTTTTAACCACTGGCGCGAAACCCGTTTGCTCCAGCGAGCGACTTCGACCCTTCAGCAGGAAAAATTTCAACAAGCAGCGCAGACCGCGCGAGAGGTCCTGGAACTGCATCCGGATTCTTTGCCCGCGTTCTACATTCTGGCAGAAGCAGCGGAAAAACAGAACCTCGAGGAAGCAGTTTCCTGGCGCGCACAAATCGCGCGCCTTCTTCCGTACGATCTCGATAGCGAGCTAAATCTCGCCTCCGCGGCTCTGCGATTTGGCCAACTCGATATCGCGCGAAAAGCGCTCGACCATGTGTCCTCCAACGATCGCGACAGAGCTGCTTTCCACGTTGTCGCCGGCTGGCTCGCGCGCGCAGAGGGAAATTTTGCCGAGCAAGAGCAGCAATTCGCGGCCGCGCTCAAAAAAGAGCCGGGCAACGAACTTTACCAATTTAATCTTGCCGCATTGCAAATCCGTTGCGCCGAGGAGGAAAAGAGCGCAACTGCGCGCGCCAACCTCGAGCAACTCAGCAAACTCGCTCCTTTCCGCACCGGCGCATTGCGCGCATTGCTAAATGACGCGGTGGAGCGCAGCGATTTCGACGCGGCCGACACGTTAGCGCAACAGCTCCAGATGTCGCAGCAGGTCACTTTTGCCGATTACCTGCTCTGCCTGAACTTTTATCGCAAGCTCGACGAGGAAAAATTCGAAGCTTTGCTGGAAAAAGTAAAACCATTTGCCGCGCGCAATCCGTCCGATCTCGCCCTCCTCATGGATTGGATGAACGATAATGGTCTTGCTGCGGAAGTCCTGAAGTGGCTCGACAAGTTGCCTTCCGAAATCACCACGCATCCACCAGTCGCCATCCCGGTGGCCAAGGCCTTCGCCGAAATGAAAAACTGGTCGCGACTCAAGCGCTGGACGCGGATCGGCTCATGGAAGGACACGGACTACTTGCGCCTCGCCTATCAAGCCTTCGGCGCGCGCCAATCGCGCCAATCGATCGCCGACGCGGAATTCGCGTCCCTCTGGGGCGCAGCCGAGCGCGCGGCCAACGACCAACCCGACCGCGAACTCAAACTCGCACGGCTCGCGACCAAATGGAATTTGTCCATAGAAGCGGAGCAACTTTGGTTGCGCGTTTCCAGAAATCCCCCGACACGGCGCGAGGCGCTCGATACACTTTATCGGCTTTATCGCGCGAATAATGACCTCAAAAAACTCTACAGCGTTCTCCAGCGCTTGCACGAAAGCTCCCCCAATGAGCCCGCCATCACCGCGAATCTCGCGCGGCTCGGGCTAAACATCGACCAAAACACATTAGAGGCGCAGAACCTCGCCAAAGAAGCTTACGATCGCGCGCCGAACGACGTTAATTGCGCCGTGACCTACGCATTCTCTCTCTACGGCCTCGACCGCACGGCCGAGGGTCTCGAGATCATAAAAAAATTGCCGCCTGATCAATTGCACGATCCCCATGCTGCGGTTTACGTTGCCTTGTATTTGCTCGATGAGAACCAGGCGGATGCGGCCCGGGATTACATCGAAGCCGCGGAGCGCGGCCCGATTTATCTCGAAGAGAAAAAATTGCTCGGCGAAGCCAGGGCCAAGTTAGCTCCGGCCTCGCCCACTCCATCGCCCTCGCCTTCGCCGACACCAACGCCTGCATCCACGCCCTAACTTGACTCCGACAATTCATTCATCAACCCCGTGGATGCTCGCCGCGGCGAACGCGACCCAAATGTGAATAGCTGACCAACGCCGCACCGCGCTGAGCACGGCGGCTACAAGTTAATCCTTGTACGGATCGATAATGTCGCGGCCGGCCATCGCTACGCCCAGCGGACGAAGCGTGTGCAAAATTCGAATTGTTCCTGCATGCGCGGTGAGCACATCGGGTAGTCGGCGATAAGCTTGCGGCGCTTCATCGAGATCGCCACCACGGAGCACAACTCCTTTGTCGGCGATCCACTTCATCATTTCGTCGTGCCTAACGAGTCCGTCTTGACGGATTCGTTTCTTGCCAACTTTCACGAATCGCCCTTTCGCCGCGGTGCGCGACATGATTCGCCCCGCGCCGTGAATCGTCGAGAAGAGCGCCTCGCGCGAAATCGGTGAATCAATTCCTTCGATGATCACCGCGTCGTCGCCCATGCTTCCACCGACGAAACCTTTCTGTCCCGGAAAAGCCGGCGTCGCGCCTTTGCGAACCACCCAATATTCCTCGCCGTCATGTTTTTCGCGCCACGCGAAGTTGTGATGGTTGTGCACTTCTTCGACAATCTGCGCGCCCAAAATTCCGCGCACGACATGCCGCCCCACCGCTTCGCGTCCAGCATACGCGTATCGTCCCGCCAGATGCATCCCGGCAAGATAATCGTGGCCGATCTCTGATTTTTCATCGACCACCGTCGGGGGCACGTCCATTCCGTCTTTGCCACCGGCCGCCTTCAAGAAATGCGTTGCGGTTTTGTGGCCAAGTCCGCGCGAACCAAAATGCACGCCCACCCAAATGCGATCCTCTTCATCGGTGAAAAGATCGACATAATGATTTCCGCCACCGACCGTTCCAAGTTGGTCGGCCGCCACCGGTTTCAACCCGCGCATCGGTTGCAACTCCCAGGCGGGATCGTCGAACAACTCGTGTTCCACGCGCGTTTTACTTTTGCGTCCAATGCCGAACGAAATGTCGCGCACGACGTCGTCCATTATCTTTTGGATCGATAATTCTAGTTGCGGACGCGTCACGTCGGTGAGGATGGCGAGATTTCCGCACGCGATGTCGAACCCCACTCCGCTCAGCGAAATCTTGTCCTTATAGGCAACGACGCCGCCGATCGGTTGCGCATAGCCTTTGTGGCCATCCGCGCACAAGACACCGCGTTTCCCCCCTGCCGCGACGCATGTCTCGATCTGTTTGATCGTTGCCTCGTCGTGCTCACCAAAAATCTTCGTCTTGGCTTCCATCAGCTGAAAAACTACAGCCAGGGCGATTGACCGCAATCGCCCGGACGCTTCGGCCTCCTGCAGCGCTAAAGCGCTGCGGCGCCCGCGCGGGAGCCACCCCTACCGGGCGCACAGATTGCAATCTGCTATTGGTGGAGAGATTTCCTCGCGATGACTTTCCACGATTCCACATCCGCGCGCGTTCGCGCCGGCGCGGAACAACGGATCGCTTTGATGCAATCGAAAACGACTCCGTGGAAAGGAAACTTGATCGCGGAAGCGAGTTCGCTTTTCGCTCGCGACGTGAGCTCTTTGTAGATCAAGCTCACATGCGGATCGGGCCAAGCCGCGTATAAAGATGCTTCTTCATGCAGCAACGCCGGAGTTTTACGCGGCAAAGGTTTGGCGCGCGATTTCACGCCGTGCTGCAACTCATTGCGCAATTCCGTGAGCGCGTTACTCGATTCGAACCGCACGAAAAGTGTCTTTGAGAACTTGGCCGAGAAACCGACATCCCTTACCGGGAGATGAATTCGCTGCGCTTTGATCCGTCGCAGAAGTTTTCGCGCCGATTGGTCGCCGCCCGGCGCGGTAAAAAGTGTCAGGTGCGGCTCGAAGCGCGGGGCATCGAGTTCTTCGGCGAGAATGCGGATAATCTCGGAAAACAACTCACGCACGGGCCGCGCGGGAATGAGCCAGTAAGCAATCGCGTTTTTCTTCATACTGTAGCGGCGGTCCATGACCGTCGGTCGAATTTTAAAATAGTGCGATGCTCATAGAGCGCCGCTACAGATTTGGTTGTCGATCTTACGTGCCGGTCTTTTCTTTCGTTGCCACGTCCTTGGAATTGATGTCGAAAGTAATCATGAAGCCGTTCGTGCCTTTGAATTCAAACGGCTTGTCGCCGCCGCGATAAGCTTCGACCTCGTTCGGCATCATGAGGAAGCCCTCGTTTCGAGGCACGCCCCAGTATTTCAGATTTCTAATCACAATCGGCTCATCGGTCATGCCTTTGAACTTGTTCAAAACCACTTCACCGGTCTTGCCATCATCCATTTTTGCCTCGGCGTGGTCTCGCGTTGCCGTCCAGCTCATCTTCGCGTCCTTCGCCACGCTGAATGAATTCCATTTCACGGGATAAACGTGACCGAGGATCGCCTTGATGCCGTCGCGTTGCTCCGGAGTGACAGAGGGATCGAACGTCAGCGCCGCCCAATCCATTTGCCCTTTCGAGAAATCGCCGCCTAAATCGCCCGCGACCCAGAATTTTGCGCCATCAAGTTTCGTTTGGCCGTAGCGACCGTGATTGACCTTGAAGGCGTTGTTGAACTTGCAGAAATGTTCGCCGCCTTCGCCATGAGAATGACCTGCATGTTCGCCGTGCGCCGCCGGTTTGTCGTTGAAGTAACATTGACAAAACATCGGACAACTGCACGCCTCGATAATGCTCGCGTTCATCGACCAATCGGGCGTGGCCGACTCGGTTTTTGCCAAAACTCCCGCGCGCGCGGTGAGAAAAAGAATTGAAACAACCAAATAAAAAACTCGCATAAGTACCTCCGGGTAAAATTTGTGATCTGAAAAATCCTAGTGGTTCGTTTTCATCCGGGTCAAGACGAAAAAAATGTCGCCAAACCGGCAAAGCCGGCAGCTTCTTCAACACAAACGCGACGATTATCCGGAGAAGGGCAACAGAAGGAGCTGGGCCATCCAACTGATTGATACAATCGGCTGCCTTTAGGCGCAAAGCAGGTCGATCTTATGGGTCCGTGAACCGTTGAACCGTTAAAGCGCTAAAGCGGTCGAAGCGCGTGGCGGTTTTATTGAAAGCACCGCTTCAACGCTTGAACGATTCGATGCTTCAACGCAGAGTGCGTTCGTGCCGACGAATGTCTTGGGAACCGGGTTAAAGTCCTGCTGCCGCAATCCGCTGACTGGATTCTATCGCGACGGCTATTGTCGCACCGGTGCTGAAGACGTCGGGCAGCACACGGTCTGCGTGCAAGCGACCCGCGAGTTTTTGGATTTCTCCGTGCTCGATGGCAACGATCTGGTGACACCGCATCCTGAATGGGGGTTTCCCGGGCTCGAGCCCGGCGATCGCTGGTGCATCTGCGTCACGCGCTGGAAAGACGCGCTCGAACACAACGTC
>Ga0184605_10000239_pt1 | contig 15924 bp, 14 predicted proteins | sample PLM0_30_coex_FD_132995 | JGI IMG/M metagenome (GOLD analysis project Ga0184605, IMG submission 132995) | Groundwater sediment microbial communities from an aquifer in East River, Colorado, USA - PLM0_30_coex | ecosystem: Environmental > Terrestrial > Soil > Riparian zone | place: USA: East... | reverse complement strand
CTCCCGTCCGACAGCCCCGCGGACTTCGCCGGGCCACTCGACTCGACCCTCACGACCAGCGCGCCGCGGCTGACGGACAGGCGCAGGCGCTGGGCCAGCTGCGGCCACAGGTCCCCGGTGGTCACCCCGAGGTACGCGTAGTCGACCCGGTGCGGCGGACGGCGAAGCTGCGCCAGCGAGCGCTTGACGGTTTCGACCGAGACCGCGAAGCCGACGCCCTCGCCCCCGCCGCCGGTCGACTGGATCTGCGAGTTGACGCCGATCACGCGGCCGTTCTGCGCCAGCAGCGGCCCGCCCGAGTTGCCGTGGTTGATGGCGGCGTCGGTCTGGACGGCGTCGCCGATCTTGAAGTTCGTCAGCGAGTCGATCGAGCGGTGGAGGGCGGACACGACGCCGACCGAGAGCGACTGCTCCTCGCCGAAGGGGCTGCCGATCGCGGCCACCGGATCGCCGACCGCGAGCCCGTGGGTCGAGCCCAGGCGCAGTGGCGTGAGCGTCAGCCCGCGCGGGTCGATCTTGAGGAGCGCGACGTCGCTGAACAGGTCGTCGCCGACCACCGCCGCCTGAACGCGGTTGCCGTCGGCGAACTGCACGTAGACGGCCCTCGGGTGCTCGAGCTTCGGCGGGTTGCCGCGGACCACGTGGGCGTTGGTGGCGACGAATCCCTTGGCGTCGAGCACGAACCCGGAGCCGAGCGCCTCGGGCGAGCGCACGAGTCCGCCGGAGTACTCGCTGATGACCGTGACGACACCCGGCCCGAGGCTCTTGTAGAGGCCCTTGGGGTCGAAGGCGCCGTGCTTGCCGAGTCCCTCGACCACGCGCACGCGGGTCTTCTCGGAGCGCGGCGGGGGATCGCCCGGGCCGCCCGGCGGGGGCCCGGAATCCGACGAGCCACCGCCTCCGCAGCCCGCGAGCGCGACGGCCGCGGCGAGCCCGGCCGCTGCCCGCCTCACTCGGGTCCGTTCTTCCCGTACCTGGGGAGGGCGAGCGTGAACACGGTGCGGCCCGGTCGCGACAGCAGCTCGATCCGGCCCTCCATCCGCTCGGCGAGCTCCCGGGCGATCGCAAGGCCGAGGCCGGACCCGCGCGCCGCGTCGGCCGTGTAGAAGCGCTCGAACAGCTGCGAGCGCGCCAGCGGGTCGATGCCCGGGCCGCTGTCCGCGACCGTGAGCTCGGCCGCGCCGTTGCTCTGGTCAGCGCTCACGGTGACGGTGGTGCCCTCCGGTGTGTGCCGGAGCGCGTTGTCGAGCAGGATACGCATGATCTGGGCCACCCGCTCGCGGTCGCAGAGCGCGGCGACCTCTCCGTCCGGAAGGCGCAGCTCGAGCTCCGTCCGATGCCGGGCGACCGCGGGCCTGAACTCCGCCGCCACCGCGGTGGCCAGCTCGCCTATGTCCACCTCCTCGGAGTTCAGCTGGAGCGAGCCGGCGTCGAGGCGGGACAGGTCGAGCAGGTCCACGGACAGCTTCCGGAGCCTGTCGATCTGCTCGCGCATCGAGCGCAGGAACTCGGCGCGCGTGTCCGCGTCGAGCTGCTCGTCCTCGAGCAGCTCGGCGAACCCCGCCAGCGAGAAGATCGGGGTCCGCAGCTCGTGCGACGCGTTCGCGATGAACTCCTTGCGCGCGCGGTCGACGCGCGCGAGCTGGACCTGCATCTCGTTGAACGCACGCGTGAGCCGGCCGAGCTCGTCGTCGCTCTCCACCGGCAGCGGGCGCACCTCTCGGCCCGCGGCGAGGTCGCGGGCCGCGCGCTCAAGTCGCGAGACGCGGTTGGCGAGCGCGCGCGCCACGAAGAAGCCGCTGATCACGGCGATCAGCAGCGCGACCCCGCTCGCCTCGAGCAGCCGGTTGCGCACCAGGTGGACGATCTCGGCGGCGTCGCTCTGGCGCGAGTAGATGGCGATCCAGACCGGCCGGCCGCGGTAGATCAACGGCGACGCCGCCTCGACGGACCCGTGCCGCTTGCGCGTGACGGTCGCGGACGCACGGCGCAGCCCGAACGCGCGCGACGCGAGCCCGTAGTCGGGCCGGACCACGGGGCCGGCGTTCGAGTCCGAGATCACGTAGAAGCGCGGCGGCGAGGTGGACGACTGCTGCACGCCGAGCAGCGTCAGGCGCGCGTTCGCCGTGTCGCCCACGGCACGCACGAACTCGTCCAGGTCCTTGCCGAGGACGTTCTTCCCCACCACGGCCTCGAGCCGCGGCGCAAGCGACACGACCGAGCGGCGAAGGTCGGCGAGGCGCTGGTTCTGGAGCCGCTCCTGGAGCTGCGGCAGGAAGAAGAAGATGACCGCGGCGAAGCCGAGCGCGGTGATCGCGAAGAAGAGGAGCGCGAGCCGGTTCTGCAGCGACCGGAGCCGCGGCGTCATCTGTCGCGGAAGTGGTAGCCGACCCCGCGGACCGTAGAGATGAGCTCGGGCGCCGCTGGATCCAGCTCGAGCTTCTCGCGTAGGTGGCGTATGTGGACGTCGATGGTGCGCGGGTCGCGGTAGGACGAGTCGCCCCACAGCCGTTCGAGGAGCATGCTCCGACTGAACACTCGTCCCGGGCTGCGCGCGAGCGCCGACAGGATCTCGAACTCGACGTAGGTGAGCCGGATCGGCTCGCCGCGCAGCTCGACCAAGCGCTTGGCGAAGTCCACCGTCAGCTCCCCATCGGTCAGGGGCTCCTCGGGTGCGTCGCCGTTGCGCGCCAGCTCGGCGCGCCGCAGCACCGCCTTCACCCGGCTGCGGAACTCCCGCATCGAGAACGGCTTCGTGATGTAGTCGTCCGCACCGAGCTCGAGCCCGAGGACCTTGTCCAGCTCCTCGGCCTTCGCCGTGAGCATGATGATCGGGACCGAGCTCTTGGCGCGTAGCCGCCGGCACACGTCGAAGCCGTCGACCTCCGGCAGCATCACGTCCAGGACCACGAGGTCGAACTGACCCTCACGGAAGCGGTCGAGCGCCTCCTGGCCCGTGCTGGCGGCGATCACCTCGTACCCCTCCTTGCGGAGCGGGTAGGTGAGGAGCGTCTGGACGGACTGCTCGTCATCGACCAGAAGGATCCTCGGCGCTTCACTCGACATCTCCCCGGTCTTAACAATCGAAAGTGTAGGTTGGAGCGAAGTTTGGGACGACAAAGGTGATCGAGCCCCGGCTCTACCGCGCCGCGTTCCTTCCGGCGCTCCTTGCCACGGTGGTCGCGGCGTTCTCCCTCGAGAATCGACCGCGGGGCGTGCCGCAGGGGCTTCCCGCCGACGTGTTGTTCGAGGGCAGGGTGGCTTCCTCCACGGTGGGTGAGATCGTGCACGGCGCCCGGGACCGCCGCGCGGGGACGCCCGGGGACGCGCGCACGGCAAGCGGGGTGGCGAGCGCGTTCCACCGCTTCGGCTTCACGACCACGACGGACCGCTTCGACGAGGGGGGCGATCGACTCGTGAACGTGATCGGCGAGCGACCCGGGCTGTCGCGGCGCCAGGTCGTGCTGGTGGCGTCCCGGGACGCGCTCTCCGTGCCCGACGCGACGGGCAGCGGCGCCGACACCGCCGCGCTGATGGAGGTCGCGCGCGTGCTCGCGGGGCGCGCGTCCCAGAAGACGGTCGTGCTGGCCTCGCTCGACGGTGGCACTCGCGGCGACGCGGGCGCGCGGAGGTTCGTTGCGCGGCTGCGCGACCCGAGCCAGGTCGACGGCGTGCTCGTCCTGTCGAACCTGGGCGCCCCGCGCTCGCACGGGCCGCTGCTGGTCGACTGGTCCAACGACGCCCGCCGCGGGAGCCTCGGGCTGCGCCGCACGGCAACCGACTCCCTGCGCAACGAGCTCGGCACGGACGGCGGGCCGGCGGCCACCTCTCCCGCGCAGCTGGCGCGGCTCGCGTTTCCCGTCGGACTGGGCGCGCAGGGCGTGTTCCTCGAGCGCGGGTTCGACGCGCTGCGCCTCTCCGGCAGCGGCGAGCGCGCGCCTCCGCGGGGAGACCGCGACCTCGCCGACCTGCGCGCGCCGCGCTACGGCGAGCTGGGACGCGCCGTCCTGCGTGTCCTGTCGGCCCTCGACGGGAGCCGCACTCGGCCCGCGCACGGGCCGCGCTCGTACGTTCTGGCGGGCGGCGGCGTCGTCCCGGGCTGGGCGCTCGTGCTGCTGGCGGGGACGCTGATCCTGCCGGCGCTCGTCGCGTCGATCGACGCGCTCGCGCGCGCGCGCCGGCGCGGCGAGTCGATCGTGGACTGGCTCGAGTGGGTGGTGGCGGGCACGCTGCCGTTCGCGCTCGGGCTGGGTGTCGCGGAGGTGCTCGTGCTGGTCGGGCTCGCCAAGGACGCGCCGCCGTCGCCGATCGAGCCGAGCCTCGCTCCCGTCGACGGGCGCGCGATCGGGGCGCTGGCCGCGGTCGCGTTCGTGGTCGTGCTCACGTGGGCGCTCCTGCGCACGCGACTCGTCCGCCGCGGCGGCGGGCTGCCCGACCCGGCGGCGCCGGGGGCTGGCGTCGCGACCGCGGTCGGGCTGTGCGCCGTGGCCGTCGGGCTCTGGTTCCTCAACCCGTTCGCCGCGCTCCTCTTCGCGCTGCCGCTGCACTGCTGGATGCTCGCCGCGCTGGCCGACGTCCGCCCCGCCACGCGCGCGTGGCTGATCGCGCTCGGCCTCCTGCCCGGCGTTCTCGTGGCGGCCACGTACATGCGCGAGCTCCTGCTCGGCCCGCTCGAGTGGCTCTGGTACGTGTTCCTGCTCGTCACCGGGGGACAGGTCGGGGTACCGACGGCGCTGCTGGGCTGCGTGGTGGGCGGCCTGCTGGCCGCCGCGGTCTCGATCGTGGTGGCGCGCTACCGTGCGGAGCCGGCACCCGCCCCGCCGACGCCGCCGTCGGGGCCGCCGCCTCCGGCGGCGATCGGTCCCGCGACGCGGCTCGAGGGGGCGCCGGAGCCGCGGCGGCGGTCGCTGTTGCGGCGCTGACTCGACGAATGGAGCCTTTTCCCCACCATGGTGTGGAAAAGGCTCCACCGAAGGGCGATGATTAGGAGATGGACCGCGGTATCGATCCCGAGCTCAGGCGGCGCATCGCGGCCGGCGAGTACGTGGTCGATCCGCACGCCGTCGCCGGGGCGATCCTGCGGCGGCGGGCCGACCGCGCCGAGGCGCGGCGGCTGTCACGGATGCTCGTAGCCGGTGAGCTCGACGACCTCGCCGTCGATCCCGACGAGCCGCGCGCCCGCCCCGGCGACGACTGAGCCGACCCAGGTGACCTGTGTCCCGGCGGCGCGGGCCGCCGACTCGACGACCTCGCGCCGGGCGGGCGAGACGGTGAGGAGCAGCTCGTAGTCGTCGCCGCCCGTGGCCGCGAGCTCCAGCGGATCGCGGCCCGCGGCGCGCGCGACGGCCTCCACGCCCGGCGCGAGGGGGAGGTCGGCGAGCCGCACCTCGACGCACACGCCGCTCCGCTCGGCGACGTGGCCCGCGTCCGTGGCGATCCCGTCGCTCACGTCGATCATCGCGCCCACCACGGCGCCCGCCAGGGCGGCGCCGATGCGGAGCTGCGGCTCCGGACGTCGGTGACGGCGGATCAAGGCCTCGCGCTCGGCGGGCGCGAGCTCGGCGTCGAGGCCCTCCAGCACCAGGAGGCCCGCGGTTGAGCCGCCCAGCGCTCCGGTCACGCCGACGAGGTGGCCCGGCCGCGCGCCGTCGCGGTAGGCGACGTCGCGCTCGCCGCCCGCCCACCCGACCACCGTCACCGACAGGATCAGGACGGGTGCGGCGGTCACGTCGCCGCCCGCGATCGTGATGCCGCTCCGCTCCGCCAGCGCCTCCATGGACTCGACCAGCTCGACGGCGGCGGGCTCGCCGAACGTGGCCGGCGCACCGAGGACCACGTACGCCTCGCCCGGCCGCGCGCCCATCGCCGCGAGGTCCGACAGCGCCACGGCCAGCGCCTTGTGCCCGACGTCCCCGGGCGAGTGCGTCGCGAGCTCGAAGTGGACGCCCTCCACGATCGCGTCCACCGATGTCACGGACGCCCCGCCCGCGCGCACCACCGCGGCGTCGTCACCGGTCGCGTAGACGACTCGCTCCCCGCGGACACCGAGCATCCGCTCGAAGGCCCGGATCAGGTCGCGTTCGCCCATCCGCAGTCCTGTCCCCGGAGCGCCTAGAACCCGAACGAGCCGAGCGGGATCGCGACCGGGAGCATCCACGCGCAGAGCGCCAGCGTCGCCCACCAGAGCCGCCGGTCGCCCGCAAGCGCGGCCAGCGGGAGGAGCCACAGGACGTACCACGGCACGAGCCACGCGGACGCCACGAGGATCGCGAGCGTCGCCCAGCCCGCCATGCGGATGGCGTCGGCGCCGCGCCAGGTCCGCCAGAGCGTCCACATGAACACGCCCGCGAAGGCGGCGCCGTACGCGGCCCGCACGGCGTCGCGGTAGTCGACCCGGTCGCCGGGCAGCACCGCGCCGAGCAGCTGCGCGGTCTTGTACGGGAAGCTCCAGCGCGAGCTGCGGCCCTGGTTGGAGCTGAGCAGTCCCAGCGCGTCGAGCGCGTGCGTACCGAACCCGGCGAGGGCGAGCAGCGCGATCGCGAGCGCGGCGCCGGCGGCGGCGAGCAGCGCGCCGCGGACGCGCGGACGCGCGGCGGCCACGAGGAACGGCACGACGAGGCCGGCGGACGCCTTCAGGCCGGCGGCCGCGGTGGCGATGGCGGGCCCGGCACGCGGGCGCCCGGCCACGAACGCGAGCACGCCCGCCATCGTCACCAGCACGACCAGCGTCTCGTTGTGCGCGCCGGCGACGTCGTTGACGAGCACGTGCGGGTTGAGCCCGACGAGGAGCGCCGGCGCCACCGGGTCGCGCCCCAGGAGCTCGGCCGCGCGCCACACGAAAGCGACTATCCCGAGCGACGCCAGCGCGGCGACGACCTTGAGGACCCAGAAGGCCCCGGCCACGCCGAGTCCCGACAGCGGATAGGTGAGCAGCGTGAAGACGGGGCCGTACACCGACTCCGCGTCCTTCGAGCCGGCGAACGGGAAGACCGCGTCGCCCGGGATGTCGAGCGGACTGTGCGTGTACGGATCGAGCCCGTGCTCGACCCCGAGGCGCGCGTACGCGATGTACGAGAAGACGTCCTGCGACAGGAGCGGCGGCGCGAGCAGGAACAGAAGGTGCAGCCCGGCGATCGACCAGATCGCCGTCCGCCGCGACACCTGCGCGGCGCGCAGGATCACCACCGCGTAGAGGACCAGCGCCAGCCACATGCCGGCGTAGAACAGGGGACCCGCCAGCGGGCCGTCGGCCCCGCCGGCCCCGCCGAACCGCAGCGGTCCGAGGAGCCACCCGGGCGAACCCCCCGCGGTGGCGAGCACGAGGTTCGAGCCGGACGCGGCCGGAAGAACCGCGAGCGCGACGTAGACGACGAACAGGCCGATCAGGGCGACCGGCGCGAGCCGGCCCGCGGCCCGTCCGGTCCTACGGGTGCCCGCCGCCGCCCCCGCCGCCGTGGCCACCGCCCTTGCCGCCGCCCTTGCCGCCGCCGTTCGCACCGCCGGTCGGAGGACTCACGTGCGGCGGGCCCTGCGGCGGCGCGGCGTAGAGGCGCGGGTCGTAGCCGCGGTAGTTACCGCCGCCGGCCGAGTTCCCGCCGGCGCCGGGCCCGGTGTAGTTGTAGCCGCGGCCGAGCCGCCGCCCCGTGGCCGAGTACTTGCCGTAGAAGGCGCTGAACTTGGCCGGCTGCGTCGGCTTGGGGAACTGCGCGCAGCCCACGTGCGCGGTGGTCATGTAGTCGTGCCAGATCTGGGCGGGGAACGTGCCGCCGGCGACGGTGATGCCGTGCACGCTCCGCATCTCGACGAGCGCGTTCGGATACCCGACCCACACCGACGTCGCCATCGACGGCGTGTAGCCCACGAACCAGGCGTCGTTGTAGTTGTCGGTGGTCCCGGTCTTGCCCGCCGCGGGACAGCCGAAGTTGGCGTGCGTGCCGGTTCCGCGCTGGACGTTCATCTCGAGGATCTTGGTGACCTCGTAGGCCTCGCCGTCCGTGATCACGCGCTTGCGCTTGGGCTTGCCGAGGTCGTCCACCTTGCCGTCCGGGAACCTGACGCGGCGGATCGCGCGCGGCTCGCTGTACATGCCGCCCGCGGCGAGGGTCGCGTAGGCGCTCGCCATCTCGAGCGGCGACACGCCGAGGCGCAGGCCGCCGAGCCCCTCCGAGGGGATCCCGTCGAGCTTCGTCCGGATCCCGAGCAGGCGCGCCGTCTTGGCGACCTCCTTGGGCCCGACGTCGATGTCGAGCTGCGCGTAGACGGTGTTGTCCGACTTCAGCGTCGCGGACACGAGGTTCATGGCGCCGCCGTAGGTGCCGGCGTAGGTCTTGACCCGCCACGGGCCGTAGCCCGGCACGTTCAGCGCGAGCGGCTTCGAGACGTACACGGTGGAGCTCGGGTCGACGCCCTGACGGATCGCCGTGGTCAGCACCATCGTCTTGAACGCCGAGCCGGGCTGGCGGTGGCCCTGGGCGGCGAGGTTGAAGCGGCGGTCGTTGTAGGTCCCGCTGGACGCCATCGCCCGGATGTAGCCCGTGTGCGGGTCGATCGAGACGATCGCGGAGCTCGGGTCGCCGGGCTGGTTGAGCTGCCCGGCGATCGCGCGCCGGCCGGCGTCCTGGAGCTTCGGGTCGACCGTCGTGTAGACGCGCAGGCCACCGGCCCTGAAGACGTTCACGCCGTAGCGCTGGATCAGCTGGTCCTGCACGTAGTCGAAGAAGTACGGCTCGCGCTTCTTCGTGTAGAGGTTGGTGCGACGAATACCGAGCGGCTTCTCCGACGCCGCCGCCGCGCGCGCAGGGGAGATCAGGTGGTACCGCGCCATCGCCTCGAGCACCTCGTTGCGGCGCTGGAGCGCGGCGTTGGGCTCGCGGAACGGATTGAACTGCGACGGCGCCTGGGGCAGGCCGGCGAGCAGCGCCGACTCGTCGAGCGTGAGGTCCTTCGCGCGCTTGTAGAAGAAGACCCGGGCCGCTGCCTCGATCCCCACGGCCGTCCGCCCGTCGACGGTTCCGTACGGCACGTTGTTCAGGTACTCGCGCAGGATCCACGACTTCGTGCGCAGGTTCTCGAGGTCGTCCGCCATCTTGGCCTCGCGGATCTTGCGCTTCAGGTCGCGCTTCGGGTCCTTGATGTAGAGGTTGCGAACGAGCTGCTGGGTGATCGTCGAGCCGCCCTGGAGCGGCTTGCCCGTGGTGACGTCCTTGAAGGCCGCGCGCGCGATGCCGGACAGGTCGAAGCCGCCGTGGTGGTAGAAGCGGTGGTCCTCGATGGCGACGGTGGCAGACCTGAGGTCGATCGGCATGTCGTCCCACCGGATCGGCGTACGGATCGTGTCGGCCTGGACGTAGCCGAGCCGCGAGCCGTCGGCGGCGTAGACCACCGAGGTGGCGCCCTTGTCGATCGGCTTGAGGCGCGAGATGTCGGGCGCCGAGTTCGCGATCGCGATCACGTAGCCGACCGCCGACAGGGCGCCGATGACGACCGTGGACACGATCACCGCGACGACCACGAGCACGATGCGCCCGCGTCCGTTGCCGGCGTGCCTTCGCTGGTGTCGCTTGCGGTAGCTCATTCGGGCGGCGGGTACGGGCGCCCGGATGCTTCAGCCGCGGCTACTACGTACCGCTAGGCGCCGGCCCCTGAGGATAGTCCTTCGGTCCTGAGACGTTCGAGGCAGCTGGCCCGCAGTCCTGCCGCGATCGCGCGCCTGTCCGAGGGCCGCTCGGCCCAGGTCGCGACCGCGATCCGCACCGCGTCCCTCTCGATCTCCGCGACCTCCACGTCGACGCCGCCGTCCGCGCGCAGCGCACCCATGGCGCGCACGATGTCCGCGTCCGGGGGGATCCACACGGACACCTCGACGCGGACACGCGGGTCGGCGATCGTGTGGTTCTGGACCGTGCTCTGCGCCAGGCGCTCGTTGGGCACGATCACGCGGGTACCGTCCTCGGTGCGGATGTAGGTGTACGTGAGGCGGATGTCCTCGACGCTGCCGGTCGCCTCCTCGAACGTGACCAGGTCGCCGATCCGGATCGGCTGCGTGATCGCGAGGAGCACGCCGGCGACCGCGTTCGCGAGGGTCTGGCGAGCGGCGAAGCCCACGACGAGCCCGAGCACGGCCGACGACGCGAGGACGCCGGTCGCCACGCGCTTGACCGCGGCGAACTGCGCGAGCGCGAGCGCCACGCCGAGCACGACGATCGTCGCGTAGAGCAGCCGCCGCACCAGCCGCAGCCGCGTGCTCGCGACGGGCGAGAGGTCCGCGCCGACCACGGCGGTCAGCCGCGAGGCGCGCCGCGCGACGGCGCGATCGACGAGCTGGGCGAGCACGAACGCCGCCACGACCGTCACGGCGGCCGTGATCACGTTGCGGTGGTCGGACCAGAACGAGCCGGCGACGGGCAACATGCCGGGCAGCGTATGGGCGGTCGCCGACGGCGCTGCCAACATCGGCCCGTGGCCCGTCCCACCCGTGCCGTCCTCCTCGACTCGCTCGGAACGCTCGTCAGGCTCGACCCGCCCGCGCCCCGCCTGCGCGCGCAGCTCGCGGACCTCGGCTTCGAGGTCGACCCCGCCCAGGCCGAGCGCGCCTTCGCCGCGGAGATCGCCTACTACGTCGAGCACCACACGGAGGGCCGGGACGCGAGCTCGCTCGCCGAGCTGCGCAACCGCTGCGCGGCGGTGCTCCACGACGCGCTCGGGGTGCCCGGCCTGCCGATCGCGACGGCGCGGGAGGCGATGCTCGCCTCGATCCGCTTCGACCCCTACCCGGACGCGGCGCCGGCGCTGCGCGAGCTGCGCGGCCGCGGGCTGCGGCTCGTCGTGGCGAGCAACTGGGACTGCTCGCTACCGGAGGTGCTCGAGCGGGCCGGCCTCGCGCGCCTCGTCGACGGCGTGGCATCGTCCGCCGAGGCCGGGGCGCGCAAGCCGGACGCGCGGCTGTTCGATGCGGCCCTGCGGCTCGCCGGCTGCGACGCCGGCGAGGCCGTGCACGCGGGCGACTCCCTCGCGAACGACGTCGACGGGGCGCTGGCGGCCGGCATCCGGCCCGTGCTCGTCGACCGCGACGGACGCGGCGACCGCCGCGACGGGGTCCCCGTGGTCGCCGGGCTCGACGAGCTGGCGGCCGTAATCTAGGTCGTCGTGCACTACGGCCCCCAGTACGGATACGGGTACGCATTCCCGCATCCGCCCCCGCCCGATCCGCCCGAGCGCCCCGAGGGCGTCGCTGGCTACCCGCGCTGGCCGGCGTGGTACGGCCCCGCGGCGTTCGGCGCCGGGCTGGTCGTGGCCGCCATCGTCGCGACGATCGCCGCGGCCGTATCCGGCGGCAGCGGAAAGCTCGGGACGACCACGGCGCTGATCCTCACCGGGGCGCTCGACGCCATCTTCGTCGCGATCGCGATCCTGTTCGCGTCGATGACCGAGCGACCGCGCCCCGAGCACTTCGGGCTGCGGCGCGCGCCGTTCTGGCGCACGGTCGGCTGGTCGGCGCTCGGGATGGTCAGCTTCTGGATCCTGTCGGGCGCCTACTCCGCCCTCGTCAAGGACCACGGGAAGCAGAAGGTCCTCGAGGACCTGCACGCGAAGAACAGCACGCTCACGATCGTGGCCGTCGCCGTGCTCGTGATCGTCGTCGCGCCGGCCGCCGAGGAGTTCTTCTTCCGCGGCTTCTTCTACCGCGCGCTCCGCACGCGGATGGGCGTGGTGATCGCGGCCACCGTCGACGGCGCGCTGTTCGGCGCGGTCCACTACGAGGGGCCGAAGACCGCTGTGCTGCTGCCGGTCCTCGCGGTCCTCGGGTTCGTCTTCTGCCTCGTCTACGAGAAGACCGGGACGCTGTTCGCCACCATCGGGCTGCACGCGCTCAACAACACGATCGCGTACGGGGTGGCGACCAAGGACTGGGGTGTTGCGGGGGGCGTGGGCGGCACGATGCTGGTGGTCTGCGCGGTCGCGCCGGTCGTGCTCGGCGCGCGGGGCTCGGGGCGCGCCGCCAGGGCGCCGGCGCGCGCATGACGGGCGCCGCGGTCGAGGCGCACGGGCTGGTCAAGCGCTACGGGGAGCTGACCGCGGTCCGGAGCATCGACTTCGAGGTTCGTCCCGGTGAGTGCTTCGGGTTCCTCGGCCCGAACGGCGCCGGCAAGACGAGCACGATGAAGGCGATCTACGGGCTGGCGCGCGTGGACGGCGGCGAGCTGCGGGTCCTCGGGCTCGACGCGCGGACCGAGCGCCGCGAGATCAAGGCCCGGATCGGAGTCGTGCCGCAGGAGCAGAACCTGGACGGTGAGCTGACCGTGCGCGAGAACCTCGTGATGCAGGCGACCTACCACGGCATTCGCGCCGATGGGCGGATCGACGAACTGCTGCGCGGGGCGCTGCTCGAGAAGCGCGCCGACTCGAAGCCGCAGCAGCTCTCGGGCGGCATGAAGCGGCGCCTCCTGATCGCGCGGGCGCTCGTCAACGAGCCGGAGCTCGTCGTGCTCGACGAGCCCACCACCGGCCTCGACCCGCAGGCGCGGCTGGCGGTCTGGGGTCAGCTCGAGGAGATGAAGCGCGCGGGCGTCACGCTGATCGTCACCACGCACTACATGGAGGAGGCCGACCGCATCTGCGACCGGCTGGTGATCATGGACGACGGCGAGATCGTCGCCTGCGGCTCGCCGGCCGAGCTGAAGGAGCGCTACGGCCAGGGGTCGCTCGAGGGGGTCTTCCTCGAGCTGACGGGACACAGCCTGCGCGAATGACCGCCGCCGTCCAGGCCTACCTGCCGAGCCCGCGCATGGCGATGCGGGTGTGGCGTCGCAACGTCCGCGTCTTCTCGAAGGTCTGGAAGCAGGGGCTCCTGCCGCAGTTCTTCGACCCGCTCTTCTACCTCCTGGCGATGGGCTTCGGGCTCGGGACCTACCTCTCCCACGCCGGCGGCCACCCGTACAAGGAGTTCATCGCGCCCGGGCTCGTCGCGTCGTCGGTGATGTGGGCGGCGTCGTTCGAGACGACCTGGAACATCTACTTCAAGATGGAGGAGAAGCGGCTCTACGACGCGATCCTCGCCACGCCGGTCGAGGTGCCGGACCTGGTCACCGGCGAGGTGGTGTGGGCCGCCACGCGGGCGATCGTGTACGGGACGACGTTCCTCGTGGTCGTCGCGGCGTTCGGACTCGTCGCCTCGCCGTGGGCGCTCGCGGTCCCGCCGTTCCTCGCGCTCGGCGGCGCCTGCTTCGGCATGCTGGGGATCAGCTTCTCCGCGCTGGCGCCGCGCGTCGACCTCTACTCGTACTACTTCACGCTCTTCGTCACGCCGATGTTCCTGTTCAGCGGGATCTTCTACCCGTTCGACAAGCTGCCGGACTGGGTCGGCACCGTGGCCTGGTTCACGCCGCTCTACCACCTGGTGAACATCACCCGTTCGCTGATCCTGAGCCCGGACCTCGGCACCGTTCTCGGCAACGCGCTGTGGCTGTTCGTGCTCACCGCTGTGCTATTCGTAGTGCCGGTCCGAGCCATGCGACGGCGCCTCGTCGCGTAGAGGAGATCGGACGCGTCTAGTAGAAATCCCCTGCATGACTCGCCGCCGATCGATCCTCGCCGCCGTCCCGCTCGCACTGGCGCTCGCCGCGCCGGCCGCCGCGCAGGTCCCGAGCGCCCCGTCCGACCCGATCGTCACGCCCAAGGAAGCCCGTATGTCGGTCGCGATGAAATCGGGCAGGGTGGATCGCGGAACGCGCTGGGCGCTCACCGGCGACAGGTTCCTCGTGACCGGCCACGTGTGGCCGTACGTCGAGGGCCAGAAGGTCACGGTGGAGCTCTACCGCTCCGGCAAGCTCGTGGACTCGCGCGAGGTCAAGGTCGAGAAGGACGAGACCAGGCAGAACGCCGGCAAGTTCCAGAACCGGTTCAAGATCAAGGACGAGGGCTCCTACTCCGTGCGCGCCGTGCACGCGGCCACGGCCGAGCAGGCGGCGGGCGAATCCAAGGCGAAGGAGTTCCGCGTCATCCCGGCGCACGTCCGCGGCGAGGAGAGCACGCGCCTGCTTCAGATCTCGCTCAACAGCCTCGCTTACATATCGCCGGTCAACGGGTCGCTCGACGACGCCACGCGGCGCGCGGTGCTCGCGTTCCGCAAGGTCCAGGGCTGGCGTCGCACCGGCTCGCCGACGAGCGACGTCTTCAGGCGCGTGTTCAACGGCGGCGGTGCCTTCAAGCCACGGTACGACGGGCCGTCGAAGCACGTCGAGGGCGACCTGGGGCGCCAGGTGATCGTGCTCATCGACAACGGCAAGCCGGACCAGATCTACACGATGTCGTCGGGCAAGCCGTCGACGCCGACCGTGAAGGGCAAGTTCACGTTCTACCGCAGCCAGCCCGGCTCGAACTCGCACGGGATGTACTACTCGCGCTACTTCTACCGCGGCTACGCCGTGCACGGCTACCCGAGCGTGCCGGCCACCTATCCCGCCAGCCACGGCTGCCTGCGCGTCCCGATCCCGGACGCGTACCGGATCTACAAGTCGATCGACATCGGCGAGACGATCTACGTCTACGACTGAGCCGGCGGCGCGCCGCTCAGCGCCTGCCCGGCAGGTAGCCGATCAGGATCCTCAGGATCAGGCCGTAGACCAGCAGGGCGAGCAGCGTCGCCACGCCGCGCTTGGCCCACACGCTGCCCGACGTGACGATCCCGGCAAAGGGCTCGACGAGCACGTCGTCGGCGTCGTCGATCGCCTCGCGCACGGCGCCGTGCGCCTTCTCGCGCTGGCGCTCGTTCTCGGCCGACGGCGAGGGGTCGTCGATCCCCGCGACCTTGTCGGCCTGGCGCTTCGACTCGCCCTTCGCCTGGTCGATCGCGAACAGGCCGAAGGAGACGAGCACGATCGCGCAGGCGATCGTCGAGGCCAGCCTGAGCAGCGACTGGAGCGCCGTCACGAGCCGCCTCGCGCGGCGGCGGTCCCGCGCTTCTCGCGCGGGCGGGCGCGGAAGGGCGCGAGCGCCTCGACCGTCGCGTCGTAGCCGCGCCGCATCAGCTCGGGCCAGCGGCGGCGGTCGAGGAACAGGTCGTAGAAGGCGACGCCGCGCGTCTCCCCCGCCTCGAGCGGCTCGATCAGCGTCACGCGGTCGCCGAGCCGGCGGAGGTTGCGGCGCGCGAGCTCGAGGTGGCCGCCCGCGGCGATCCGCCGGCTGAGGTCGAGGAGCGACATGCGAGCGGCGTCCGAGCCGTCGGCGTCGTCGCCCTCGAGACCGCGCGGCAGGAGGACGTTGAGCCCGAAGACGTGGTCGAAGCCACCGTCCTCCACGAGTGGCTCGGTGGGGAAGGCGTCGATCACGCCGCCGTCGACGTAGAGGTCGCCCTCCACGCGCACCGCCTCGACGGCGACGGGGAGCGCCACCGCGATCCGGACGAGCTCGCCAAGCGTCAGGTCGGGTGTCGTCTCGCTGCCGAACTGCTCGAGCCGCCCGCGGTCCACGTTGTAGACGGTGGTGTGGATCGGGATGTCGGTCTCCCCAGCCGACATGTGCCACAGCCGGCGGTCGAAGAGCCGCTCCAGGGCCTCGCCCTTGCCGAGCCCGGTGAACCCGCGCATCGCCGAGAGCGCGAACCGCGGCACCCGCGTCCACTGGATGTCGAGGTAGTCCTGCGGTCGCCACGAGAGCGAGAACTCGGCCATCTCCTCCGCGGTCATGCCCGCCGCCCACATCGCGCCCCAGACCGCCGACCCCGAGCAGGCGCAGATCGCCGCGGGCCGCACGTCGGCCTCCTCGAACGCGCGCGCGACGCCGACCAGCGAGACGCACGCGCCGCTGCCGCCCGACCCCACGACCGCGACGCGCTTGCCGCGCAGCCCCGGCGCGGGCCGCCGGATGAACGGAGGCATGACGTCGCCCGGGACTGGCTCGGGGCGATCGACGAGCGGGAGCGGCAGG
>Ga0184605_10000238_pt1 | contig 16000 bp, 13 predicted proteins | sample PLM0_30_coex_FD_132995 | JGI IMG/M metagenome (GOLD analysis project Ga0184605, IMG submission 132995) | Groundwater sediment microbial communities from an aquifer in East River, Colorado, USA - PLM0_30_coex | ecosystem: Environmental > Terrestrial > Soil > Riparian zone | place: USA: East... | reverse complement strand
ATCATCATCAGATCTCCCACCGCGAGCTTGGCCGAGATTCCACCGGCCGCATTCGAAACGAAAAGGTCGTGCGCACCAAGTGCGTGAAACACGCGGACGGGAAACGCCGCGAGAGCAGCGGAGCGCCCCTCATACATATGGAATCGTCCGCTCAGCGCGACGATCTCGCGCCCGCCAAGGGAACCGAGGATGACGGCTCCTTCGTGTCCGGCCACCGTGGCCTCGGGAAAGCCAGGGATTTCACCGAACGGAATGCGCACCGCATCGTCGATGGATTTTGAGAGTCCGCCCAGTCCGGAGCCCAGGATGACCCCCACCGTCGGCTGCTGCGACTCGGCGCGCTTGCGAATGGCTTTTGCGGCTTTGACGGCCGCCTCGGTGAAGTACTCGCCCTTCATCCGTCCGACCCGATGAGCTCCTCGATCTTATCTGACGCTTCTTCGATCAGCATCATCCGCTCCTCCCATGGAAGAAATGCGCTCTCGAATCCGTTGAGCGCAATCCCGGCGAGCTCGTCCACCGTGAAGCCAAGCTGCTCGGCGGCGTGAACGTACTCGTCGGTGAGTGTCGTTCCACTCATCAGGCGGTTGTCGGTATTGAGCGTGACGTTGAGTCCGCGATCGAAGTACTCGCGCAGCGGATGCGTCGCGTAGGAGTCCGCGACTCTCGTCTGGACGTTGCTGGTCAGGCAGACCTCGAGGGCGATGCGGCGGTCGTTCACGTACTGCGTCAAGTCGGGGTCCTCGATCAATCGCGTGCCGTGGCCGATTCGATTGGCGCCACAAACATGCACAGCCTGCCGCACGGATTCGGCCCCGTCACCCTCTCCAGCGTGCACAGTCACAGCGAGGTTATGCTCGCGCGCATATTTGAAGGCGGCGACGTGACGGGCGGCCGGGTTCCCCTTTTCCGGGCCTGCCATGTCAAAAGCGACTACGCCCTCGTTCTTGAACTCGACGGCGAGCTGAGCCATCTCGAGCGAATCTTCGGGCGAGAAATGCCGGAGAGCACAGATGATGAAGCGTGCGGTGATTCCGAAGTCCTTCTCAGCCTGGCGGAGGCCGCGCAATGGAGCCTCGACAGCCTGCACCAGCGTGAGCCCCTGCACGACGTTGAGGATAGGGGCGTTTCGTACTTCGATGTATCGAACGCCGTCGTCGGCTGCGTCTTCCGCCAGCTCGTAGGCAATTCGCTCGAGCGCTTCCTGGGATTGCATTACGGAGACAGTGACGTCGAACCGCTTCAGGTAATCCTCGAGGGTCTGCGCGTCGTCCACTCTCATGAACTCGGCCAGCTCCTCCGGCGTGTGCCTGGGCATCTGGATTCGCGCCTCGCGCGCGAGGTCCAGGAGAGTGGCCGGCCGAACGCTGCCATCCAAATGGCAGTGCAAATCCGCTTTCGGCAGCTCGCGGAGTTTGTTAGAAAAGATCGAGAGGGGGGGAGGCATTACAATGGGTTGAAGTCCGATTCGTCGGCGTCGGCCGGTCGAGCGCGAACGATGCGAAAGATTGCTCCGTTGTGCACGGGTGTGTCGTTGGCGGTGACGATTCCACGGCTGTCCGTTATCATCCGCTCGCCATTGCGCACCGCCGCCGCCTGCGTTTCGTCCCAGACCTCGACTGCCTGGAGCGCTGTGACGGACGCGTCAACGTCCACGGGCCGAGCGTTGATGTAAACCCGGACGGTCTCGCTCACGGGGTCACGGGAGCGATGCGGACCTCAGTGGGCGCTGCGATCGGTTCCGGCAGCGATCGGAGGTAATCGATCAGCGCGTCGAGATCGACAATATTGGTCGGTCTGGAGGCAGTCGCGCGGCCACCAGCGTTGTAGCCCTCGCCGCCAGTCGCGAGGAAATCATTCAGAATCACGTTGTAGGTGCGGGTCTCCGACAACGGTGTGCCGTCTGCCATCGTCACAGAGACAACGCGCGATCCTGCTGGTTTCGAGGGATCGTACCTGATCGTGAGGCCACTGACGTGGTCGTCGACTGGCAACTTGGCCAGCATCGCTTCGAGCAGACCACGCAACTGGGTTCCGGTCATGGTCAGCGAGTAGAGCGTGTTGCCGAACGGCTGAATCTCGAACAGTGATCCGTAGGTCGCGTCGCCCGCCCGCAGCTCCGTTCTGATTCCACCGTTGTTCATAATGGCGACGTCGCCTTTCGCGGCCCAGCGCTGGGCATCGGCGATGAGATTCCCGAGCGGGTACTGTGCGCCCTGACGCGCGAGAGTCACCGGGATGGTGGCAACGTGGCGATTGACGAGGGAGGCGACACGGGCGACCGCTCTCTGTACGATCGAGTCGATCGACGCGAGGGGCTTGATCGTATCGGCAGCGAGCTCGCGCACCCCGTGTCTTGCAGCCAGCGCGGGCGCATTGAGCGGCAAATCAAGCACGTCGATCGCCCGACCGCTCGAGCGAGCCTGCACGATGGGGATTCCGTTCACAACCGTGTTCACCAGACTGTGCGTGTGGCCGCTGACGATGGCATCCACTTTGGTCGTGACCTCACGCGCCAGGTCAATGATCTCGCCGTTGCAGGTGGCGACGGGAGGCCGGTCGCAGAACGCACCGGCGTGCGCGATCACAACCACGAAGCTGGCGCCGCGCTTTCGGAGCGCGCGCCCAATGCTGTCCACGATTGGCGCCGGATCGTCGAATCGGAGCCCGACTACGTTGGCCGCGCGCGTGGTGGTCGGAGTGGCTACCGTCGAGACGCCAATGATTCCGATCTTCGTGCGGCCCCGAGAGACGATCGTGTCATTTCTGATCCATTTCACGTCGCGGCCGTCGGTGTACCGGACGTTGGCGCCGAAGATTCCGAATTTCGCCTGCCGCATCCGGGCGCGGAGGGTGTCGATGCCCCAGTCGAATTCGTGATTGCCGAGCGCGGAAGCCGCGTAGCCCATTCTATTGTAGTAGTCGACTACCGGCCTGCCGTAAGAGAGGTTGGACGCGGGGGTGCCCTGGAACAGATCGCCGCCATCGAGCAGCAGCGTCGAGCACTCCGGAGCGCATTCGTTTCGCGCCCGATCGATCGCCGCCCCGACGTACGCCGCGCCGCCGCGCCGAACGCCGTTCGCATCCAGTCGCGGCTCGAGCGCACCATGAAAGTCGTTGGTGCCGATGATGCGGAGAAATCGCTGCCCTTCCGGCCACCGTTGAGGGGCTCGGCGCGCTCCCCCCGGTGGGGCGTCAAGTCTTCGCTCCTGGAAGCCGGGGTCACGAGCAAGGCCCGCTGCGCCACGCATCAGCCAGTTGGGCGTGAAGTAGTCCGCTTGCCTGATCACTCCGCGCTGCTTCACCTCGTCAATCAGGAGCTGCCTGATCTCCTGCTGTTTGTCGTACACGACCGGCGCCCCGCTCAGCATCGCGTACCCGCCGCCGCCAGTCTGCCGATAATTGTTGAGCGCCATCGTGAAGCTATCGCCGTCACGTACGGCCGCTCCCCTGTAATCAAGCCGAGTAATCCGCGACCCGATTGGCCTCGATACATCGATCACGTAGTCGACGCCGGAGACGATGTCGAAGTTGTAGCCGGGAATCTGCGGGTCCGCCGCGAGTGGAGCAGTTGGCGACGTGGCAGTGCGATAGTACCTGCTGCTGAATTCGAGGTAGTCTCGCAACTGCCTGCCAGTGATGCGGACAGCGCGCAGTGTGTTGTCGTAGGGATAGAGCTGCGCGACCTGGGCGATGGTTATTGGTCCGGGTCCCATCACCACGTCGGTGGAGAACGCCGCGGTTGACGCGAGATCAGATCCGGCTGCTTTTCGTTCGGCCTCGAGGATGAAATCAATGAGCGGCGTGTCCTTCAGCCGCGCCGAGTCGGCGCTCCAGCGTTCGGGCGTGGTTCCGATCGGCGTGGTGACGTAAGCCACAGTCTCGCGGTGAGCCGCATCCGTCGCTGCGAGCACAGCGGCATTCTCTGGATGTCCGGCCGCCTGGACGATGTCGCTCCGCTTCTCGCTGACTTTCCAGCCTTCACCCGTTCTCGAGACCAGTAGGTGCGCAACCGCCACGCTCGTCGCCCAGTTCTTGGGTTGAATGAGCAGCGTCTGACCGATCGTCATGCCCTGGTTCTCCTTGTGGGAGTGTCCGTAGACGATGAGGTCGATCCCCGGCACCTCCGCTGCAATTCTGCCGGCCACATTCTCGCTTGGCATGCTGGTGGTGACTGTGTCGTAACTCGATGGCTCGTTGAGTCCTGAGTGAACGGTGACCAGTACTATGTCAGCACCCGCCGCTCTCACTTGCTCAACCGCCTGCCTGACCGCCGGCACGATGTCGCCGAAGTGGAGCCTGCCCCGGATGTTTTCGGCGTCCCACACCGTCACGCCTGGCGTCGTGGCGCCGACGATTCCGACCTTCACGCCCGCGCGATCGACGATCACCCACGGCCTGTACGCGTGAACACCTTCCGGATCGATCCGATACGTATTGGCTGACAGAAAAGGAAACTTTGCCTGTCGGACCGCGCTGTCGAGGTACGGTACTCCATAGTTGTATTCGTGATTCCCGATCGCGGCAGCGTCGTACTGCATGACGTTCATGGCGGCGATGATCGGATTGGTCCGATCGCTGGAAACTTTGGCCGCCACATACGCCAGCGGATTCCCCTGCAGCAGATCGCCGGCGTCGAGCAGGATGACGCGCCCGGGATTGGCTGCGCGCACCGAATCCACGATCGTTGCCGCACGCGACAGGCCACGCACCGGTTCGCCCTGATTTGCGTAGTAGTCCCACGCCCGCAACCGACCGTGGACATCAGTAGTGGTGGCGATAACCAGATCTACCGGCTCGGCCGATCGCGGTAGTTGCGCTGGCGCACAGGCCACCGAAACCAATGCACCGAAGTAAATCGCGTGAGATCTCATCTGCTCAGAACGACCATCGTTGCTGGGTGAATTGCAAAGCTAGTGGCCTCGACTTCGGCGAGGGAGTGCACCAATAACGTCACATGTTCGTGACAGGTAGCGTGTTGACTCGGTCGCAAAGTCAGGCAAGTTGAAGGCGTGACTGAAACGACCGCTGTCGCCGAGCGCGTGCTCGTAGTTGACGACGAGCCCGACATTGTGGCGCTGGTTGCCTACCACCTCGCCAAATCCGGCTACACCGTATCCACGGCAACGAGCGGTCCGGAAGGCCTCGCTGTCGCCCGGCGCGACCAGCCGTCGATCGTCGTGCTCGACTTGATGCTTCCCGGCTTGTCAGGCCTCGAGGTGATGGAGGAGTTGCGCGGAAATAGCGCCACGTCGGGCATCGCGGTGTTGATGTTGACTGCCCGGCGCGAAGAAAGCGACCGCATCAAAGGTCTCACGCTGGGCGCCGACGATTACTTGACCAAACCGTTCAGCCCGCAGGAGTTGATCCTGCGCGTTGGTGCCATTCTCCGGCGCGTAAAAGCCGGGCGCCAGGAGTCGGGAGACACCAAGCAGATCGGGCCATTGAGAATCGATATCACCGCGCACCGTGTGACGGTGGATGGTCGCGAGGTTGACCTGACCCCCACGGAATTCAAGCTTCTGCTGCTGCTTGCCGAACGGAAAGGGCGGGTGCAACCCCGCAATCTTCTGCTCGAGATCGTTTGGGAAGCGGCGCCCGACATTCAGACGCGGACCGTCGACATGCACGTGCAGCGCCTCCGAGCAAAGCTGGGAGCCGCGGGTGATCTGATCGAAACCGTGCGCGGTTTCGGTTACCGCATTCGAAACGTCAGCGAACGATCGTGAAGCTCGCGCACCGGCTGCTCCTCCAGTCGCTCGCGATCGTCACGGTCATGGTTGTATCGGTTGTAGTCATCATCGACTACCAGATCCACGCCAGCATTACGGACCAAACCACGCACGATCTGGCGGGCGAAGCGCGACTGGTGGCTACCGAGTGGAAGCCGGGAGTAGATCCCGATGCTCTGGCCGACGAGGCGGGCGTCGCGACCGGTCACCGCATCACGCTGATCGACTCGACGGGACGCGTCGTGGGCGATTCCGAGTTCGACGGCCTGGCTCTCCAGAGTCTGGGAAACCATAGCACGCGACCAGAAGTGGTCGCGGCAAGGAAAGGCGGAGTTGGCTCCGCTCGCCGAATGAGTCCATCAACCGGAGAGGAGCAGCTCTACGTAGCGGTGAATGCTCCCAACGGCGTGGCCCGGGTTTCGGTCACCACCAAAACGATTGAGGAGATCTTTGCCCGCGCGCGCAACGGCGTACTTGCCGCCGGCCTCATTTCGTTCCTGCTGGCTGCGGTGCTCGCGCTGCTCTTTTCACGCGCGGTCTCCAGGCCAATCACCGAATTGAGAGACGTCGCGCGATCAATCGCCGCCGGCGAGCGAAGGAGGCATCCCGCGCTTGCAGCACCGGGCGAGGTAGGAGACCTGGCTGACGCGATTCATAGACTCGCCGAGCAGCTCGAGGCGCGATTGTCCGCGCTCACCGCGGAGCGGTCAATACTGTCGGCATTGGTAGAGACCCTCAATGAAGGCGTGATTGCGATCTCTCCCGAGCACGAAGTCGTTCGCATTAATGACACGGGCAGACGCCTCCTCTCGATCGATCGGCCGGCGCCATTCGGGATGGATTTTCTTCCTCGAGAAGCGACTCTCCGCAGTGCGATCTCCAGAGCATTGAGTGGGACAGAGACCGAGCCTGAGGAAGTAATAATCGGCGACAACACGGTCGCGCTCACTGCGCGCCCGCTCGTCAACGGTGGCGCGGTCGTAGCGCTGTTCGACCTCACACCCATCCGAAAACTCGAGGCTGTGCGACGCGATTTCGTCGCAAATGTCTCACACGAGCTGCGCACTCCGCTCACTATCGTTGGCGGGTTTGCGGAGACCCTCCAGGATCCTGACATTCCGCCCGAAAAACGATCGGAGTTCGCGAAGACGATTTTCACCAACACGCAACGCATGCAGCGGATCGTGGACGAGCTGCTCGATCTTTCACGAATCGAGTCGGGCCACTGGAAGCCGAGGCCCCAGGAGGTCCGGATCGCCGAGGTGGCTGCCGAAGTCTTCGGTCGCGTGGGTGAGACCGCGAAATCAAAGGGGATCGCGCTCGATACCAGGCCAGAGCCAGGTGCCGATGTGGTTTACGCCGATCAAACCGCTCTCGAGCAGATCCTCCTCAATCTGGTGGAGAATGCGGTTCGCTACACCGGCGAACGCGGACGCATCACGATCGAGACGAGGCGAGCTGCAAACGGAGTCGATCTGATCGTGAGCGACACCGGCGCCGGGATCCCGCCGGAGCACCTTGCGAGAATCTTCGAGCGCTTCTACCGAGCCGACAGCGGCAGGTCCCGCGAGTCGGGAGGAACGGGACTCGGCCTCGCGATAGTGAAGCATCTGGTCGAGGCGCACGGCGGATCGGTGCGGGCTGATAGCGTACTGGGAGCTGGCACCACCATCAGGATCTTCTTCCCGGCCGTGACGAACGGCGGTCAGTCGTGACAAATCCTTTACGTTCGGTGTGACTACCCGTGACATAGGAGGGAGAGCTTGGGGTGCGGCAAACTTCCTCTCACGGAGTCATAAGTGATCAAAACCGTTCGCAGCATTGCTGTCGCCCTCTCAGCGACAGCCGTTCTCGCAGGTGTTGCTTCAGCACAGTCCGTTGATCTCACCGGAGCCGGCGCGACGTTCCCATATCCCATTTATTCGAAGTGGTTCTCTGACTACGCCACGAAGACCGGAGTCAAAATCAACTACCAGTCGATCGGCTCTGGCGGCGGCATCAGACAACTTTCGGAGCAGACTGTTGACTTCGGTGCTTCAGATGGCCCGATGAGCGATCAGGAGCTCGCCAACGCCAAAGGCGGCCCGGTCCTGCATTTCCCGACCGTGATGGGCGCTGTCGTTCTGACCTACAATGTGCCGGGTCTCAAACGCCCGCTCAATCTAAGCGGCGATGTGATTGCGGACATCTTCACCGGGAAGATCACCAAGTGGAATGATGCGCGGATCGTCGCACAGAACCGCGGGGTGACTCTTCCCAACTCTGACATTCTCGTCGTCCACCGCTCGGATGGGAGCGGCACCACCTACATCTTCAGCGACTATCTGTCTTCGGTGAGTCCGAGCTGGTCGAGCTCGCTCGGCAAGAGCAAGGAGATCAAGTGGCCCGTAGGTCTCGGCGGAAAGGGTAACGAGGGTGTCGCCGGACAAGTGAAGCAATTGCCCGGCTCGATTGGTTACGTCGAGCTGGCATATGCAAAGCAGAACAAGCTGGCGTACGCCAACGTCCGCAACGCTTCTGGAAGCTACGTCACGCCTTCGATCGCGTCGGTAACAGCAGCCGCAGCCAGCATGAAGCTCCCCAGGAACAGCGATTATCGCGTTTCGATCGTGAACGCGCCTGGCAAGGACTCGTATCCGATCTCTTCGATGACCTGGATTCTCGTCTATCAGAATCAGCCCGACCGAGTCAAAGGTGCGAAGCTCGTGAACTTCCTGAGGTGGGCGTACAAGGATGGGGAGAAGTCAGCGTCGGCCCTCGATTACGCACCGCTCCCAGCTCCGATGGTTGCGGCCCTTCAGAATCGACTGAAAACCATTAAGGTGAACGGCAACACCAACGTCGGAGACGCCCGATGAAGTTGACACCGATTATCCTGACGGCGGTTCTATTCACGCCATTTGCGCTGCGCGCGCAGCAGCCTGCTGACACGACCAAGCCAGCCCCGGTGAGCGTATCGGTTCCCGTCGATTTCTCGGGAGTCATCTACGCGAACTTCCAATACCGTGGCGAAGCCGGCCCCAATAAATCCACGAACAAGTTCGATCTCGAGCGTGCGTATCTCACCTTCAGAATGGGTGCTGGTGACCGGGCGAGTATCCGCATCACTGCGGATGTATTTCAGCAGGCGACGCCTCCCAACGATGTGTTCTACAGAGGTTGGGTAATTCGCGCCAAGTACGCGTATCTGCAGTACGATTATCTCAAGAGCGCCGGCTGGAACGGGGTCGTCCGCGGTGGCTTGCTCCACAATGTCGTCATCGACCACGTCGAAACGTTCTGGCCGCGCTGGATCTCCCAGTCGCCGATTGAGCGCTCCGGCGCTTTCTCGTCATCAGATGCCGGGATCTCAACACTCCTCACCTTGCCGAACAAATTTGGCGAGTTTTACGCTACGATCGTAAACGGGCCAGGCTATACATCACGCGAGACCGATCGTTTCAAGGACTACGCGGCGCGGCTCTCGATCACGCCGCTCTCGGGCTCCGACATCAAGATCCTCAAGGCGTTTACCCTTACCGGCTGGACATACGTTGGCGCAGTCGGCAGTCAATTCGCCGGTGGCGGGCCGGGACAGATTGGGCCGATTGGCGTGTCAATGCCGCGTACCAGATCGGGCGTCTTCGTGGGCGTTCGTGACCCGCGACTTTCGGCTGGTTTCGACTGGGCTACCCGCAAGGACGCCAGAGAAACTGGACTGAACACCGTTGCCTCGCCTCGCGTCGAGATCGACAGCACCGGGCGGCTGATCGCGGGGTTCGTCACCGCGAAGCCATTCCAGCTGTTGAATAGCCAGTCCACGTTCCCGCTCGGCTTGGTCGGCCGCTGGGACCGCTTCAAGCCCAACACCGCTACCGCCGGCTACATCAATACCGTAATCGGTGGCTTGACCTGGGATCTCAACAAGAAAACGGCGCTGTCGCTCGAATATCAGGAGCAAACGCCCCACGACGGAGCCGTGATCGCCGTAGCGAAGACGTATTTCCTGCATCTGGTGGCAAACTTCTAAACGTTGCCTGCCGGGTTTAGCGACCCGCTGCGTTGCCGCCCCCGAGGTTTGTGACGATGTCGTTACCTGACGTCCGTCCTGACTCATCGGGGGCGGTTCTATTTTCCGTACTGTCGAGAAAATGCTGAAAAACAAAAACCAAGGAGCGATAAAGTGAGAGCCTTGAAAATCGCCGCCCTCATGATGCTCGCGGTGGCTTGCGCAAAAGAAAACGCTGATCAGTCGGCCACTTCTTCCTCCACTGCTACGTCTTCCGGCTCCGTTGATCTTACCGGGGCCGGAGCCACGTTCCCTTATCCACTCTACTCCAAGTGGTTCTCGCTCTACGCGAATCGTACCGGCGTCAAAATCAACTATCAGTCCATTGGCTCGGGGGGCGGGATCAGACAGCTCTCAGAGGAGACTGTAGACTTCGGCGCGTCCGACAGCCCAATGTCCGACGAAGAGATGGCAAAGGCCAAAGGCGGGCCGATCCTCCACATCCCGACTGTACTCGGCGCAGACGTTATCACCTACAACCTTCCGGGCGTGACCACGCCTCTAAAGTTCACTCCCCAGGTGATCGCCGAGATTTTCATGGGGCGGATCAAGAAGTGGAATGACACCCGCCTTGCATCCCTGAACCCCGGTGTCGCCATCCCGAATCAGGACATCCTGGTTGTCCATCGCTCGGACGGCAGTGGTACGACCTATATCTTCACCGACTACCTGAGCACGGCGGTCCCCGCGTGGAAGGCGAGCGTTGGAAAGGGGAAAGAGGTGAAATGGCCGGCCGGGCTTGGAGCCAAGGGAAATGAAGGCGTCGCCGGTCAGGTGAAGCAGACGCCAGGATCCATTGGTTACGTCGAGCTAGCCTACGCGAAGCAAAACAAGCTTCCTGTTGCCGCAATCAGGAACAAGGCAGGCCAATTCGTCGTTGCGTCGGTTCCCGCTGTGACTGCCGCCGCCGCGGGCGCGGCGGCGGCTCTACCCCCAAACACCGACTTCCGAGTCTCCATCGTCGATGCGCCGGGCCAGGATTCTTACCCGATCGCGTCCTTCACGTGGATTCTCGTCTATCAACATCAGAATGACCCCGTCAAAGGCAAGAAACTCGTGGACTTTCTCAACTGGGCGCTCACGGAAGGCGAAAAGGAAGCGACACCGCTCGATTACGCGCCGTTGCCCAGTGACATGGCGTCCAACGTTCGGGCAAGACTGAAGACGATCGATCTCTCCGGCACGAAGTGACAGCGGTTCCAGCGCCACCCATTCAGAAGGATCGTCGCCGTCTCCGCGTTCACGAGACGGCGATCGGCGACAGGATATACGAGATAGTCACCACGGCGTGCGCGCTGGTCGTTCCCGCACTCGTGATCGCGATTGCGATCGCGATTTTTGCCGCCGCATGGCCCGCTTTCGCGAAGCTAGGGCTGTCGATCGTCACATCGAGCAATTGGGATGTCGGAAGTGGGCAGTTCGGAGCGGCGCCGGCTCTCTACGGGACTCTCGTTTCTTCAGCGGTAGCGTTAATCATCGCAACCCCGCTGGCGATCGGCGTAGCGATCTTCCTCTCGGAGTTCTCGCCGTTGTGGCTGCGGCAGCCGATCGGTTTTCTGGTCGATCTCCTAGCCGCAGTTCCCAGCGTCGTCTACGGATTGTGGGGGATCTTCGTTCTACTGCCGATGCTGCGGGAGCACGTGATGCCGTTCCTGCGCGACCGCCTTCACCTCGGAGCGACACCCTTTTTTTCCGGACCGGCCTACGGACCGAGCATGCTGGCTGCCGGAGTGGTTCTCGCGATCATGGCGCTGCCCTACATCTCGGCGGTCTCCCGCGAGGTATTGATGGCTGTCCCGAGGTCGCAGCGCGAGGCGGCGCTCGCATTGGGGGCTACACGGTGGGAGATGATCCGCGACGCCGTCATTCCTTACGCCAAGTCGGGTATCATCGGCGGGATCATGCTTGGCCTTGGCAGGGCTCTTGGCGAAACGATGGCGGTGACGATGGTGATCGGAAACCGCCCGGAGATATCCGCATCGTTGTTCGCGCCGGGCTATACGATGGCGTCGCTCATCGCCAATGAATTCAGCGAGGCGACGAACGACCTGCATCTGTCGGCGCTGATGGCAGTGGGCGCAATTCTCTTTATCATCACCCTCATCGTCAACGCCGTTGCGCGATGGCTCGTCTGGCAGGTCTCGCGGGGACGGGTGTCGTGAAGACATTGCGGGCGCGCCACTCGATCAGCGGCGTAATGATTGGGCTGACTTATATCGCCGCGGTGCTTGCTACGCTTCCGCTTGTGCTCATCCTCTGGCACCTGCTGAAAAAAGGCGCCACTTCGCTGTCCCTCGAGTTCTTTACCAACATGCCAAAGCCCGTTGGAGAAGCGGGCGGCGGCATGGCGAACGCCATCGTCGGCACGCTGACCCTGATTGGAATTGCGTGCGTGATCGGTCTTCCCATCGGGATCGGCGCGGGCATCTACCTGGCCGAGAAGAGAATCACGCCAATTGCGCACTCGGTGCGGTTCCTGTCTGACGTCCTGAACGGCCTCCCGTCGATCGTCATGGGGATTTTTGCCTGGGAATTCCTCGTGCGTCCCGCAGGCCACTTCTCGGCGCTCGCGGGCGGGGCGGCGTTGGGCGCGATGATGATTCCTCTCGTTACGCGAACGTCCGAAGAGATGCTGCGAGTGGTGCCGGTGTCCCTGCGGGAAGCTGCCCTGGCACTCGGTTACCCGAGGTGGCGAACTTCGATTTCGATCGTTCTTCGCACCGCCCTTGCCGGCATCGCGACCGGTGCCTTGGTCGCTGTGGCGAGAATCGCCGGAGAGACCGCACCGCTTCTCTTCACGGCGTTCGGCAACCAGTTTTGGTCCACGTCGCTGCGGGAGCCGATCGCCGCGCTTCCGCTTCAGATCTTCACCTACGCCATCAGCCCCTACGACGAATGGCACGCACAGGCATGGGCAGGTGCTCTCGTGCTGATCTCGATGGTGCTCGTGATCAGTGTCGCCGCGCGTTTCGTCACTCGGTCCAAATTCGGTGCTCCAGTCGATTGAAGTCGCGCGAGGAGCGCGGGTGATGCCGCACGTAACCATGGCGAGGCCCGCGGCCGTGGAACCGCACGCGTCCGCCGAGCCCGAAAAGCCATGCATCGTCACGAGGCACCTCACCGCGTTCTTCGACGAGACGCCGGCGATCAAGGATGTGTCCGTCGCAATCCCCCAGTTGGCGGTGACGGCGATCATCGGCCCATCGGGTTGCGGAAAGTCGACTCTTCTCCGTTGCGTCAACAGGATGCACGAGACGGTGCCCAATGCCCGGGTTGACGGCGAGGTAGAAATCCTCGGTACGTCGATCTACGGTGAAGGCACGAATGCAACGGCGGTCAGAAGGCACGTCGGCATGGTGTTCCAGCGACCTACGCCCTTTCCGACAATGTCGATCAAGACAAACGTTGCTGCCGGGCTGCGTATAGACTCCAAGCAACGGATGGCGGAGCAGAAGGAGGAGGAGATCGTTGAAGAGGCGCTGCATCGCGCGGGACTATGGGATGAGGTGAAGGACCGACTCAATGAGAGCGCGATGGGACTCTCGGGCGGCCAGCAACAGCGACTCTGCATCGCGCGCGCCCTCGCGACTCGTCCAAGAGTGCTCCTTCTCGACGAGCCGACCGCATCACTCGATCCACTCAGCAGCCAGAGAGTCGAAGAGCTCGTGTACCAGCTGCGGGAAACCATGACGGTGGTGATCGTCACGCACAACATGCAACAGGCTGCAAGAGTGTCCGACCGCACCGCGTTTCTGCTCGCGGGGGAGCTCATTGAATTCGAGCGCACGAACGAGCTCTTCACGGCGCCGAGGGATCCGCGCACGGAAGCTTACATCACCGGACGCTTCGGATGACCGCGATCAGTGTTCAGCAGCCGATCACCGATCCCAGCGCTCAGTCCGGCACGATCGAAGCGCGCGAGTTCTCCTTCTGGTACGGGAAAAAGCAGGCGCTCAAACGGATCAGCATGGCGGTTCCCCCGCGCGCAGTGACAGCGCTGATCGGTCCGTCGGGTTGCGGCAAGTCGACTTTCCTGCGGTCGATCAACCGGCTCAACGACCTCATTCCGGGCATCCGTCACGAGGGCGACTTGCTCCTCGACTGTCAGAGCATTTTCGACAAGGGAATGGATGTGGTCGCGCTCCGCCAGCGCGTGGGGATGGTATTCCAGAGATGGAATCCCTTTCCCAAATCGATCTACGAGAACGTCGCTTACGGACCGCGCATCAACGGCATTGCCAGCGATGGGACGCTGGACGAGATCGTCGAGCGTTCCCTGCGCCGAGCTGCCATTTGGGATGAGGTCAAGGATAGATTGCGTACGAGCGCCCTCGGACTATCGGGCGGTCAGCAGCAGAGAGTCTGCATTGCCCGCGCGCTGGCCAACCAGCCAGAGCTGCTCCTCCTCGACGAACCGGCGAGTGCGCTCGACCCGAGTTCGACGCAGAAAATCGAGGAGCTACTCTACGAGCTCAAACAGGAGTTGACGATCATCATCGTGACCCACAATCTGCAGCAAGCCGCGCGAGCTTCCGATCACACGGCATTTTTCTTTTTGGGTGAACTGGTCGAGTTCGGGGCGACCGAGCAAATCTTCACTCGGCCCCGCGAAGAGCGCAGCGAGGCATATATCACTGGGAGATTCGGATGACAGCTGAAGCGACTACAGCCTCTGCTACCGGCTTCCGGCATTTTCACGACCAGCTCTCGTCGTTGAAAGAGCAGCTGCTTGGAATGTCGGGAAAGGCGGAAGAGCGCACCCAGCTCGCGGTGGAAGCGTTGCTCGAGCGCGATCGAGAGAAGGCCAACCTCGTGATCGCCGGTGATGTCGACCTCAACAAGCTCGAGGTGGAGGTCGAGCAGGCAGCGGTGGAATTGCTGGCGCTCCAGCAGCCAATGGCCCGCGATCTCCGTTTCATCATCGGAGCAATCAAGGTTTCGAACGACCTGGAGCGCGTAGGCGATCACGCCGTCAACATCGCCGAGTGCGCGATCAGGCTGATGGATCAGCCCAAGGCGAAGATCACCATTCCCGAAATCGAGGACATGGCGCGCCGCGCCAGGAAGATGCTCGGTGACTCGCTCGATGCGTTCATCCGCGCGGACGGCGCATTGGGGAGAAAGGTCTGCCGGGAAGATGACGTCGTCGATTCGCTCCACGACTCAGTGTTTCGCGTCCTTCTGACCCATATGATGGCTGATCCCAAGACCATCACACCCGCGCTCGAGCTGCTTCTGGTCGGGCGAAATCTGGAGCGGATCGCTGACATCGCGACCAACATCGGCGAGGACGCCGTGTATCTCGCCGAGGGCAAGCAGATCAAACACCACCGCGAGGACACCTAGCCAGGTCTCACGGCATTGACTCCCGTTACCGCAGACTGAATCTCGACAGCAGGAAATAGGAGATCGCCGCCATCGTCGCCGATGCGGGGATGGTGATGATCCAGGCCCACACAATCCGGCGCGCAATTCCCCACCGCACTGCAGAAAAGCGATAAGTCGCTCCTGCGCCCATGATGGAGCCCGCGATCGTATGCGTGGTGCTCACCGGAATTCCGTAGTGGGTCGCCACGCTGATCGCCAGGGCACCGCCAGTTTCGGCGGCGAATCCGCTCACCGGGCGCAGCCGCGTGATGCGCGAGCCCATCGTGTGCACGATCCTCCAGCCTCCGAACAAAGTGCCGAGCGAGATCGCGGTGTACGCGCCCATCTTCACCCAGAGCGGGATTCCTTCACCGGGCACGTACAGGTGATGAAAGAAGCCTGTCTCGTTCGCCATCAGCGGCTTCACCGATACCAGCAAGCCGACGATGATTCCCATCGTCTTCTGCGCGTCGTTCGCCCCATGCGCGTGCGACAGCAGGGCGGAGCTGCAGAGTTGGGCGACGCGGAAAAAACGATCCACTCTCCCCGGCGCCATTCGCCGGAACGCCCAGTAGACGCTCACCATCAGTATGAATCCCGCCAGGCCTCCGACGAGCGGCGAGACTACGATGAACGAGAGTGTCTGGATCCACTTCGTCCCCCATGTGATCGCGCTCCAGCCGGCTGCAGCCACGCCCGCGCCCGCGTACCCACCAATCAGAGCATGTGAAGAACTGGACGGAATCCCGTAGAACCAGGTGATGAGGTTCCAGATGATCGCCCCGAGCAGTCCCGCGAGGATCAGATTCGGGGTGACGATGTCCGTTCGGATGATTCCCTTCTGAATCGCCTT
>Ga0184605_10000237_pt1 | contig 16001 bp, 11 predicted proteins | sample PLM0_30_coex_FD_132995 | JGI IMG/M metagenome (GOLD analysis project Ga0184605, IMG submission 132995) | Groundwater sediment microbial communities from an aquifer in East River, Colorado, USA - PLM0_30_coex | ecosystem: Environmental > Terrestrial > Soil > Riparian zone | place: USA: East... | reverse complement strand
TCAACGTCGGAATGGGCGATCAGTTCGACAAGAAGAAGGGCACGGCGCTGCATTCCGGGGCGTTCGGCGTAATCCCGGCGAACATGCATCACTTCGCCTGGACTTCGGACCGCACGGTCATTCAGCTCAATGGCATGGGACCGTGGAAGCTCACCTACGTCAACCCTGCGGACACTCCGAAGCCACGCTAGCGGCTTGGCTTGACGCTCCAATCAGCAAGATTTGCCCACCAGGCGTCGGGTGTGATCCCAGCCGCGTGGATCCGTCTTGAGACTCCCTGAGCGTTGCGCAGCTCATAGAGCCACATTGCCGGCGCATCCTCCGTAAGAATGCGATAGGAGCGCCTGTAAAGCGCCGCACTGCGCGCAGGATTCATTTCCTTGACAGCGCTGTCGATGACCGCGTCGAAAGCGGCACTCCGGTACGAAGTTGCGTTGTAGCCACCTTTCCTGATCTCGGAGCTCGCCCACTCCTCACGCACTGACGAAGGCGTCGGATCGATGTGCCAGGCATTGAGCAGCGATTCGAATTTCCTGGAATCCATCCGGCTACCGAAGGCGTTGACCTCGAGCGGCTCGATCCGAACGTTCGCGCCGGCCTTTCTCCATTGTTCCTGAAGCAGCACCGCAAACTTCCCTCGGATCGCGCTCGAGCTGGGCACCATGAGCGAAAAAGCGAGTGGCGTCTTGCCTCGTGAGCGCATCCCATCGGCACCACGGCGCCAGCCGAGCGAATCGAGGGTGCGGGATGCTCGCTCTGGATCGTAGGGAAGGCCAATGCTGGTGTCACTGGTGGCGAGAATCCTGGTAGCCGGACCGTGAGCCACGAGGCCGAGCGTATCGAACACGCTACGCACGAGCGCTGCCCGGTCGACGGCCATCACGAGTGCCCTGCGCGTTTCGCGATCACCGAAAACCGGGTGCGGTCCTGAGTTCCTGGCGTCGCGTAGGTTGAAGGCGACGTAGCCGTAGTCGAGACTTCCCGGCGACACGACGACCTCTCCACCCTTTGCCTTCACCTGGGAGATGAGCTCCGGCTTCACGACGTCGAGGAAATCGGCGCTGCCGCTGAGGAATCTGAGCGCGGCCGCCGGATAATCGGCCGATATCAGCCAGATGACGCGGTCCGCATTCGGCCGGCCCCGGTAATTCGTGCTGTCAGCCTGAACGACGATACGAGCGCCGCGATCCCAGGCTGCGAACCGGAACCTTCCACTGCCCACCGGCGCGCGAGCGAAAGTGCTCTCTCTCAGACTTGCAGGAGGTGTCGTCTTCAAAAGGTGCGAGGGAAGAACTGCAACCGGGCTCGCCGCCTTGAAAAAAGCATCAGGCGTCCGTTGATGAAACCACACTCTGGCCGTAAGCGAATCGACCACCGAAACGGAATCGACGTTGTCCAGATTTGACGCGAGAGGAGACGCAAGCGCAGTGTCCTTCACCAGATGGAAGGTGAACCGCACGTCCTCGGCGGTCACGGGTACGCCGTCGTGCCACCGTGCCAGCGGATTGATGTGGAACCAAACCGACATCGAGTCGGACGCCCACTTCCAACGATCGGACAGACGGGGGGTGAACCCGGCGTCGCCCACGGTATTCAGTGCAGGGCCAATGTCGGCGAGGTTGTCGAAAATCTGATCGACGACCTGTTTGCCCTGGAGCGTCATCGTCAAAGGCGGCAGAAGAACATCCGCATCCGCGGCGGATGACAGCACGATCGTGCCGCCGACGCTTCCCTTCCCGTGCAGGCCATTCGTGCGACTTTCAGACGAGCACGCGACGACGACGATCGAAAGTAGCGTGAGAGCGGAGGCCCAAGACGCCTTCTTCACGCCGGTAATTCCATCGTGAAGGTCGCGACTCGCTGCGGTGTGAGACCGCGCGCCGGATCGTCTGAAGTTTCTGCCCACCCGAGAAACGCTTCGAGAAGCTGGGGATCGAACTGTCCCTTCGATGCCCGCATCTCTTCGGCAGCTCGCGCGTGGGACAGGCTGTCGCGATACGATCGCGCGGTCGTGAGGGCGTCGTACACATCCACCACGCAGAGGATGCGCGCGGCGAAAGGGATCTGATCCCCGGCCAGTCCGTCCGGATACCCGGTGCCATCCCAGCGCTCGTGGTGATTCCTGATGACTGACCGCACATCTCCGGGAAAATCGATGTCGGCCACCAGCTCGAGACCGGCCTCCGGGTGACGCTTCATCATCGCCCACTCTTCCGCCGTCAAGGGGCCGGCTTTGTTCAACACTTCCGTGGGCACGATGATCTTGCCGATGTCGTGCAGCAGTGCGCCGAGCCTGAACCAGAACAGCGACCGGGAATCCATTCCCATGCTGTCGGCGAGGACACAAGCAAAGAAAGCCACGCGTTCGCAGTGGCCTTGGGTGTAATGGTCCTTGCTCTCGATTGAGTCTCCCCAATGGTGCGCCATCTCCAGGAAGCGAGACTCGAGGGCAGCGTTTCGCCGCTCCACCTGAGCGACGCGGTGCTGCGCCTTCAGGCGGGAGTACAGCGCGTGCGACCGGTTGAGATGCGCAAGCATGTCACGGTGCCGTTTCTGTGTCCAATAGAGCTCCGCCAGCTGTTCGGCAACGTCGGCCTTCAGGAGCAGGTCCTCTCCCTCCTCCGCGCACTCGCCAGCCCGGCCGAGGTATTCGGCCGCCTTGACGTAGTCGCCGCGCTCGCGGGCGATGACTCCGACGTGACGGAACACTTCGCCACGCCACGATGGCGCGATCTCGCCCGTGAGCGCGAGCAAAACCTCGACGCGTTCCTGAGCGTCGTCGAAGCGGCCCGTTGCGATGCAGAGCTGAACCTGATTGAGAGCGACGTTCATCTCGTTCGGATGGTCGTGCTGTTCTCCGAATGCCTCCGAGGCCTCTGCGTAGGCAGCCTCCGCTTGATCGAGCTCACCGAGGTCCGTGTACGCCAATCCGATGTTGTTGAGGACTTGCGCCGCGTGGTCACGCATGCCGAGAGCTCTGTAGCCCGCGAGGCTTCGCTGAAAGGCCTCGAGAGCTCCGCGCGCGTCGCCCCGAATGCTGGCTACAGTGCCGAGATTCTGGTCGAGCATTGCCATTGACTCTGAATCTCCGATGGATTCCGCCGTGCCTCGCGCTTCCCTGTAGATCAGGTCGGCTCGATCCAGATCGCCGCTGGTCTGGTGGACAATGGCGACTACGTTAAGCGCCTGGGCGATCTTCGATGGTGACCCGGCCTGTGTCGCCGCGGCGACCGCTGCCTCGAGAACATCCATCGCCGCGCCGCGATTCCCCTGCTCCAGATAGACGCGTCCCAGCCAGCGAAGAGCGGATAGCCGAGTCTGCTCATCGGCGAGGGGATCCCGAACCAGGCTCTCATAGCTCAGCGCTGCATCGCTCCAGCGTCCTTCACGCTCTGCCAGCTTTGCGTCGTCGACGAAAGCCTTTATCTGCGGCGTTTCCTCCTTCGCGGAGCGTGCAGTGGAACGCACGCTCATGACGAAGCGAGAATGGTGCGGCGGACAGAGCCCTCGTCGCGAAGCTTTCTCGCCAGGGTCGGCCGCGAGATGCCGAGGATCCGCGCGGCGGCGCTCAGATTTCCACCAGTGATGCCGATGGTCGTATGGATTGCTTCGTCCACGATTGCCTGCAGCGATTTTCCTTCAGCGGGAATACGAATCACTCCGCCGGCCGGTGTTTCGACCAGAGGTATGAAGGAGCGGCGCTGCAGCGACAGATGGTGGGGCTGAATGACGTCTCCCGTGCATACCACTACGGCCCGCTCGATCACGTTCTTGAGCTCCCTGATGTTGCCCGGCCAGCGGTGTCTCTCGAGCGCGCTCACGGACTCCTGAGCGAGACGGAGATTCTCCCGCCCTTCGCTCTCGGAGTGGTGCTTCACAAAATAGTGCGCCAGGATGGGAATGTCGCCCTCGCGCTCGCGCAGTGCCGGAAGTTCCAGGCGTGCCACGTTCAATCTGTAAAAAAGGTCGGCGCGAAAGCGATTGTCGGCAACCGCGGTTTCGAGCGACGAGTTTGTGCCAGCAATGATGCGAGCGGAAAGCGCGCGCTCTTCCGATCCACCAAGCCGGCGAAAGCGGCGGTCTTCGACCACGCGAAGGAGCTTTGCCTGGAGCTTGAGCGGGAGCTCGGCGACTTCATCGAGAAAAACGGTACCCCCGCCGGCGACTTCGAACAAGCCGCGCTTGAGGGTGCGAGCATCCGTGAACGCGCCGGGCTCGTGTCCGAACAACTCGCTCTCGAGCAGCGTCTCCGGGATCGCGGCACAGTTGATGGCTACGAAGGGCTCCGCGGCTCGCGGGCTCGCGGCATGGATGCCACGCGCGAACAGCTCCTTACCGGTGCCCGTTTCCCCGACGAGCAAAACCGTGACGCTGCGACTCGTTGCAACCTGGGTCGCCAGTGCGATTGAATCGCGGATTGCCGCGCTGTCCCCGATTACGTGGGAGTCCCAGCGTTCCGCCGACGCGATCTGCGATCGGGCTGAAATAATTGCACCGTTCCTTGGTCGCATGGACAGCAACGCCATCCAGGCAGGGAATGAGTTGGTCGGGTCAATTCTCGAGCTCCCAGGGCTATTCGGGAGCTCTGCCTAGCAGACGAGGAAAAGGGTCTCCAAGTCACCCCATTCTAAGGGGTTACGCCCCGGGAAAGTACACGGGGTCAGTTAGGCCTCTTCGGAGAGGGTTAGCTGGGGAGGGACGCGAGCAGCGCGTTGATTTCCGCCGCTTCGTGCCTGGCGCCGACGTCCTCGAATGACTCGGCCGCTTCCCGCCAGGCGAGGCGCGCTTCCTCCGGGTTTCCAAGAGCCCTCGATGTCTGGCCAAACTCACGGAGCATCTCGGCCTGGAGCAATCTGTCTTCCAGTCCTTCCGCCTCAAAGATCGCGATTCGGAGCGTCGCGATGCTTGCATCGAACGCCCCTCTCTCGCGCTCGATTCTGGCGCGGCATTTCAGGGCGCCGGCAATGGTGAGGTGATCACCGCGGGTACTCGCGCCGTCGAAGGATGCCCGGCAGGCATCCTCCGCCTGGTCCAGCTTTCCGACCGCGACCCAGACTTCGGCCAGGTTGAGCGTGAGAATGCTCTCCACCACCGTATCGCCGCGCGTTTTCGCGATCGCGAGCCCGCGCTCGAGTGTCTCTATCGCGCGCTGATAGTGTCCCAGCTTGGTGTAAAGCATCCCGATGTTGTTGAGGACCCACGATACAGCTTCCTCGTCGTTGGCGCCGTCGAATGAGCCGAGGCTGCTGGAGTATCGGGCCTCCGCGGCGACGAGGTTGCCACGCATGTTCAGCAGGACGCCGAGGTTCTGTTCGATCATGCTTAGAAGTCGCACGTCCCCGGCTTTCGCGGCCAGCTCTGACGCCTGCGCATAAAGTTGCTCACTCTCGGTGAGGTTGCCGCGCCGCTGGGCGATGATCGCCAGGCAGTTGTACGCGGCTGCCCTGGCGTTGAGCGAGCCGCAGGCATCAGCGTGAACGAGACTTTGCTGGTAGCAGCGGTAGGCCACCTCGGTTTCGCCCTGCTCGCGATGAACCGTTCCCTTCCATCTCAACGCGTCGGCGAGGAGTGGAAGATCCGTCTCATCCGCGAGCAGTGAGAGGGCGTCGTCGTACAGCCGCAGGGACCGCACCGCGTCCCCACGCTGCTCCGCTTCGCGCGCCAAGCCGATGAGACCTCGCGCGCCGCCCGGATCAGCGTGCGTCATCGCGCTGCCAGGCTGTCATTGTATTCATGTCGTACTCCTCGCCGGTAGAAAGTTGGGACCGAATGAATGCCTCGGCTCAAGCCCTCACTCATCGACGTAGACCCAGACGTTGGAGATGAGGATATAGCGGGAGAAGTGGTTGATGAACCAGGCGTGGGTTTCAGCGACCGGTTTGGCGCCGGAGTAATAAGTCGTCGCCGCCTGTAGCTCTGATGGTGAGGCCGAATCATCGGCATCGATGGTATCGCTTCCCTCGGGCAGATACGCCGCGCGGATCGCGTTGCCGGCATCAGTTCCATAAAGCGCTGTGTTCTGAAGACCCTGAACTGCGGTCACGGGTCTGAGAAAACGGAGACCATGTGGCAGCATCTCGTACGCCACGTACGCACCACCCTTGGCGACGATGGTTATCGTCGTGGGCGATGCGAGCGCACCGTTCGGAACGTTCATCGTAAAGTCGGATCCGGGGAGCGACAACGTGCCGCCGTCCGGACCGATGAGTGCTGAAACGCTCTGCTCGACGCGGGAATGCGCTGGTCCCCATTTCACCGCGCGAGCCTTGGTTCTGCTCGTCAGCTTGGAGAATGAGGCCCGGACCGTCAGCGTCGGGGTAAGAAGCTTGGAATTGTAAGAAACAGGACTGGTGGGACGGCTGTAGTCTCCGCAAGCAAGACCTGTCAGCGCGCTCACAGTCAGAATGAGATCGCGAAGGATACGTGAAGAAGACATTGTAACACCCCTCGAATAGGGAATTGCTTCCTTCGAGGTGATGTCTGGCATAGGCCATGCCCCGCGCTAACATCCTGTGACTACATGGCTTACGTTCTTGAGGCCATCCAGCAAGCTCACTTTTGTGCAATGTTTCGTTACGATAGAAACATTCCATTATAGGGTCTCGAGCGGGTCAGGAATCGACAGACGACGCGAAAATCGCCATTCGCTGCGGGGTCGGGCGGCCTGGAATGTCCGCGGTTTCCGCCCAGTCCAGGAACATCTCGAGGAGATGCGGATCGAACTGCCCCGCTGAAGCGCGCATGATTTCGGCGGCGCGCGCGTGAGTCATCCCGGCGCGATATGAGCGGGTCGTGGTCAGCGCGTCGTAGACATCCGCAACGCACAGTATTCGCGCAGCGAGAGGTATCTGCTCGCCCGAAAGGCCGTCGGGATAGCCTGCTCCGTCCCACCGCTCGTGGTGATTCCGGATAATCGGCGTGATGTCGCCGGGAAAATCGATCTCGGCGACGAGCTCGAGCCCGGCTTCGGGATGTCTCTTCATGATCGCCCACTCTTCGTCGGTGAGCTTCCCCGGTTTGTTCAGCACGTCGGTGGGAACGATGATTTTCCCAATGTCGTGCAGCAGCGCGCCGATGCGGAACCAGAAGAGCGACCGCGAATTGAATCCCGCGCTGTCGGCCAGCACGCAAGCGAAGAAGGCAACGCGCTCGCAGTGACCCTGCGTGTAGCGGTCCTTGCTTTCGATCGAGTCGCCCCACTGCTTGGCCATCTCGAGAAAGCGCGCTTCGAGCGCGCCATTCCGCCTCTCAACCTGAGCGATGCGGTGCTGCGCCTTGAGCTGGGAGTAGAGAGAGTGCGCGTCATTCAGGGATTGGAGCATTTCGCGGTGCCGCTTCTGCGCCCAATAGAGCTCAGCGAGCTGTTCGGCGACATCCGCTCTGAGAAGGAGATTGCCGCTTTCAACGGCGTGCTGCTCCGCTCGAAGGAGGTAGTCAGCGGCCTTTGCAAAATCTGCCCGCTCTCGCGCGATGACACCGACGTGCCGGAACACTTCTCCCCGCCACACGGGAACGTCACCGGCAGGCGCAGCAAGGAGCTCGTCACATTGGGCGAGCGCTTCGTCGTAGCGGCGACCGGCTATGTAGAGCTCCACCTTGTTGACTGACAAGTCCAGAAGCCGTGCCCGATCGCCTTCCTGCTCGAAGCCGCGCGCCGCTTCGTTATACGCTGCTTCCGCGTCGGCGAGCTCGCCCAGCTGCATGTATGCGAGCGCGATGTTGTTGAGCACCTGCGCTTCGTGATTGCGAAGTCCCAGTGTCTGGTATCCAAGCTGACTCAGACGAAAGGCTTCGAGCGCCCCACGCAGGTCGCCACGAATCATCGCGACGGTGCCGAGGTTCTGATCGATCATCGCGATGAGCGCACCGTCGGCGGTCAATTCGGCCTTCGAGCGCGCTGCCTGGTACATCGTCGCGGCCTGGTCCAGATCGCCGCCGACCTGATATACGATTCCGATGACGTTCAGAGCTTGCGCAACCGCGGGCGGAGACCCGACGATGTCGGCCGCCGTAACCGCAGCCTCGAGAACATCGAGCGCCGCGCCGCGGTTACCCTGCTCTAGATACGCCCTGCCCAGCCATCTGAGAGCGGCGAGGCGTGTATCCGCGTTGGCATCCGGATCGCGGACGAGACGTTCGTATAGCGCACACGCGTCGGCCCAGCGCCCTTCGCGCTCGGCGTGTTTTGCGCTGTCGATGCTGTTCCTGATGGCGGGCGATTCCGCCGCCTTCAATTCCATTGTGGGACTGCGTTTTGTCATGACAGCGCTACTACGGTCCCGGAGAGCGCTCGATCGCGCGGCTTCCCCTCGGGAATCTCCGGCCTGCGCTAGGCAGACGAGGGAGTAATCATCTGAGTCACCCCGGGGAAACCTCAGCCGCGTGCGGCAGGTGCCCGGCTGTCAGTCGGTGAGTGACTTGAGCTCCGCCTTGATCTCGGCGATCTCGTGGCTGGCACCCACTATCTCGAAGGCGTCGACCGCTTCCCGCCAGGCGGATCGGGCTGCGCCTGCGTTACCGAGCGCGCGCGAAATCTCACCCAGCTCTCGCAGCATCTCGGCGTGAAGAAGGCGGTCCTCCGCTCCCTCAGCCTCGAAAAGCGCAATGCGGAGCGTGGCGATGCTCTTGTCGAGCGCGCCCCGCTGGCGCTCGATGGCAGCACGAACCTTGAGCGCGCCCGCCGCCGTCAGATGGTCCGCGCGGCGCTGCGCCTGCTCCAGCGCCTTCGCGCACAGCTCGTCGGCGAGGTCCAGCCGGCCGAGTCCGACCCAGACTTCGGCAAGATTGAGGGTGATGATGTTCTCGACGACCGCATCGTGCCGGCTTGTCGCGATGGTCATCCCGCGCTCCAGATGCGTGCGTGCTTCGGCGAAGTTCTGAATCTTGGTGTAAAGGATTCCGAGATTGTTCAGGATCCACGACATCGGCTCAAAGTCGCCCGTCTTCTCGAACGCCTCCAGGCTCTTCGAGTAGAATGCCGCGGCGCTGTCGAAATCGCCGCGGGTGTTCGCGAGCACCCCGCGATTCTGTTCGATCATGCCAAGGAGTCTCGTCTCGCCCGCCTGTTCGGCGAACTTGGACGCTTTGGCGTAGAGCCGCTCCGTTTCCTTGGGATCGCCGCGGCGCTGCGCGATCGTGCCGAGGCAATTCAGCGCGTGGGCCTGCCGCCCCGGCGAACCGGCAAGCGCCGCCTTCGCCATGCTTTGCGCATAGCATCGGTACGCTGCCTCGGTCTCTCCGCGCTCTCTCAGCACTGTGCCCTTCCATCTGAGCACATCAGCGACGAACGGATCGCCACTGTCGGAGCTGAACTGGCTCAGCGCATCGTCATAAAAGCCCAGCGCCTTGCCAGTTTGCTCCTGCTGCTCCGCGGCTCGCGCCATCTCGACGAGCTCGCGCGCGCGGTCTACATCAGAATGCAGCAACTTGACTTGGCCTCGTTTCAGGGAATGCCATTTATGTCCTTATGTTTTGCGTGCGGGCACGAATTCACTCAGCCCGAAGCGAGCATGTACCTCGAGAAGTGGTTGATAATCCAGATGGACGTCTGAGGGGACGGAAACTGCATCCAGTCGACGAGTCCTGAGACGGTGTAAGACATCGTCGTCTCGGTAGCGGTAGCGCTGTCGTCTGAACTAATGGCCTCATTGCCTGTAGGCAGATAAGCGCCGTAAGCCGAGCATGCCGCCAGAGTCCCGAAGATTGTCGTGTTTTCCAGCCCTTGGAAGACGAATACGGGTTTGCGGAAGACAGTCCCGTGCGGATTCATGTCGTACGTTATCCAGGGGCTCTCCTTCGACGTGATCGTAATCGCCGTCGGACTCGAAAGGGCGTCCTGAGGGAAATAGATCGTGAACTGAGACCCCGGAATCGTGAGAATTCCTCCGTCCGGCCCGATAACACCGGAGACGCTCAGCTCGACGGGGACGCGCGTCGAGATCCACCTGGTTCCTTTTACCTTGTTGCCGGAGCTGGAAAAGGTCGGCTTCGTCCAGCTGTCAGGGCATGCAGCGGGTACAGTGACCGTGCCACCTGTGTCCGTGATCAAGACGGAACCAGCATCCGTTTCCGCGGACGCAAACGGGTCAGTCGGCGCGGAAATATCCGCACACGAGAGAGCCAGATACGTCGTAATGGCTATGGCAACGGAGCGCAAAACTCGCAATGAATTCATTCTGGTTTACCCGTAGAGGTAGAATCGGGAAGCGGCCGCGCCACGTCGTCGAGCGAGCGAGCGCGGTCCACGTCGGGATGGAGGAGTTTGACGTGGCCGCGCGGCGCGGGGGTCACATTGATCCTTTTTTTGTGCGTCCGAATGCGGGTTCGGTCAGCCCGACGCCAGCATATACCGGGAAAAGTGCTTGAGCTGCCATGTCTCGACCTCTGGGTTGGTCCCCGACGGAGCCGCGAAAATGGTCGTCGTTGTGGTCTCGAGGGCCTTCAATATCCCGCTCAGGTCGAGCAAATCCTGGGGGAAGTATGCGCCGAACGAATTCCAGGCCTGATCGGTACCGTAAACAGCGGTGTTCTTCAGTCGCTGGGTGACGATAACAGGCGTGGAGAAGGTGATGCCGTGCGGCTTCATGTCGTAAGACACGTAGCCGCTCCCGTCCGAGACAATCGTGATCGTGGTTGGCGCGGAGAGCGCGCCGCGGGGGAAAGTGATCGTGAAGTCCGAGCCGGGAATGGACAGCGTGCCGCCAGAGAAGCCAATGGTGCCCGAGACGGAACGAACCTGATTGACGTGCGTCGGAGCCCATTGGACGGCGCGGACGTCGATACCATTCGGGTCGACGACGCCCACTATGACCTTGAGGACTGAACCGAGCAGCCCGGTCACAGTGCCGAGGAGACCGGAGAGGAGCCCGTCCTGCGCCGTCGCGGGGACTTGGGGCCCCGTCGGTGCCGCGATGTCGGAGCAGGAGAGCGCCACTGACACGCTCAGGACTAGAGCGAAGGAGCGAACGAACCTTGAACGAATCATCGTAGTGGACCTGGTGAGCGGTTAGTGGCGATCAGCCTGAGGCCGGCCGGATTAGAGTGGCAGTGCGACGACGCCCCCTAAGGCAACGGACATGCCCACGTCTAAGTCATTGCGCCCGGCTGACTTACAAAAACCACCACCGTCAAGCTCATCTATAACGGTGTAATGTTTTTTTACAGGCCTATCGTTTTGTTACAGGGTTTTCCACAGTCCGGACGATCGGTTTTGGAACGTTTTGGACCAATTGCTGGTCATGAGAAATGGATGTTTGCAGGTACCGTTCTATCGGTCAGCGAAGGCCTTTGACTCACCAATTCGCGTGAAAATCCGAGATAGCGTGAGGTTCCGAGATAGATTGAATAGAGCAACCAGGCTTCTCGTGCGTACTAATAGAGAAGTCGGGACGGTTTTTTTCGCGCTCCTCATCCGCGACTGCGGAAAAATTGCGTGAAACCCGTGGCCACGACGTCGTGTCTCACTGTTACACCCTTTAGCCACATAGTCGCATGTCAATTGGTTCACAGAGAGCGCGGCTCTACGTAGCCGCAATCACCGCCTTTGTCGGCGGCCTCATCGTCGCCTCGGGAATGAACTGGACGAAGCTTGGATTCGCGCAGAGTCGCCCGAGCCAGGCACAGATTCAGCCAATCACCGAAGCGAGCAACGCATTCGTCGCGATCGCGAACAACGTCACTCCGGCAGTCGTATCGATCGAAGTGTTCAGCGCCGCGCGATCCACACCGAGCGGCCAGCGCGGGCGCAGCGGCGATCAGCAGGCCGTCCCGCCAGGAATGGAAGACTTCTTCCGTCAGTTCGACATCCCGCAGCAGTCGCGCCCTACGCGCGGCCAGGGCTCGGGATTCATCGTGACGCAGAACGGATACATCCTCACCAACAACCACGTCGTCACCAACTCGGATCGTGAGACCATCGCCGACAAGGTGACCGTTCGCATGATGGACCATCGCGTCTTCACGGCCAAAGTCGTCGGACACGATCGCACCACCGACGTCGCGGTTATCAAGATCGATGGCAACAACTTCCCCACCGTCTCTCTTGGAAACGATGTCGCCTCGCGCATCGGAGAATGGGTTCTCGCAATCGGCAACCCGCTCGGTCTCGAGAACACCGTCACCGCGGGAATCATCAGTGCCAAGGGGCGCAGCCTCGCTGACCTGATGAACCCGAACGGAACGAACAAGTACGCGATCAGTGATCTCATTCAGACCGATGCCGCAATCAACCCGGGCAATTCCGGCGGGCCGCTGGTGAATTCTCGTGGAGAAGTCATCGGCATTAACAGCGCGATCGCGAGCCCGACCGGTTACAATGCCGGGTACGGCTTTGCGATTCCAATTACTCTCGCTAAGCGAGTGATGGACGAGCTGATAGCGCACGGTCGTGTCCGCATCCCGGCGCTGGGCATCCTCATTGATGACGTCAGTCCGGAAGACGCCGCCGTCGCGGGTGTCAAAGACATCAGGGGCGTACTCGTGCGTAGCTTCCCGAGCGAAAATACTCCGGCATCCAGAGCGGGCCTCCAGCCGGGAGATGTAATCATCACTGCCGACGGTCAGCCCGTCGATCGCGTCAGCACGCTCCAGCGGATCGTTCGCGGCCACAATCCTGGCGACGCGATCGATATCGAGGCGATGCGTTACGGCCAGCGCAAGAAATTCCGCGTCATTTTGATGGAAGCGGATGCGGATCAGCAAGTCGCTACGGCGGCGACGCGGACCGAGCCGTCGGGCGGTGGTAGTGTCCACCCTGCGCTCGGCATTTCGGTCGCGCCGGTCAGCACCGAGCTCGCGGCGCAGGCGAGAATGACCGCGCCTGTTCGCGGGGTCATGGTGTCTGACGTGATCCCCGGCGGTCCCGCCGAGGACAAGCTCTTTAGGAACGACGTGATCACGGAAGTCCTGTACCCTGCGCCGGCGCGCGCCGTCAACACGCCCGGTGACCTCAAGCAAGCGCTAGGACGGTTGAAGAACGGCGACTACGTCAGCCTGAAGGTTTTCTCGCTGGTGGACGCAACGCAACCGCCGAGAATCGTCAATCTGCAGGTGGTCAAGTAGAGCAAGCGCTCGAGCAGCGAAGAGTGAAGCCCCCGCGCAGTTGGCGGGGGCTTTTCTTTTTCTGCATGTGCGTCAGGAATCTTTGATGCGGGACGAAGCCACTGCTATCTTTGGAACGCGAGCGCCGAAGTGGCGGAATTGGTAGACGCGCTGGACTTAGGATCCAGTGGAGCAATCCGTGGGGGTTCGAGTCCCCCCTTTGGCATTACGCGCAGCGTTCGCATCGAACGGAGACCTTATGAAGAGAAAGAACGAAATCCCCGACTTCTCGAAGAAGAAAGTCAAAGGTCCGCAGCAGGCTCACGGAGTGCCGGACGTCACGAAGGTGCAGCAGCCGCCCCCCGCGCCGCCGGTGCGAACGGGGAAGCCGCCCGCGACATCGATGAAGTCGGGGCGGCGCGGATCGTAACGGCTAGCGCGTGCTTACGGAGCCTCGCGCTTCGATCTGACGGCCGTCGGTGAGATTGGCGTAAAGAACCAGCTCACTCGTCGAGGCGCCAAGAGCACCGCTCGAAACCAGCTCGTCGCGGTTGAAGTGAACGACGAGGTCAGCGATGCCATCGCGATTGACGTCCGCGATGGACGACTTCGCATCACCGTTGCCCTTCTCGTCCGGAGCAACCTGTCCGATCCGAACGCTGGAAATGTCGATCGCCGCTCCATCAAAGCGAGCATTGCCGAATACCGTCGCGATCACCTGTCCGTTTCCGCTGCTGCGAATGTTGATCTGATTCGGATTCACGCTCATCGATCCCGGCAAACGATTCACTTGAAGCGTCGTCGACGCCGATCCAGCGCCGCCATCCTTGTCGGTCACGCGAAGGGTAACGGTATAGTTACCGGCGTTTGCATAGCTACGTGAGCCCGTGATCGCTCCTTGCATCGTAGTAGAGCCCGAAGTCGTGCCGTTGCCCCAGTCGATCGCATACGACCACGGCGCGTCCGCCTGACCGAGATCTGCGAAGCCGCCCGAGATTGAGTACGTACCGCCGGAGTAAATCGGCGGACTTGACGAGAGGACGACCGACGGATTGACGTTGCGGACGGTCGAGAAAAGACTATAGGTGTTATAGCCTCCGTCCTTGTCGCGAATCTCCGCGAGAGTCGAGTAGCCTGGATTGTCCGTGGCCGTGCAAACCCGCGTCGAGCTCGAGCTCCACGCACCGAATCCATTGCCGCAATCGAACCGATAGCTGAAGCCGGCAGCCTGATCGGCGCTCGAAGCGTCTGCTGATCCAGACATGGAAAGCGTAAATGCGCCGCCCTCGTTCACCGGAGCCGTCGTGGCGAAGGTTCCGGTCGGCGGCGTGTTCTGCACTACGACATCAGCGGCATAGGGCGTCGACGCTCCGTCCTTATCAGCGATCTCGGCGTGTGTGTGGTATGTGCCATCATCCGAGGTTTGGCAGTTGACGCTAGGTGACGAACTCCAGCTTCCGAACCCATCGCCACAATCGAAACGATATTGGAAGCCAGCAGCGGCATCGTCAGACGATGGATCCGATTGACCGGAGAAGCCGAGTGTGAACGCGGCGCCCTCGGTAACCGGACCGTTGTTGATGTAGAGCCCCGTCGGGGCAACGTTGTTTACTCTGACGGCGCCAGCGTAGCCATTCGAGCCGCCATCCTTGTCACGTATCTCCCCGTGAACCGCGAAGAATCCGTTGTCCGTCGTTGCGCAGTTCACGGTCGGCGCGGAACCCCAATTTCCAAATCCGCTTCCGCAGTCGAACCGGTATTGGAAACCAGCGCCTGCGTCAGCCATTGATTGGTCGGCTTCGCCGGTGAAGCTGAGAATGAATCCGGTGCCCTCATCAACAGGACCGTTATTCCCGAAGGCCGCTGTCGGGGGGACGTTGGAGACGGTAACGGTATTCGACTGCGAATCTTCGGCACCGGCGTGGTCCTTCACGGTGAGAACCACGGTGTAAACGCCGTTGTCAGCGAACAAGTGCGTGGGCTTGGCACCTGTGCCGGTAACGCCGTCGCCAAAATTCCACTCGTATGTCAGAGCATCGTTTGCATCTGGGTCGGTCGAGCCAGTCCCGTCGAAGCTCACCGCAGATCCTTCGACACCGGAAGTCTCACCGTCCCATTTTGCGACAGGAGCGCGATCATTGGCTTCCACGAGTACCTGGATTTGCTGGGGCAGGTTTGAAAGGAAGTCGTAACCGGTCTCCTGCTCGATCTCATCAACAGTTACCTGGTAGTCTTCCCAGGGATTGTTGCGAATGCCGACGGAGGACGCTGGTACTCCGGAGGTGACGAGATTGGGCATCTCGACAGCGATCACGTTCAGGTCCGCTGATGTGTGCACGTCGGCGATACCTTTTCCTTCCGGCATTATCACCGCGATCTTCCACGTATAGTCGGGGATGACAACCTTGCCCTCGTCCTTGAGCGTGCCCGGATTGGAGCCGTATCGTCCACCTGCGATGACGTAGATCTCGTGCTTGCTTGGATCCGCGGTGGTGCCGCGCGCGAGATCGTTCAGGTAGTTCTCGAATTTTGACCACGGGCCCTGATTGTTCTCCGCGCCTTGCGGCAGGATGTTCGTGAGCAGGAAGGTGGATGCGTTCTCCTGATCGGTTGTCGTCCGCGACTCCGATTGCACCATGTGACCACGATCGTAGCCGCCGTTCCGGTAGTCGAAGTCGACGACGTGATACACATCGCCCGGAAGTGTCTGGTCCGCGGAGAAGCAATCGCACCGTGGCACGCCGGAAAACTGGGACGCGTTGAGATCCCAGCTCACCCAGTTCGGACCTCCGCGTGTCTTGTTGTATGACTCGACGTATTGGCGCTTGGAGAGGATCAACTCATCGCCGGGCGTGTCGTCGGTCGGGGTGCCGAACTCGATGTGGTTGCGATAGATGGCACTCGTCGGCGCGTCGGCCGGGATGACAGTGAATGGCACTTCGCCGTATACGCCGTCGGGGGCG
>Ga0184605_10000233_pt1 | contig 16132 bp, 18 predicted proteins | sample PLM0_30_coex_FD_132995 | JGI IMG/M metagenome (GOLD analysis project Ga0184605, IMG submission 132995) | Groundwater sediment microbial communities from an aquifer in East River, Colorado, USA - PLM0_30_coex | ecosystem: Environmental > Terrestrial > Soil > Riparian zone | place: USA: East... | reverse complement strand
GTCGCCCAAAGACAACCGGGAAAAGATCGACCTCGACGAAGTCGTCAAACTTTTCGAGATCGAGAAAATTAACCGCCGCAACGCCGCGTTCGATTTGAACAAATGTTTTTGGCTCAACGGCCAATATATCGCGCAAATGTCGCTCGATCGGTTCACCGAGCTGGCGCGCCCGTTTTTGGAAAAGGCGAAGATCGACATCTCCAACGAGAGATATCTTCGCGCAGTGCTCGCGATCGTGAAGGAAAAGATCAAACTCTTGAGCGAATTGCCGGAATGGACGGCATTTTTCTTCACGGAGGATTACGACTTCGATCCGGCAGCGGTGGAGAAAGTTTTTGGAAGGCCGGAAGCGGCCACGCGATTAGGCGCGCTACGTGAAGAGCTGACCAAGACCGACAATTGGAGTGTCGAACAAATCGAATCGACCTTGAAATCGCTCGCGCAAAAACTTGGTTGCAAGACCGGCGATCTCGTTCACCCCGCTCGCGTCGCCGCGAGCGGCCGAAGCGTCGGTCCGAGCTTGTATCACATGCTCGAAGTCATGGGTAAGGAGCGCGTGCTCGCACGATTTCAACGCGCTCCCGCAAAATTCTCGAAATCCCCAGGCATGTCATCCTGAGCGGAGCAAAGGACCTCACCTACGGAGCTTGGATTGCACCTTGAACGAAGAACGTTCCATCACCCTGTGCGAGGTCCCTCATCCGCCTCAGGCGGATGAGAGATGACATGAAAAAGAAGCGCGGGAAAGAGGTTTACACGCTGGCTGATTTGCAGAATTGGCAAAACGCGACGCGCGGTGTCGATCCGCCGGCCCGCGTCGGCGTTCTTGGCGATCCGGTCGCGCATTCGCTTTCCCCGCAAATGCAGAACGCCGCACTGCGTGATTGCAGGATCAACATGCAGTACGCGCGATTTCACATTTTGCCTAACGAGTTGCCGAAAGCGCTAAATCTGATTCGGCAGCTCGAATTTGTCGGTGTGAACCTCACTGTGCCGCACAAAATCGCCGCGCTTGATCATGTGGACGATGTCGACCGTGACGCACGCCGGATCGGCGCGGTGAACACGATTTCATTTGATGGAAAGAGTGCGCGTGGATTCAACACGGACGGGCGAGGATTTTCGCGCGCCATACGTGACGAATTTTCTATTGATCTTCGCGATCTGCGTGTGCTCGTGCTTGGTGCGGGCGGAGCAGGGCGTGCGATTGCGATGCAATGCGCCAAGGAAAATTGCGAACGCCTTGTCATCGCCAATCGTAATTTCGCAAAAGCAAAACAACTTGCCGAAGAATTGCGGGAATTCTTCGCCGGCCCGAAGGTTTTTGGACCGGTGCCGCGCTTGCAGGCGATTGCTTGGGAGGAAGGGGCGATCCGATTTCAAATCGCGAACATCGATTTGATTGTGAACGCAACACCGCTCGGATTGAATCGGACCGATCCGCCGGCAATTCCGGCGCGATTGCTCGCGCCGCATGTGATGGTTTACGACACAGTTTATGCGCAGGGCCGCACTCCGTTGACCGGCGCTGCCATGGAAGCCGGCGCGCGCACGGCAAATGGCTTGTCGATGTTGCTTTACCAGGGTGCGCTCTCGTTCGCGATCTGGTTTAAACGCGAAGCGCCGATTGGAGTGATGAAAAAAGCGCTGGACTTGTAATGACAGTGGGGTGGATCGAGCAAGTCTCTTGCTCGATGTTAAATTCAGGCAGCGAAGCTGCGATTATTTAGCATCGCCCGCGGAGCAGCCGATCCACCTTACGTTTTTCGCGCGTCTTTTCCCAGGCCTTTGGCAGCTGCTTCCACTTCAGCGACCCTGCTGGCAAGTTGCTCGAAACCGAGCCCATAGTTCTCCCTCATTGTGAATTCATGAAAATCCGTCACATTAAGCAATGGTAAGTGCCGGTGTAAATTTCGGTGTCGATCTTGCGGAGGAGCTTCGCGAGCTCAAGCGCGAGAAAAACGCCGTGATTCTCGCGCACAATTATCAAGTGCCGGAGCTCCAGGATGTCGCCGATTTCGTGGGCGACTCGTTAGGCCTGAGCTACGAAGCGAGGAAAACCGACGCGGACGTAATTCTCTTCTGCGGCGTCCATTTCATGGCCGAGACCGCGAAGATCATTAATCCGGCCAAGCGGGTGATTTTGCCCGATCTTGACGCGGGCTGTTCGCTGTCGGAATCGTGCCCGCCAGAAAAGCTGGCGACGTTTTTGAAGGAACACGCCGGCCAAGATTATTATGTGATCGCCTACATCAATTGCAGCGCGGGCGTGAAGGCGCAGGTGGACGTGATCTGCACGAGCGGTAACGCCGACAAAATTGTGCGCGCTGCGCCGCACGATCGAAATATTCTTTTTGTGCCCGATCAAAATCTGGGCGCGTGGGTGATGGAACGGACCGGCCGCAAGATGGATTTGTGGCAGGGGACTTGTTACGTCCATGTCGAGTTCACGGCGCGCAGCATCAATCGAATTCGCGAGCAATATCCGGACGCGCCGGTGATTGCTCATCCGGAATGCACTTACGCCGTGCGCATGTTAGCGGACGAGGTTTGTTCCACCGAAAAAATGATTGCATTCTGCAAACAATCGCCCGCGCAAGAAATCATTGTGGTGACCGAAGCAGGAATACTGCATCGATTGAAGAAAGAAATTCCCGACAAGATTTTCATACCTGGTCCGACGGACAATTGTTTCTGTGGGGAATGCCGGTTCATGAAAATGAACACGCTGGAAAAGGCGTACGACGCGCTTCTGAACATGGAGCCGGAAATCATCCTTCCGGAACCGCTGCGCAGGCGTGCCGAAGCGCCGATCCTGCGGATGCTCGAGTTGAGCAGGTAGAAGGGGCGGTTGATCGAACCGCCTGAGGGTTCAAACAATCGCCGCTGCCAAGCGACAGTTTTGTTCTTGACACGTTGGCCGAGATCTCATCTTTGTGGCTTCTTAAGGAGCCCCTTTATGAAAGTTATCACTGCAGTTCTTACGCTGCTTGCATTGACTTTGGTATTGCTCGCATGCGCCCACGAACAGAGACAAGCTCAAATATCCCAATCCGACCTGCCCAAAGGCACCGTACTTGTAAAGCGGTTGCCTGCCGGCGCTGAAGGCCTGGAGCTTAAGGAGGGTTCGCTCAGACTGAAACCCGGTTACAACTTCGTGAAGCAGTCTGGGCATCGGTTTGCGGTGGCTCGAATGGGCGGTGGCCAGCCTGTCACGAGCGGAGGTTGCGGTTGCACGGGTGGAACATGCGATCCGGTGCTTAAGGGTGGCATCATTGTCTGTGAAGCGAGTGGCTGCACAGGAACCTGTGGCCTCGCGTTAACCGTCGCCGGCGTGAGCACGAAGATCATAAAGTACTGAGGCAGAGTAAACGATCGGCCACAAATGGATTTGTGCCAGGGCATGTGTTACGTCCATGTCGAGTTCACGGCGCGCAGCATCAATCGAATTCGCGAGCAATATCCGGACGCGCCGGTGGTCGCGCATCCGGAATGCACTTACGCCGTGCGCATGCTTGCAGACGAAGTTTGTTCTACGGAAAAAATGGTGACGTTTTGCAAAGAATCTCCCGCCCACGAGCTCATCGTTGTGACGGAAGCAGGATTGTTGCATCGACTGCGCAAAAGAGATCCCACACAAGACATTCATTCCAGGCCCGATGGAGAATTGTTTCTGTGGGGAATGCCGGTTCATGAAAATGAATACGCTGGAAAAGCCTACGATGCGCTCTCGAAGATGGAGCCGGAAATCGTTTTGCCGGAACCGCTGCGCAAGCGCGCTGAGGCGCCTATCCTCCGCATGCTCGAGCTGAGCAGATAGGGGCGGTTCACCTGAACCGCCCGCAAGCGATTGAGATCAATCGCCCTAGCTTTAAGCTTGTCACTCGTCATTCGTCCCTTTTCACTTCAGCCGCGATGCAACGACCCTCTTGGTGGCTCATGCTCGTGGTCCTGCTGCTGGGAGTTGTGTTTCTAAGAGAACCGCGCTTGCAGCGCTGCGAGGAAATTTTTCTGCGCTGGCTCTTGAAGAATTCGCAGCCGCGCGATACGGCGCTGCCGCTCACAATCGTCGAGATTCGCCGCGAATCGATCCCGCAAGAAGCGGGCGCTGGGATCGATTCCACGAAAAAGTTTCTGCGAGGCGCCACCAGCGCAAATTCGCCACTTGAAGCGGCGCTCTTTCTCCAAGCCGCGCTCGAATTCAAGCCCGCCGTGGTCGCATTTGAACCGGTCTTGAAATGGTCCGAGCGCGAGAAAGATCAAGAGCAGATTTTTGTCGATCAGGCAATGCGCGTGCCGAAGTTGTTGCTCGGGGCGGAATTGACCGCGACGCCCGATCCGGACGCACCAGTTGCAGAGATTGCCACTTTCCCTCAAGTAACCGGCAAGCGTGGCGATCTGATCGAATTCTCCGGAATCGGACGGCAACCCGACGAGGATGTGCGCTTGATTGGGACGCTCGGTTTCGTCAATCTGCCGAATGAGATCGCCGACGATGTTCACGTGCCGCTGCTTTTTCAATACCGCGGCGAAGTAATTCCGTCGTTCGCGCTCCAGGCGGCGCTGCTCTGGCTGCGCGTCACGCCGGCCGAAGTGAAGATCGACATCGGGAAATATATTTGGCTTCCGCACAGCAAGATTCCGATTCGATCGGACGGCACAGCGGTGATCAATCCGAACGCGGCCAAACGGGCACGGCGCTTGAGTTTGAACGAGCTGCTGCTGGCGGCACAGCAGCGCGGGCAAGGTAAAGCGACTCTCCCTCTCGACGAAATGCGGGACCAGATCGTGCTCGCGCGCTCGCCGGCAAATTCGCTCGCGTCACCGGATGTCTTTGCGGCGACGATCGCCGCGATCCAAACGAATTCGTTTGTCCGCCGAGTGAGTTGGATTTTTGATTGCGTGATGATTTTGATCGTCGCTGGCGCGAGCGGCCCGATGCGAAAATTTTCACGAATTGATTTGATGCTTGGCGCGATCGCGCTTTCCGCCAGCTACTGCATGATCGCGCTTGGAATTTTATCGCGCTGGTCGATCTGGCTGCCCGGTTTCCTTCCGTTGGGCGCCGTCTGGATCGTTGTGTTGTTCTCGTTGATTTTGCCGGCGCCAAAAAACGCGTCGCGCACAGTGGCGGTGGCTGCTTTTCCGCCCGTGCCTTAGACCGGCGGAATGGAATGGCTTCGTTGCAAACTTCGGTTGAAAAACGGATCGACCGGCTTCACGCGCCGGGCATTGTCGATTTTCATTTCGACATGCCGATGGATTTGTACGAAAAACGCGGTCGCGCCAATGTGCTGGACGCCGACTATTTGGCGGAGCTCGAAGCGGGCGATATCGGTGTGCTCGGTGTCGCGATTTACATCGAAGACCGTTATCTGCCGGAAATGGCTTTGCGCGTGGCGCTCGATCAAGTGGCGCGAGTCCGCGCTGAGGCGGATGAGTCGGAGCGCTTCGCTATTTGCAAAAACTACGAGGAGATTCGTCGCGCGCGTGAGGCCGGCAAAATCGCGCTGCTGCTTACAATGGAAGGGGTCGACCCAATCGGCGCCGATCTGGATTTGCTCCGGATTTTTTACGAGCTCGGCGTGCGAGCAATTGGACTTACGCACGCTCGGCGCAATACCGCTGGCAACGGCGGAATCTTTGCGCCCAGCGGTTCCCCGCGCGACGGCCTGACCGCGTTTGGGCGCGAAGTCGTGCGGGAATGCGAAGCGCTTGGTGTGATTGTCGATCTTGCCCACATCAACCCGGCCGGCTTCGAAGAAATTGTGAGGCTCACGACCAGACCGGTCATCGTTTCGCACACGAATGCGCGGCGTTACTACGACATGGAGCGCAACATCAGTGACGAGCAAATCAAAATGATCGGCGAACGGAGAGGGGTGATTGGAGTGAACGCGGTGCTCGTAAGCCCGCGCGCAGAAGAAGCGACGCTCGATCGCTATGTCGATCACCTCGAGCACGTCGCAGACCTGATTGGCATTGCCGGCGTAGGCATCGGCTTCGATTTTCTCGAGTTCCTTTACCGGCAATGGCTGGAATCGGGGAAACGGGAGTTGGCGGCGAAGTTTACTACACCTCATTTCATTCCTGACCTGACCAATCATTCGCACGCGCGAAATTTGACTCGCAAATTGATCGAGCGCGGATTCAGCGACGCCGACATCGCGAAAATCTTGTACGAAAACTGGATGCGGATTTTGGAGGAGCTGCTGTAGGTGGAACGCGCCGCCCCTGGCGCGTTGTTATTACTTATGCGGCTTCGCCGCCATTTTTAGCATCGAGCGGCGGAGCGCTCGATCTATCTTGCGCACGCCCTTCTTTCTCCTCTTGCTCTTCCTCTCAGCCGCGCGCAATTTCAGTCTATGCGCTCCTATTTCGATCACGAAAAACTGAAAGTTTATCAATCAGCAATCGGATTTATCACATGGTCAACTAATCTTCTGATTCACGTTGAAGCGAAGGCCGCTGTGAAAGATCAGCTCAACCGCGCGTCGACGAGCATTCCGCTGAATATCGCTGAAGGAAACGGCAAGTTCGCGATCAGAGATCGTTGTCGCTATCTTGATTTCGCTCGGGGTTCGGCGCTTTAATGCGCTGCTTGTCTGGATGTTCTTGTGGCCAAACGGTTGCTTGGCAAAGAAGCAATTCAAAATGGAAAAGAACAGCTTTTGGAAATTGTTTCGATGCTAACCGGACTCGTAAACAGCCTCATGACTCGCATCCGAGAAGAACCAGAAGATTACTTCGGTGTATCAGAGCAAGAGAAAGAGCAAGAACGAAACGTTTGAAGTTCATCAATCTGACGCGCCGCACTGAGATCGGCGCGAACTCATATTACATTGAGATCGGCGGTCATCGCCTGGTGCTCGACTGCGGGATGCATCCGAAAAACGTGGGCGAGGATGCGCTGCCGAATTTGAAGCCGATCGCGGATCGGCAGCTTGATGCAATCCTGATCTCGCATTCGCACCAGGATCACATCGGCACACTTCCCGTGCTGTTGCGACGGCAACCCAATGCACGCGTTTTCATGACGGAAACGACCGCGGAAATCGGCAACGCCTTACTGCACAACTCAGTCAACGTGATGACGCGTCAACGCGAGGAGATCGGCGCGACGTCATATCCGCTTTTTACCCACCGCGAAACCGACCGCGCAGCGGATTTTTGGCATTGGTGTTCGATGCGGCAACGCATCACGCTCTCAGGTGAACGCGCGACTAAGCGCGACACGAATGCGCTCACCTTTGAATTTTTTGATGCGGGCCACGTTCTCGGCTCCGCCGGAATTCTGCTGCGAGCCGAGGGCCGCACGATTTTCTACACGGGCGACGTCAACTTCGACGATCAAACGATCATGTCAGCGGCAATTTTTCCCGAGGAGAAGATCGACATCTTGATCATGGAGAGCACACGGGGCGATCATGCCAAGCCCGCGAATTGGACGCGCGCCGGCGAAGAACGGCGTTTGGCCGGAGCAATCGATGAAGCCTTCCAGCGCGGCGCATGCGTGCTCGTTCCCGTTTTCGCGCTCGGCAAAACGCAGGAAGTGCTCGCGATGCTTTATCAATTCCGCCGGGACAAATTACTGACCGATTTCCCGATTTATATTGGCGGTCTCAGTTCGAAGATGACTGAGATTTACGATCGTCGCGCGCACCTAAGCCGGCGCCGGTTGCCGCGCCTGCAATTGATGGAGGAAGTTGCGCCGTTTGTTTTAAACAGTCAGACCATTCGGGACGCGCCGGCGCGTTCCAGACGCATTTACGCGCTTTCCAGCGGAATGATGGTGCCAAAAACTCTCTCCAATATTTTTGCGCGACGCATCATCGGGAATCCGCGGAGCTCGATCTTTTTTGTTGGCTACGCCGATCCGCAATCTCCGGCCGGCCGTTTGCGAGATGCGCAACCGGGCGCGGAAGTAACGCTCGATCCCGATGAGCCGCCGCAGCGCGTGCGTTGCCAGATCGAACAGTTTCAATTCAGCGCGCACGCATCGCGTGAAGCACTCATTGCCTATGCCAAAAAACTTTCGCCGAAGAAAATCGTGCTCGTGCATGGCGACCCATCTGCGGCCGAGTGGATGCGCGCAACACTTGCCGCGGAGCTGCGCGATTCCGAAGTAATCGTTCCAACACCGGGAGTGGAGCTGGAATTGTGATCAGGGAGTCGTGACCGGTGATTAGCAACTGCAAATAGCTGATCCTATTCACTTATCACCGATCACTATTCACTGTTTTGAATGAAGATTGCGTCCTGGAACATCAATTCATTGCGCAAGCGGCAGGACCGCCTCTTCGCCTGGCTCGAGGGGACCAAGCCGGACATCGTTTGTTTGCAGGAAACCAAATGCAGAGATGAACAATTTCCCGCACTCGCGTTGCAAGCAGTTGGTTATCATTCGGCCTACCACGGCGAGAAATCGTACAATGGCGTGGCGATTCTCTCGAAAACTAACCTGCGCGATGTCCGCGCATCTCTATGCGATGAAATTGTCGATCCACAAGCGCGCGTCATCGCGGCGAACATCGACAATCTGCGCGTCTATTCGATCTATGCGCCCAATGGTCAGGCGGTTGGATCGCCGGCCTACGAATACAAACTGAATTGGTACGCCCGGTTGCGTGATTGCCTAACGAAAAAAAAGGATCTCGATCTTGTCGTCTGCGGCGATTTCAACGTTGCGCCAGAAGATGTCGATGTTCATGATCCGGCGCTGTGGCGCGGTGCGATCATGTGTTCTGACGGAGAACGCGTGGCGTTTCAGCAATTATGCGATGCCGGCTTGACCGACACCCTGCGCCTTCATCACAAAGAGAGCGGGCTTTTCAGTTGGTGGGATTATCGGATGCTCTCTTTTCCAAAAAATCGCGGCCTGCGCATCGACGCGATCCTCGCCAGCAAATCACTCGCGACAAAATGCAGTGATGCCGGCATCGATCGCGACATGCGGAAGGGAAAAGACCCTTCCGATCACGCGCCGGTTTGGGCAGAGTTCAAACTGTAGCGGCGGTCTATGACCGCCGATCAATCATGAAAATCCATCCGCGCGTTTCGAATCCGCCACCGAAGCCGCTCATGATTTGGGATGGCGCGTGTCACTTTTGTCGGTTGTGGATCGAGCGCTGGCGCACGCTGACTGCCGGCGAAGTTGAGTACGAGACTTATCAAAAAGCGGCGGTGCGATTTCGTGAGATACCCCGAGCCCAATTCGAGCGCGCGGTCGTTTTTATCGACAAAGCGGGCAAAGTTTTTTTCGCGGCCGAGGCGGTCTATCGCTCGTTGCGTTTTCGATCTTCGCGCAAATGGCTGGCGTGGAGTTATGATCATGTTCCAGGTTTCGCGGCGATTTCGGAGATTGCTTACAAAATTATCGCGCGTCACCGAACATTTGGGTCGGCAGTTACCCGATGGCTTTGGGGCGCCGACGTGCGCCCGCCGACTTATTTCGCGCCGCGCCGCTGGTTTCTCCGCGCCCTCGGGCTGGTTTATCTGATCGCCTTTGTATCGTTTTGGGTGCAGGCCGATGGACTCGTCGGCACAAACGGAATTTTGCCGGTAAGTCAATTTCTACCGGCAGTTCATAAACAACTTGGCGGGCAGGCTTATTCGGTCCTGCCCACGCTTTGCTGGTTCAACTCGAGCAACGCCTTTCTCCATTTCCTGTGCGGTGGCGGCGTTGTTCTGTCGCTGCTTCTGATCTGCGGGATCGTTCCCGTCGCCTGTCTGATCGCGCTGTTTGTTTTTTATCTCTCGCTCACGATCGCCGGGCAAACATTTCTCAACTTTCAATGGGACATTCTGCTGCTCGAGGCCGGGTTCTTGTCGATCTTTCTTGCGCCGTGGCAGTGGTGGCCGAAACGTGAGCGCGAACCGCCGCTCTCTCGTGCGGCGTTGTTTTTGCTCAAGCTCCTTCTCTTCAAATTGATGGTGATGTCCGGCGTGGTGAAGCTGACGAGTGGGGATGACTCCTGGGGCTGGATCGATCATGCGTTCCGTTGGAGTGCCCTAACCGCGCTCGATTATCACTACTGGTCGCAACCGCTGCCGACCATCTTCGCGTGGTGGGCGGACAAGAGTCCGGAATGGTTCAAACATTTTTCGGTCGCATTCTGTCTCGTGGTCGAAATCATTGTGCCGCTTCTGATATGGGCGCCGCGCCGGCTGCGGCTCATCGCCGCCGGTTTGTTCATTTTTCTGCAAGCCGTCATTGCGCTCACCGGCAATTATTGTTTCTTCAATCTGCTCACGATCGCGCTTTGCTTGTTGCTGATTGACGACGCAACGTTTGGCTGGCCGCGAGTTGTGGCCACGGCCGCGGGACGCGGTTTCGCATGGCGATTGGCGATGTTGTTTCCGGTCGCGGTGATCATTGTGATGTTGCCGCTGAATGCGTGGCTCATCTTTACCGCATTCAAACCGGAAGCGAAGTGGCCGCGCCCGCTCGCATTCGTTTACGAGCGGGTTGAACCATTCCGGATCGCGAACGGCTACGGACTTTTCCGCGTAATGACGAAGGACCGCCGCGAAATTGAAATCGAAGGCAGCGCGGACGGCATTGATTGGCTGCCTTACGAATTCAAATGGAAACCGGGCGATGTGAAGCGCGCGCCCGGCTGGTGCGCGCCACATCAGCCGCGGCTCGACTGGCAGATGTGGTTCGCCGCACTGGGATCGCCTCGAGAAAAGTTGTGGTTCTACAGCCTCGAAATTTGTTTGCTCGAAAGCAAAACGGATGTGACACGACTCTTCGCGCGCAATCCTTTTCCGCAAAAACCGCCGCGATACATCCGGGCCACTTTCTATCGATACAGATTTACAACCAGCGACGAGCATCGAGAAGCGGGCGCGTGGTGGAAACGACAGGAACTCGGCGAGTACTTGCCGACGATCTCGCTCGAGCGATTTTGATAAGATCGACAACGTGGTTGTAGCCGCGTCGCTGTGCGCCGTCCCGACCAGTCATGATTTGGAGTGCGGCGACATGTCGCCGCTTTTTACGAGGCGATCCCGCGATGGTGGACCTGGTTCCAAAGCGCGGACATGTCCGCGCACTCCAAAGGCAGCGGCCGCCGCAGGCAGGTTGAGAGACTCATCGTCTGCGATTATGTTCACGCGATGCCGAAAGAAGAGCAGATCGTGACGGAAGGGACGGTGACGCAAGTGTTGCCGGTCACGATGTTTCGCGTCGATCTTCCCCGCCAGCGCAATGTGCTCGCCCATATTTCCGGCAAGATGCGCAAGCATTTCATCCGCATCGTGCCCGGGGATAAGGTCTCGGTGGAATTGTCACCTTACGATCTGACCAAGGCGCGGATCATTTTTCGCGAGCAGTAGCCTAAGTTCGGGAAACGTAGGCGCAATCAGGGCGCGAGTTCCGTTTCATTTAGGGGAAGATTTGTTGGCTGCGGCGTTTGCTGAAAGTCAGAAGCGCGCGGATATTTACAGCGAAAATCAACCGGAGAACACCAATGCCTGAAGAAAACAAACATGGAATGACAGACGCGCAAAGCAAACTGGAGAGCAGCAAGACACACGCGCGCAAAGCCGCTGAGGATTTGCGATCTGCGGCTGGCGCAGTCGCGGGAGAATACCGGGGCAAGGCTGAGCAAGCCTGGGGTGACGCCCGGGGCAAAGCCGAGCAAGCATGGGACGATGCGACGACTCGCGTTCGCACGTTTCAGGAAGACGCCGAGCAATATGTGCGCGAAAACCCGACCAAGGCGGTTTTGACAGCGCTTGGAATCGGGTTTGTCTTGGGCCTCATCTTCCGGCGTTAATCGCGCTGCGCTGAATGGCTGACGAAGCCACTCGCTCCCGCAATCCCGCGGGGCACCCCGGTTTGCTCGCAAACTTGCTCGCGCTCGCGAGCGCGCTAGCGGGTTTTTTCGAAAGCCGGCTCGCGCTGTTTTCGAAAGAATCGAAAGCGGCGCTCGTGCAGATGCTCAGCCTCGCCGCTTGTCTGATCGCGGCTGTCATGCTCTTCGCGGTTGGATATGTTTTTCTGATCGCAAGCGCGGTCGTCGGCCTGGCGCACTTCGCTCAGGTCTCGTGGCTGTGGGTGGCGCTGGTGGCGGCCGGCACGCATTTCCTCATTGCCTTGGTACTCCTCCTGGTCGCGCGCAACCGCATGACGAAGCCGCTCTTTCGCGCGACGGCATCTGAATTAAAGAAAGATCGCGAATGGCTAAAGAATCTGGACACGACGAGCCGGCCGAGGATTTGAGAGAGGAAATCGCCCGCTCGCGCGAGCTTGTCTCGCGCAGTCTCAGTGGCCTGCGCTACGAGCTGGATTTTCCGCGCAAGATCCGGAGATCGTTTCAAACTCAAACGGTTCTCTGGCTGGCGGCCGCGGCTGCGGCCGGTCTTCTTTTCACGGTTCTACCGGGGCGGAAGAAAAAAAAGGTTTATATCGATCCAAAAAACGCGAGGAAATCAACCGGAAGATTTCTTGAAGCGGGGTTCCTGCTTGGCGTTTTGAAGATTGCGGCGAACGTGCTCAAGCCGGTGATGGTCAGTTTTCTCAAGAAGAAAGTCAGCGCGTTTGCCAATGGCTCGCGCCGCTCGGGAAAATAGTGCCTTGGTTTTGAGTTTACGCGCGGGCCGCGGCGCATAATGATTTCGGCGCGCGCCATGACCGCCAAATCCACGGAAAAGCTCGGTGCGACGCGAGCGTATCCACTTCCTCATGTCGATGAATACTTATCGATCGGACAACGGGCGGGCGCGTCCGACGTTCATCTCGGTGTCAATGCGCCGCCGCTCTGGCGCTTGCACGGAACGCTGCAACCAATCTGGCCCGACGCGCCACGTCTCAGCGCAGATGATACACGCGCGCTGGCGGATGGTTTTCTCACCGAATCGCATAAGACGCAATTGGCCGAGCGCGGCGATGCCGATTTTGCCTACGCAAATAATTTCGGTCGCTTTCGCACGAGCGTCGTGCGCCAGCGGCTCGGAGTTGACCTCGTCTTTCGCATCATCAACACGCAGGTGCGGACGATGGATGAGCTCGGTCTGCCGGAGCATCTCAAATTACTCACGCGCTATCAGAACGGCCTCATCTTGGTGACCGGCTCGGTGGGCAGCGGCAAATCGACCACGCTGGCTGCGTTGGTTGAACAAGTAAACCTGGAGCGCCGCGAGCACATCATCACGCTCGAAGACCCGATCGAATACATTTTGGAGCCGAAAGGTTGCCACATCACGCAACGCGAAGTGCACACCCATACGCGCTCGTTCGCCGCGGCGTTGCGCGGCGCGCTGCGTGAAGACCCGGATGTGATCATGGTCGGCGAAATGCGCGATCTGGAAACGATCTCGCTCGCCATCACGGCGTCGGAGACGGGTCATCTGGTTTTGGGAACGCTGCACACCGGAAATGCTTCGCGCACGCTCGATCGATTGCTCGATGTGTTTCCGCCCGATCAACAGGATCAAATTCGCGTCATGGTGAGCGAATCCTTGCGCGGCATCGTCAGTCAGCAACTGGTGCCGCGCGCCGATGACCAGGGTCGCGTGCTCGCGCTGGAAACGCTGACCAACACGCCGGCGGTCGCCAACGTCATCCGCGAAGCAAAAACCTACATGCTGCCCGGCATCATTCAGACCGGCAAAAAGCAAGGCATGCAACTCATGGACGATGCACTTGTCGATCTTTACAATCACGGCTTCATCAGCGCGGAAGAAGCTTACGCTCGCGCCGATCAAAAACAGGAGATGCGAACGCGTGTCGCGAAATGACGAAGCACGAATGACGAAGCTCGAAATAATGACGAAGCTCAAAATCCGAAAGAGGTCAGCCGCGCAATTTTCGTCATTCGGATTTCGTCATTCATTCGTCATTCGTCATTCGGATTTCGTCATTTAGTAATGGCTCATCTTGATCAATTTCTCAGTGTAATCGTGAGTCAAGGCGGCTCCGATTTGCACATCGGCGAAGGCCAGCCGCCAAAAATGCGCAAGCATGGTGACGTAGCGCCGATTCGCGCGGAGCCCGTATCTCATGATGAGGCGATGTCGATGTTGAGCGAGGTTTGCGGTCAACATAACTGGGAAATTTTCGAGGAGCGCGGCGATCTCGACTTCGCTTACGAGATGGACGCCGCTTCCCGTTTTCGCTGCAACTATTTGAAACAGACAAACGGTTATGGCGCTGTCTTTCGTTTGATTCCGACGAAAATTGCGACGCTGGAAGAGCTTGGCATTCCACCCGTCGTGAAGGAATTCGGACACTTGCGCGGCGGTCTGGTCCTTGTCACCGGCCCGACCGGTTCGGGCAAATCAACCACGCTCGCGGCGCTGGTCGATTACATTAACGAAAATTTTTCCCGGCACATCGTCACGATCGAGGAACCGATCGAGTTCGTGCACGACAACAAACGAAGCATCATCACCCAGCGCGAAGTCCCGGGAGATGCGGAGTCGTTCCCCACCGGACTCAAAGCGGCGCTGCGCGAGGACGCCGACATTGTGCTCGTCGGCGAAATGCGCGATCTCGAGACCATCGCCCTCGCGCTCACCGCCGCGGAAACCGGTCTGCTCGTCTTCGGCACGTTGCACACGAACAATGCGCGCAAAACGGTCGATCGGATGGTGGATGTTTTCGAGGCGCCGCGACAGGCGCAGGCCCGCGCCATGCTCGCGAACTCGTTGCGCGGTGTGCTCGCGCAATTGCTTTTGAAAAAGGCGGATGGTTCAGGCCGCATCGCGGTCAACGAAATCCTGATGGCGAATGCCGCCGTCTCAGCAATCATTCGCGAAGGCGCGACGCAAAAACTTCAGGATGTGATCGTTTCAGGAAGAGGGCAGGGGATGCAATTTATGGATGACGCCATCTCGGCGCTGTTCCAGCAAGGCGTCGTTTCGGCGCATGAAGCGTTCATGAAGGCGATCGACAAAAACCGGTTTAAGAAATTCCTTTCATCAGAGGAACAAAGCCTCGGCGACGCCGCCGGCGCCGTCCCGGACGACGAGAAACGTCAACCCGGTAACTTCGTCAAAAAGGTGGGATCTCGTGTACCGCGACGATAATTGTCGTCAGCTACGCGCGGTCTCGGCAGAACCGGTTGTGAGCGGTCTGGCAAACGCAGCCAAGAGCAACGTCACCGACGCGGCAACCACCAGGAGGAAACCGAAAACGAAGAGCGGCGCGTCGAAGTAGCGCACGCCCATGAGCACAAGCAGCGTCAGAGGGAGTGTTGCAACCGTGAGGGCCGTTGTCCGAACGATCACCTGGGCCCAACGAGCCGAATGTGGCGCGGCATAAAAGGTCAGATAGCCGAGAGGTAGCAGCAACAGCCCGACCAAAACATGGTTCAGAAGCATCGGCGGAATGAGCGTGTCGGCCGCACCCGTAGAGGCGCTATATCTGATGAGGGTCGCGATGTGAGGCGTCGCGATGAGATGCACAACACCGAGCAACAAAAGCAGTAACCCGCCCCCTCTAAGTAGTCGAACGCGAGTAGATGTGGACATGGTAGAGCTTCGCAAAGCGCTGATCACATAGCCTAAGCTCGATAGTTATCGAAGGAACGCCAATTGTGAAGCGGCCTCTTTCTCGTTAAGCTTCTGCGCGATTCCAATGACTTCCTTCGGCACCCACTCGGGAAATGGAGTGACCAGCAGCTTGTGCTTGCCCGCAGGCGTGTGCGTCTCCTTAACAGCAGCAAGCTTGTGCTTGGAAAACCGACCGGCCACCCTGACAAGGGCGGGCCACAGTCGCCGATGTATGTAGGTAATTTTTCCAGCTACCAATCGGCACACCAAAACGTCGGGAGAACTGCGAATCGCTCGCGAGAGCAGGAATATGTTGTCGCCCTTCGGATGTGCCCACCAATTGCCTCGCAATGGTTCTCCTGCTACCACCTGAGCGAGACTCGGAACGGTCGTGCGTGCCGACTCAACGGAAATCCCACATTTCTTCACCCACGCTAGCGCTTGCTTTGCGTTCATCGCATCCGGGGCACGTTGAGCGGTCTAACGAGAATTGTGCCGAATCATTCGGCATTTTGGAAGCGGAATGATTCGCCCCTTCGCGCAAAATATTTGGGACCTTCGCCCTCCAGTTTCCGTAGAATTCAGTAGAGATCAGCGGCCGGATTCTGCGAGCGAATGCCGAGATGGTGAT
>Ga0184605_10000230_pt1 | contig 16305 bp, 13 predicted proteins | sample PLM0_30_coex_FD_132995 | JGI IMG/M metagenome (GOLD analysis project Ga0184605, IMG submission 132995) | Groundwater sediment microbial communities from an aquifer in East River, Colorado, USA - PLM0_30_coex | ecosystem: Environmental > Terrestrial > Soil > Riparian zone | place: USA: East... | reverse complement strand
GTAATCGAGACGGGCGGTGAGCCCGCGCAGGTCTCCGATCCCATCACCGTCGGCATCCGCAAAGGAGCGCACGAAGATTTCGTAGCAGACGCCGTCCCGCCACCACTGCTTCTGGTCGGCCCCGATTGTGGTCGCGACGGGGGAGTTGGCGCAGGCGAGCGTTAGCAACGCGGCAGCGACTGTAAGCCAGCCGTTTCTTCGCACACGTCCCGTCATTCGCATGTTCATGGAACGTAAATGTGTGAGCGGGTAGTTATGTTCGTTAGGCGACACTGCCGTCCTCCCGTTGTCAGGCTGGCGACCGCGACCGGTTCGGTATTACTCTCTAGTCCAGTCGAGCGTCGATTGCGTAGTCAGTCCCGTGGCCTGCGGGGCCGACTGTTTCGCTAATGTCGAGGAGGTTTTTCTGGTGCGTCATTGGTTCCTGTTGCTCTTCGCGATCGTGCTGAGCAGTGCCTGCTCCCAGTCCAAGCCGCCTGCCAAGCCGCCGGCTCCGCGTGTGGCTCGCGAAACGGTGATGGTGAGGGATCCAGAGCTGGACCGGAGAGTAGCGCGGCTCGACCTCCTGCTGCTCGCAAAGGATGCCGAGATCGAGGATCTCCAGGCCAAGCTCGAAGACACGCGTGCCGAAGTCGTGCGTGCCATGGCCAAGCTTCAGACCGTGGCGAGCAGAGCGCAGGCAGCGTCGGCGATGGCCGAGGCCGAAGTGTCTCTTCAATCGATGAAATTGGGTGTGGGGGAGGAACCGCCCGAGGCTACGCAGGCAACGCGGCTGGTCCGGCAAAGCGCGACCGAATTCAACAAGCAGAACTACGCTGGTGCGCTCTACCTGGCTAATCAGGCCAAGACTCTGGCGTCATCGTATCGCGGACGCCTGTCGCTCGGGAATCGCGAAGGGTCGCGGCCCGGGGAAACCCCATTCGCTGTGCCCATTCGGTTGAAGGTGACTACACGCGGCAACATCCGCGAAGGACCGGGCACCAATTTCGGGATCTCGTTCGCCGCAGAGCCCGGAACGCTGCTGACGGGTCACTCCTACGCCGACGAATGGATTCGGGTCAGCGACGAGGCGGGGCGAAGCGGCTGGATTTTCCGGAGTCTGGTCAGCCGACCAGATTAAGTGCCGGTCTTGGCTAACCTGCGGGCGCGAATGGTTCGGTCGCGCCCTTCGCGTTTCGCCTGATATAGCGCTTCATCAGCGACCGCAATGATCGCCTCCGCATCGTCGGCATCCTCCGGGAACGCCGCGACGCCGATGCTCAACGTAATCTTCCGGCCGCTGAACTTTTTTGCCGCTACGCGTGCGCGGATATGCTCCGCGACCTCGAGCGCCTCGGCGGGACCCGTGTCCGGGAGTACGATGACGTACTCTTCGCCACCATAACGCGCACAGCAATCGACTTTGCGGGTGGAGGCGCGCATGATGTCGGCAATCGCCTTCAACACTTCGTCGCCCGCCGGGTGCCCGAACGCGTCGTTGTACTGCTTGAAGTGATCGACATCACCGACCAGTACCGAGAAGATGCGTCGGTCTTTCGCAAAACGCGCTTCCTCGTCGCTTAGACGTTTCATCAGGGAGCGGTGGTTCGAAAGGCCTGTAAGGCTGTCCGTCGTTGAGAGAAGCTCGAGCTCCTCGTTCTTCTTGCGCAGCGTCTCGTGAATGCGATCGATCTCGCGCCGGCCTTCGCGAAGCCGCGAGACCATGTGGTTGAACACATCGGTGAGGTAGCCGACTTCGCCGCCGCCCGCCGCCTCGGGGAGATCAACCGCCAGATCTCCAGCGGCTACTTCGCCCGCTGCCTTCGTGAGCAAGTCGAGAGGACGGGCAATGAGCAGTCCGAGTCGGTATGCCGTCACCGTGACGACCACAAGGAGCAGGACAATCACGAGGAAAGCGACGTCGCGGAAGCGGCGGACCTGAAGGAAGGCGGACTCAGCGGAGAGCTCGGATATTACCGCCCAGCTCACCTGGGGCACGTACTCGAGGGTTCCGATGACGCGCCGTCCACCGAAGCTGGTGTAGCCGAACGGGGCGCGCGCTCTCTCGCGGAGCTTCTTCATCGTGGGAGCCGGCAACGGCGTCCTCACCAATTCGCGCGAGACCGGCTCCGAGCTGGAGATCGCTCCGCCGCGCGTGTTGACGAGATAAATCGCGCCGCTCGAGTCGGGCGCGAACGAGCGCAGCAACAAGTGGATCGGTGCAAGATTGAGCTCGGCGGCAAACGCGCCGATCAGGCGGCCATCAGCGCGCTGCGCCGGAACGGCGACCATCAACTTCGCCCTGCCGGCTTTCGCGTCCCAGTAGGCCTCACCGACAATCTGGTTCTCGCCTCGCAGCGTCGTCTGCCAATCGGCCGGAAGCCGGATGTGGGTGAGATCGCTCGCGCTGGTGGCCACGATATTTCCGTCCATGTCGAGAACTGCGAGCTGCTCGAAATCGCGGAACCGCTCGTGGAGCGACAGGAGATAGTCGCGAAGGCGGCCCTCCACCTGCGCTTTGGGCATGCCGCGAGGCGCGCCATCGAGCGTATTCGCCACTTCGTCGGAGCCGGCGAAGATGCGCAGATCGTAGAGCCGCTCCTTGAGCCAGACGCCGGTTGCCCGCGCGCTTTGCGCGCTTCCTGAGAGGAGATCTTCGGTGATCTTCTTTTCGAGGGCGTGCTTGTTCTGCAGATAAAAAATCCCCAGCATGGTAATGGAGGGGATGAGCGCCGCCGCCACGGCGAACGCGAGAATTCTGCTGCGGATGCTCTCGAGTCGCGGGAAGGGGAGATACTTGGCGCGGGCGCGAGGTGTGGACCTCCGGGGCGTGACTGTAGGCACACTCGAAGTCGTCTTGAGCGGCGTGACCGGGGTCGGTGTATTGGAGGGCATCGTGTAAAGACGATCAAACGTCACGCTGCGCTACCAGGTTTTCCGATGAGCTTTTGACGCCATTTGTAGTCAAAAGCGGAGAATCAGCTAGCGCGATGGTGGCGGGATTGTGTCGGGGCCTGAAATTACCGCTCAGAACGGCCCGTTCGTGTGTCGGCGGGACTCACATTTCTGCGATCCGGCCTAGGGGTTTTCCACAGCCGAGCTTGGCAGGCCGCTAAACGGTTGGAGTATAAAGGTTTACGAGCGTTGTTTCTTGTTGATTTTCAGGCTCGAAACTACTAGATTAATCGCTACTCCTATGGAGGCCTTTTTGTCCTCCCTCCCGCCTCCGAACCCAGAAGCAAAACGACGAGTTGATGACGGCTCCAAACAATAGAGAGCGCATTCTCCCGCGCCTCATTCACGAAGAAATCAAAGAATCGTTCATCAATTATTCGATGAGCGTCATCGTCTCTCGCGCACTGCCCGATGTGCGCGACGGACTGAAGCCGGTGCACCGGCGCGTGCTTTACGCGATGAACGAGCTGGGTCTCGTTCCCGGCCGCCCCTACAAGAAATCAGCGACCGTCGTAGGTGACGTACTCGGCAAATACCATCCGCACGGCGATTCCTCGGTGTACGACGCGCTTGTGCGCATGGTGCAGGATTTCTCACTGCGGTACCCGTTGGTGGATGGACAAGGGAATTTCGGCAGCGTCGACGGCGATTCCGCGGCGGCCTATCGCTACACCGAAGCGCGACTCACGCGCATCGCTGTGGAAATGCTGGCCGACATCGACAAGAACACTGTCGATTTCGCGCCGAACTTCGACGACAGACTCCTCGAGCCGAAGGTTCTGCCTTCGGCGATTCCAAATCTCGTCGTGAACGGGTCTTCCGGGATCGCGGTCGGAATGGCGACCAATATTCCGCCCCACAATCTCCGCGAAGTCGTAGGCGCGATTACCGCGCTGATCGACAATCCGGAGATGACGCCCACGGAGATCAGGAAACTGGTCAAGGGTCCCGATTTCCCGACCGGCGGCTACATCTACGGGCGGGCCGGCATCAAGGATTACCAGGAGACGGGCCGCGGACGCATCGTGATGCGCGCGCGGGCGGTGATCGAAGAGAAGGAATCTTCGAGCAAGTCACAGATCGTAGTCACCGAGCTGCCTTACCAGGTAAACAAGGCAAAGCTGATCGCAGACATGGCGGAGCTGGTGAAGGCAGGGAAGCTCGAGGGAATCTCGGCGCTGCGCGACGAGTCCGACAAGGACGGCATGCGCGTCGTCATCGAGCTCAAGCGGGATTCCATTCCTCGGGTCGTGCTCAACCAGCTGTACAAGCACACCGTGATGCAGTCGACCTTCGGCGTCATCATGCTGGCTCTCGTGCCCGACTCGCACACGACGCAGCTCGTGCCGAAGATCATGCCGCTCAAGGAAGTGCTGCAGCACTACATCGAGCACCGGCATCAGGTCGTAGTTCGCCGCACCCAGTTCGAGCTCGACAAGGCGCTCGAGCGCGAGCACATCCTCGAGGGCTTGAAGATCGCCGTCGACAACATCGACGCGGTGATCAAGCTGATTCGCGCGGCACAGGACACGCCGACCGCCAGCACCCAGCTGCAGAAGCGCTTCAAGCTCAGCGAGCGGCAGGCCGAAGCGATCCTCAACATGCGTCTGGCCAAGCTCACTGGTCTGGAGATCGAAAAGCTCGAAGCCGAGCTCAAAGAGGTGCTGGCTTTTATCAAGGAGATGAAGGACATCCTTGCGTCGAAGCCGCGGCGGATGAAGATCATCCGCGACGAGCTGGAGGAAGTCGCGAAGAAGTACGGTGACGAGCGGAGATCCGAGATCACGAGCGACGAAGGCGAGTTCACGATCGAGGATCTGATCGCCGAAGAGGACATGGTCATCACCATCTCCCACTCCGGCTACATCAAGCGCACTTCGGTCTCTACATATCGCAAGCAGCGTCGTGGCGGGCGCGGCCTGAGCGGCGCGGGGCTCAAGGACGAGGATTTCGTTACACGTCTCTTCATCGGCTCGACGCACGACTACATCCTCTGCTTCACCGATGACGGCAGGTGCTTCTGGCTGAAGGTGCACGAAGTGCCCCAGGCCGGCCGCGCCGCTAAGGGGAAGCCGATCGTCAACCTGATCAACGTCTCACCGGAGACGCAGATCAAGGCGATGGTTCCGGTGCGCGAGTTCAGCGAGACGCAGTTCCTGCTCTTCTGCACTCGCAACGGCACGGTGAAGAAGAGTGCTCTCTCGCAGTACTCGAACGTGCGCCAGACGGGGATCAAGGCGATCAAGATCGACAAGGACGACGAGCTGATCGACGTGCAGGTGACGAGCGGCTCGAACGACATCGTTTTGGCGACTCGTCATGGTTTATCCGTACGGTTTCACGAGATGGATGTGCGCGAGATGGGCCGGGATACGACCGGCGTCAAAGGCGTCGAGCTTCGCGAGGGCGATTCCGTAATTGGAATGGTCGTCGTCAAGCGGGACGCCACGCTGCTCGTGGTCACCGAACGCGGACTCGGGAAGTGCTCCAACATCGCCGACTATCGCGTGCAGAAGCGCGGCGGAAAGGGCATCATCACAGTCAACAGAACTGAAAAAACAGGGGATGTTGTTGCCCTGATGGAAGTTCTGCCGGCGGACGAGATAATGATCATCACAAAACATGGTGTGATCATCCGCTCTTCCGTCTCTCAGGTGAGAGTCACGGGCCGTATCGCGCAGGGGGTTAAGCTCGTCAATCTCGACGAAGGCGATCTCGTTACCGCCGTTGCCCGAGTCGTTCCAGAAGATGAAGGAGAAGGTGCGGACGATGGCACCTCCGCTGGGGAGACCGAAGAGCTCGAGGCCCTCACCGAGGAATGATGACCGACCGTCCCGAAGTCGCGCCCGAAGTGGAAGAACTGGAGAAGTTGCGCGCGGCCCTGCGTCAATCAGAGGTCGAAGTTCAGCGACTGCTCGAGGAAGCCGCGGCGCGCGGTGCACTCGTGGACATCCTGCACGACGTGATGGGATCGCTCTCGATGGGGGAGCTCTTTCACATGCTGGCCCGGCGACTGGCGCGCGCGCTCAATCTCAGCCACTCCTCGGTGATCTTCGCGAAGTGCGGTGACACTCACGGCACCGTGGCCTCGGCGCACGAAGACCCACAGCTCGAGAATCTCCAAGTCGAGCTCGACAAGTATCCGGAAATCGAAGCGGCACTCGCGAGCGAGAAGCCGGTTCTCATTCCGGACATTTGGCACTCGGAGTCCTACCGGGCGCTACGCGAAGCATGGGAAAAGGACGGCAGCGTGATCTCCGTACGCTCCATCATCGCGCTCCCGTTCCAGCTGGATCTCGAGCGCACCGGAGTCTTCCTGCTCCGCCGCACTGCGGACAAGAACTCGCTGAACGACGCCGATGTAGAGTTCGCCGAGACCGTCGTGAAGAGCGCGATGAACGCGATGCGGCGCGCCCACATGGTCGAAGTCACCCAGGCGGACAATGTTCGCCTCGAGGCACTCGCGCGCACCGATCCTCTCACCCAGCTGTTGAACCGCCGCGCCCTGCTCACCCAGCTGGGAACCGAAGTGGAGCGCGTGCGTCGCTATAACGCGCCGCTCAGCATCCTCATGATCGACGTGGACGAGTTCAAGGAAGTGAATGACACCTACGGTCACCTGGCCGGCGATCAGGTTCTGGTCGAGGTCGCGCTGCTTCTGGCGCGGACTGCGCGCAGTGTCGATGCGGTCGCCCGTTACGGAGGAGACGAGTTCGTCATAGCTGTCCCCGAGACGAGCGAAGCGGGCGCGATCGCTTTCGCGGAGCGGCTGCGCGACAAGATTCAGGCGCATCCGTTCGACATCGGGAAGGGCCAACCGCTTCGCCTCACGGTGAGTATTGGCGTCGCTGATTTCCCCGAGCCAAAGATCGAGACGGCGGAGGACCTTCTGGATTGCGCGGACAGGGCACTCTACCGCGCGAAGGCCGGCGGACGTAATCTGGTGTGTGTCTGAAATCCTGAAAATTTCCGCCTTGGGCATCGCCGTGATGCTGGCCGGCTGCCTGGTAGACACCACAAAAAAAGAAACAACCGCCGACACTACCCGAGCGGCACCCGTTGTAACCGTGACGCCGGTCAATCGCGGAACGCACGGCATGGCCGAGCGAGTGCTATGGGCGTTTTCGCCGGACAAGAAAGCGGTGCTCGTGGTTGCTGATCCCGCCGGTGTCGAGAACGAGCCGGTCCCCAATGGCTTTTTCTTCGGCGATGAAGCCCGTGGATTCCAGACCCAGATGGACAGCGTGTGGGATGTCGCGCCGTCGCCGGATTGGAAATGGCTCGGCTTTGGACGCGCCTACGGTGTTGTCGGCGGTGCGGGAACTGGCACCGAGCTACTGACCGATGTCTCGCGACGGACCTCGATCGACACGGCAACGTTGCGCGCGGGATCCTTTGCTTCGAGCGGCATGTCTATGTCCCGCGCGGTTGCGCAGCCTGGCGTCATTCACATCCCGGACGATCCGCGGCAGATCGCTGCGGCAGACAGTGCTGTGCCCAAACTCTTTCCCGTTGCGCGCGGGTGGCGCGTTCGCTGGACCACTGATGGAACTACGCTCGCGCTCGGCAACAGTCCCGCCCGCGCAACCGACAACGAGTCAAGTCAGACCTGGGCCGCGCTCGATCCAACCACAGGTGCGTTGCACGGGACGCTGCCGTCGAGCGCCAAGCTTGCCGACGTAAAGTTGACTGCTGGTCCGACTCTCGATCGGTCACTGCCGATGGACATGAACCAATCCCCGCCGATTCAGATTCAGCGCGGGAATCAGACTTTCTCAATTCGAAGCGAGCGCGGCGTGATCACCCTGATCGAGACAACTCCGGGCGCCGCCAACAAAGCGGCGACCAGAGTCGTGGGCGCGGGCATCGCGTTGGCGGCGACTGCGGGCGGGCGGTACATCATCGCACTTGCACCGAGAGGCAAGCCGGACGCGAATGAAATGGCCATCGAACCCGTCGTTTATACCGTTACTTGGTAACGCAACTGCAAGTGCAACTGCAACGGAACACGCTGCCCGCTACGCGCTGAAAGCTTCCAGCTGAGAGCTGCAAACTTCGGGACGCCACAGATGGCGCGAGCAGGTAGCAGGCAGCCTGGCAGTTCTCAGTTGTAGTTGTTGTAGTTGTTGTAGTTGTTCTACCGCCCGATTCGCCGTAGCTCCACAAGTAGGCACCGATCCTGAACGACATCGATCCCAGCCCGAGCCAGCCGCTCGGCTGCAGCATCGTTCCGAATGCCAAGCTGAAACCAGACCGATTTCGGATTCTTGGCAATGATGTCGTCGACGTGCGGTGGAATGTCCACCGGCCGGCGGAACACGTTCACCATGTCGATGTCGCCCGGGATGTCGGTGAGCTTCCGATACACTTTGTGTCCGTGCATCTCGGTCAGGTCCTTGTAGTACACGGGCACCGGAACGATCTCATAGCCTGCCTGCTGCGCGTACTCGGGAACGTAGTACGCCGGTTGTTGCGGATCAGGCTTGATGCCGAGCACGGCGATGCGACTCGTGTTCTCCAGCAGCTGCTTTATCTGTTCGGGCGTTTCGAGCAAATGCTCACGCCAATTGTCTGTGTCAACCTGTGCCGGCACTGGTTTCTCTCGTGATATGCGGGGTAACGTCGAGGGTGTCACGGCCATAAATTGCAAGAGCGAGTCCAGCTCAAAATCCTGGAGATCCATACGTAATGCGGATGTTAGTACTTGGCGCGGGGCTTCAAGGCTCCGCGTGTGCTTATGACCTGCTGCAGAATCCGGATGTAAAAGAAGTTCGCCTGGCCGATCTGCACACCGGTCACCTGGAGCCGTTTCTCGCTCCCCACTCCGGCAACCGGTTGATATTCACGCCGCTCGACGTCCGCGACAAGGAAGCGGTGCTCGCGCTGATGCGTCAGTCGGACGCGGCAATGAGCGCGATTCCCTACTACTTCAATTATGAGCTCGCCGTGCTGGCGGTCGAAGCCGGCGTGCACTTTTCGGATCTCGGCGGCAACACCGAGATCGTCTTCAAGCAGAAGACACTCGATCCCGTCGCGAAGAAGAAGGGAATCACGGTGATTCCCGACTGCGGTCTCGCGCCGGGCATGGTAAACATCCTCGCCGAACACGCGATCCAACAGCTCGACAGCGTCGAAAGCGTGCGGATCTACGTAGGCGGACTGCCCCAGCAGCCTCAGCCGCCGCTCAACTACCAGATTGTTTATTCCCTCGAAGGAGTGCTCGACTACTACACCACGCTCTCCTGGGTACTGCGCGGCGGCAAGCGCACCAAGGTGAAGGCGCTGTCGGAAATCGAGATCGTTCGCTTCGATGGGTCGGTCGGAGAGCTGGAAGGATTTCACACCGCGGGCGGACTTTCCACGATGGCATTTCGGTACGAGGGAAAGATTCCGACAATGGAATACAAAACCCTTCGCTATCCGGGTCATGCAAAGATAATGGAGGCGATTCGCGATCTCGGGCTGTTGGATCTCGAGCCGGTGGATGTCAAAGGAATGAAAGTGGTTCCTCGGGATCTCGTCGTTGCGGCGATGGGACCACGACTCACCAGACCCGACGGCCACGATCTCGTTGCGCTCCGCGTTTTCGCCGAGGGCACCAAAGGCGGGAAGGCGAAGAGAATCGGCTGGGAGCTCGTCGACTACTACGATGAGAAGAACGGCATCAGCGCGATGGAGCGCTCCACGGGCTACTCGCTCTCGATCACCGGGCAGATGCAGGCGCGCGGCGAGATCGGCAAGGCGGGAGTATTCACGCCGGATGAAGCGATTCCACCCGAGAGATACATTAAGGAGCTGGCGAAGCGTGGCGTGATGATCAAGGAGATGAAATGAGGTCAGGGATCTGCTGTGCAGTCTTGTTCGTGGCTCCGTTCACCGCTGCAGCGCAGGCGCCCACGCCCGATTCGACTTCGGATTCGGTGCAACGGATCCAATCCGTCACCATTACCGCGACCCGTCAAAAGGAAACGCTGCTGATCGCCCCGCTGGCGGTAACCGTGATCGGAAAGCGGGAGCTGGAGAACCGCAGAGGCTATTCGCTCGATGAAGTGCTCCACGCCGTGCCAGGTGTGTTCGCCCAAAGCCGCTACGGAACTAGCGACGTGCGGCTTGTCATTCGTGGCTTCGGTGCGCGCGGAGCCGGCGACCGTTCCAATGCGGGGACGTCGCGCGGCGTCCGGGTTCTCCTCGATGGAATACCTGAAACGGAGCCCGATGGACGCACTTCCTTCGACCTGGTGGATCTGGCCGCTGCTCGCAGAGTGGAAGTCGTGCGATCGAATGCGTCTGCTCTCTACGGTAACGCGGCCGGCGGCGTCCTCGACATCATCACCGTCGATCCCACCGATCGGCAATTCGCCGGCGCCTCCCAAATGGGGGGAAGCTTCGGCTTGCTTCGCACCGTCCTCGAAGCGGGAACAAAGGTGGGTGACGGATCTCTCAGCGCGACATTTACGAACACTACGCAGGACGGGTGGCGTGCTCACTCCAACGCACGACGCTCGTTAATCAACTCTGCTTATGTCGCCAATCCTGCTCCGACGACGACAGCGCGATTGTTTCTCACTCTGTCCAACGATCTATTTCACATTCCGGGTCCATTAACCCAGGTGGAAGCGGAGACCACGCCGCGAGCAGCGAACGCTGCTTACGCTGCCCGCGACGAGCGCCGGTACAACCGCGTTGGACGCATAGGATTGACTGTCGACCAGGGGCTCACGGACAACACCTCGCTCTCGGCAATGCTGTTTTTCAATCCGAAGGTGCTTCAGCGTTCGGAGCGTGGCACGTTCCGCGACTTCAACCGCTACCATCTTGGCGGAAACGTTGTATTTCGCGCCGAATCACAGCTCGGAGACAGGATCCGTGGATTGACGATCGTCGGGGCGGACGCGGCGCACCAGGATGGAACGATCCTGTTCTACTCGCTTACGCCGGCGGGCACGCGCGGAGACACACTACGCGACAACAAGGCTGAAGGCGCCACCAATACGGGACTGTTCGCTCAGCAGAGCTTTCTCGTCGCCGATCGAGTCAATCTCGAGCTCGGCGCGCGCTACGATGACATCAGGTACGACTACCGCAATTTCATCACGCCCAAGATAAATGCCGCGAAATCGTTCCGGCGGCTGACACCAAAAATCGGCGCGAGCTTTCTGACCACACCGACTCACTCGTTCTACGCCAACCTTGGCGGCGGTATCGAAGCACCAGCCGGGAATGAGACCGACCCGGCAGGGACATTCGGCCAGGACACCGTCTTTGCAATCAACCCGCTGCTCGACGCCATTCGCTCAACCACGTATGAGATCGGCACCAAGCACCTGATCGACGTGAGTCGCGCATACCTGGGATCGGTCTCCTATGATGCGGCCCTGTACCGGACCGAAGTCAGAAACGAGATCATCCCGTACCGTGGTGGTCGCTTCTACTTTACTGCCGGCAAAGTGAGGCGAGAAGGCGTGGAGCTTGGAACGGCCGTGGAAGGAGTGGCGGGCTTCAATCTCAGAGGAAGTGTGACCTGGTCACGGAATCGCTACCTGGAGTACGTGGTAGACTCAGTGCACTACGGCGTGCCCGGGGCGACGGCTAACTACGCGGGCAACGATGTCGCGGGCCTTCCCGACAAATTCTACGGCGTGAGCATTGGCCACGACCTTTCACTCGGTCTGCCTCTTACCGCCCGACTGGACGCTCGCGGCGTTGGCGACTACTTCGTGGATGACGCGAATACGGTCTCAGTGCCGGGATACCAAACGCTCGATCTGACGTTGGCGCTTCGCCCGGTAGAAATGGGGAGCGCTGCCAGGTTGAGCGGATTCGTGGCGGTATCCAATCTCCTCGACCGCCGGTTCATCGGCTCCGCGTTCACCAATCCCGACATCGTTAACGGCGTGGCCGTAGCGTACGAACCGGGAACGCCGAGAAGTCTTATCGTGTCGGTGTCGCTTTCGAGAGGGAAATAGCCGCGGTTCGATCTGAGCTAGTGCTCCGCCAGCAGGTAAATCGCGGTGAGCGCCATTAGAAAATAGGGCACGAGGGCGGCTGCTCCCACGTAATCCTTGGCAACGCGCTGTCCGAAAAAGAGCGCGGTAAGGTTGATTCCCCCGACGACGGCGCCGAGATATGCCACGGTGGAGTCGTGCGTAAGAAGGAGCAGTACGCATCCTATGCCGCTCAGCGCGCCGGCTGACACCTCGAGGATCGTGATGACCGCGAACATCGGTCCCACTGTCCCCGCCAGCGGACTCTTTGCGAAATGCTGCTCGAGGTAGGCGCGATTTCCCTTTCGATCCACGATCTTGTCGATGCCGGATTGCAGAAACAAGATTGCGAGGAACGCCGAAACCAGAACCTGCAGGATGTAGGCTGCAGACTCGGGTGAGTGAACAAATCGCATGGAACTATTGTAGCACGATCTAGCCGAAACTGTCCAATACGAGCGGCGAATGAATCATCGGAAAAGTCTGAGTCTCGCGGTGACAGCAATCGTCTGCGTCGGGTGTCAGCCGCAGCCCGGAATCCTTATTCGGCCGCTGACCGATCGCTCGGAGCAACTAGTGGTCGTGACGACTCCCGACTGGAGCTCGACGTCGGGATCGATGCGGCGATTCGAGCGTTCAAGTCCGATGTCCGCCTGGCAAGCGATCGATCAACCGGTGCCGGTCGTCGTCGGTCGAACGGGAATAGCCTGGGGTGTGGGCTTCGACGGCGTATCCGAAGGTCCCCACAAGCACGAAGGCGACGGCAAGGCGCCCGCGGGGATTTTCCCGCTCGATACGGTCTTCGGCTTCGCTCCACCCGACTCGATGCGGGGCGTGAAACCGCCGTACGCGCGATTGCTGCCCACCACAGACTGCGTCGATGACACTGCCTCGTCGCACTACAACACCGTCGTCGACAAGACGTCGGTTGCTCGAGTCGATTGGAACAGCGCCGAGCACATGCGCCAAGTCGCGCTGTACAGAATGGGCGTAATCGTCGGCTACAACGCTATCTCCCCGGTGAAGGGTCGGGGTTCCTGCATCTTCCTTCACATCTGGGCCGGGCCTCAATCGCACACTGCGGGGTGCACCGCCTTTGATGCGACCAAACTGCTGGACCTGATAATGTGGCTCGATCCGAAGAAGAGGCCGTTACTTGTACAGCTCACCGCCAGGGATTACGCGAATCTGCGAGGGGAGTGGAGGTTGCCCTGAGCTGAGATCGCCGGGAGATCAGCCGGCGCCCCCACCATCAGTCTTGGCGATGCGCCTCGCCTTGTCGCACAGCCCGCGCAACTCCGCCTGGCTGACATCTTCCCACCCCTGAGGGACCGGCACGAGTCGCCGCTTCTCATCCAGGGACTCAAAGGTCAGCCAGCCGGCGCCATAGCCTGCGGAGAGGGTGATTCGGCGCTGTTCAGTCGTGCGCCGATCCGGTCCGGCCCGGCGCTCGGCGCCGTTCCACGGGAATGGCTTGTGGTTGCGCCGGTCACTTCCCCTCAGCCTTCGCTCGGCTCGGCTGGGTTGGGAATCCCAGACCTGCCAGTACGAGCCGTCCCTGTCCATAAAAGTCCGGTAACCCATACTATTACCTCAACGCGGCTTCCTCACGCGGTTCGGATCTACGATATGCAAGAAAGATGGCAAATACCCCGTCTTTTTGCACCCCCAATCCGGAGGTTTTGTTGCAGCTAAAGATATGTTTCCTAACGGCTTACCTACCGAAGCTCGCCAGCGACTCGCTCATCACGTCGATCATCGCCTTGGCAATCCACCGATCCCTGCCATTGTAGAGGAACGAGAACGCCAGAACCTCACCATTTACCGCCGTGACGTACCCGGCCAATGCGACCACGTCGTTGGTGGTGCCAGTCTTGGCGTGCAGGTTTCCCTCGGCGGGAGTATTCCGCATCCGCCGCTTGAGGAGTTCTGAGTCGCCGGCAACGGGAAGCGAGGAGTGGAGCCACGGTCCCCAGGTCGCGCGGTGGGCGTAGCCCAGCAGTTGGACCTGGGCGCGCGGAGTAACCCGGTCCATGGTCGAGAGGCCGCTTCCATCGGCGAACACCAAACGGGTCGTGTCGGTTCCGACCTTGCTGGCGAAGAAGTTGTCGAGGATGGAGCTGGCGTTGGCAACCGAGCCTATCGCGTCCCGTTTGGGACCGCGCGCCGCGTTCCTGAACAACAGCTCGGCGTAGAGGTTGATGCTCTCGCGGTTCATCGCCGCCACCATGCTTGCGAGCGGAGGAGAGAGCAGGCTCGCGACTTTAATCGCGGAGGGGGGAGTCTTCCCGAGCCGAATGCGACCGTCGACTTTCGCGCCCCGCGCGATCAGCGCGTTTCTGAACGCGCCGGTGGTGAAAGTCGGTGGATCCTCGACGATGTACACGTATTTGCGCGTGCCCGCTCGGGTGCCGATGGAGCCGTTCGCCTGAATCGTTCCATCACTAAGCTTTCTGAAGCCAAGTCTCGCGCCTCCGCCCGCGCGCGTGCGAACGTTTGCGACCAGCGGGATCGCGCTGGTCGAAGGCTCGAGCGTGACGATCGCAGCGCTGCCGGGCGACGTGGGACTGACGGAGACTGCGACGAGGTTCTCGTTCAGCGATAGCGCCGACACCCGAGCGGCGTAGGAGGCCTGCAGGTAGCGCGCGAGCCAACCCTCCGGAATCATCTGGTCATCGAAGGCGGAGGCGTCACCGATGATGTCGCCCGTCACGTGCTTGATTCCCTGCGACGCGACCAGATCAGCCAGTCGATTCATCGGAGCAGCGGCACCGCCGGGCAGAAATTTTCCAGACAGCGCCGGATCACCGTCTCCACGGATATAGAGGTTTCCAGTCAGTGTTCCATCGACGCCGACTGGTCCGTCCCGGAGCGCGTCAGTGCTGAACTGGTAGGTCGGCCCGAACCGCTCGAAGGCGATAGCGCTCGTGAGCAGCTTCATCGTCGAGGCGGGCAGCATCTCCTCGCCCGCGTTGACAGCGTAGAGCGTGTCACCGCGCGTGAGCGACACGACCATCGCTCCCCAGTTTCCGCTTCGAGTCCGGCCCGTGAGTCCTGAGAGTGCCGATGCGAGATCGCCAGAGCTTCTCGTCGTAGTGTAGCGGACAACGGGAACGGCTGGCGGCCGGTTGCGGCTCGGCCTCCGCACCCTGCGCCTGGTGGTCGTCGTTTTCTTTTTGGTCTGCGCTTCGAGAATTGTCGGAGTGGCGGCGCACGCGGCGAGCGCCACGAGGATGGCGATTCGAATCCTACGCGAAAACATCATTAACCATTGGACCTGTTGACGTTCGATTTGTGGAGAAGGCGAGCAGAAGGCCTTCGGATGGCGAGAACGGTGCCAGATCGCCACGCACGATCAATTGGTGTCGCACTCGCTTGGAATATACCCGGTGGTTGCGTATTTTTTCCCAAGGAGCGAAATCGAACCGGATCAGAGGAGCCAATGCCTGAGAGGCCGCACAATTTTCTACGTGAAGGCGTGATCACCGGCTTCATAGGCGCAACGGCAATCGCAGTCTGGTTCCTCATCGTCGACACCGTCACGGGCCACCCTTTTTCGACGCCCATTTTTCTCGGCAAGGGCGTCGTCAGTGTTCTCGGCAAGAACATGATGGGAGACACTGCGTTCACTCAGGTCGTCGGCTACACGATCTTCCACTACGCCGCTTTCTTCATCGTGGGCATCGTACTGACCGTGATCGTGCACCAGGCGGAACGGACTCCCGCGATTCTCGCCGGCCTGCTCGTCGCGTTCGTGATGACGACGCTGGGCTTCTACATGATCGCGGCCGCTTTTGCCCAATCGGCTCTTGGTCAGATCGCGTGGGCGCAGATCTTCATCGCCAATCTTCTCGCGGCGGGTCTGATGCTCGGATACTTGTGGCGAACGCACCCAAAGCTGAACCGGCAGCTGAAGCAGGCGCTCGAGGGCACCGACGACTCTTAAGCTGTCGTCGGTTTCCAGTCCACCTGCGCGCCCGCGGTCGAGTCCTCACCGCGGGCGTTCCATTTGAAGAACACCACCGTCATGATGATGATGAAGATGAGCCCGCCCGGGATCCACATGATGAGCGCGCCGAGGAGCTGATCTTCGAGCGGAGAAATGGGCAAGATGCGGGGAGCCGCGGTGTAGGCAGGATAAAGCAGGTGGTCGGCCATTGCGATGTAGACGGCGATGATCGACATGGGAATGCTCATCAAAAAGCTGTAGAGCATTTGCCCCGGGTATGCGAGGCGGGGAAATTCAGGAAGCTGGCTCATTAACGGCCACCACATCAGCACCGCGGCCGCCATGAACATCAAATGCTCGAGGATGTGCAGATTGTGATTCGCCATTGCCGCGTTGTAGAACGGCGGCAAGTGCCACACTGCTATCACGAGATTGAAG
>Ga0184605_10000229_pt1 | contig 16386 bp, 16 predicted proteins | sample PLM0_30_coex_FD_132995 | JGI IMG/M metagenome (GOLD analysis project Ga0184605, IMG submission 132995) | Groundwater sediment microbial communities from an aquifer in East River, Colorado, USA - PLM0_30_coex | ecosystem: Environmental > Terrestrial > Soil > Riparian zone | place: USA: East... | reverse complement strand
GGCGCGGTGGCCGGGGCCGCGGTCGGGGACGGGGCGGTGAGCGGCGCGACTCGAGCGACCGGCAGCGCGAGGGCGACGGGCTCGTCGAGAACGTGATCTCGATCAACCGCGTCGCCAAGGTCGTGAAGGGTGGCCGGCGGTTCGGCTTCAACGCGCTCGTGGCGGTCGGCGACGGGCAGGGGCGCGTCGGCATCGCCACCGGCAAGGCGAACGAGGTGAGCGAGGCGGTGCGCAAGGCGGTCGAAGCCGCCCGCCGCCGCCTGGTCGAGGTGCCGCTCACGGGCACCACCATCCCGCACGAGATCATCGGGCACCATGGCGCTGGACGCGTGCTCCTCAAGCCCGCCGCGTCCGGGACTGGCGTCATCGCCGGCGGCGCGGTGCGCGCAGTGCTCGAGTGTGCCGGCGTGCGCGACATCCTCACCAAGAGCCTCGGGTCCACCAACCCGCACAACATGGTGCGGGCGACGATGGACGGGCTGCAGCACCTCACCACCGCGCGACGCGTGGCGAAGGAGCGCGGCATCGAGCTCGAGGCCGTTCATTACAAGGCCCGGCAGGAGGTCGTCCATGGCTAGGCTGCCGCCCACCAGGAAATACCGCAAGCGCAAGCCTGGCCGCGACCGGGCGCTACCGCCGGTGGGCAAGGGCCAGCTGCGGATCCTTCAGGTCCGCTCCGGCATCGGACGCCCCGCCCGCGAGCGACGCACGCTCGAAGCGCTGGGGTTGAAGCACCACCAACACGTCGTGGTGAAGCCCGATCACCCGTCGCTCCGGGGCATGCTCCACCAGGTGCGTCACCTGGTCGAGGTGACGCCCGCGAAAGCAAGGGAGTAGGCGATGGCGAAACCGAAGGCGAAGCCGAAGTCGAAACCGAAGGCGAAAGCGAAGGCGCGGTCGCGCCCCAGGGCGAAGCCGCGGGCCAAGGCGTCGCCGGGCGAGGTGCCGCGGCTCACCCTGTCGAACCTCCACCCGCCGCGTGGCTCGCACCGCGCGCGCATCCGCAAGGGACGCGGGCCGGGATCGGGCATCGGCAAGACGGCGGGACGGGGCGGGAAGGGGCAGACCGCGCGGGCCGGCGGCCAGACGCGGCCCGGGTTCGAGGGCGGCCAGATGCCGCTCATCCGCCGCATCCCGAAGCGCGGCTTCACGAACCCGTTCAAGCAGCCGGCGCAGGTGGTCAACGTGCGGCATCTGGGCAAGCTCGCCGAGGGCGTCGAGGTGACCCCGGACACGTTGTTCGGCGCCGGACTGGTGCGCCGGCCGGACCACCCCGTCAAGCTGCTCGGCATGGGGGACGTGCAACGGAAGTTCAGCGTGAAGGGCGTGACGGTATCGGCCTCCGCGCGCTCGAAGATCGAGCAGGCGGGCGGGACGATCGCGAGCTGACCCAATGACCTCGCCCCGTCTGCCCAATCTCTTCAAGGTCCCGGAGCTGAAGGAGAAGATCCTCTTCACGCTCCTGTGCCTGGTGGTGTACCGCGTCGGCGCGCACATCGCGACTCCTGGGGTCAACGTCCAGGCCCTCGCCGACTTCCTGCGGAACCAGGGCCAGGGTACCCTGTTCAGCCTGTACGACCTGTTCGCGGGCGGAAGCTTCGGCCGCGCGACGGTGTTCGCCCTCGGCATCATGCCGTACATCTCGGCGAGCATCGTCTTCCAGCTTGCCGCACCGGTGTTCCCCGTCGTCGAGAAGATGCAACGCGACGAGGAAGGCCGGAAAAAGCTCACGCAGTGGACCCGCTACCTCACCGTGGTGCTGTGTCTGTTCCAGGCCTACGGCTACGCGCTCTTCACCGAGCAGATCCCGGGCGCGGTGGCGCATCCCGGGTTCTTCTTCCGGCTGACGACGGTGCTGACACTCACCACCGGCGGCGTGTTCGTGATGTGGCTCGGGGAGCAGATCACCGAGCGCGGTATCGGGAACGGGGCGAGCCTGCTGATCTTTTTCTCGATCGTCGAGCGCATCTGGCCGGAGACGATCCGCACGATCGACGCCCTGCAGGCGCGCAGCCTGACCTTCCCGGTGCTGCTCGTAGTGCTCCTGATCATGGTCCTGGTGGTCGCGGGCACGGTGGCGGTCACGGTGGCGGCGCGGCGCATCCCCATCCAGATCCCGCGCAAGGTGATGGGGCGCGGGCGGATCCGCGAAGGCCAGAAGACGTTCATTCCGCTGCGGCTCAACACGGCGAACGTGATGCCCATCATTTTCGCCCAGTCGCTCATCATCGTGCCGGGAACGATCGCGGCCTTCAGCGGCAATCAGACGTTGAAGCACCTCGCCGAGTACTTCAGCGTCACGTCGCCGGTGTACCTGATCACGAGCGCGCTGCTGATCATCTTCTTCGCGTACTTCTACACGTCGATCATCTTCAACCCGGTGGACCTGGCGGAGAACCTGAAGAAGCAGGGCGGCTTCATTCCGGGCGTGAAGCCCGGGGCCGCCACGGCGGACTACATCGACGACGTGCTGTCCCGCATCACGTTCCCCGGCGCCATCTTCCTGACCATCGTCGCGATGCTGCCGATCGTCGTGTCGAACATCCTCAACATGCCGTTCGGCTTCGGTGGGACCGCGCTGCTCATCGTCGTGGGCGTGGCGCTCGACACCGTCCAGCAGGTGCAGCAGCACCTGCTGCTCCGGCACTACGACGGGTTCATGAAGGAAGGGCGCGTCAAGTTCCGCGGCCGCCAGCAGCGGTACCTGTAGGCGTGCGGTGTTCGTTCTCCTCTTAGGCGCACCGGGCTCGGGGAAGGGCACGCAGGGAACGATTCTCGCTAAGCGGCTGGGCCTGCCGAAGATCACGACGGGCGACCTGCTCCGCGCCGCGGTCGCGGCGGGCACCCCACTCGGCCTCGAAGCCAAGAAGCTGATGGACCAGGGCAAGCTCGTTCCCGACAACGTCATCCTCTCGATGATCAAGGAAGAGCTCGCGAAGCCCGAGGCGCAGGAGGGCGCCGTCTTCGACGGCTTTCCCCGGACCGCCCTCCAAGCCGAGCTCGTCGATCGCACCCTGGCGGAACGCGGGCAGCGGTTGAATCACATCCTGCTGTTCGACGTCCCCGAGGAAGAGCTGGTGCGCCGTATGATGGGCCGGGCGGCGCAGCAGGGACGCTCCGACGACACCCCGGCGGCCATCGCGACCCGCCTCCAGGTCTACCAGCGCGACACCGCTCCCCTCATCGCCCACTACGCCGAGCGCGGCATCGTGCACCGCGTACCCGGGGCCGGGCCCGTGGAGGACATCGCGACGGAGATCAAGCGCATCATCGGACGATGATCACCATCAAGTCGCCGCGCGAGATCGAGACCATGGCCGCCGCGGGCCGGATCGTCGCCGGGACGCTCGCGCTGGTCGCGCGCCACGTGCGCCCTGGCGTCTCGACCGAGGAGCTGGACCGCGTCGCCGAGGACTTCATCCGCTCGCATCCCGGGGCTCGCCCCTCGTTCAAGGGGTTGTACGACTTTCCCGCCACGCTCTGCACCTCGATCAACCAGGAGGTCGTGCACGGTATCCCGTCGCCGCGCCGTGTCTTGAAGGCAGGGGACCTGCTGAGCGTGGACGTCGGGGTCTGGCTCGACGGTCTGCATGCGGACTCGGCGGCGACCTTCCCGGTCGGGACCGTGAGCGCCGCAGCGGAGCGGCTGCTCGTCGTCACCCGGGAAGCACTGGTGGCCGGAGTAGCCGAGGCGCGCGCCGGGAACCACGTGGGCGACATCGGCCACGCGGTGCAGGGGGTGGCGGAGGGGGCGGGCTATTCGGTGGTGCGGGAGCTCGTCGGGCATGGCATCGGGTCGGCGTTCCACGAGGACCCGCAGGTACCCAACTACGGCAAACCGCGGCGCGGGCCCCGGCTGGTGCCCGGCATGACGATCGCGATCGAGCCGATGGTGAACGCCGGGGGCGCGGAGATCCGCACGCTGGACGACAAATGGACGGTGGTGACGGAGGACGGATCGCTGTCCGCTCACTTCGAGCATACCGTGGCCGTCCTCGAGAGCGGCGGGCCGCCGCGGGTGCTCACGACGGCCGATTAGACAGGTGCTAGGTGATAGGTGCTAGAGGCGTCGCCCTAGCACCCAGCACCTGACCCCTCGGCGTCCTTCGCCAGCCGCTCCGCCTCCTCCAGCAGCGATCGCCCCAGCCCCGGCTCCGACAGCGAGCGGACATTGACCCGGACGTTCTCCACGGCGCCGGCGAGCGCCGCCCGCGCGAGTGCCTCGCCCACGTTGGCATCGGAGCGCGCGTTCCGGTTGCCGATCGTCCCGATTTCCCGCGCGAGGGCGAGCAGCCGCACGGCCCCACGCGCCATGGCGAGCGGCGTCTGGGCCGCCCCGACGAGCGCCTCGTCCGCCGCCCGTTTTCGCAGCGGATCGTCTTTGGGGAGCCGGTAGGCCGCGCTCACCTTGGCGTACGCGGCGGCATCGTCGTCCACCAGACGGCGCAGCTGGGCGCGCAAGGCGTCCGCTTCGGCCAAGATCTCCGCGACGCGCCCCTCGGCGCCGGCATAGGCCTGCCGCCCGATCGTGAGCCGCGCCACCATCGCGACCAGCGCGGCGGCGAGGGCTCCGGCGAGCGCCGCGGCGCTGCCGCCCCCCGGCACCGGCGCGCCGCCCGCCAGCTCCTCGATCCAGCCGTCCAGCGTCGGCCCTTCGACGGCGCGGATCTTCGCCTCGAGCAGATGCGCCTCGGGATCGGGTAGCTTCAAGGACGCCGCTCCGGCACCGATGAGCGCCCGCTCCGGGATCAGACCCACGACCTCGCTCCGGAGAATGGCCACCCCGCGCGCCCGCGCTTCCGCTTCGACCGCGGCATACACGGTGGCCGGCGACGTGACGTCGAGATCGAGCAGGTTCATCGAAACCTGCGCCCGCCCACCCACCGCGAACCCCGAGGCCTGCACCGCGGGGAGCCCGCCGCTCGAGGTGCGGATCTGCTTCGCAATCTCCTTGGCCGTCGCCACGTCGGTCGTATCGAGGTAGATGTTGAACGCGACCAGAAAGGGTCGTGCGCCGATCGCGGTGGCCCCAGCGGTCGGATGGATGCGCCTCGGCCCGAAGTCCGGCTCGGCGGCGGGATCCGTGCCGATGCGGTCGCGCAGCCCCTCGAACTCGCCCTTCCGGATGTCGGGCAGCCGCTCCCGCTCGGGCCGCACGGCCGCCTTGGCGTAGAGATAGATGGGGATCTGCAGCTCGGCCGCCGCGCGCTCGGCGAGCCGCCGGGCGAGCGCGACGCACGCGTCCATCGTCACGTCGCGCACCGGCACGAACGGGACGACATCGGTCGCGCCCATCCGAGGGTGCTCCCCCGTGTGCTTCGTGAGATCGATGCGCTCCACGGCCACGCGCATCGCGCGGAGGGCGGCGGCGGCGGCCGCATCGGGCGGCGCCACAAACGTGAACACGGAACGGTGGTGCGCGGCGTCGGCCTGGACGTCGAGCAGCCGCACGCCGGGGACGCTCATGAGCGCCGTGCGCAGGGCCTCGATCGTCGCGGGGTCGCGGCCCTCGGAGAAATTTGGGACGCATTCGACCAGGGGAGATGGCATCACGCGCTCCTCAGTAGCTCCAGGAGCCATTTGTGCAGCGCCGGATTGCCTGCGACCACCGAGCCGTGCTGCAGCACCTCGGGTGAGCCGTCGACCGTCGTCACCACGCCGCCCGCTTCCCGGACGAGTACCACGCCGGCGGCCACGTCCCACGGGGCCAGCGTCAGCTCCCAGAAGCAATCGAGGCGCCCGGCCGCCACGTCCGCGAGATCGAGCGCGGCCGCGCCGGCGCGCCGGATGCCGCTCGTGGCCCCCATCACGGCGGCGAACTGGTCGAGGTAGCGGCGCAGCAGCGGGAGATCCTTGAAGGGGAACCCGGTGCCGACGAGCGCGTGCCGCGGCTCTGTTCGCCCGGAGACGCCGAGCCGCCGCTCGCCTTGCCAGGCTCCGAGTCCAGTCGCGCCCCAGTAGACGAGATCTCTCGCGATGTCGTGGATCACCCCGACGCACAGCGCCCCTGCCACCAGCGCGCCGATCGACACGGCATACTGCGGGTAGCCGTGCAGGAAGTTCGTGGTGCCGTCGAGCGGGTCCACGATCCACACCACCCCGCCCGAGCGCGCCGCGTGCGGGGAGAGCTCTTCGCCGACCACCGTGGACCCTGGCACGTGGCGCGTGAGCGTGTCGGCGATCAACGCCTCCGCGCGCCGATCCGCGTCGGTGACGAAGTCATGGCGTCCTTTTTCGACCCAGGCCGTCGCCGGTGCGGGCGTGAGCCCGCGGAGCTCGTGGGCGGCGAGCCCGGCGGCGCGGCGGGCGACATCGACTAAGTCTTTGAGTTCTCGCACCTTGCGGCGCTGACCTCCACCGTCGTAGGTTGTGACCCCATGGCACGCGTCTTCTCCGGCATCCAGCCGTCCGGCGAGCTGCACATCGGCAACTACCTCGGCGCGGTCCAGAACTGGGTCAAGCTGCAACACCAGCACGACTGCCTGTTTTGCGTGGTGGACCTGCACGCCGTCACGCAGGCGTACGACGCCGCCACGCTGTCCCAGCGCACGATCGACATGGCGATCGGACTGTTCGCGTCCGGGATCGATCCGGCTCGGGCGATCGTGTTCGTCCAGTCGCACGTCGCGGAGCACACCGAGCTGAACTGGCTCCTCAACACCGTTACTCCGCTGGGCGAGCTCGAGCGGCAGACCCAGTTCAAGGACAAGTCGCAGCGCCAGGCGAGCGTGCCGGCGGGGCTCCTGAACTACCCCGTGCTCCAGGCAGCCGACGTGCTCTTGTACGAGGCCTCGCTCGTCCCCGTGGGCGAAGACCAGCTCCAGCACCTTGAGCTGATGCGCGAGATCGCGCGCCGCTGGAATACGCGCTTCGCGAACGGGTTCGCCTTTCCGGAGCCGCAGGCGCTGCTCTCCACGGCGAAGCGCGTGCTGGGGCTCGACGGCCAGGCCAAGATGTCGAAGAGCCTCGGGAACACGATCGGCCTGTTCGACCCGCCGGAGACCGTCTGGGAAAAGCTCAAGCCTGCGGCCACCGATCCCGCACGCGTCACCCGGAAGGATCCTGGCAATCCCGATGTCTGTAACGTCTTCACCATCCACCAGGGCTTCTCGCCGGCGGACACCTTGAAGCTGGTGGCGCACAATTGCCGGACGGCGGGATGGGGCTGCCTCGACTGCAAACGCGTGCTCGCGGACAATATGATAGCGACGCTCACTCCCATCCGCGAGCGAGCGAAGGCGTTGCAGGCCGAGCCGCGCCAGGTGATGGACCTGCTGCGCGTGGGAGCTACGAAGGCGCGCGCCATCGCGCGTCGCACGATGGCCCAGGTGCGGCGCCGGATGGGCTTCCTCGAGGATGCGGAGGCGTGATGCAGCACTTCCTGGAGCGGATGGTCGAGATGTTCCGCCTGGAGCTGTTCCTGCAGCTGTCGCTCGCGACGCTGTTCGGTGGCGCCATCGGTCTCGAGCGCGAGCTCGGCGGCAAACCGGCGGGCCTGCGGACGAACATCCTGATCTGCATCGGCTCGGTCCTGTACACGAAACTCTCCATCACCATGGCGTCCGGAACGTCCGATCCCACCCGCGTGGCGGCGCAGATCGTGACGGGGGTGGGGTTCATCGGCGCGGGCACGATCCTGCACGCCCGCGGCGCGGTCGTCGGCCTCACCAGCGCGGCCACCATTTGGGTCGTCGCGGCGATCGGCGTCGCCCTCGGCGCCGCGCTCTATTGGGAAGCGGCCGGCACGACGCTCCTCGTGCTGCTCGTGCTCCAGGGCCTCGGGCGCGTCGAGCTGCTGGTGGAGCGGCAGTCCACACGCGGCATGATCTCGGTGCATGCGCGCCCGGGCCCCACGGTGCTGGAGGACCTCGAGACCGTGGTGCGTCGGACGGGGCTCGAGATCGAGCGTCAGGCGAGTCGTCAGGAGAACGTCGACCTGGTGATCGACTACACCCTGCGCGGGTCGAAGCGGCTCCACGACCAGGTGATGATTGCGCTGCTGCATCACCCCAGTGTGCGGACGGTGTCCACCGGCGAGTGATCCGCCGCCTCGTGGTCGACCTCGCGTCGCCCCGCGCCGCCTGGCGCATCCCGCCCGCCGCGGTGCAGGCGATCCGCGGGGCGCTCGGCTCCGGTTGGGAGGTCGTCGAGGTCCAGGCGCCCGCCGCCTCGGATGGAGACGGCGGCGCGGGGACCCCCGACGCGATGGCGGCCGCGCGCGGCGCGGAGGTCTACCTCGGATACGGCGTGCCGGCGGGTGTCGTGGCCGCGGGGCGCGGCACGCTCAAGTGGGCGCACTCCGGGACGGCTGGCGTGGGGGCCAGCCTGCCGCACCTCGCCGGAACCGGCATCGTGCTCACCAATTCGGCTGCGGTGCACGCCGAGCCGATCGCGGACTGGACGATCGCGGCGATCGGGTATTTCGCGCGCGGGTTGGACCGGATGCATGAGTTCCAGACGGCTAGGCGGTGGGCCCAGCCGGTGTTCGCGGGGCTGGAGATCCGCGTCCGCGAGTTCGCCGAGCTGCGGCTCGGGGTGTTCGGCCTGGGCGGGATCGGCGGCGCCATCGCGCGCCGGGGCGCGGCCCTCGGGATGCGTGTGGCCGGCGTGCGGCGGCGGCCGGAGCGCGGCGGGCCGCCGGGTGCCCGCTGGGTGGGCGGTCTCGGCGATCTGCCACGGCTCGCCGCCGAGAGCGACTGCCTCGTCATCGCCGCGCCCCACACCGACCAGACCCGCGGAGCGGTGAGCCGGGCAGTGCTGGAGCGGCTGCCGCACGATGCCATCGTCGTGAACGTCTCTCGCGGGACGCTCGTGGACGAGACGGCTCTGCTTGACGCTCTCGACGCCTCTCGGTTGAGAGGCGCGGCGTTGGATGTCTTCACGATCGAGCCCTTGCCCCCGGGCCACCGTTTCTGGCGTCACCCGCGCGTGCTCGTGAGCCCCCATGTGGCCGCCGTGACGGAGCGTTTCTGGGAACGTGAGACGGGGCTGATCGTGGAGAACCTCAGGCGCTATCTTGCAGGGTCCCCGCTCGCCAACACGGTCGACCCGGAGGCCGGATACTAAGTGGAGGAGAAGCCCAAGAGCTCGCGCGCGAGCGCCGCCCTGACGCAGCAGCGCGGCATCGAGCAGATCATCAAGGCGGCGATCGATCGCGGCGCATCCGACCTGCACATCAAGGCGGGGGACGTGTTTCGCGCCCGCATCGACGGCAAGCTCGTGCCCCTCACAAAGCAGCGTCTCACGCCGGACCAGACGAAGGCGATTGCGCAGCACCTGATCCCCAGCGACGAAGACCGGGCCCGGCTCGATCGGCTTCGCGACTACGACTGCTCCTGGGGCATGCCCGGCGTCGGGCGCTTCCGGGTGAACATCCTGCGGCAGCGGTCCTCGTTCATGATCGTGATGCGCGTTATCCCGTTCGACGTGCCCACCTTCGACACGCTCAAGCTGCCGTCGGTCCTGACGAGTGTGGCGGCGGCAGAGCGGGGGATCATCCTGGTAACCGGCGTGACGGGTTCCGGGAAGAGCTCGACCATGGCGGCGGTGGTGAACCACATCAATCAGACGCAGAACAAGCACATCCTCACGCTCGAGAACCCGATCGAGTTCCTGCACCGCGACATCAGCTGCTCGGTGACGCAGCGGGAGATCGGCGTGGACACGGACGATTTCCGTGCGGGGCTGCGAGCCGCCCTCCGGCAGGACCCGGACGTCGTGCTGATCGGCGAGATGCGTGACGCGGAGACCATCGACGCCGCCTTGAAGGCCGCCGAGACCGGGCACCTCGTCATTTCTGCGCTCCACACACCCGACGCCGTCACCACCGTGAGCCGAATCGTGTCGATGTTCCCCCTGGAGGAGCAGGACGTCGCGCGGTCGCGGCTGGCGGACGCGTTGCAAGCCGTCGTATCGCAGCGGCTGCTCCCGCGGGCCGACGGCCACGGGCGCGTGGCGGCGGTGGAGATCCTGATCTGCACCGGAACCGTGCGCGAGCTGATCAATGATCCGAATCGGACGCCCGACCTCCCCGAGTACATCCGCGACGCCCACGACCAGTACGGCATGCAGACCTTCGATCAGCACCTGATGGACCTCGTTGCGAGCGACCAGGTGACCTACGAGGCCGCGTTGGCCGCGTCCACGAATCCCAAGGACTTCGAGTCCCAGATGCGCACGCTGCGCCGCCGCTCGCACGTGGCGGCCCCCGCCGAGGCAGCCCCGGGCCAGTGACGGAGCGGCAGCTCGCGGGGGTGCTCGCCCCGATCACCACGCCATTCGACAGCGCGACTGGGGACGTGGCCCCCGTCCACCTCCGCCACAACGTGACGCGGCTCTTCGCGGCGGGGCTCGACGGCGTGGTCGTGGCGGGCTCGACGGGCGAGTCCGCGCTGCTCGAACCGGACGAGCAGCGCCGCATGGTCGGGTGGGTGCGCGAGGTGCTGCCGGACAAAGGCTGGCTCCTCGCCGGTACGGGCGGGGAGTCGACGCGGCAGGCGGTGGCGCTCAGCCGCGCGGCCGCGGCGGAGGGTGCGGACGCCGTGCTGGTGCGGCCCCCCGGTTATTTCTCCGCGGCGGTCTCTCCGGCGAGCCTCGCCGACTACTATCGCGCCGTCGCGGACGCGAGCCCGGTGCCGGTGCTCGTCTACAACATCCCCAAGTACACACACCTCCCCATCGCGGCCGGCTTGGTGCTGCAGCTCGCGGCGCACGCCAATATCGTCGGCGTCAAGGATTCGTCGGGCGACCCGAAGAACCTCGCCGCCTACCGCGACGCGGCGCCCGAGTGGTCGGTGTTCGTCGGCTCGGGCTCGCTCCTGTACCAGGCACTCGAGCTGGGGTGCGACGGGGGGATCCTCGCCGTGGCGTGCTTCGCGGCGGCCCTGTGCGCCGAGGTGTTCGCCGCGTTCCGGGCCGGCGACCGGGCAGGGGCCGGGAAGCTTCAGGAGCGGCTGGGGCCGCTCGACAAGGAGATCGTGGGGAAACTCGGTCCGGCGGGCGTAAAGGCCGCGATGGACGCCGTGGGCCTGTACGGCGGGCCGGTGCGCGCGCCGCTCGCGCCGGTCGCGGCGCTGGACCGGGAGCGGGTGGAAAAGCTCATCGCGCGGTGACCGACTATCGCGAACTGCTCGGCGCGTCGTTGACGGCGTCGTAGCGGGGGTCTAGCTTTCCTCGGAGGATACTCCAACGCCCCGACCCCGGGGCGTTTTTTTGCTGGGGAGCCATGTTCGGACCGAAGACCCACTGCGTCGTGGTCGTCGGCGCCCAATGGGGCGACGAGGGCAAGGGGAAGATCGTCGACGTGCTCGCCGAGCGCGCCGATTTGGTCGTCCGCTATCAGGGCGGGGCCAACGCCGGCCACACGGTGCACACCGCGGCCGGGGAATTCGTGCTGCACCAGATTCCCTCGGGCATCATCCAGGGAGCGGTCTGCGTGGTCGGCAACGGCGTCGTGCTCGATCCGGAGACCCTGTTCACGGAGCTCGACGCCCTGGGCGAGCGGGGGATCCGTACGGAGCACAAGCTCTACGTCTCGGACCGCGCGCATCTCACCCTACCCTTTCATAAGCTGCTCGACCGGGCGCACGAGACGCGGGACAAGATCGGCACCACGGGGCGGGGCATCGGTCCCACCTACGAGGACAAGTACGGGCGACGGGGGATTCGCGTGGGCGACCTGCGGAACCTGGGCCGCGCCAAGGAGCTCGTGTGCACGCGCGTCCAGGCGGCGAATGAGTTCCTCGGGTTGCTCGGCTCCGCCGAGCGCGCCGATCCGGCGCAGCACGTGCGGTTGCTCGAGCGGCTCGCTCCGCGGCTGCTGCCGTTGGCGGTGGACGCGGGGCGCGTGGTGTGGGAATCGCTCGAGCGCGGCGAGTCGGTGCTGCTCGAGGGCGCGCAGGGGGCCCTGCTCGACGTGGATCACGGCACCTATCCGTATGTGACCTCCTCCAACACCACCGCGGGCGGGGCGGCGGTCGGCGCCGGCATCGGACCCACGGCCATCGACGCTGTCCTGGGAGTCGTGAAGGCGTACACCACCCGCGTGGGGAACGGGCCGCTCCCGACGGAAGCCCCGCCGGCCCTGGCCGAGCGGATCCGCGACCTGGGGGACGAGTTCGGCGCCACCACGGGACGGCCGCGCCGCTGCGGCTGGTTCGACGCCGTGGTCGTGCGCTACGCCGTGCGCGTGAACGGCCTCACGGGCCTCGCGGTCACGAAGCTCGACGTGCTCGACTCGTTCGCGGAGATTCCGGTGTGCGTCGGCTACCAGCTCGAGGGTGAGTCACTCGACTCGATGCCCGCCGAAGTCGAGCGCCTCGCCGCGGTGGAGCCGGTCTACGAGACGCTCCCCGGCTGGCAGAAATCTCTGAGCCACGTGCGCCGCCTGGCGGACCTGCCGCCGCCGGCGCGGGCCTACCTCGACCGGCTCCAGGACCTGGCCCATGCCCCCATCCAGTACGTGAGCGTCGGCACGCACCGCGATCAAATCATCGAAGTGACGTGACACTGGCTCGTCGATGCTCGACCTCGCGGTGATCGGCGCCGGGCCCTGCGGCCTCGCGGTGGGGGTGGCGGCGAAACGGGCCCGCCTGACCTGCTCGCTATTCGACAAAGGCCCCGTGGTGGCGAGCCTGATGCGCTACCCCGTGTATATGACGTTCTTTTCGACGCCCGACAAACTCGAAATCGGCGTGCCGTTCGTCACCGCGGGTGACAAGCCCACTCGGCGCGAAGCCCTCACGTACTATCGCAAGGTCGCGGAGCACTTCGAGCTGGACGTGCGGCAGTACCACGCGGTGCGCGGCGTGACGCGCCAGCACGACGGGTTCGAAGTGGTCACGGAGCATCCGGGAGCGCCCGATCCGGAGGCCATGCGCTGCCGCCACCTCGTCTTCGCGACCGGCTACTTCGAGTCGCCGAACCTGCTCCGCGTGCCCGGTGAAGATCTGCCCCACGTCTCGCACTTCTTCGGCGAAGCGCACCCATACTGGCAGCAGCGCGTGGTGGTGGTGGGCGGCGGCAACAGCGCCGTCGAGGCCGCGCTCGAGCTGTGCCGGGTCGGGGCACGAGTCACCGTGGTGCACTTCCTGGGCGAGTTCGACCGGGGGGTGAAGCCGTGGGTCCTGCCTGACATCATCAACCGCGTGAAGGAGGGCCGGGTCGCCGTGCGGTGGTGCAGCCGCGTGACGGCCATCGAGCGCTCGCACGTCATGGTGCGTCGCGAGCCCGACGGCGACCCGGAGCCGCTGCCGGCGGACTTCGTCCTGGCCCTTACGGGCTACAGCGCCGATCTCACGCTGCTGCGCTCCACCGGGGTGGCCGTGGACGAGACCAGCGGCGTTCCCCGGCACGCGCCCGAGACGATGGAGACCAACGTGCCGGGCGTCTATATCGCCGGGGTGCTGGCCTCGGGGGTTGACGCCAACAAGATCTTCATCGAGAACGGGCGCGAGCATGGCGCGCGGATCTGCGACCATATCAAAAGCAAACCCCCCAGAGTTGCCCCTGGGGGGTGATCGCCTGCCCGACATCGTGCGCCCTAGAACCCGATGTGAGCGAGACGACGCTCTTGCTCGAGGGACCAAATGAACGGCCCCGCGCTCTCGTCAGGGCGTGGGGCCGGCGCCGACCTCCGGCAGCCGGGCTGTCTCGCAGCTTCGAGACCCCTTGGCTTTGCGCCCCGCCGTCGCCGACGGTTTGCCCTGAAAGCAGAGATAGCTGGTCATGGGAAGGGGCAAGAACAGTGCCCGACGTGTAAGCAGCAACACTGCGGTACATAGCCGTCATCATCGCCCCCAAGTATATAGCAGAATGCATTGTTCCATGCATAATGCAATATGCCACAGCTGATTCTGATCGCACCGGCCGCGTTCAAGGGCACTCTCGGGCCCCGCCAGGTGGCGGACGCCCTCGCAACGGGGGCCCGCCGCGCCTTGCCGGACGCCTCCGTGCTCCTGTGCCCGATCTCCGATGGCGGAGACGGACTGCTCGATGCCGTGCTGCCGCCCGGCTCACTGCGAGAGCGCCTCGAGGTCGCCGGGCCGCTCGGGGATGCCGTGTCGGGCGAGCTCGGGTGGATCGACCCGGAGACGGCGATTTTCGAGAGCGCCACGGCCTGCGGCATCGCGCTGCTCAAGGCGGAGCAGCTCGATCCGCTCCGCGCCACGACGCGTGGCGTGGGCGAGTTGGTGTGGGAGGCGGTGGAGCGCGGAGCGACGACGGTAGTCGTGGGTCTCGGCGGCTCGGCGACCGTGGACGGCGGCACGGGCGCGGCCCGCGGGCTCGGCTGGTCGCTGCTCGACGCCGCCGGAGCCCCAGTGCCGGAGGGGGGTGGCTCTCTGGCCCAGCTGGCGGCGCTGGACGGCGGGTGGGGCGTTGCCGCACGGGTCGTTGCGCTCGCCGATGTGACCACACCGCTGGTTGGGGCGCAGGGCGCCGCGCCGGTGTTCGGGCCGCAAAAGGGGGCGGGGCCCGAGGGGGTGAAGCTGCTCACGCGGGGGCTGGAGCGGCTCGCCGAGCTGATGGCCCGGCACGGCCGCCCCGAACTGGCGACGCTCCCCGGCGGCGGGGCGGCGGGTGGTCTCGGTGCGGGGCTCGCCTTCTTCGCCAAGGCGCAACTCACCGGCGGGGCGGAATGGGTGCTCGCGCGGGTGGGGTTTGACGCCGCGCTCGCCAAGGCGCACCTCGTGATCACAGGCGAAGGTGCGTTCGACCGCACGTCGTTGGTCGGGAAGGCGTCAGGCGAGGTGGTGCGGCGCGCTCAGGCGGCGAAGAAGCGCGTCGCCGTCGTCGCCGGGAGGGTCGACGGGCTCGTGGGCCTGCACGCGCTCGACGGCGACGGGCGGGTGCTCGACGCCGCGGGGATCGCCGTTCTTGCGGAGCGGGCGGTGCGCCAAGCGTTCGGGTTGCCGGCGGCCTAGCGGCCCATCTATCTTCCGCCCCTCTATGCCCCCCACCGACAAGACCATGGACAAGCTCGTGTCGCTCGCCAAGCGACGCGGCTTCGTGTTTCAATCCTCGGAGATCTACGGCGGCCTCGGCTCGGTGTGGGACTACGGGCCGCTCGGCGTCGAGCTCAAGAAGAACATCAAGGAGCGCTGGTGGCGCTCGATGGTGCACGAGCGCGAGGACATCGAGGGCCTGGACGCGGCCATCCTGATGCATCCGAAGGTCTGGGAGGCGTCGGGTCACGTGGCCGGGTTCACCGATCCGCTGGTGGACTGCAAACACTGCAAGAATCGGTTTCGCGCCGATGATCCCCGCATCAAGGGCACGCCCGGCGAGCCGACGGCGCAGTGCCCGGTGTGCGGCAGCAAGGGGACGCTCACCGCGCCGCGAATGTTCAACCTCATGTTCAAGACCTTCATGGGGCCGGTGGAGGAGCAGGCGGCGGTCGTGTATCTCCGCCCCGAGACGGCCCAGGGGATCTACGTCAATTATCTGAACGTGTTACAGTCCTCGCGCCAGAAGATCCCGTTCGGCATCGCGCAGATCGGCAAAGCGTTCCGGAACGAGATCACCCCGGGGAACTTCACGTTCCGCACGCGCGAGTTCGAGCAGATGGAGATGCAGTTCTTCGTGAAGCCGGGCGCGGACCTCGAGTGGTTCGAGTTCTGGCGGCACGAGCGCATGAAGTGGCTGGTCGGGCTGGGGCTCACGCCCGAGAAGCTGCGCTTCCACCAGCACACGAAACAGGAGCTCGCGCACTACGCGAAGGACGCGTACGACATCCAGTACGAGTTCCCCTTCGGCTGGCAGGAGTTCGAGGGGATCCACAACCGCACGGACTTCGACCTGTCGCGGCACCAGGAGTCCTCGGGCAAGAAGCTCGAGTACGTGGAAACGGCTACCAACGAGCGGTTCATCCCCTACGTCGTCGAGACCTCTGCGGGTGCCGATCGCATCACGCTCGTCGTGATGTTGGACGCCTACCACGAGGACGACGTGGAAGGAGAGAAGCGGGTGGTGTTGCGACTGCACCCCACGCTCGCGCCCTTGAAGGCCGCGGTGTTCCCGCTCGTGAACAAGGACGGCATGCCGGAACTGGCTCGCCGCATCTTCGACGACTTGCGCAAGCACCACAACGTCTTCCACGACGACGGCGGCTCGATCGGGCGGCGCTATCGCCGCCAGGATGAAGCGGGCACGCCGTTCGGCATCACCATCGACGGCCAGTCCACGCAGGATGGGACGGTGACCGTACGGGATCGGGACACCCTGAAACAGATTCGCCTGGCCGCCGACCGGCTCGCGGGATACCTCGCAGAGCGGCTGCGGGGCTGATGCGAACGCGGAAGGTGGAACGTGGAACGCGGAACAGAGTACGCTGCGCCAGCTCCGCGTTCCGCGTTGGGATTGGGTTGTGCGGGTGGATGATTTCCGCTC
>Ga0184605_10000228_pt1 | contig 16440 bp, 15 predicted proteins | sample PLM0_30_coex_FD_132995 | JGI IMG/M metagenome (GOLD analysis project Ga0184605, IMG submission 132995) | Groundwater sediment microbial communities from an aquifer in East River, Colorado, USA - PLM0_30_coex | ecosystem: Environmental > Terrestrial > Soil > Riparian zone | place: USA: East... | reverse complement strand
CTATTAGACCGATGTGGCGTGTGTTGCTCAGCGGGCTCGGCGTGCCGTACCGGTTCGGCAGAGGCTTCGCACGTGCTTCGCGCGATGTACTTGAACGAGGATCGTGCGCGAGGGAGTCTGCGTTTCTCGTTCGGCCGGTTTAACCCGGAGATGGATGTCGATCGAGCGGTGGAGATCATGCCGAAGGTGATCGACAAGTTGCGCTATTTATCAACGGCAACGCCGAGATCCGCCGTGACGGCGCGGGCTCTCGGTGTGTAGTGTAGCTTCCGCGCTGGCAAGCAGCTGCGTGGGTGGGGTTTGTGCGCTTTCGCCGGAGAAGGATCGAGGGCGGTTTTCGGTACGCTTACTGCTCCATCGGAGCGTGTTGAATTTCCATAAATACCATAATCTGCGGCACGCCTCTGTAGGCTTCACCATGATGGAGGCCATTGTCGCCATCTCGGTGCTGGGAATCGGCGCTGCCTCCACCATCGGGGCGCTGACCAAGTTCAATTCGATCGCGGCCATAAGCCGCAACGCGACTGGCGCTTACACGGTCGTAATGAACCAAATCGATCTGTTCGAGTCGATGAGCCCGTTCAATCCGCAGAAAACAAATCAGGATCCGGACCCGTGTACTGGTCAACTTAACACGGCCCAGATCCCTAAGGATACCTGCAATAATCCTCCGACTTACGATATGACCGTCGGAACGCATACAATCGGTTATAAAAACCCTGTCACCGGGGTGGTCTCCAACCAATGGCCGGTCTATCAATACAAAGATCCAGGCACCGGGATGACCGTCGTTGTTCAGGGCACGCTGACGATCACGGTGACCGACATTTCCGCCGCAAATTTCCCCAACACATATATGGCCGTCGCGACGATCACGTATAGCTACCTTAATCACGACGGGGTACACCAACCAAAATATTCATTTTCGATGACCGCCATCCGCACTTCTGACATATGAAACTTCCCCCGACCACTCGCGGCTTCAAGCTGATCGAGCTGATGTTTACGACCGTGCTAATCGGCGTGGTCGGCCTCATTATTTACTCGCTACTGAATACCGGCATGGTTCTGGGCGCGAAAAACACGGCTGTGAACACTGCACATCAGCAGGCGCGGGTCGCCATGCTAAAAATGGTCCAAAACTTGCATTCGTCCGTGTCGTTGCCAGCACTGGCGAATGCCAGCGGCACGCCATATCCATCACCGGTGCCCGCTTTCGCTGAGGGAATTGCGTTCCAACAGTGGTCGTCCGGGCCGCACAAAATCATCGCGGGTGGCAGCGGTCCGCTCGGTGATTACACGACTAGCGACACAATGATTCACATAAGGGTCACGGGAGCTTCATTACCGACCCGTGGACAGCGGCTAATCATCCCCACTCATCAAATTGAGGCTGACGTTACAGCCCTAAGCGGAACCAGTAATAACCTCCAGGTGACGATGGATAATTTCCTTGTGGCGCCTCTCACGCCGGGCAGTTACCAGCTTCCGAATGGCAGCTGGGCCAGTCACACTCTGCCAGTAGCGATCAATGGAACGGGCAGTAGCATTGGAGATATTGTTTGCTTCATCGCCGACCGCTGTTCGTATACCGTCGCAAATACCGCACTCAGTTGGCGCAACCAGGGCGTTCGCGTGATTGTGAATGATATCACCAACGACAAACCGTTTAGCACGCCAACGACTCCCGCTGGCGCCCTTTACTACCGATCCGTGGCTGCGGTCGATCTTTCCACGGCCGATCTTCAGTACAGCAACCGCGGTTTCAAATCAGCAAACGTCCTACTGAATGGGCAAGTTCCCATGAAAGCACGACTCACTCACTACCAATGAAAACGACCTTTCGCCAACGACAATCGGGCAGTTCACTCATCGTTGTAACTTATGTTACCGCGGCACTGATGGTCATTGTCGGCATAGCGGCTGAATACAGCATGAACATCAACCGGCACGTGCAGCGCAGCAATACGCTTGAGAGCGCAATCGCGACCGGGGACAGTTGCCTGGATATTCTATTTGGCAATTGGAGATCCATCTGCCGCCAGCCGCTAAACGTCAACCTGGCGTTACCAACCAACTCATTTACCGCGATCCCGCTCCCGACATCGTCGATGTTTCCCAATATTTCGAACTTCGGCGCCAGCGCATCGGACTATTACGGAACCAACCTTCCAAATCCTCCTACTATTTCCAATTTCAAAGTGGTGGCGGTAGACGCCGAATGGACTGCTACGCCGACACAAACAGCAACACCAATTCCCATGCTTGGCCAAGGTAGCACCGCAACCAGTACCACAACCACAGTAGTTTACAACTATGTCGCCTCGGCCGACGTCACGCTGCCGGCAGTAAACGGGAATGCAGTGGCAAAAGTCCGGCGCGTATTTCAAAAGCAGCAGCTCTCGCCATGGAACTTTGCGATTTTCTATCTCGATCCTTTGGAAATTCATCCCGGGCCTCCGTTCACCGTGACGGGCTGGGTGCATACGAACTCCAATCTTTACACCGCTCACAGCACCCTGACTTTTGCTGAGAAAGTCACATACGCCTCGGATTGGTTCATCAACTTCAAGCCCGGCGATCAGCAGCATAACGCGGACACACCCGCCAGCCCTCACTATCCAGGTAATCTTCCGCCAGCCCGCGATCAGGCGCTGCAGCCATTTGGGATGGACTCGACGCAGATATTTGGTGGTCCGCCCAATCCGAATACCGCTGACAGTTATCGCGAATTGATCGAGCCGCCAAACGCCGGCTATACGGATCCTCTGGTGGCCTCCCGTTATTGGAATCAAGCCAGTGTCGCGATCAAAGTCGACGCGAGCAACAACGTGACGATTGGGACGCCCAATCCCACGAATGGGACTATTACTCCCTTTCTCACCACGAACCCGCTTTATCAGATGTTCAGCAGTGCCATTAGCACGAACCAAACGATTCAGGACAACCGCGAAGGGGCGAATATTCGCCTTGTGACTCTCGATCTTAGCAAAATCCTCCAAGTCGATAGCAACGGCAATCTGCTGAATCCACCCGCCTACAAGTCGTCGAGTTTTAACGGGATCGTTTACATTTACGATAGCAGTGCAAGCTCCAGTGCAAGACGCGGAGTTCGTTTGACGAAGGGTTCCAAGATTCCGCCGAGCGGATTGACTGTCGCAAGCCAGAATCCTGTGTATGTCCAGGGCGATTTTAATACCGGCGGAACTCCTCCATCGAATGGGAATCCTAGCGATCCAACGAGGCCGCAGGTTTCGGGCTATACTCGCGCTCCGACTTCGATTTTTGGCGATGCGGTCGACATTCTTTCAAATTCCTGGAACGATGCGAATTCATTCGGAGGAACCAGCTCACGTATTGCCAGCAACACGACCGTTAATGCCGCGATTGTTTCGGGCATTGTTCCGACCGCTCCCGTTGGAGGCGACGGTTCCTACAGTGGCGGCGCCGAAAACTTCCCTCGGTTTTTGGAAGATTGGTCGAGCGCCAGGCTCACATACTACGGCTCGATGGTGGAGCTTTACAAGAGCCAGCAATCGATTGGCGAATGGGGAAGAGCCAACGTGTATGTGCCGCCCACTCGCCAGTGGTATTTTGATACCAATTTTAGGACCATTTCGCCACCGGGTGGGCTGATGATTTACACCTACGTCAAAGGCAGATGGTACGTTCTTTAGTTCTAACATTCATCTCCTTGATCCTTGTCGCTGCTGCGCGTGCTGACTTGCAGCTCACTCCGAGGAGCTCCCAGTACGAACTGGACGGAGTGAAATTCAAGCAGCTTGCCTTCTCCGACGGCGGCGTCAAAGAGATCACCTACGCACCCCCGCGCGGCTGGGATTATTCCGGCAGCGATAATCAGCTTACCTTGCATCCTCCGAATAAATCGCAAGCCGAGGCGACCATCTCAACGGTTTCTCTCGCGCAGCCGACTAGCTTCGACGATAAAACTGTGAAGAAGCTGGTGGACGAAGCGATTGCCTCGGTCCCTCATGGCAGCAGCAACGTTCAGCTCATTTCGCAGGAAAAAGACCCGCTGATGATCGAGCGCAAAGAAACCTTTCTCGTTATCCTCGCCTACACCCTCTATGGCGAAAACTACAGCCGCTCGATTCTATTTCTGAACCGGGGGAAGGAACAAATCCGATTTCATCTTGCCTGCCGTCAAACCGATTTCAAAGAGTTGCAGAAGGCATTTCTCGGCAGTCAATATTCCTGGCAGAATCTTTAATTTCTGAAGCGATCCGCTCGATTCCGCAGCAGCGAGATAGCCTTCGCATAGATAGCTCACTGGCAGGAAATGGCAGGCAGGTCTTCTCATACCCGCGCTCGCGCCGGGCTTTGGCCAAACTTGCTTCTCGATCTGGATCGACAAGCGAGCAATTCACTCGGCCTTCCCTGGCCGTCACGTCGTCTGATTTGACGGTGCGCGGACGCTTTTGGAGCGATTCGTCCAACTGCTTCACGATGAGTTCAGCTTAGGGCAACTACGATCGCAGCGCAGCGTCCGGCAATACGATCCATGCGATAACTGGCACGTCTTGTTCCTGGGTTAACCGAGCATCGCGAGACAAAAATGGCAGCAAGAAGCGGGTGGGCATGGCGCCTTTCTGATGCCAAACTCTTTCCATGAACGATTACGAACGTGTGGCAGCCGTGATCCGATATCTGGATCGACATCATACTGAGCAACCCGATCTCACCGAGCTGGCGCACAGCGCCCGGCTCAGTCCCTTTCATTTTCATCGGCTCTTTTCGTCGTGGGCCGGCGTGACCCCAAAGGATTTTTCAGCCGGGAAATTTCCGCGCGCTCGCCATTGCGCGCGGACGAACCGTACCGGATTCACGCCCACGCTGCCTAACGAATCGCAAGGCTTGTCCTGAGCGTAGTCGAACGGATCGACAATCTCGTTCGCGCGAATATTGTGCGGTCAGATGTTGGAGACGCCGCATGATCCGGGTTCTTCGCGTTACGAACATGCCGCCCATGGCCTGCGCCGTCGCGATCTCGATACTGATCCGATTAAACAATTTTCAAACTGGTTCACTGCAGCGATTGAAGCAGGCATTCGCGACGTCAACGCCATGAGCCTCGCCACCGCTGGGCAAGACGCGAAGCCCTCGGTGCGCGTTGTTTTACTAAAGGGATTCGATCAAGACGGCTTCGTCTTTTTCACAAATTACGAAAGCGAAAAAGGAAAACATCTCGAGGCCAACCCATACGCCGCGCTTGCGTTCTATTGGATCGAACTGGATCGCCAAATCCGGATCAGCGGCGCGGCGGAGAAAACTTCGCGCCAAGAATCCGAGCGTTATTTCCATTCGCGCCCACTTGGCAGCCAGCTTGGCGCATGGGCCTCTCGTCAAAGCGAAGTGGTCGATGGGCGCCGCGTGCTCGACGCGCGCATGGCGGAAGTGAGCGAGCGTTTTGGCGACAAACCGATCGCGTTGCCGCCACATTGGGGCGGTTATCGCGTGAAGCCGGAAATTATCGAATTCTGGCAAGGGCGTCCAAATCGTTTGCACGATCGCTTTCGTTATACGTTGCAAGCAAACGGTGGGTGGCTAATCGACCGGCTTGCGCCGTAGTCTCATGAGCAAAAACATGGGCGCTACGATCGACATGGTGGATCGAGCACTCCCTTGCCGCCAGTCGGACGAACTCGTCCTGTAGCGAGCTCGATGGCAAGGCAAACGGCAAAGCCGCATACTTTTGCTGGCGACGCCGACGGCCATAAACTATCTGAATGGTCAGAAAATTGGCGGCGAAGCCGCATTAGTTAGCATTGCCCTGACAGCTGCCGGGCCGATCCACCTTGCGGTAACATGAGTAAAAATGTGGACTATAAGATCGACATCGTCCGCGGCGACATCACTCAACTTGATGTCGATGCCATCGTCAACGCTGCTAACTCGACGTTGCTTGGCGGCGGCGGAGTCGATGGCGCCATTCATCGCGCCGGTGGACCGGAGCTTCTCGCGGAATGCCGCACACTCGGTGGTTGCCGGTCTGGCGAAGCGAAAATCACTCGCGGATACAATTTGCCCCCGCGTTTTGTCATTCACACCGTCGGCCCGTTCTGGACCGGCGGTCATCGCGGCGAACCAGAAGTGCTGGCGAACTGTTACCGAAACTCACTCCACCTCGCGCTCGAAAACTCTGTCAAGACCATTGCGTTTCCGGCGATCAGTTGCGGCGCATACCGCTATCCAATCTTGGCAGCGGCCAAGATTGCCGTCGAAACAAATCGAGAGTTCCTGGCCAACAACGACAAAATCGACAAGGTGATCTTCGTTGTCGCGAGTGACGAGATTCGCGCCGCCTATCAGCGAGCGCTCGACCGTTGATTTTTCTAAAATCCGCTGCGGATCCCCCGATCCGGATCGCGCGGCCCGATGTCTTGCCTCGGCTTTGCCCACGCCGCATGTACCGTATGTCGAGCATGGTCCCACGGAAGTGCTTCTCCCGCTTTGTGCCGTTCGTAGTCGAGGGCGAGGTCGTCTTCGATTTCTTCGTACGCCTTGCCCGGATATTTATGAAACCCTTCGTAACCGGTGCGATAGGCCGCTGCGTAATCTTCGTAAGAAACGTTTTTCTTCGCATACGGCTGCTTTCCGTGATGTTTGCGCCAATATTTCTCTTCAGTAGTTGGATTTATAGCTTCTGCCACTCCATGTGCACCATACGCCGCGGCGATGCCACCGACGACTGCGCCGGCCGCCGCACCCACCGGCCCGCCGATGGCGGCCCCAATGGCTGCGCCGGCCACACCGCCGCCAGCCGCTCCCACTCCTGTCCCGACCGGATGAGATCCCGGCGCTCCTGTTAGCGGATCGACATTCTTTTTCGCATCTTCCTTGGATTTCTCTTTCATGCTCGCCTAATTACTTCGAGTTTCGTTTAAGCGATGGACGTGAGGAACAAATGAGAGGCGCAGATCGGCGACGAATTACGAATCATTTATATGATGAATCCAAGCAGCGACGAATTTAAGGAAGACGAACCGTTGGCTGCGTCGATGCAGTCGCGTGAAGAGCAAACTTCATCCGAAGCGGAAGGCCGATTGCGGCGAACTGCGCACAAAGTTTCGGCGACGGCCGGCGACACTTGGGCGCAGACGAAAGAGAAAGCAGGCATGGCCCGCCAGCGCACGGAATTTTTCCTGCGCGAAAACCCCGTGCCTACCATCCTGGGCGCGCTCGCCCTCGGTCTCGCCATTGGATTAGCGATCCGCTACGCTTCCAGCGCCGAGGAGAAGGAAATCGAGTCGAAACCTTCGCTGGGAAACGTGCACTGGGGTTTTCTTTCGCTGCCTTTCCTCTGGCCGTTCTTCAAATCGCTGAAGGAAAAATACCGAGACTCGGCCGAAGCGGTGAAGGAAGGCGTCGATCGCGCCAGCAACATAGACATTCACCGCTACACAAAACCGATCCGCAAACGCTGGAAGGCGTGGATGAATTGAGGTGGATCGCCCCGGCAGCTGCCGGGGTGATGCCACATAAGTCTCGGCTTCGCCGACATTATTCTTAACATCGAGCTCGCCACAGGACGAGTCCGTCCGACTGGCGGACAAGGGACTGGTCGATCCACCCCGCTTGCAAACGCTGGAACGGGGAGCGCACGCGCCCCGTGTGGGCTGTTCGGGGCCCTCGCTGAACAAGTCGTGCCATTCACCTTTAGCGTGGAATTGCCCGCGCGGCTGGTGTTAATCTCCGCCGCGTGCTTTGGCTTCTCCGGACTGTCATCGTGATTTCAGTTACAATTTGCGCGCTCGCTTCCGCCAGAGACGTAAAACAAACGCGCGAGCCCGGCGCCAAATTCATTGGCGCAGTTGGGTGCAAATCTTCCAGTTGTCATGGCGGGGCCGGCGAAAAGCGCAGCCAATACCTCATCTGGTTGCGCCAGGATTTTCATACGCGCGCCTTTGCCATTTTGCTCGATGCCCGCTCGGCGCGGATCGCGGAAACCGTTGGAATTGGCGAAGCGCAATCGAGCGCGCGCTGCACCGTTTGTCATTCGCCATTTCAGTCCGTCGCGCCAATGCGCCTCGCCTCCAACGCGCGCGCGGACGAAGGCGTTTCCTGCGAAAGTTGTCACGGCGCGGCCGGCTCCTGGTTGCGCGGACACACGCGCGCCGACTGGAATTATGCGATGCGCGTTACCGCTGGGATGCGCGACCTGCGCAGCCTCTATGTCCGTGCCAACACTTGCGTCGCCTGTCATCAAAACATCGATAACGATCTTTTGAAAGCCGGCCATCCCACGCTTGTGTTTGAGCTCGACAGCCAATCCATCAACGAGCCGAAACATTGGCGTGAGGATGATCCGTGGCTTGGCCCGCGCGCCTGGTTGACTGGCCAGGCAGTTGCGTTGCGCGAAGCGGTGTGGCGATCCCGGACCGATTCTAATCCTGCGGCCGATATGCAGGAAACTTCCATCGCGCTCGCGTGGCTACTCGCGAAGGCGACGGCGGTTGAGCCGGCTTTACCGAAAATTTCTGAACCAGCTTCTTCCGATCTCGAACCGGTACAAAAGCAAGTGGATGATTTGGCGCGGCGCGCGCCCAGTTGGAATCCAAACATCGACGCGATCATGTCGCTTTTGCGCGCTCTCGTTGCGACCGATTCAGAATTCGTGGTCACGAAAGAAACATCCGCGCAAACGCTCTGGTATCGTGCACGTCGGGTTGTGCTCGCGCTCGATCGTCTTTCCGCCGCACTCAAGCAAACTCGCGGCGCACCGCTCAAGATTGACAATGAACTTGATTTGCTTCGTGAAGATGTCCGGTTGCACGAAAACTTCGCCGCCACGCGTTTCGCCGAACATCTGCGAGGTTTTCGCGCCGCCTTGACAAAATAATGGTGAATCGAGCAGTCCCTTGTCCGCCAGTCGGACGGACTCGTCCTGTGGCGAGCTCGATGCTAAAATAATGCGCCTCCGGCGCCATAATTAACATCGCGCGACGGAGCGCGCGATCCACCTTGAACGCAGCATTATCCTCGCGGAAGATGTCGATCTTCGCATGGCCAATTCCAATTCATCCGCCCAACCGGTCCGCCAGTTGGACGGACTCGTCCCGTGGCGAGTTTGGCAAAGCAATCCGATCTTCGAGTTTTTTGCGTCGCTCAAGCTCGCGGTCGTTTTACTCGCGGTGTTGATCGTTGCCGCGATTGCGGGCACGATCTACGAATCGAGCTTCGACGCGAAAGTGGCGCGCGCCTACGTTTACGGCGCGCCGTGGTTCAATGTTTGGCTCATTTTGCTCGGCACAAACCTCGCAGTATCCGCATTCTCGCGCTGGCCGTGGCGCAAACATCACGTCGCATTTCTCATCACTCACCTCGGGATCATCACGTTGCTCACTGGCTCGCTCATCGGGCGGATCTGGGGCGTCGAGGGCACAATCACGTTGTTTAAAGGCGAGCCGCCGACCAATCGCCTCCTTGTCGATCAACATCAGCTGCGCGTTCATGACACTGACGGCGTGGTCAAAGGTTACGTGGCGGAATTTTTGCATCATCTGCCAAATCCGAATCACCCGCGCGCACTCGGCGTGCTCGCGTCCGGCGCGCGCTTGAGCATCATCGATTACGCGCCGGCGCTCGATGGAAAGTTAAATCCGAAACCGCTCGCCAGCGGTGGAACGCCTGCGCTCCATTTCGCGATCAGCACCGCGATGATGAACCAGCATCTCGAAAGCTGGTTGCTGGCTGACGATCCGCAGCACGGCAATTTTGGAATGGGATTGGCGAACATCGAGCTCAAACGCGGCGTTGCTCCGCCAGGTAGGGACGATTCACCGAATCGCCCGCCGAGCGTGATTACGAGCACGAATAAAAATACGAGGGAAGAAGAGGTCGATCTTGAAGAATCGATCTTTGCGTTCAGCAAAGCGCCCGACGAACAAATCGGGCGCGTCGCAAAAGGCGGCAGCACCGGCGCGAAAGTGCAACTGATGCAGCCGCAAAACGGAAGCAAGGGCAGCGTCGTTGTAAACGTTGCCGGCATGCGATCGGCAATTGATGTCGCGGAAAATCTTGGGCGCGACGTTGCGATCGGAGGCACGCCGTTCGCACTCAAGATCGACAAGTACTGGCCAGATTTCCGGATCGAGAATGGCCAACCAAGCTCGCTGAGCGATCAGCCGAACAATCCGACCGTGCTCGTCACAATTCGCGGCAAAGGCATCCCCGCTCCAGATCAACCAAACCCGCATGGCGGCGGCGGCGAACTAACCACCAACGGCGGTCCGCCGACGATGCCACTCGCCGGCGACGTTGCCCCGAATCATCTCACGCTTTTCATCGCGGACGATGGCGGAATTTCGTATGAACTTGTTTCGCGCAAGGCCGGAAATTCCACCGGCCAGATCGAGATCAATAAACCGCTCACGACCGGTTGGGCGGACTGGCAGTTGAACATTGATAAGGTAATGCCGCATGCCGAGCAATGGATGGATTTCACGCCGGCAAAATCGGAGAAAACTCCGGCCGTCGCCGATTTACCTGATGGCATACGGATTCGTATCGAGCAAAATGGAGAAATGTTCGAGCAATGGGTGCCGGCCGGCTGGCAGATCACGGTGCCCACTTTGCCTAACGAAACGCAAATCGCGTACGGCTGGAAAACCATTCCGCTGCCGATCGGGCTCGAGTTGCTCGATTTTGAAGTGAAACGCAACGAAGGCAGCGACAGCCCCGCCGGATTCAAAAGCACGGTGCGCGTCTCGACCGCGGAGGGCGACACCGCCAACGGCTCGTGCTGGATGAATAATCCATTCAGCTTCCCCGGGGCATGGTGGCGGGCATGGACCGGATTGACTTACAAAATGTCGCAAGCGTCGTGGAACCCCGACAATCTCGGCCAGAGCACCGTGCAGATTTTGCGTGACCCAGGCTGGCTATTGAAATGGATCGGTTCGCTGCTCGTCGTCATCGGCGTTTTCATGATGTTTTATCTCCAGCCTTACCGGAAACAAACGGTCGGCGAACAGATTCTGCCTTCACCTCCGAAACCGCAAAGGCAGAAACGCGAGAGCTCTCTCGTGTCCGCAGGGCATTAGAGTGCCGCGCGGGGCCCCACAGCGCGTGTGGTGGATCGAGCAGTCCCTTGCTCGATGTTAGATTAGGCGGCAAAGCCGCAAATAATTAGCATCGCCCGACGGAGCGGTCGATCCACCTCGCGACGAGCGTTATCTTATTTTCCCTGGCCCCCACAACGCCCGGCCCGGTTTCGCGCCGGTGTGCTCGCCATCTTTGATAACCTGCACGCCGTTTACGAAAACGTGCTTCATGCCGACGGCGTACTGGTGCGGCTTCTCGAAGGTCGCGCGGTCGGCGATCGTTTTCGGATCAAACACGACCACGTCGGCGGACATGCCTTCTTTGATGAAGCCGCGATGATCGAGTCCGAGGTTCGTCGCGGGCAATCCGCTTAGTTTGTGAATCGCTTCTTTGAGCGGGATCACTTTCTCATCGCGCACATATTTGCCGAGCACTCGCGCAAAATTTCCGTAAGCGCGCGGATGCGGATTCGATTTCAGGAAGACGCCTTCCGGCGCTTGCGACGCTTCATCGGAGCCAAATGAAACCCACGGTTTTTTAATTTCCTTTTTGATGTTCTCCTCCGACATCAGGAAATAAATCGTGTCGATGCGCGACTCGTCTTCCGCGATCAATTCCATGATCGTTTCGACCGGATCTTTGCCGCGCGTCTTCGCTACTTCGGCAAGCGATTTGCCGGTGAGCGGTTTGAGTTTGTCCGATTTGAAGCCGGCCAGCAGAATGTGATCGGGTGAACCGGCGGCGAGATAAAGATTTTCCCATTCGTCGGTGGGCGTCTTGACCTGCGCTGCGATTTTCTCGCGCGTGGCTGGATCGCGCAGCCGCTTGAACAACGCGGGATAACCGCCGTCTTCCGTCCATGGCGGCAAACAGGCGTCAAGCCCCGTTCCGGCGGCGGTGTAAGTGTACATGTCAGCAGTGATTTTCAGTCCCTCCTTGCGCGCTGCTTCGATCCGCGAAAGGAGAGTGTCGATCTTCGACCAATTCTGTTGGCCGGCGGCTTTGATGTGATAAACCTCCGCCGGGATTCCCGCCTCGCGGCTGATCTGGATCAATTCATCGAGTGCTTCAAGGAGCCGGTTTCCTTCGCTGCGCATGTGCGAGATATATTTGCCCTGATATTTCGCCGCCACTTTGCATAGCTCGATCAACTCATCGGTCTTCGCATAAAACGCCGGCGGATAAATCAGCGATGTGCCGATGCCGAGCGCACCCGCTTCCATTTCCTTACGAACGAGTTCCCGCATCTGATCGAGCTGCTGCTCTGTCGGCGCTTTGTCTTCGAACCCGATCACGTATTCGCGAATCGTCGTCGCTCCGATGAACGAGGCGACGTTACACGAGACACCACGCGCTTCGAGGTAGCGCAGATATTCCGCGAGCGTGTTCCATTTGATCTCGTAATGGATGTCTTTCTGTTCGCGCAGCATGTGCTCGCGAATCCGATCGTTCACCGGCCCCATCGATTCGCCTTCGCCCATGATCTCGGTCGTCACGCCCTCCCGAATCTCGCTCTGCGAACGCCCGTCTTCGATCAACGACTCGGTTGACCACGACAGCATGTTGATGAATCCGGGCGCGACCGCCAGTCCGTGTGCATCGATAATTGTATTCGCGTGTGCCGCCGCGAAATCGCCAATCCCGACAATCCGATCCCCGCGAATCGCAACATCGACGTGTTTCGATTCGCCTCCTGTCCCATCGTAAACCGTCCCGGCCTTGATGATGACGTCGAATTCCGCAGCGCTTGCGGAGGGTGACGGTTGCTGCCCGATCAGCGCGGACGCGATTGTTGACATCAAAATAATCGCCGCCCAAAGCGTGCGCTTCATCGGCGTAATTCAAAGAAGCCGGGAGGCCGATGTCGATCCTAAAACGTTTGCCAGCGGCATTAAGGCGCGCAACACGATTCCGTCGCCGGCGCACCGCACGGTTGTAAGCCTGTAGCCGATGAAGCCGCGACGCGACGATCGCGCGCTTTGCATGTTGTCTGCGGCGGTGCCAGTGAGACGCGCGTCGTGTTTTGATCGTGCGTGACCGAGCGAACGTGATACATCGATGGAAAGAAATTGTCGTCGCCGTATTCGACGCGGATTTCGGCATCGACCGTGAGTGGGATCATGCCGCGCACTTTGTCGAAGATCTTTAGAAATTTCGCACACCTCATGTATTCGTCTGTCGGGTTGGCCGGGACCCAAAGTTGCACGATCGTTTCCGGCCAATGGTTGACCCGCCCGCCGCAATCGACCGCGTCGACCGAAGCCGATTTCAATTCCGTCAGATGATAACCCGCGTGGACTTGGTTCCCGTTGGCATCGATAAAAAGCAATCGGTTCTGCGGCGCAGCGCGCAATTCGGAGATGAATTCGTTCGTCTTCATGAGCTCTAGTTTCTCGTTGGTTTCCTTCGACTAATTCGGCAGCAAACTTTTCTGCGCCGGTGGCGTTCGCCATTCATCGCTTCGTCTTTCGCCATCCATTCGCGCATCCCTTCGAGGACGTGCCGCACGAGTGGATGGCCGTGCTGCGCCCAGCGGTAGTGCGTCCACTTGCCGTTGCGGCGCGCATCGACCAGGCCGGCCCACTTCAGCCGGGCGAGATGCCGGGACACCTTTGGCTGAACGACACGGAGGGTATCGGCCAATTCACAGACACACGTTTCTCCGCAGGCGAGCAAATTGAGTAACCGTAACCGCGTCGGATCGGCCAATGTTTTGAAGAGCAGCGCTGGTGCGCCTTTGCGAAGCCTTTTCATTTACCAATACATATACGGATAAACGTATATGTGTCCACCGCAATTCCAAAGAGGTAGAGGCTGCTGTCACAAGGTAAACTGCCAACCTGCGTCCAAACCAGATGACGTAAGGTTCCCGCTTGTCCGGGGCGGGCATGTCTAGCATCGTTCAGAATATGACGCGGGCGGCGCGCTTCTCCTACCTCTTCATCGTAGCGGTAATCGTGGTGGCCGGCGCGACCCATCTGGCCACGCCGCTGCTGACGGTGCTCTTTTCCTATTTTGCTTTACGCAAGCTTTACTTCGGCAAACGCAAGTGGCTCGCCGTCACCTTATTTCTCGTGGTCCTTTCCGGAACGCTCTACGGCTTCGGGTTCATCATCCGGCAGGCGTTCATTGCCTTTCCAAAAATAGCCGCGGAATCGATCCCTCCGATCATTGCCTATGTTCAAAGTCACGGGATTGAGCTTCCGTTTTCGGACTTGGAGAGTCTGAAAGCGGCGACCCTCGACATGATAAAGGACGAATTCCTCTTCGTCGGCAATTTCGCGCGAGCAGCCACCAAGCAGTTTGTCTTCGGTTTGATTGGAATTGTGGTCGCGGTGAGTTTGTTCTTGAACCCGCGGATCCAGAAATTTTCGGACAAGCCGACGGACCCAAACCTTTTTACTGCGGTCGCCGACGAGATCAAAATCCGTTTCCGATTATTCTACGACAGTTTCGAAACGGTGATGGGAGCGCAACTCCTGATTTCGGGTATCAACACGCTCTTAACGGCCATATTTGTGCTCGCCGTTTCGCTCAATTACGGACCTTTCGTGATCGGCCTGACCTTCCTCTGCGGGCTGCTGCCGATCGTGGGAAATTTGATCAGCAATTCGGTCATTGTCGGGATTGCTCTGAGCATTTCACCGCGCACTGCGATCGCGGCGCTCCTGTTTCTGGTCGCGCTGCACAAGCTGGAATATTTTTTGAACAGCAAGATCATCGGGGACCGGATCAAAAATCCGGCCTGGCTCACTTTGCTGGCCCTGATCATCGGCGAACGCGTCATGGGGATACCGGGAATGATTCTGGCGCCAGTGGTTCTGAACTACATCAAAGTTGAAGCTTCCCGGTTGCAGCCGCCCGATGCCGCTCCTGCAGACGAACACGATTAATCTGCCGCGTCCTGTAGCGGCGGGCGTGTCGCCCGCATTCTGAACGCAGGCGAGAAATCTCTTACTGTTTCTCCGTTTCCCTCAGCAACTTCGCCAGCCGATCTTTCCACAACGCCGCGATCGTGTGACTACCGTGTCCGCGCGTCCCGTCGCTCAACGGAATGAAAATGGCGTGACCATGCGGGACGCGCTTGATCTCCCTTTCGAGAATGCCGAGCTCGGGCGGATTGATCAGATCATCGGCTGAATTAATCGCGAGCAACGGGGCCCGGATTTTTTCCAGGTTCGGCCCGGGATCATAATCGTGTGACGCTTCGACTGCGTAGAGCACGTCGTTCGCGTCGTCGCTTTTCATGTAATCGGCGACAAACTTGTCGAGCACCTCATCCGTTTTCGCGAGCGCCGGTGCTTCCTTTTGTCGCAAAATCGGATTGCTGCTCATGAACCAAAGCATTTCCCCGGCGGTACGCAGACTTGGCGGCTGCGTTTTGTATTCGCCGCCGTTCCACGCCGGATCGTTGCGGATCGCGTCGATGATCATGCGCCGCCAGGCGCGATTGCGTCCCGAGATTTGCGTCGGCAAACTGGCCAGCGGCATGAGCGCGTCCATGAACTCGGGATGCGCCTCGCCCCAGAGCCAGGTGTGCATGCCGCCCATCGACGTGCCCATCACTAAGCGCGCGTGATTCACGCCGAGTCCTTCGGTCAGCAACCGATACTGCGCTTGCACCATGTCCATGTAACCGTAACGCGGGAACTTCGCGTGCAATCCGTCACTCGGTTTGCTCGATTTGCCATGACCGATTCCGTCCGGCAACACGATGAAAAACTTGGTCGCATCGAGCGGCTGACCCGCACCGAAAAGCTCACCCGCAAATTCTTGTCGGATAAACTGCGCGCCGCTGCCCGTCGTCCCGTGCATGATGAGCACCGCGTTGCGCGTTTTGCCTTGCGCGTCTTTCTCCGGTTTCCCGAGGGTCCGATAGTGCAACCGCAACTCTGGCAACGTCTCACCCGACGCCAACTTGAAATCGCGAACAATAAAATCGCCCTCCGTCGGCGCCGGGTAATCCGCGGCGTGAACGAGCCCGGAAAGCGAGATTACAGCGGCGACAGTGCACCGCCTCAGGGTTTTGCTCAGCGCTGATCTAAGCCACTTGTCTGTCGGTGTGACAACGATCATGCGGTCAGCGAGAGTACGGCACGCATTGTTTCTCGGATAATTTCCCGATTGGCTGCGTTGCAAAATCGCCGCCTCTGCAAGCATCGCCCGGCGATTCGCCCGCGTCCCAATCGACTAACACAACGCGTAAATCTTTCGCGTCGCTGTAAAATTCCTGAACTAGTCCACCGCGAACTTCGATGATAAGCATCTGCATGCGGTTTGTTTATCGCGAATGCAGGCTCGAATCGAGATCTAACGCGCCAGCACGACGTCTTTTTTCGCGGTGGTTCGCTATTTGATCGATCGCGCGAGAGCGTG
>Ga0184605_10000226_pt1 | contig 16455 bp, 15 predicted proteins | sample PLM0_30_coex_FD_132995 | JGI IMG/M metagenome (GOLD analysis project Ga0184605, IMG submission 132995) | Groundwater sediment microbial communities from an aquifer in East River, Colorado, USA - PLM0_30_coex | ecosystem: Environmental > Terrestrial > Soil > Riparian zone | place: USA: East... | reverse complement strand
GCCCGACGTCGTCCTGTCGGATCATTCAATCGCTGAATTCGATTCGCGGGCGGCGTTGGAAATACTGCGCGCTGTTCGGCCTACGGCCGCGTTCATCGTTGTCACCGGTGCTCTTTCCGGTGCTCAGACCGTCGCGGCTATACGGGCCGGCGCAGAAGATCTCATTCTGAAGGTGTCACTCCATCGTCTTTCGGCGTCGATCAATGAAGCGCTCGCGGTGCGTCGTCCGCTCCAGAAGCTGACTGAGCGTCAAGTGCAGGTTCTCAGGCTGGTGGCCGAAGGGCATCGGACCCGCGACATAGCGAAGCAGCTCGACCTAAGCGTCAAGACGGTTGAAAGCCATCGCGGCGAGATCATGAAAAGGCTTCGGGTACACGATGTCGTCAGTCTGGTGCGCTACGCCGTGCGTGTCGGCCTCATCCCCTTGACCTATTTCGGGGGCGTATCAAACCCCGAATCCTGAGCGAGGGATCGGAGCGCTACGCCAACGCCCTCTCGAAAGGATAGCGGAACGTGTCGCGATGCGCCTTGAGCGCGTCGAGGACGCCGACTCCCGAGAATCGTCGCACATCATAGGCACAGATGGTCACGACCGGATATCGGCGAGCAATGAGCTGGTCGTAAGCCGCTTCGTATTCGGCGAAGCCATCCGCGCTCGACTTTCGGCGCATCTCCCAGGTGTCGCCGAAGACGCGGAACGATTGCGTTCCAGCATCAGCAGCTTCATTCAGCTGCCGCTCGAAGTCCTTGATCTGCGCGCGCGGACCTTTTTGATAATCAGCGAACAACAGCTTCCGGGTTTTTATGTCATCAGGCAGCGACGGCCGTTTTGCCTTCAAGTACTTGAGGATGTGTTTGGTCGACCGATCGGAGGACACGAGGTAAACCATGCTCCCCTCCCGCAACCCGTCGAGCAGGAATCGAACGGCGAGCGTGACACGACCAAGATTGCTGCCGTAAAGCGCACACAGGTGGCTTCCGTGCGTCAACGTTATCGGCTCATCTGGTGCGTGGGTCGTCGAGACCGGCGCCGGATGCGCTTCCGTGCGCGACAGACTCGAGGGCTGATTCACCATGAATGCGACCAGATCGCCGCGGCGAAATCTGCGCTCGCGTCGCAGGCCGACACGTAAGCAAGGCAGCGTTCCCGCGTTCGTCCACCGGCGCAGCGATGTCTCGCTCACGTTGAGGAATTTGGCGGCTTCCCCGATATCGAGCAGCTCGTTTGCGTCGCTCATTCAGCTGACCCGGTTCCCGGGAGCTCCCTACGCGAGAGTCCTTCCCATAGGGAATCTAAACGTGTCCTCGTGGTCCTTGAGCGCGTCCAGCAGCTCAACCCCGGCGAACTTTCGCGCGTCATAAGCACAGAGCGCAACCACCGGGAACCGGGGAACAATAAGCCGCTCGAATCCGATTTCCAACTCAACCATTTCCTTCGCGGATACGAGCAGGCGAAGGCCCCACATGTCGCCAACGACGCGGAACGACTCGACGCCCTCATCCTCGGCCTTTTTCATCTCGATCTCGAAGAAGCTGCACTGGGCTGCCGGAGATTTCTGGTGTTCGCTCACGATGAATCGGCCAGCTTTAATGTCCGAGTCCAATGAAGGGCGCTTCTGCTTCATCGCTTCCAGGATGTCACCCTGCACGTTCGAGGGCGCCACGAGGAAGCAGACGCTTCCCTTCTGCAGTCCTTCGAGCAGAAACGGCACCGAGAGCTCGAGCCGGCCGGCATCGGTTCCGTAAATGCCGCACAGGTGATTCCCGTGAATTGCAGCGACTGGTTCGTTCTCCATCAGTTCCGGTTGCCAGGCTTGCGTGTTCATTGAGTTCCACTCCCTGCTGGCTGGATGTTGCGCGGCAGAAGGCTGTTCCAAAAATGCGAGCAGATCGGCACGGCGAAATCGACGCTCGCGCCGCCGGCCGATGCGAAGGCACGGGAGTATCCCCGCGTTAGTCCAGCGACGGAGTGATGTCTCGCTCACGTTCAAAAACGCGGCAGCTTCACCAATGTCCAGGAGCTCGATTTCATCGTCGATCAATCAGCCCACCCAAGGGGTTTACCCAATGGTCCGGTTGGACGCGCACCTGTAATCTCCTCATCGCGCTCCCGGATCACAATGGTCAGCTTTGCTGGTCATAGGTGGTCCGGGCCTTGCATAATAAAGAACAATAAAGGATATCAGAGAGAAGCTTTGGCGACCACATGGAGATAGCAGTTTAAATGCCAGCCCGCAAGAGAGCGGTGATCAGCAAGAGCCTGCCGACCGGAAAGGCCCCGGCGGCGCGGAGTGTTTCCCATCGCGCGCCAAGTCCGGTGCGAGTCCTTTTGCTCGAAGACAGCGAAGCCGACGCCGATCTTATCCGTCATGAGCTGCGTCGCTCAGGCATGGTCGCCGTCACTGACCGCGTTGACTCCGAAGAAGCCTTCGCATCCGCACTTCGCGAGTTCGCGCCCGACGTCGTCCTGTCCGATCACTCGCTCGCGCAGTTCCATGCCCAGGCGGCGCTTGCGCTGTTGCGTAAAGTCCGACCCACGACTGCATTGATCATCGTCACTGGCTTTCCCCATACCGACAAGACGGCAGCCTATATCCGCGCCGGAGCCGAGGATCTGATCTCCAAAGCGGACCTCACTCGCCTCGCCACCACGATCACTGAGGCAGTTCGCTTGCGTCGCCCACTCGAGAGGCTCACCTCCCGTCAGATCGAGGTGTTGCGGATGGTCGCCGAGGGCCACCGCACCAGAGAGATTGCGTCTCTTCTCAAGTTGAGCGTGAAAACCGTCGAAAGCCATCGCGGCGAGGTGATGAAGCGACTCGTGATTCACGACGTAGTTGGGCTGGTGCGCTACGCGATGCGCGTGGGGCTCATCGCGACAGTAACGTAAGCGCGCATAGGCACTGATCGCCGGCCTGTGCCGTCACCGTAGGGGCAATCCCTAGTAGTGCGTATCGAGCACCGGTGGTATACAAGCTGTGTGGGTAATTCCGCAGCATAAGGCGCGAGAGCCCGCATATCCGTCCATCGATTCAAGCTTGTGCCTCGGGTGCCTGGTTCAGGTCCCCGCGATCCGCACGTCTTCCAGGAGTCAAACGAAAGAGCTGAGTGACGCTGCAAAAGAGCTGAGTGACGCTCCATCGGTGAGTACGCGGAGCGTGGCCGTGCCCGTGCCCGTGATGGTGCATCCGCCTGACGATTCGCCGCTGCTCGACGCTCTGATGGATGGCGAGAAGGTCCATCAGCTGCTCGTCGACAGCCGGGGCGACTACGCCATCTTCATGCTCGACCCCAACGGTTTCGTCGCGACCTGGAACAAGGGTGCGGAACAGATCAAAGGCTATTCGCGCGATGAGATCGTCGGCAAGCACTTCTCGGTGTTCTATCCTGCCAAGGACCGCGCCCGCGGAAAGCCGGAGCAAGAGCTGGTCATTGCAGCGCGCGAGGGGCGATTCGAAGAGGAGGGCAAGCGCCTCCGCAAGGATGGCGTGGAGTTCTGGGCAAGCGTCGTGATCTCCGCGGTGCGAGATCGGACCAACACTCTCGTGGGCTTCGTCAAGGCGACCCGCGATCTGACCGACCAAAGGAAGTCTCAGGAGCGTGCGCTTGCCGACGCCCAGGCGCTCAAGGCCGTGAACGACGAGCTCGAATCATTTACCTACTCCGTGTCGCACGACCTGCGCGCGCCCATTCGCCAGATCGAGGGATTTTCGAAAATCCTCGAGGAGCATCTTGCTAAGAACATCGACCCGCAGGTCCAGCACTATCTCCAACGCATTCAGGAAGGCGCGCAGCAAATGGGTCGGCTGGTGGATGACCTGCTCCAGCTCGCCCAGCTCGGACGGCTGCACGCGAACGCTCGCGCCACGCCGCTGGATCCAATCGTTGACGAAGTGCTAACAAATCTGCGAGCGGAAATCCTGGAGCGCGGCATCAAGTGCCGAGTCAACGCGTTGCCCACCCTCGTATGCGATCCCGGCCTGATGAAGGTCGTATTTACGAACCTCTTGTCGAATGCGGTGAAGTACACTCGACGTCGTGTGAAGCCGATGATCGAGGTCGGCCACATGATGAAGAATGGCAAGCCGGTCATCTATGTTCGCGATAACGGTGTCGGCTTCGACATGAAGTACGTGGACAAGCTTTTCGGTGTTTTCCAGCGTCTTCATCGCGCCGAAGAGTTCGAAGGTGCTGGAGTCGGACTCGCCATCGTGAGCCGGATCATTCGCAAACACAACGGAATCATTTGGGCCGAGGCGGTTCCGGATCACGGCGCGACATTTTTCTTCACGTTGGGAACCGAGACTTCGGTCGCGGCCGCAAGCACCGGATGAGCAAGGGGCCCATCCAGATGCTGCTGGCGGAAGACAACGCGTCCGAGGTAGATCTGATTCTGGCATCGCTCGCCAAAGTTGCCGCGGAGGACGTGATCCACGTCGTGCACGATGGAGTTGAGACACTCGATTTCGTGTTCGGCCGCGGCGAGTATACCAATCGCACGCTCGACCCCTGTCTCCGCCTGATCATTCTCGACGTGAAGCTGCCGAAGATCGACGGTTTCGAGGTGCTGCGGGAGCTCAAGTCAGATTCGCGCACGCGCTCCATTCCCGTCGTCATGCTTACGTCGTCGAACCTCGAATGTGATGTCGCTCGGGGATACCAGCTCGGAGCAAACAGCTATCTGCAGAAGCCAGTGAACTTCGAGCGGTTCAGAGAGACGATTAGCCAGCTCGGGCTCTATTGGATGACAATGAACGAAGCCCCACCTGTGTTAGCCTGCGACGATGACGCCCGGCGATGACCCCGCGCGTTGAGGCAAATCCACCCTTACGCGTTCTTTTGCTCGAAGACGATCCGGCGGACGCAGAGCTGATAGCTCACACTCTGCAGCAGCCGGATCCGGGAGCGCGCGTCGATGTAGCTGCCAGCCGCAAACAGTTCACCGAACTGCTCGCAAAGCGTGAGTACGACATCGTCCTCGCAGACTATGGCCTGCCCAGCTGGACCGGGATGGAGGCCTTGCGGGAATTACGTCGCCTCGGTTTCGACATCCCTCTCATCATCGTGACGGGGGAGCTCGGCGATGAACGCGCGGTGGAGTGCGTGAAGGCCGGTGCCGCGGACTACGTCTTGAAAGACGGCAGGCTGGGTCGCCTTCCAACCGCGGTGGCCCGCGCGATCGAGGAGAAACGTGCGCGCGATCAATCGGTACACGCACAAAGGCTGATGGAACAGGCACAGCATGACCTGCGTGAGCGGGACGAGCGCTTCGGTCAGCTGGCCGATAACATCGACGAAGTGTTTTTCGTAATGGACGCGGCGCATAGTGAGACGCTCTACATCAATCGCGCGTACGAACGGATCTGGGGGCGCAGTTGCCAAAGCCTCTACGAGGATCCTCTATCGTTCGTGGAAGCGGTGCCACCCGGTGATCGCGAACGGCTGGTCGAATACATCGACCGCATCCAGCGCGGCGAGCAGCCCGGGAAACTGGAGTACCGAGTAGTTCAGCCAAACGGAAACGTGCGTTGGCTGCTGGCGCACGCGGTCCCGATCCGCAACGAGCAAGGCGAAGTGTATCGCATCGCCGGCGTGGCCCTCGACATCACTGAATCCCACGAGGCACAGCTCGCGCTCGAGGAGGGCGGCGAACGATTCCGGAAACTCACCGAGGCCTCATTCGACGCGATCGCCATTACCGAGCGCGGTCTTCTGCAGGAAGCGAATCGTGGCTTCCTGGAGATGTTCGGATACCCCCGCACGGAAGACGTCATTGGTCGCCCAGCGGCGGATTTCGTTTCCGAGGAGTCTCGTACTGAGGTCGAGCGACGGCTCACCGGCAACATCGAAGGGAGCTACGAGCTGGTGGGACTGCGCAAGGATGGAAAGAAGATTCTACTCGAAGCCACCGCGAGGGCACACGCGATCGGAGGTAGGGAGGTAAGAATCACTGCCCTACGCGACGTGACCGAGCGCCGGGCACTCGAGAATCAGTATCGTCAGGCTCAGAAGATGGAAGCTGTGGGAAGACTGGCAGGCGGTGTGGCGCACGATTTCAACAATCTGCTCACGGTGATCCTCAGCTACGCCGACATGCTACTCGAGGGTGTGTCGCCCAAGGATCCACGCGCCGCTGACCTCGGTGAGATTCAGAAGGCAGCAGTCACGGCTGCATCGCTGACTCGGCAGCTGCTGGCATTCAGCCGCCAACAGGTTATCGAACCTCGTCGCCTGGATCTCAACGAGGTGGTTGTGAGCTCAGAGAAGATGCTGCGGCGTCTGATCGGCGAAGACATCGAAGTGAAAACGACGCTTTCATCCACCCCGCTCACGGTGATGATCGACCCGGGACAGCTCGAACAGGTAATGATGAATCTCGCCGTCAATGCGCGCGACGCGATGCCAACCGGTGGAAGACTCACTCTGGAGACTGAGAGCGTGACATTGAGTCCGGACTACGCGCGCGAGCACTGGCCTGCGACTCCCGGCCTTTTTGCGATGCTTGCGGTCAGCGACACAGGGTATGGGATGGATGAACAGGTCCGCGCTCATATCTTCGAGCCGTTCTTCACGACCAAAGGCGTCGGCAAGGGAACGGGTCTCGGCCTCGCGACAGTATATGGCATCGTAAAACAGAGCAACGGCTTCATCTGGGTTTACAGCGAGGTCGATCACGGCACCAGTTTCAAGATTTACCTTCCGCTCGTTGATGAAGCACCAGAGCAGTACGCGGGCAAGCTGGAATCGGATGCACCGTTAATAGGAACGGAGACGATTCTGCTCGCGGAGGATGCTGCGGCGGTGCGTGGTGCCGCGCGGCAGATTCTCGAGCGATATGGCTATACTGTCCTCGAAGCGCCCAACGGGACAGTTGCGCTACGAACAGCAAAGAGTGCGCACACTATCGATCTACTACTGACAGACGTCGTAATGCCCGAGATGAGCGGGCGCGAGCTCGCCGAACGGTTTGCGACTCTGAAGCCGCACGCGAAGGTCCTCTTCATGTCCGGGTACACCGACGACGCGATCATCCGTCACGGCGTCCTGCGAGCGGGAACGGCTTACCTTCAAAAGCCGTTTTCCCCGGAGACGCTTGCCATAAAAGTTCGTGAAGTGCTCGATTCGTAGTCGCTCATACAGACGAGCTTCAGAAACTTCGCTCTTGCTACTTGAGTCGGCCGGTCTACCTTAAACGCCTGTTGCAAGCGCGTTCCCCCTGCCCAACGGTATGGCGCAACACAGTCCCCGATCTCTCAAGCACGAATACGAGCTGTACGTAGAGAATGAAGTCGAGAATTACAAGGAGTCGGTGTCACGCTCCGCCATTCTGAAGATTGGCGACGAAGCGGCCGCCGCGATGCGGGCCGGCGAGCAGTTCGTCATGGACGAGCTCCTGCTCTGGGCTGAAGTCGATCGAATAATCCGGAAGCGTCTTCGCATCCCGGCGTACGACACCTGGCGCCGCAAGCGCATGAAGCTGCTCGAGGAGTATCGCCGGCCCGAGCACTGGGGAATCCGCCCCGATGGCGTGCTCGCGCGCGAGATTCATCCTCCTGCGGAATCGAAGGTGCTCGTCGCGGGTGGAGACATTGACCGTACCGCGTTGTATCTCGCCGCGCACGGCTGCGATGTGACCGCGGTCGATCGCGAAGTGGATTCCCTCGAGCGTGTAATGAACGCCGCTCACGCCGCCGGGCTCGGCGACCGGATCCAGAGCTTTGTGGCCGATCTCACCGACTGGTCGCCCGAGGTGCCGCTCGGCGCGCTCGTCTGCACATCGGAGGCGTTCAGCGGACTCTCTCTCGAAGAGAGGGGTCGGGCATTCGAGCTTCTGCAGACAGCGACTCGAGACGGCGGCGTTCACCTGGTCGGTACGATCGTTCGTGGGAAGCGCGGACTCTCGGTGGCCGAGCTCCGCCGGCAGTATAAGGGCTGGTCGATCTCGGTCGAGGACGACTCCGGCTCGTCCAAGAGCTTCTTGGCGAAGAAGATCGCTAGCTGAGACTCTGTGTCCTGACGACACAGGTGTCCTCTGGTGGAGTGTCAATTTGCGACACTCACCCCTACGAAAATCGCTCGCAGATTTGCAAGTTCTTTATTAACAACGACTTGCACAGAGCGTCCAACATGGCATGTCGGGTGCCTATAAGGCGTCTGAGTGAACATGTGGCATCTATCAACGAGAGTCAGAATGAAAAAGGATCGTAAGGAAACCGTTTCGTCTGAGCCAATCGGCATCATCATCTCCAGAGGCGACAGAACGGAGCCAACTCCGGTCTTCTCAGCTTACATCTGGGGCCCGGTGCCGGACGCAGTCGCTGAAACAACGACGCGCGCCGCTTAACTGGCTCTGATACTATTAGTAGGAAGGCGTCGGGAGGACCCCGCCTTACTGGCCCCGCGATCTATGTCGCGGGGCTTTTTGTATCCGCTGACACCAAAGAAGAGACCGTGTACAACCCGGTACGTCCCTTGCCCGACTGAGCGTCGTGGAACAGGCTGCGCCCAACTGGGAAGGCGAGCGGCACGCGCTATTGTCGCAGCGCATCTCCGACATTGGTCTGGAGATACGCGGGACGCTGCTCGAAAAGCTCGTCAACCAGCTCTACGAAGAGTTGGCTGCCAAGGGACTCGATTTTCGCCCCCCGGTGTACCTGAGCGACCAGTGGGGGTGTCCGGACGGGACGCCGCTCATTGGCGTTCCCTTCTACCTCGCCGATGCGCGGCTGTCGAAGATCGAGGAGGACTACTCCTCAGCGGTCGAAAACGCCGAGGAATCGATGCGCTACCTGAGACACGAGGCCGGTCATGCCTTCAACTATGCGTACCGTCTGTACGATCGTCCCGATTGGCGCAAAATGTTCGGCCCGTACTCGCGTCCCTACCGCGACAGATACCGGGCCGATCCTTTCTCGCGTGATTTCGTCCGGCACATCCTCGGCTGGTACGCGCAGAAGCATCCGGACGAGGATTTCGCGGAAACGTTCGCGGTTTGGCTCACCCCCGAGCTCGACTGGCGGCGCACCTACGATGGCTGGCGCGCGCTCGCCAAGCTCGAGTACGTCGATCGGGTGATGAAGGAGATCGCACACCAGATCCCCGAGGTGCCGGAACCATCGGACGAAGATCTTCCCGTGACGGCGATGCAGTACACGCTCGCCCAGCACTACAAGGACAGCGAGGAGAGCATTCCCATCCGTGACGAGCGCATCTTCGACGGCGACTTGAGAACGATCTTCGTCACCACGGAGCACGCACCGGGCGCGGCATCCGCGGCAGAATTCATCTCGCGCCACCGGCGCGAGATCGTGACGCGCATCGCTTACTGGACTGGTGAGAACGCCGCCGTCGTGCGACAGTTCGTCGATTTCCTCACCCAGCGCGTGACGAGTCTCGACTTGAAGCTTGGTGGGCTCGAAGCCGCGACGCTGATCGAGCTCACGGCGTTTGGGACGGCGGTGATGATGAACTACCGCCACACCAACGCGATCGACGGCGCCGAATCGGCTGACGATTCGTGAAAATCACTGTACTTCACAGCAAGGATGCGCTCGATCCGCCGGTAGATCCGCTGCTCGACCAGCTCGATGCCGCGCTCGCTTCCAACGGCCACACTATTCGCCGGTTGGCAGTCGACGACACGGTACAACCGCTGATCGACGAGCTGACGAAGGAGCAGCCGGAGCTCGTATTCAATCTGGCCGAGTCCTTCAGGGGTAAGAGCGCGCTCGAGTCGAATGTCGCTGCACTTCTCAATCTTCTCGACCTGCGCTACACCGGCTCCAGCCCGGCGGGGCTGATTCTGGCCGGAGACAAGACGCTCACCAAGAAGGTGCTGGCGTTCCATGGAATTCTGAGCGCCAAGTTTGCGACGATGTACCGAGGACAATCTGACTGGGTAGGGGACATCAAGTTTCCATTGCTCGTCAAGCCGCCACAGGAAGACGCGTCGCTGGGGATCACCCAGAAATCGATCGTGAACGACGTGAAGGAGCTGCTCGATGTGATCAGCAGCACCCAACAGGAGTACCAGTCCGCGGTGCTCGTAGAAGAATTCATCGACGGGCGCGAGTTCTACGTCGGCGTGATCGGCAACAGCAAGGTGGAAGCTCTTCCGATTATCGAGCTCGATTTCTCGAAGTTTCCGGCCGGATTGCCAAAGATCGCGAGCTGGGAGGCGAAGTGGGGCGACGACGGTGACGAGAAGGGCGCGGAGTTCGAGGGAACGAAGTCGGTCTTTCCGACCGATTTACCAGAAGAGCTCGCGACAAAGATTCAACAGGTGGCCACCGATTCCTTCCAGGCGCTGCGGCTACGCGATTATGCCCGCATCGACCTGCGCGTGACCGCGAAGGAAGAGATCTACGTGATCGAGGCGAATCCGAACTGCTACCTCGAGCAGAACAGCGAGTTCGCCCGCGCGGCGCAGAAGGCGGGGCTCGAGTATCAGGCTCTAATTGCCCGAATCGTGGAGTTGGCGAGTGCACGCTACTCGCGATGATCACTGACGCAAAAAAGCCGGCGATATCGCCGGCTTTTCCGTTTTCTTGCGATCGAAGCGGTTTACCTACGTTTCTTCCGCGCCGCCGCGCGCGCCGCCTTGTTCCTCGCGCGCGTGCGAGCTCCCTTGCGCGCCGATGCGCTGCGGGCGGCTTTGCTCCGTCTGCCACCGCTCTTCCTCTTCGCTGCTGCCATATTGTCTCTCCACGATGAAGTAGAACTCTCACCAGTACCCTGATGGAACCGGCGAGTCCTGCACCGCGTCCTGACTGGCACGCTGTTTACAAAGGAACTCGTTGCGACGAGCGCGCATCACTGCTCGTGACTCGTCGCGAATATAGAATGCAAGAGATGTGCGTGCAATACTTTTTCACGCCGACTACCTGTAACGATCATCACTTCCAAAAGCGACCCTCAGTGAGCAAGTTGGAAACTCACCGCGCCCAAAAAGTTTTTTTCGACTCTCAACGGAGTGGCCGCTCGTGAAAGCGCTTGTAAAGGAGTCCGCGTCGCCGGGGTTCAAGCTCAAGGATGTCGCGGAGCCGAGGATCCGTGAGGACGAAGTTCTCATTCGCGTGCGGCGGGCGGGAGTGTGCGGCACCGATGTGCACATTTACGACTGGGACGCGTGGGCGAAAGGACGCTGCAAGCCGCCATTCGTAGTTGGCCACGAATTCGCAGGCGACGTAATGCAGGTTGGCCGTCTCGTTACCGACGTGAAGGAAGGCGACCGCGTGACGGCGGAGGGCCACATCGTCGACGGCCGCTGTCTTCTTTGCAGAACGGGAAACGCGCACGTCTGTCCGTTCACGAAGATCATCGGCGTCGACCGGGATGGGTGTTTCGCCGAGTATATCTCGATGCCGGCGACGAACGTGTGGCACCTCGACGACGAGATATCATTCGACATCGGGGGAATCCATGATCCGATGGGGAACGCGTTCCACACGGTGCTTACCGCCGAGATTCCCGGCTCAGTGGTGCTGATCACCGGTTGCGGACCGATCGGAATATTCGCGGTGGGCATCTGCAAAGTGGCGGGGGCGTCGCACATCATCGCGACGGACGTGAACGACACTCGCCTGGCGCTGGCGAAGCGCATGGGAGCGGATGACGCGATCCACCCCGAGGAAGCCGAGAAGATCGTGAAGTCAGCGACTGGCGGCTTCGGCGCCGACGTGGTGCTCGAGATGTCGGGAGTTCCCGCCGCGATCCATCAGGCGTTCGCGCTCGTACGCGTCGGGGGGCGGGTTCAAATGCTGGGAATTCCGTCCAAGAAAGTCGACTTCGATCTCGCGACGGAAGTCATCTTCAAGGGACTTACCATCTACGGCGTGGTCGGACGCCGAATGTACGAGACCTGGCACCAGATGACGCGCTTCCTCCGTTCGGGAGAGTTCGATCCGTCGCCGGTGATCACGCACCGCTTCCCGCTCGCGGAAGCGGACGCCGCCATTGCGGCCATCAAATCGGGCGAGGCCGGAAAGGTAATCTTCGAGATAGCCTGAACTTATGAACTACCGCGAGGCTGAAGTGGCGCTGAACACGAAGTTCGATTCCGAGCTGAAGGCCGCAATCGAGAAACTCAAGCAGGAGCGCGTTTACAAGCGGCTCAACTTTCTCGCCTCTCCCCAGGATGCGCGCGTCCAGATGGAAGGGCGCGGCGAGGTCGTGATCCTGTCCTCCAACAACTACCTCGGTTTGTGCAATGATCCGACGGTGGTCGCGGCCGGGATGGATGGACTCAAGAAATTCGGCGCTGGAACGGGCAGCGTGCGCTTCATCTGCGGCACCTTCACGATCCACCGCGATCTCGAGCAGGCGATCGCGGATTTCGTGGGCACCGAGGCCTCGCTCAGCTATGTCTCGGCATGGAACGCCAACGAGGGGCTCACTGCAACGATTGTCGAGCAGAACGACTTCGTGGTCTCCGATGCGCTCAACCATGCGTCCATCATCGACTCGGTCCGGTTGGCGAAGGCGATCACCAAGTGCACGACCGCTGTCTACCAGCATTCCGATCTGGACGATCTCAAGTCAAAGCTGGAGGGGGCGAAGAGCGCGCGCCGGCGCATCATCTGGACCGATGGGGTGTTCTCAATGGAGGGAAGCATCTGCAAGCTCCCCGAGATCCTCGAGCTGGCGAAGGACTACGATGCAATCGTAGCAGTCGATGATTCACACGGAACCGGAGTGCTCGGAGCCAACGGACGCGGTACGGCTGAGCATTTCGGCGTTCTGGGAGAGGTCGACATCATCACCTCGACACTGGGGAAGGCGCTTGGGGGCGCAGCCGGCGGGTTTGTCGCCGGCCCAGGGTCGCTCTGCGACATGCTGACCCAGCGGTCGCGTCCGCAATTGTTCTCGAATGCCCTGCCGCCAACGGTAGCGGCGAGCGCGCTCGGAGCGATCAGACAGCTGGAGCACCACCCGGAGCTCGTGCAGAAGCTGCGCGACAACACCCGCTACTTCCGCGGGGCGATCTCCGAAGCCGGGTTCAAGCCGCTACCTGGGGACACCCCAATCGTCCCAATAATCGTGGGGGAGACGGTGACCGCAATCAAAATGAGTGACATGTTGCTGGACGAAGGCGTCTTTGTGACAGGGTTCGGCTTTCCGGTCGTTCCCCAGGGGCAGGCGCGTGTGCGCTGTCAGCTCAGCGCTGCCCACTCACGCGACGATCTGGATCAGGCCATCGCGGCCTTCAAGACCGTCGGGACGAAGCTAGGCATAATCTAGAGGACGCCTTAATGCAGAAGCTCAGAGCAGTCGCAGTGGCGATGGTCGCCACGCTCGTTGTTTCCGCGAGCGCGAACGCGCAAGGAGTGCGGAACTTCGACAACTCGTGGTTTTGGGGATTCAAGAGCGGAGTCAATACCTTCGCCGCGCCCGGCCACGGCAACACGTCTACCGTAGATCTCGGTATCGACTGGCTCATCACGCGGTCGAGGGGCGGCCTCTACGTTTCGGGCAATCAATCGATCTTCCAGCGCAGCGTCGAAGTTCCCGATGCGACTGCGCGTCGGAACGAGCGGACGGTACTGGTAAACGACCTGCGCCGCATCAGCCTCGCTGGTGTCGCGTTTCCCAAGCACTTTGGCGGAATCACACCTTACGGCGGCGTGGGCTACACGATCGCGGTCCTCGGTGATGCACGCATCGTCGTAGACAGCGCGGACACGTTCCCCAACAACGCTTTCTTTGACAACGTCGAAAGCCGCCGGAGCCGTGGCGCCGTGTTCGGGATGGCGGGGATTCAGATTCAAACCAAGCGGGCGGCGATCTTCGCGCAGGAAACGCTGCTCCCCAGCAACACGAACTTCATGTTCTCCAGCGTTCTTTCGTTTCTCGAGTTTGGAGTCCGATACAACTTCGGCAGCTCAATCGATCGGGAATAGCAGCTATCGGCGCGCTCGGCGATTTGAGTGAACGGCCCCGTAAGGGGCCGTTTTTTTTACAGTCGTTCCCTACGCCGAGACCTTGCCCTTCGACACGAACCGATTCCCTCTCACTATCCATCGCAGCGGCCAGTCAGCGGACTTGGTGATCCCGATCCGCGTCGTGACCTCGACCTGTTCATCCGGTACCGGCTCGCCCTCGCGAATGATGACCGGCTTTCGCTGCAGGCTCCTCGCGCTCATCGAGCCGTCGATGCCGAGCGCGGCGCAGAGTTTTCCAGGCCCGTTGGCGAGCTCGACATCGCTCTCGATGCGCGGGCGCCGCTTGTGCATCAGCGCGAGACCATCGAGCGGCTCGAGCGCACGCACCAGCACTGCACTCGGCGATCCCTCCGCGCGGGTCACGGCGTTGAAGCACCAGTACATCCCGTAGATGAAATAGACGTACGATGTTCCGGGTGGCCCGTACAAAGCATCGGTGCGCAGCGTACGTCCGGCTGCTGCGTGACACGCGAGATCGTGCTCGCCCAGGTATGCCTCGGTCTCGACAATGATTCCCCTGGCAAGACCTTCGTCGGTCTCGCATTCGAGGACGGTGCCGAGCATCTCTCGCGCGACTATCTCTGTCTCGCGCTCGTAGAATGCGCGAGAGAGGGCACGGCTCACGCTACTCGCTAACGGTCTTGCTGCGGCTCTTGCGAGCGCTGCGGCGAGGAGCGGGCTTGTCGCCTTCGTCGGTAGATGCGGCCGCCGACTTCCGCCCGCGCCGTGGCTTGGCTTGATCACCCGACGCGCGCTTCCGCGTGCTGCGCGGCTTCATGTCACTGTCCGAGAGAGCGTCTTCACCCGTCAGCGGGAGCGGCACGAATTCGGTGGGGATCGCCTCTGGCTCCGCGCGGGATGCTTCAACTACTCCGATAGACAGCAAGTGCGGCGGCAGTACCCCGACGCGCGCGCCGATCGGTCCGCGTCCACGACCGCGACCAGGTGGCGAGCTACGCGCTCCCATTCCGGTTGGTGCGGCCGGTGCGGAAGGAGTCGCGACCTTTGGTGGTTCCGCTTCGGCAAGCTGTTGGCTTACCGGTGTTGCAGGAGCTGCCGGAGCAACGTCATAATCTTCACCCCGCCGGCGCAGGTCAACGAGATTCGCATCGTGCGCATCTTGTAAAATTCGGAGGAAATTCCGTTCGCTCAGGCTCTCGCTATCCCGCCCCAGGAGCTCGCGGGCGGTGGAGCGCACCTGACTCGCGCGCGCTGTTCTGTCGTCGACCGCACGGCGCACGAGATTAAACGCTTCCTCGCGCGTGAGCCGCAGTCCGCCCGATCCGATCTGGTCGCCGTTGACTGAAGCAGCGGACCGGGATGGCTCGCGTGGCGCTGTTGACTCGGATTTGCCAGCGGGTTGAGCCGTGACTGATGTCGCGCGCGGAGCGCGTCCAGCGCGATCGCGTCCCCTCCCCCCTCTCCGTCCACGGCGTGGGCGTTCCGCAGCATCGCCCTCTTCGGCGACTGGGGCAATTCTAGGGGCGTGGGAAGCCGTGCCGGTCTCCGCCGGTAACGCGCGAGCTGCACCGGGAGGGCCGACCTCCAGCTGTCCATTCTCGAGCTTGGTAAGCGTCAACAGTCCCTTGTGCGCCGCTTCCGTGACGAACCGCGAGAACTTCGACATGCCGAGGTTTTTCTCGTCGAACGAGCTGTCGATCTGCTGCATCACCTGCTTGAGACGGTCGGCGCGCATCACGTCACCGTTCCGCTTCATGCGGTTGATAGCCTCGGTCACGAGCTCCCACGGATCGTGCTTAACTGTTTCTTCTTCACCGCTCTTCACCAGACCGGCGAGCGCGTTGTAGCTGTAGTACTCGTCGCAGTTCATCACCAGCAGATCGCTCGACGACTCACGGATGCCCACGCCGATGACGTACTTGCCGTATTCCTTGAGCTTTGTCACCAGGCTGGCGAAGTCGGAATCGCCCGATAACAGGATGAAGGTGCCGATCTCCGGGCGGGTGAACACCAATTCCATCGCATCGACGGCGAGACGGATGTCGGTGGCGTTCTTCTTCGCCGATCCGTAGGCGGTCGCCATGATCATGTCGATCGACGATTCCGCGAGAGGAACGATGTACTGCGGGTAACGCCGCCAGTCGGCGTACGCGCGTTGCACCGATACTTTGCCTTTGACGATGTCGGAGGAGAGGAGATTCTTGAGCTCGGTCTGGAGCTCGGAGCGAATGCCCATCGTGACGTTGTCGAAGTCGATGAGCAGTGCGGCGTTGGGGGCGTGGTGCTGGGTTCCTACTGTTGCGGGTGACATTGCCTGCGGCCCGCGATGGATTGGGGCGATTTGCTGCCGGTGGGCGCTTGTTGGCGCTTGCCGGTGGGGTGCGCTTGTAGGCGCGGCCCGGTGGGGGCGAGAACTCATGAGTTTTGGGATTTACAAGTGCGGGGCTGCGTACCTGCGACTTTGCCGCGACGGCTGCACGCCGTGTCTTTCCTGCGACGGACGCCGCAGGCGGTGCGTCTTCAGGTCCATGCGAGCGCGTCAACCCTCTGGTTG
>Ga0184605_10000225_pt1 | contig 16458 bp, 14 predicted proteins | sample PLM0_30_coex_FD_132995 | JGI IMG/M metagenome (GOLD analysis project Ga0184605, IMG submission 132995) | Groundwater sediment microbial communities from an aquifer in East River, Colorado, USA - PLM0_30_coex | ecosystem: Environmental > Terrestrial > Soil > Riparian zone | place: USA: East... | reverse complement strand
GCGCTGAGCCATTGTTGAGCGAGGGCTTGCGGATAGGATGCGCGCAAGATTTTCGCCACCTCCGGCAGCGTCTGATAATACTCAATGATGCCGCCGGTCCGGCCCAGGTCGTCACCCACGAGATGGCCGACCAATTGAATAAAGGTCTGCCGGTCGCGCAGGATTTTCGATTCAAGGGTTTTTGTCAGGATGGTGTAGGAAACGACGAGGGTTAAGATCGACGGCACCCACCCGGCCAGGAGAATAGGAAAGACGATATTAAAGCGCTTGAAATGGCCGCGTTTCCATCTCTTGAATCTGTGGCGCACTTGCATCCCGGTTGGGCCGCGAAAAGCGGCTTATCACCAATTAACCCGCTCCCCGCCTCAGGCAAGCGAATGATGAATGGCTTGCCGGCCCTGGAGCCGTCCCCTTCCGGGCGACACCTACAAGTTGATGGCTAATGGTTGACTGCTCTAGATTGCAGATTGCGAATTTCGGATTGCGGAAAGAGAAGAAGTCACGAGGACGGGATACCCAGAAAAGTGTTCAGGGTTCAGCGAGCAGGTTCGGACTGAAACCTGGATCCTGGAATCTGTTCACTTTCATCTGTGTTCAGTCTTCGGCTTCGCTCAGCACGGGATCTCTGACCTGGAAAGCGGCATTTTTTGATTTGACGCCCGTGGCGGACACGTCATCATGTCGCCCTTGCTGCCTTAACCAACGGCAGCTCCTGGAAGCACCATGCAAGGAAGCCTCGGTCACGTTATTTGGACGATTTGCTATCTGAGTGTGCTCATCGGTCTTTCCGCCTACGGCGTCCATCGCTATTTCATCATTTATCTGTTTCTCAAAAACAGGAGACGCGAATCTGTTCCAGCCGCGCGTTTCGAGCAACTGCCGAAGGTGACGGTGCAGTTGCCGATCTTTAACGAAGTTTACGTGGTCGAGCGTTTGCTGCGCTCGGTGAGCGAATTGGATTATCCGAGAAAACTTCTCCAGATTCAGGTGCTGGACGATTCAACCGACGATACGCGCGAGATTACTTCCTCGTGCGCGGACGAACTGCGCCGTCGCGGCTTCAACGTCCAGCTCATTCATCGCGTCGATCGCACTGGTTTCAAAGCGGGTGCGCTCGCTGTCGGACTCGACTCCGCGGAAGGCGAGTTCGTCTGTATCCTCGACGCCGATTTTGTTCCGCAGCCGGAGTTGCTCAAACGCACCATTCAATTTTTCACCGATCCGAAAGTCGGCATGATCCAGACGCGCTGGGGACATTTAAATCGCAGCTATTCATTGCTCACACGCGCGCAGGCGATGTTTCTGGACGGACATCTTTTGCTCGAACAAACCGCGCGCAGCCGGAGCGGGCGCTTTTTTAATTTCAACGGGACAGCCGGTCTCTGGCGGCGCTCCTGCATCGAGGAAGCTGGCGGCTGGCAGCATGACACACTGACCGAAGACCTCGATCTGAGCTATCGCGCTCAACTCGTCGGCTGGAGATTTATTTTTCTCCCCGATGTGGTGACCCCGGCGGAATTGCCGGTGGACATGAACGGTTTCAAATCGCAGCAACATCGCTGGACCAAAGGCTCCATCCAGACGTGCAAGAAACTCCTGCCTACCATTTGGCGCAGCAAGCTGCCGTTTCCGATTAAACTCGAGGCCACAGGTCACTTAATGTCGAACTTCGCCTACCTGCTTCTGGCGTGCTTATGCGTGCTCCTGCATCCCTCTGTCGGGGGGCCGCAAGCCGGCTGGCTGCGGACGCTTTTGATCGACGTCCCCATCTTCCTCGCCGCCTCGGTGTCAGTGGCGGCGTTTTATATTTGCGCGCAACGCGAGCTGCATCCGCGCACCTGGATGAAAGAAATTCTTTTCCTGCCCTGTTTGCTCGCGCTCGGCATCGGCCTCTCGCTCAACAACGCCCGCGCCGTGCTGGAAGCGCTCTTTAATCACAAATCCGATTTCACGCGCACGCCCAAGTACGGGATCGAACGCAAGTCGCAGCCATGGCGAGCCTGCAAATACCGGCCCCTCAAATCGGCCTTGCCCCTCGCGGAGCTGGCCTTCGCGATTTATTTCACCTACTTCATCTGGTTCGCGATCGTACATCGACAATTCATTTCGGTCCCGTTTCTGCTCATGTTCCAGAGTGGCTTTCTCTATGTCGGGCTCTCCTCGCTTGCGCCTTGGTGGCCAAGAATCAACTTTGGCGGTTCGCGTGTCGCCGCCACAATTCCCGCGTGACAAGAATGTCGATTTCGAGTAAAAAGGTGCCGATGTTTCGTTTTTCGGCGGTCGTTTTCACGCTTTGCCTTTGGCCGTCGGCGCTTCCTGCCGCCATCGCGCCCGACAATTCGGATCGCGTCATCATTAGCGTGCGCGACCAAAAACTAATGCTGCTGCAAGACGGCGCCAAGGTGGCGACCTATCCTGTTTCCACCTCAAAGTTCGGCCTCGGCGATAATTGGGGCAGAATGACAACTCCGCTTGGATCCTTGCAGGTTGCGCAAAAAATCGGGGACCACGCGCCCGCCGGTGCAGTTTTTCATAACCGTCGCTGGACTGGAGAAATTCTTTCGCCAAACACGCCGGGCCGCGATCCCGTCATCACCCGCATCATTTGGCTGCGCGGGCTCGAGATCCAAAACGCGCACGCTTTCAGTCGCTGCATCTACATCCATGGCACGCCGCAGGAGAAAACAATCGGTCGCCCGGCCAGCTACGGTTGCATCCGGATGAAATCGAGCGACATCGCAGCTGTTTATAATCAGCTTCCACTCGGCTCAATCGTGCAAATTATCCAAGATGGTCTGCCCAAAGTGCCAAAGGCGCGGCCGATGCGATCGAGCGATACACTAATGGCGGAGTTTGAAAAAACCAAAGGCCAGGATCAGCTTGGGAAATCGGCTTCTCCTTCACTCACGGTCGAGCAAATGCGAGTGGGGGGAGCGCTTGCTGCAGAGCGACAAAAAAGCCAAACTCGCGTGGAACAAACGAACACAACGCGCGGATCCAGTGCGCGGCCGAAAGATAAAGCGACGCCGGTGCTGAACAACGGCGCGACAATCGCGCAAAACAAAAATCCTCGCGCATAAGACGCGGCCGGCTCCGCAAGCATTTATTGTCGATTTTGGCATCGGAATGCGCCGCTACGCCAGTCACTCTTGACAATCGCAATCGCGCCCGCGAGCGTCCGCGTCCCCAACTTTTCGAATAAGCAATGGCCAATACAAAGTCAGCCGCCAAGCGCGCACGCCAGACATTGAAGCGCGCGCTCCGCAATCGCAGTGTCGTGACACGTTTGCGTACGATGCAAAAGCAGGTGCATTCCTCGCAAAGCGCCCAACCAGATCAAGTTCGTGCCGTCATCTCCGCAATCGACAAAGCTGCCAAACGGGGGATTATTCATCGCAATGCCGCTAATCGCCGCAAGGCGCGACTCAACAAAGCGGTCGTCGCCGCATCCGCGTAGTAGTTTCAGAATCGATTTTTGATCTGCGGCGGGTTCATCAGCGCCGGAGCAAATGGTCTTTGCATATCTCGCCGGACGGATAGATTCTTCGAGATGATTCCCGCTCTCTTCCTCGTTTTCTCAGCCGTCGCTTATCGCGTCACGACCGGGCTTTTGATCCATTCCGGCGCGACGTGGTTGTCGAACTTCACGCCGCTGGCGGCTATTGCGCTCTGTAGCGCCGCTTATTTTCCGGCGAAATACAAGTTCACTGTGCCGCTCATCGCGCTTTTCATCTCGGACGCAGTGCTCAACTTTCATTACGGCGCAGCGATTGGCGACCCGCTGATTCTTTGTCGCTATCTCGCGCTTGCTCTGGCCGGTTGCATCGGACTCTTGCTGCGCAATCGCGCTTCGTTGAAAACGCTTCTGCCGGCTTCAATCGTTGGATCGACAATTTTTTACGCGATCACCAACGCGTTCGCTTGGCTGACCGATCCCGGTTACACAAAGAATTTCGCGGGCTTGATTCAAGCGCTCACGGTTGGCTTGCCCCAATACAGCACGATGCCGAGTTGGATGTTTTTCCGCAATTCGCTCCTGAGCGATCTTCTCTTTACCCTGCTCTTTGTTGTTTGCATGAGCTTCGGCCGCAACGCCGCGCGCTCGCGCACAGGAACGGCCTTAGCTCGCGTCGCGTAGTTCTCCGATGCAGCGGCCCGAGCAACGCGACGAGGTCGAGATGCTCGCGCTGATGCTGCTGATCCGTCGTTTCGAGGAACGCGCGAGCCAGCAATATCAAGCGCAGAAGATCGGCGGTTTCTGTCATCTCTACATCGGGCAGGAAGCTGTGGTGACGGGTGCGGTTGCGGCGGTGCGCGACGACGATTACATCATCACGGCGTATCGCGATCACGCGCACGCGCTCGCGCGCGGCACCAGCGCCGATGCCTGCATGGCCGAGCTTTTTGGCAAGGAAACCGGTTGCTCGCGCGGGCTCGGCGGTTCGATGCATTTCTTCGACAAGAAAAATCACATGTATGGCGGTCACGCCATCGTCGGCGCGCACGTTCCGCTCGCGGCGGGAATGGCGTTCGCCTCGAAATATCGCGGCGAAGATCGAGTGACGCTCTGCTTCTTCGGCGACGGCGCGATCAATCAAGGCGCCTTTCACGAGGCGCTCAATCTCATCGCGCTTTACAAACTCCCGGTCGTTCTCATTTGCGAAAACAATCTTTTCGCCATGGGCACGTCGGTAAAAAGATCGACATCGTTGAAGCAAATTGTCGATCGCGCCGAGGGTTATGATATTCCGGGCGAGATTGTCGACGGAATGAACTTTCGTGAAGTGCGCGATAAGCTCGCCGAGATCGTCGATTCGATTCGCAAAGATCCGCATCCCGCTTTTGTCGAGATCCGCACGTATCGTTATCGCGGACATTCCATGTCCGATCCGGCAAGTTATCGAACCAAAGAGGAGCTGGAGAAATATCGGCTGGACGATCCGATCACGCGCTTGCGCGCGCAACTCACCCGCGAAGGAAAACTCACGAACGAGCGCTTCGATCAAATCGACAAAAAGGCGAAGGAAACGGCGCTTGCTGCCGTTAAGTTTGCCGAGAAAAGTCCGGAGCCTCCGCTCGGGAAACTTTACGATTACACCTACGCCGACGGAACAGAACCGTGAGAGAAATCACTTATCGTCAAGCGCTCAACGAAGCGCTCGCGGAGGAATTGGAGCGCGATCCGAATGTGTTTCTCATGGGCGAAGAGGTCGCCGAATACCACGGCGCTTACAAAGTGAGCCAGGGCTTGCTCGAGCGCTTCGGTCCGAAACGCATCATTGATACGCCGATCAGCGAAAATGGTTTCGCCGGCTTGGGTGTCGGCGCGGCCATGGTCGGACTGCGGCCGATCATTGAGTTCATGACGTTCAGTTTCTCATTTGTCGCCTTCGATCAGGTCGTCAACAACGCGCCGAACATGTTCACGATGTCGGGCGGACAATTCAACATTCCGATCACGTTCCGCGGACCGAATGGTCCGGCGCATCAGCTCGGCGCGACTCATTCGCATGCGACCGAACCGCTTTATGCAAATGTGCCCGGTTTGAAAATTTGCACGCCGGCCACGCCGCGCGACGCGAAAGGTTTGTTGAAAACAGCCGTGCGCGACAACAATCCGGTGCTCGTTTTGGAAGCGGAACTTCTTTACAGCTCAAAAGGAATAGTCGAGCCGCTGGGCGAGGAACTTTTGATTCCGCTCGGTCAAGCGGAAGTGAAGCGCGAAGGCAGCGATGTCTCGATCATTTGTTATTCGCAGACTGTGCCGCTCGCGCTCGCCGCTGCCGTGCAACTGGAAGAGGAAAATATTTCATCGGAGATTGTCGATCTTCGGTCGATCAAACCGCTCGACGAAAAAGCAATTTTCGATTCGGTCGCGAAAACGCATCGCGTCGTGATTGTCGAACAAGACCGGCCTTTCTGCGGCGTCGGCGCCGAAGTTTGTTATCGTATCCAAAAAGATATTTTCGACGAGCTCGACGCGCCGATCATTCGCGTATCACAAGAAGATGTACCGACGGCCTATAACGAGCGTCTTGAAAAAGCGGTACTCCCGAGCGCGGACAAATTAATCGCCGCCGTGAAAAAAGTTTGTTACGCGTAATTCAGTTTTCAGTTTTCAGTTTCCAGTTTCTCTCAACTCTCAACTTCTGCGATGCCTGAAATCCAAATGCCCAAGCTCAGCGACACGATGACGGAAGGTACTCTCGTCTCGTGGAAGAAAAAAAAGGGCGACAAAGTTTCTGCCGGTGACGTGATCGCTGAGATCGAGACCGACAAGGCGACGATGGAATGGGAGTCGCCGGAAGATGGAACGCTCACGGAAATTTATGTCGAAGAAGGCGGCAAGGTAAACGTCGGCGACAAGATCGCGTTCATTGGCGGTGAAGGCGAAGAAGCGTCCAAGGAAAAAAAAGAGGAGGAGCCAGAAAAAAAAGAAAAACCGGCAGAGGCACAAGAAGAAGAGAAACAAGAGAAAAAGGAAGAAAAAAAGCCTGAGGAGGCCAAAGCGAAAGAAAAAGAGCCTGAAGAGAAAGAAGAAAAAAAGAAGTCGGAGGAAAGAGAACCGAAGGCCGAAAAGAAGGAAGGAAAAAAACTGCCGCCGCCAAAGGCTGAAAAACCCGCGCCGAAAATCGAGAAGGGCGAGGGACCGCGTGTGAAAGCTACGCCGGTCGCGCGACGAATCGCGGCCGAGCTCGGTGTCGATCTTGCCAGCGTAGAAGGCACAGGCCCGGATGGTCGCGTTACGGAAACCGACGTGCGCGCGGCGGCGAAATCAAAAGCCACTCCGCAAAAGTCTGCTGCTGCGCCGGCAATCAAAGCGGGCGAGAGCGCCCGGATTCAACTTTCTGGGATGCGCAAGATCATCGCGCAACGTCTCGTCGAAAGCCTCGGCCCGGTTCCGCATTTTTATTTGAACATCGACATCGACGCCGGGCCGCTCATGGCCGCGCGCGCAGAATTGAAATCAGCGGGCGAAGACGCGGACGCCTCGAAAATCACGGTCAACGATTTCGTGTTGAAAGCTGCGGTGCAAGCCGCGGTCAAAGTGCCAAGAGTAAATGCGTCATTCGATGGCGACGCGATTGTGCAGTATGCCGATGTCGATCTTGGCATCGCAGTCGCGATTGAAGATGGACTGTTGACGCCGGTGATCCGTGCCGCACAAAGCAAATCCCTGCGCGAGATCAGCGAGCTGGCAAAAGACCTCGCGCACCGCGCGCGCAACAAGCGCATGAAACCGGAGGAATTTCAAGGCGGCACATTCACCGTCTCAAATCTCGGCGGCATGGGCATCGACAATTTTTTCGCAATCATCAATCCGCCGCAGGGCTTTATTTTGTCTGTCGGGTTGATCACAAAAACGGCGGTGATCGACGATTCCGATCAAATCGTCGTCGGTCATCGCATGAGCATCGGAATGAGCTGCGATCATCGCGTGATCGACGGCGCTCTTGGCGCGGAGTATCTCAAAGAACTTCGCCACCTCCTCGAAAATCCCGCGCTGCTGTTGGTTTAGCGACGCGATCGTTTTTGGATTGGGAGCACAGGCTGCCAGCCTGTTCGTCTCGGCAGCTTGGCGAGACGCCTAGACGTAAATTCAAGGTTCGCTTCGCGAAAATGTTGCCTGCGGGCCGCCGGCAACAGGCTAGCCGCCTGCGCTCCCCAGAAATGCGTTTGCGCCTGCTCTCATTTTAAGACGCAGCCGTTTCCCACGTCATAAAGTCATCCAAGTCCTGCCGCGTTCGTCGCACGGCCAGCGCCAGGACAGTTGCGTGGTCGAGAAAACCGACAGCGGGAGTGGCATCTGGAATCGCATCGACCGGAGTCACGATGTAAATGATGGCGGCAATGATTACGATGAGCGTACTCTCGGTCACAGCGCGATATTCGCCCCGATAATAAGCCCGGATCAACCGCAGCATTGACTGAAAGTACGGCCACGTCTCTTTGAATGAATCTTTCGGTAACGCCGCCGCCTCCTTCGATGCTTCCTGAAAGAGGGCGCGGAGGCGCTGCGGATCATCGATATAGGACTTCGCGCTCTTCACCGCTTGCGCGAACTCCGCTTCGAGTCGCTGTTTGAGGCCGGGACTTGTATTGGTCTTCGTCTTCGCCGCGGGCTTTTTCTTCGCGGCCCGCGATTTCGCCTTCGCTTTCTTCATCCAGCGGCAATCAGAGCAGCTCGAATACCCGGTGAGAAGCTGATTCGGCCAGGATGGGACAATTACGATCTCGTTGCCAGCACGAGCGGCGACGGTCCAGGCGCTTCGAGCTTGCGAACTTTTTTGAAGCCGGCTTCTTCGAGCCAGCTCTTGATTTCGTTGAAGCTGAAGGTGTCGCCTTTCTCTGTATTCACGAGCATTTGCACGGCGAACATTAGCGGAGGGAGCGGCTGGGTCCGTTCGTCGTTCACGAGCCATTCGGCAATCGCGATAGTGCCGCCGGATTTGAGCGCGCGGAAGGTTTTCTTGAGCAACTGCCGGCTGCGTTCTTCACCCTCGCTGTGCAAAATGTGACCGAGGGTTGCGATGTCGTAACCATTTCCAAAATTTGCTTCCAATAGATCGCCTTCGATGAATTTAAAGCGGTCGCCCACGCCGAATTTCTGCGTGATGCGCTTGGTCGTTGGAATCATGCCCGCCCAATCGACCGCGGTCACTTGCACGTGGCGAGAATTTCGCGCGAGCACAATTCCCCAAATTCCCGAGCCGGCGGCAAGATCGAGAACGCGCATTTCATTTTTCGCCTTCGCGAGTTTCAAGTAATCGGCGAGCGCCTGCGCGGTGGCGTAACTCATCGGAATGATGTTTTCGACCAAGCCGGAGAAAAATTGGGTGCCTTCGCCTTCTTGATTCACGGCCCGCGCCGGCCGGCCCGTGCGGAGGACATCGCTTAGCTGCAACCACTTCGAGACAAGCTGCGTCACGTTCAGGCTGAAGAAACCGGCGAGCGTGCCGGGTTTGTTGCTGACAAGAAACGCCGCGCTTTCGGGCATGAGCGAATATTTTTCTTGTCGATCTTTTTCTAAAAGTTCGAGGCCGACGAGCGCATTCATTATCGCGCGCAGCCCGCGCGTGGACGCGCCCGTTTCCCTGCTGATTTGCTCGACCGTTTTCGGTCCGGCCTCGAGCGCGTCGAAAACTTTATTGGCCGCTGCTGCTCCGATAATAATCGGTGGCGCGTAAGCGAAACCAAATTGCATCAAACGCTCCGGCGTGACTTGATTTTTCTTGGAAGGTTTCATTGATATGTCCGCCAGTTGGACGGACTTGTCGTACGGCGAATTTGATTTGAAATTTCGGGATTGTAAATTCGATAAGTAGCGAGCGAGTGCGCGCTGGCAAATCGAACCAATGGAAAACTCACCTGAAACAAAACCTTTGCGGACACTTTCGTTCGTCGTGCATGCGACGCGCGGTGTGATTCGCAATCAAACCACGCGGCGCAATACGATGTTCGTGGTGCTCGTGATCGCGCTCGTGCTTTTGTTCTCCGGATCGACATTTTTGGCGTCGATGCTCAATTCGCAGGAGCATCCGATGCGGTTCATACTCTTCTGGTTCATCTGCGCCTGGTTGACCCTGACGGCGATGCTGCTGGCAGTTTTCGATTTGCTGGTCGCGAAATCGGAGGCGCGCAAAGCGGCAAGAATGTTGCGCGAGAAATTTGCCCGGTCGCAAACTCCAGACTCGCCAAGATCGACAAGCGGCGAATAATCGCGGCGTGAGCAAGCAGGCGAAGAAGCAGCGAAAACCTACGCCGCGCTTCGCAGAGCGAAGCGGCTACAAATCGCGCGAGCAAATGGAAGCGACGGAGCGCGCCACGCTCGCTCCCTTTGCACAAAAGTCGGGCGATTCACGCGGCCGAAAATATTCGGAGCCGAGTCACGCGTATCGCACCGAATTTCAACGCGACCGCGCGCGGATCATTCATTCGCGCGCGTTTCGACGGCTCGAATACAAAACGCAGGTTTTTCTCAATGGCACGGGCGATCATTTACGCACGCGCCTGACGCATTCCATCGAAGTCGCATCCATCAGTCGCACCATCGCGCGCGCCTTGTCATTGAATGAGGATCTTGCGGAAGCAATCGCGCTGGCGCACGATCTCGGGCATCCGCCCTTTGGTCATTCCGGTGAAGAAATGCTGGCGGAATGCATGCGCGAGCACGGTGGTTTCGAGCATAATCAACAAAGCCTGCGCGTAGTCGAGTTGCTCGAAAACGCGTATCCGAAATTTCCTGGATTGAACCTGACCTTCGAGGTGCGCGAAGGATTGCAAAAGCACGAGGCTTTTTACGAGCCGGTCGCGGCGGGCGAGAACAAGTACCGTTGCCCATCATTGGAAGGGCAGATCGCGAATCTCGCGGACGAGATCACTTATTACAGTCACGATCTCGATGACGCGGTTGACTTTGAAATTCTCAAGTCCGCGCAACTAGAAGAAAATGCCGTCTGGCAACGCAGCCACCGCGCGGTGATTTCTCGTTATCCCGACGTGCGCGAGCCCGAACTGCACAAGTTGATCATTAGCGACATCATTGACGTGCAGGTTCAGGATGTGGTCACAACGAGCGCAAAGGCAATTGGCGATGCCAAGGTGCAAAGCGCGGAGGACGTACGTAAGCAGCCGGCGGCCCTGATTCGTTACAGCGATGAGTTGTTCGAAGCGAATCGCGCACTCCGAAAGTTTCTTTACGCAAATGTTTATTATCATCCGCGCGTGGCGGAGGTGAATCGGCAAGCGTGCGAAATGTTGAGAAGGGTTTTCGAAGGCTACGTTGTCGATCCAGGCCGGCTGGGCGAAGCAGCGGCCAAACGGATCGAGCAGGAAGGATTGCATCGCACGGTCTGCGATTACATCGCGGGAATGACCGATCGATATTTGATGGAAGAATATGCCCGCCTAACGAGTTGAATTACTTCGGCCGAGCTCAGCTTGGAGGGCGAAATCCGAATTCAGCCTGCAAATCTCCCCAGAGCCAATCAACAAACCAATCTTTCTCGATTGAGCCTGCTTCAGCGGCGGCGAGGGCTTCCGCTTTTTTGACGCTCCCATTCAAACAGTAGAGATACGTGAGCAGGAAGAAGTCATTGATATTCGAGAAGCCGCGATCTTTTTCGCTCTCGAGCAGTTGAATGGCGCCGGCAAAATCCCGGCGGGCGAGCGCTCCCGCCACGAGATCGCGTAACACGTCCATTGGCAAAGAGCGCGAGTCATTGGCCAATTTCTCCGCGAGCGCGAGACGGAACTCGTCGCTATTCTGGACAGCCAGAACCGGCGTTCGCAGCCGCGTATGGCGCAAGTAGAGGTCAAGTTCGGCCAACCAGTTACTGCCCGACATCTCCGAAAGATATCGCGTTTCGCGGACGAGGAAAAAGAGCTCGAGCGATCTCTTCCATTCGTTAGGCCAAATTTCGGCGATCAGAGAGGAGGACAGAAAACGGTGAAGAGCGCCGGATCTTTCGAGATAGTTGTAACCAAAGCGGTGAGCGGCTTCCAGATCGGGATGCACATCGGTCAGCCGTTTCGGATAAAGATCGCTCAGTGCTTCGACACCCTGTGTGATTCGATCGATTTCCTCGCCATCCATCAGAAACAAAGCGGACATCTGCTCGGGAACCTCGATGCCGATCCGCCCCAAATCTGCGCGCATCGCAGCATCGCTCCAGAGTGCTTGCGCCGAGTCTTTGTCAGGCTTAGGCAGCGGCCTTTTCATTCCGGTCATGATCCATTCCAAATCGCAGGTTGCCCAAACGGAAGCGTTCGGGAAGACGTTGTGGAAAGCACGAAGGATTGCTTTGGTTTCGTCCGTTGTCAGTTGGTAGATCGGTAGCCAGAAGGTGGCAATGCCGCCATCCTTTAAGCGACCGTTCATGAGCGAAAAAAATTGTTGAGTGTAGAGGTTGACCGTTCCCGCTACTTTCAACGGCGGCGGCTCGCCGGTGATAATATCGTAACGGTGAGGACTGGCTTGGAGAAAGAAACGGCCATCTTGCACATAGGTCGTAACGCGAGGATCGCGTAGTGGATTGGAGTAACCAGGGCCGGAATAGGAGCTCGCGAGATCAAAGACTTCTTTCGAGATGTCCACGATGTCGAGATGCTTGAGATGCGCATCGCGGGTGAATGCATCGGCGGTCACGCCAACGCCGTAACAGATCAGCAACGCATCTTCGCTTTCGGGGCGAAGCGCCAGCGGCAAGTAAGCGAACAATCGCATGTAGCGCTGGCTGCGTGGCAATGTTCCGGACATCGAGTAGGCGTTCGTTATGAGCCGATAGTAATAAGGTTCGCCGAAAAGATCGCGGCGCAGCAGCTGGAGGCTATCAGCAGTGCCCTCACTTTTTTTGAGTAAGTACGAGCCGTCTGCTTCGTACGGCCGTCGAGCGTTTGCGAAATGCGTTTCGTTGCGATTATAGGGAAAGGCTGCAATGATCAGAGTGAGCATCGCGCCGAGCGCGAGCAGCGCGATTCCGAGCGGCCGTCGAAGAGACCACGCCTGTTTTTCGCTCGCGAGAATAGCCAGCCCAGCATAACAAGCTCCACATAAAATAACGCTCGATTGAAATCCGAGACCCGGCAGGAGGACAAAAGCCGCAAGCAATGGACCGACGGCCGCGCCAGTTGTGTTAAATAAAATGGTAAGGCCCGTGCTGTTCATACGGCTTGCCACTTTGCGTTGAACGCAGGTCAGGATTACCGGAAAGAGCATTCCGGAGAGAAACGCGACGGGGAACATTAAGGCCAGAGAAAGCCGCGCGATCTCGCGCCCGGACTCGAGGTGGAACGCGTTCGTCTCCCCTTGAAGAACAGGCACCGGAAAAAGCAAGTAGGAGAGAAGCGTTCCAATCGCGCCGAGGATCAAAAGAAATGGAAGCAACGCGTTCGCCGCTGCAGTGCGGCGTTGAATGATGCTCGAAGCGATGCCACCGAGGCCAATGCCCACCAATACGACCGCGAGCATGACACAGAAAGCAATCGAAGTTGAGGCGACATACAAACGCAGGAACCGAAACCAAATTACCTCAAGGCCAAGAAGAATGGCGCCGGCTCCCATACTTACGAAAAGCAATCGCCATGGCGTCCGATTTCCTAACGAGAAGTGCAATCGAAATTGCTGTGGGTTTTTCCCGGCTCTCTCCGGTTCTGAAGTGGAAAACAACCACGCAATGCCGGCCGCAGCGCAGCTCACGCATCCGGCCGTCAACCCTGTACCCAAAAGCCCGCACACCCGCACGAGATAATTCTCGCCGAGCAAGGCGCCGGCCACCGCTCCCAGCGTGTTGAACCCGTAGAGGAGGCCAATCGTTCGCCCGAATTCCTGGTGTTTTAGAATTGGATCCTCCACCAACACCGGAAACGTTAGGCCCATGGCCGTCGTGGGAATGAGCAGAATCAGAAACGACATCGAGAAGCGCAGGACGTTCAGCAATTGCTGATGACCCCACAGAGCTTGAAAAACGGGGCCCATCCATTCTCCAAGTAGCGGAAGGGCAAACACAAGCGTGCAACCGAAGAGCGCCACAGCCATTTCCAATCCCGCGTAAACGCGCAGCGGTCGCAACCCCAACAGGGTCCACCATGCGGCGATGGCACTCCCGAACGCGAGGCCTGTCATGAAACTCGAAAGAATCAAAGCGGCCGACCAGACCGAATTGCCAAAGGCCAGTCCGCTCAGCCGGAGCCAGAGGATTTGAAATATGAGAGCGCTGCTTCCGGACAGAAAAAGAATGGCTGAGAGGATGGCGGTGCGCACGGGATCGAAACGTGTAATGCAGCACTCCGGAATGCAATCGTAATACTTCCGCTACGTCGCGGCGCTGCCGATTTCGTCGCGCAAGTATTGAATGAGAAGCCGGAGCCGTTGATTGAGAGAAAATTCTTCGAGCACGCGTTGCCGCCGCAACGGATCGTTCACGAAGGTCGAGGCGACGAGATTGGCGAGCATTTCCAGATCGTTCAACTGCGAAAGATATCGATCCACTTTTGCCGGAAGCTGGCGTCCCTCGCGTTTTAATTTCGTATAGAGCTCGAGTACTTTTTCGCCGAGTGCTTCGGTCTCAACCGTCGTCGTGCCGCGCGATTCGACAACATCGATTTTCGCGACCGGGAACGGCGTCTCTCGTTCAAAACTGGCGAAACGGACGCGTTGCAAACCTTGCAAGATGAGATTTGACGTGCCGTCGCCGCGTCCGACACAGGCGCGAATCAAGCCTACGGTGGCGAGATGAAAGAAATCTTCGGGCGTCTGCCAGTCAGGACAACTTGGCTTGATGAGCGTGACGCAAAACATGCGGTGGTGATGGAGCGCGTGCTCGAGCATCTCGCGATAACGCGGCTCGAAAATGTAAAGCGGGAGCAACGCGTGCGGAAAGAGCACCGCACCGGGGAGCGGCATGACCGGCACTTGATCAGGAAGCTTCATTGAATGCAAACGTTCAACGTCCAACGCTCAACCCGCCTTCGCAAGGCTGCGGCGTGGCAAGCGTCCAACGTCGAATGTCGCGGAGCGAAAGCTGCCCCGAAAACGAAGCACGGCCGAGATGGGCGTAATTCAAGACAGAACCGCGCCGCATAAGTTTGAGCCGGGATATGCCGCCAAATTTGCCGATGCCCATCGCACTCACGGCAAGATCGAGGTCTTTATTCGCAATGAAGTCGAGCAATCGTGCGAGTTGGGCCGTGGTGTCGGTACGCGTGGCAACCTTGAAAATGTCTGCGCCGCATGATTTCGCCGCGCGCGCCCTGGCACGCAAGCTGCGCGTACTTGGTGTGGAACGGAAGTTATGAAACGAAATGATGCGCCGCACATTTTTCCTGCGCGCGACTTCGAGCAACGACCGGAGAGCTTTGGCCGAGCGCAGCTCGACATCGACATATTGTGCTCGGGGCAAAAACCGCGAAAGCAATTCGCGCCGCCGTTTGATCGACAAGTTATTCGCGCCGCCTTCGCGCGGATGGCGCGCGGTGATGACGAGCGGCGCGGGTAACATCGACAATTTGCTTTCCAGTTCGTTCACGATGCCGACGAGATGATCCAGCCGCAGCTCAAACAGGTCGGGCGGGTTCCGCATTCGGATGGCGAAACGCAGGTCGGACCGGGACATGATTACCCCGACGAGGCGAGGAAGAGGCCGCCATGCTTTGACCGACGTGCGCGCTGCCATATCTTATTTGTTCCCGGGGCGATCAAGTTGATGCCGAGGTTGCTTTTTTTAGCATGCTTGCACGACGACAGGAACTAAACACGCAACTGCAACAGTTGATTGATTCCTTTCTGCTGGCGCTCTCGCTGCTGGCCGCGCACAGCTTGCGCTACTACAGCACGGCCTGGTTCGATCTCACGACTCCGATCGACCCATTCCGAAATTATCAATGGCTGCTCTTCGTGATCATGCCGTTCGGCCCGATCCTTTTGGATTTGCAAGGTTTCTACCAATCACCGCTCAACAAGACGAAATGGAAATCGTTCGTCCAGATCCTGCGCGCCATGATCTATCTCAGCATCATCGTGAGCGGCTGGGTTATTTTCCTGCGTTTTCCATTGGTGAGCCGGTCGGTGCCGCTCCTCTTCATTTTGATCGCGATGTTCGTGCTCCTGATCAAGGAGCGAATCATCGTCGATTGGATTCGGGGCAAAGCCGTGCGCGGCGAGTTGCGTGAGCCGGTGCTGTTGGCTGGCATTCCAGAGGACATCGCGGCGCTGGAACGCTCGTTCAGTCCCGAGCAGCACCTGCTCATGGACGTGGTCGCGCGGATCGACATTGAAAAGCAGCCGCTTTCCAATCTTGTCGAAGCAATGCATCGCCATGCGGTCGCGCGCGTAATTTTTGCCGCGGGTCACAGCCAGCTTAATCGAGTGGAGGAAGCGATCGGCGCCTGCGAAGTCGAAGGCGTGCCGGCGTGGCTGGTCGCCGATTTTATTCGGACCTCGATTGCGAAACCAGATTTCGACGCACTCGGGGGACGCCCCATGTTGGTCTTTCGTTCGACACCGGACGTTTCCTGGACTTTGCTCGTCAAGGAGATCATCGACCGGGTGGGCGCTTTCGTGGCCCTGCTGCTTTTTGCGATTCCGATGGCGATCGTGGCCCTGATGATTCGCATCACTTCACGTGGTCCAGCTATTTTTCGGCAACGTCGCGCGGGCAAGCACGGCAAGCCATTTGTCATGTACAAATTCCGTTCGATGTCGGACGATGCTGAGATGCGGCGGGCGGAGCTGGAGCCGTTCAATCAGATGCACGGGCCGGTGTTCAAAGTGGAAGCCGATCCGCGCATTACCCCGCTTGGCCGCTGGCTGCGTCGGACGAGCTTTGATGAGCTACCGCAACTGGTGAACGTGTTGATGGGAGATATGAGCCTGGTGGGCCCGCGTCCACTGCCGCTTTACGAGGTGGAAAAATTTGAGAATACCGCGCAACGACGGCGGTTGAGCGTAAAGCCGGGTTT
>Ga0184605_10000223_pt1 | contig 16519 bp, 16 predicted proteins | sample PLM0_30_coex_FD_132995 | JGI IMG/M metagenome (GOLD analysis project Ga0184605, IMG submission 132995) | Groundwater sediment microbial communities from an aquifer in East River, Colorado, USA - PLM0_30_coex | ecosystem: Environmental > Terrestrial > Soil > Riparian zone | place: USA: East... | reverse complement strand
GGCGGCCTCGTTCTGCGCAACGATCGGCTCCGCACGGTATTTCCGCTGCAAGAATAGCCACGACGGTCCCTTGCACTGGTGAAGGAAGATGATGTGATTGGTAGCCGTGACGGCTACCGATACGCATCGCGCAATCGAGGCAGTCTGGAGGATCGAGTCCGCCAAGCTCATCGCCGGCATCGCGCGGACCGTGCACGATGTCGGGATCGCTGAGGATCTCGCGCAGGACGCGTTGGTGGCGGCGTTCGAGCAATGGCCGACGTCGGGTGTTCCCGACAACCCTGGTGCGTGGCTCATGGCAACCGCGAAGCATCGCGCAATCGACCAGCTCCGTCGGAACACTCGGCTTGAGCGCAAGCACCAACAGCTAGGTCACGAGCTCGAAGCACAACAGGAGATGGCCGTGCCTGATCTCGATACGGCGATCGACGATCACGTTGGCGACGATCTGCTGCGCCTCATATTCATTTCCTGTCACCCGGTCCTGTCGACCGAGGCGCGTGTGGCCCTCACGCTCCGCTTGCTCGGCGGACTGACGACCGATGAGATCGCGCGTGCGTTCCTCGTGTCGGAACCCACAGTCGCGCAGCGAATCGTCCGGGCTAAGCGGAATCTCGCTGATGCGCACGTTCCGTTTGAAGTCCCGCGCGGCGCCGAGTTCTCCGCCCGCCTCTCGTCGGTGCTACAGGTCATCTATCTCGTCTTCAACGAGGGGTACGCCGCTACAGCCGGCGATGACTGGATGCGGCCTGAGCTCTGTCAGGATGCGCTTCGCCTCGGGCGAATTCTGGCGGAGCTGGTGCCGAAAGAGCCTGAAGTGCACGGATTGGTCGCGCTGATGGAGATCCAGGCGTCTCGCTCACGCGCGCGAGTAGGCCCATCGGGAGAACCAATCCTGCTGCTCGACCAGGACCGTGGCCGATGGGATCACGTTCTAGTCCGTCGCGGCTTCGCGGCGCTCGAGCGCGCCGAGCAGCTTGGTGGCGAGCTGGGGCCGTACGCGCTGCAGGCGGCGATCGCCGCTTGTCATGCCCGCGCGCGTACGGCGCAGGAAACGGATTGGGGCCGCATTGCCGCGCTATACCAAATACTCGCGGCGATCACGCCATCACCCATCGTCGACCTGAATCGCGCGGTTGCGGTGGGAATGGCATTCGGTCCCGCAGCCGGTTTAGAGCTCGTCGATGCACTTACGACGGAGCCGACACTGAGGACTTACCACCTGCTACCGAGCGTGCGCGGCGACCTTCTGGCGAAACTGGGTCGGCCCGCGGAAGCGCGCAGTGAGTTCGAGCGAGCGGCATCGCTCACCCGCAACACGCGGGAGCGCGAAGTACTGCTTGGCCGCGCCGCCCAATGCGCGCGCGAAAAAGGCCAGTGAGTGCGAACCTCCACACTCACTGGCCTCTTCCCGCCTTTAGAGGGCGATGGTACTCAGCTCGAGGCGGCCGCCAGGTTCCTAACCGCGCCGGCGAGCGTCCGTACCTTCGACGCGTCGCTGGAGAGTCCGGCGTCAGCGTCCAATTGCGCAGCCAGCTGATTGAGCGCGTCCCGGCGCTGCGCACCGGTCGCAGCTTCCGCGTTAGTAAGCGCCTGTCTCACCGCAGATAGCCGCGAGGAGCTGAGGCCCTTCGATCTCTGAAGCTGATCGACGTAGGCGCGCGCCAACGAGAAGGTCGGCGGCCAGACGAGCTGCGGCTGGCCCTGGGTGTTCAGGTAATCGAAGTGCACCGATTTAGCTGCGTCTATCTCGTTCTGCGAGATGTAAGCACTTGGCGTCAGCTCGACGATATCCAGGCCGCGCGCGATCTCCGAGCTGACGATCTTGCCGTTGTACCAGTACGCGGACCAGGTTCCGCCGGCCGCCATTCTGGTCGAATCGGCGGGGCCGCGATCGAAGAAGGCGATCTCCTTCGGGTTCCTGCCATCGGTCCAATCGAAGACCGAGATGCCACCCTGATACCACGATTGGACCATCACATCACGACCCGGAATCGGAATCAGCGAGCCGTTATGGGCGACGCAATTCTCCTGAGGGGTCTGTGGAACAGGAAGCTTGTAGTAGTTCTGGAAGTACATCTTCCTGTCGACGATCGTGAAAATCGCGTCCGCGCCCCACTCGCGCCGGTCGGTGACGCGACACTTTGCCTGACCGCCGCCGCCCCATTCATCGGAGAACAGAATCTTGGTTCCATCGTTGTTGAAAGTGGCGGAGTGCCAGTACGAGAAGTTGGAGTCCGAGACCGCGCCGATGCGAACGGGATTCGCAGGATCACGAATGTCCAGGAGGAAGCCGTACCCTTCACACGCGCCGCCGGCCAGACCAATCGCCGGATACACGGTGATGTCGTGACACTGGGTCGGGCCCGGCCGAGGCCCGGCGCCGGCTGGCTGCTGTGGACCAACCATTCTCGCTATGATGGCGGGAATCGCGGCACGCAACGCGGCGCTGTCGGCCGCGGTCGCCGCGCTCGCACCGGTTCCGCCGCGAGCCTTGACGACGCTGTCCAGCAGCGGCGTAATAATGAAGTTTGGCAGAACTCGCTCGCTGCCCTGAATCTCGGCGACGAATCCACCCTTCGCCTTTGCCTCGGCGACGGCCTTCTTCTGTGCGGCGATATCTTCTGGGGCCTCACCGTGCCGAGCCGGCGCAACGAGGTCATTGAAGATCCGTGGCGAGCTAACGATTGCTGCCTGCTCCGGATGGGCGAGTGGCACCTTGATGACTTCGATTCTGAAAAGCGCGGAATTCGGATCCTTGTCCGGCGTCAGCCTCACGCAGCCGGCGAGCTCGTTCGGCGAGCGGATTCCGGCCGACCCGGAGATGTAGACGTAAACGTTGTCGGCGTCCTTCGGATCGACGAGCACGGTATGCGTGTGTGATCCACGGCAAGTCTGAACGTTGCCGACGTTCTTGGGGTTGTTGATGTCGCTGATGTCGAAGATGCGGAGGCCACGAAGCCGGTCCTTGCTGACCGTGTCCTTCACCCCCTGAGTTCCGCAATCAAGGCGTGCACCGAGACCTTCGCCCGAGACGAAAAGAAGATTCTTGTACACAGACACGTCGCTCTGCGACGCAGGGCATACGTATGCGGTCTTCAGAACGGGAGCGCTTGGATTGGAGATGTCCCAGACCTGATATCCGTTGTAGTTCCCCTGAATGGCGTAAGGCCCGGTAAACGAAAGGTCCGAGTTGGTGATGCCGGCGAACTTTTCGGGCGGAGGAGTCTTGGATAGCACGCGAAGATTCCAGACCGCTTCCCCGGCGTCCATCTTCCCGGCACGGAGACCGATGCGCGGATCGGGAATCGCTGACCTCGACGTGGAGGTAGAGGTGGCGCATCCCATCGCGGACAACAGCGTGACAGCCACCAAGAGCGAGAAGAAACGAAGGGCCGCCGGTCGTAAAGCCGTACGGCGAACCTGAAAAGCGAAACTCATGATTGATACCTCTGGGAGAGCGGAGTTGGGGATACGAACATTACGGGGGATACCAAAGTTTCGACAGCAGAGGGAGACAAAACGTTCTAGCACCAGATGATTATGGAGACTCGACTCCAAGTGTCAGCGAGAGGAGCATCTTCTCCATTCGCGCGATCTCTGTTGACTGATCGACATTGACGTCGGAAGCGAACTTGAACACGGTCTCATCCTGACCGGCACCGTATGAGTCGAACAAATCCTTCACCATCGACACGGCGCCACGATGGTGCTGGATCATGAACATGAGAAACAGACGGTCGAACTCCGGACCGCGCGCCTGATCGAGCTGCTTCATCTGAGCCGGCGTGAGCATGCCAGGCATCAGCATGTCGTGCTCTACTCCGTTCATCATCATCCTCATACCGGTCGGGCGTGCCTCCGGCACCGGCTGAAGGCGATCGGCCAGCCATCGCTGCATCGTAGCGATCTCATCCTGCTGGGCGTTGATTATCCGATCGGCCAGCCTTCGCACAGCGGCACTGGCGCCGTGGGTAGGTGCCCAGTTTGCCATCACGATCGCCTGGGCGTGATGGCCGATCATGCCGGACATGAAATGAACGTCGGCCTCGGTATAAGGATGGCGGGCGCTATCGGCCCTCGCTTGAGCTATCGCCGCCGGACCACTCCGGACGGTGGTCGCGGGCAGGACGGACGTCTGAACCGCTTTGCCGGAGGCGGCGCTGCAGCCCGCGATCGCCATCGCGCTTGAAAGCACCGCAAAAAACCCGGGAGCGCGTCGTAGTGTCATTCCGATCATGGCTGAGATCGACCTTGTAACCGAGATCAGTGAAGTTGTTCCCGACACGAATACTACTATGGTACCCGGACCAACATCCACCCCTCGTGGGACCATATTCTCCGGCAGTGCGGATAGCTTTCATGCTGATTACAACAACGATGCGCGCTACCAGAAAATCTCTTGCTCTCACGCGACACCGCCTCGCGCGCTCGCCGGAATCAGTCGAGATTCTTCTCCCCGCGGGAGCCGCGGTGGACGATGTCGCGTTTCCATCGGGATACGCGCCGGTCGATGAGCTGCTAAGATTCCACAAGAAGTGATTGAGGAGTGACATGGATCGCCGCGCGTTTCTGACCTCACTTGGGCTCGCAGCCGCTGGTTCACAGCTGGCCTGCGCATCGAGCGCCCGAAGCGCCGCGCCGACTCGTCGGCTGCGCCGTGTAGGGATCCAGCTCTATACCTTGCGCGACGACGCGCAACGCGATCTCGAACGCACGCTCGGCGATATCGCCGCCGTCGGTTACAACGACGTCGAGCTGCTGGGATCGATGAATAATTTTGGAATGCCGCCGGCCAGGCTGCGCGAAATCCTCGATCGCAACGGACTACGGGCGCCATCGACACATGTTGATGGGAGCGCTCTCGACGATCTCGACCGCCAGCTCGCGGATGCGAGCACGCTCGGCCACCAGTATCTGATTGTCGCGAGTCTTCCGCTCGGAGAGCACCCGACGCTCGACGGCTACAAACAGTGGGCTGACAAGCTGAACGATGCGGGCCGACGGTCACTGACTCACGGCGTCCGGATCGGATTTCACAACCACGCCGGCGATTTTACTCCAATCGACGGCGTAGTGCCTTATGATGTCCTCGTCGAGCGAACCGATCCCGCGGTCGTACGGCTACAGCTGGATACCGGGAACCTGGCGATGGCGGGTCGCGATCCGCTCGACTACATGAAGCGCTTCGGCTCCCGCTATTGGCTGTTCCACATCAAGGATGTCCCGCGCCTCGGCGCAACGAGCGATACTGAGCTTGGAAAGGGAATCATTGACTTCAGACGCCTGCTCGCCAGCATCGACCACATCGATGACAAGCTCCTCTTCGTCGAACAGGAGACGTATCCGGGTTCGCCGCTTGACAGCGCGCGTCGCGACTACACGTACGTCTCCGGGCTGGCATTCTGAGAGAGCGAGACACCGACAGTAGCGCGACGAAATCCTAACTCGCAGCCCACCTGCCAAGGCGAAAGAGCGACAGATTGAATTCTGTTTTCCCGTTCACCAGCAGGTCGGCCTGAATCTCCCCGATCGCGCTCGCGAACTTGAAACCGTGACCTGAGCAAGGGCTCGAGATCAACACCTGCGGAGTGAACGGGTGAAAGTCGATGATGAAGTCGTGGTCCGGCGTATTGGTGAATAGACACACATCGGTCTCGCGCACCGGGGCTTCGGAGAGCGCAGGGAGAATCCGTCGGAGCGCTGCGCGCAAAGGATTCACCTCGGATTTCTCCACGGTACGATTCACATTATCGGGATCAATCACCTTATCTCCGTCGTGCATCACCGACGCCTTGACCCCGCGCGGTAGTCGCGGAAAGCCGTAGCAGATATTGCCTGCTCGGTACTCATACGCGTAGATCGGAAAGCGCGCCAGCTCATAGTCGCCGACCGGGGGATCAAACCAGAACACTGCTTGCCGCTCGATCGTCAGCGGAAGAACGAGGTCGGGTAGCAGCTCGCCATTCCACGGCCCACCGCTCAAGACCAGTCTATCGGCAGTGTAAGTATCCGACGCGGTCGTCACCCGAATGCCGCTGCCGTCTGGAGTCCAGTCGAGTGCAGGTTCATTGAAGAGGGCTTGCGCTCCTGCCTCCTGCGCCAACTTGAGGTGTGCCCGGTTGCAGGCTTCCGGATCGAGAAAGCCCGCGCGGGGATCGAGTACCGCGACGAGATCATCATCGAGTCGAAATGCCGGGAATCGCTTCCGCACCTCGACTGGAGTGAGAATCTCGTGTGGCAGGTCGTATTCGGTCGCACTGCGAAGGGTTCCCGAAACGATCTCTCCGTCCGCGGGACCGATCATGATCCCCCCCGTGATCGTCATCAGCGAGGAACCGCCTCGCTCCTCGAGCTCGCGCCACAGCCGATGTGCGCGCTGGACCAGCGGCACATACAGAGGATGCTCGAAGTACGTCTCGCGAATAATGCGGCTGTCGCCGTGCGAAGACCCGAGGCTATGCCCAGGGGCAAACTGCTCGAGGCCCAACGCGCGCCAGCCGCGCTGCGCGACGTGATAGAGCGTCGCGCTGCCCATGGCTCCGAGCCCGACGACGATGACGTTGTAATGGCGATTGCTCGTCACAGTGGCGCCCCCTCGCCGCCCAATCTAGCTTGACCGCATGACTCCTGAGTTCGTAGTTCTATCGCGCGATGATGCCGAACGCTATGAGCCGCACGGGACGGAGATCAGCATTTCGATTTCAGACCCCGATGCTCCGCCCGCGAGAATCTCGTCGCGCTTCGCGGCAGTCCTGCGACTGAACTTCAACGACGTCACCGAGCGCGGCGAGCCGTCCGACATTCTTTTCGCCGAAGATCACGCGCGTGAGATCACGGATTTCTTGGACGCGTGGCCGAACGCCGAGCGAGTGATGGTTCACTGCAACGCGGGCGTGAGCCGCTCCCCCGGTGTGGCGCTCGGGTTGTGCGACGTGCGCGGCTGGGCTACAGCCGCGCTTGAACGTTCGCATCCGGGGTGGAATCGCCTCGTCCGCACGGTCCTCGCCGCCAAGCGGAGGGTGCAGACGGATACGCCTTCGAGGGAGCGCCGTTGAAGCCAAGCAGGATCACGGCAGATGTCCGCGCGTTTTTCACAACCTATTGCACCGCTTTCATTCGCCAGGATGCTCCCGCGATCGCCAAGCATTTTGCGGAGCTAGTGCACGTTGCGAGCGATACCGGTGACGATGTAAGAATCCACGTTGCGACTGCCGCAGAGTGGCGACAAACAATCGATCGTCTCCTCGAGATGTATCGGGCGATAGACGTTGGCTCGGTAGAAGCGACGGCCCTCGCCACCGACGCACTCTCCTCGAGACTGGTTCAGGCACGGGTGCGATGGGCGCTTCTCGATCGCGCTGCTCAGCCGCTCTATGAGTTCGACGCGATGTACACGCTGGCCAGACACACCGAGAAATTTCGCATCACGGCTATCGCGCACAACGAGATTCCACAGTATCGTAGGTGCCTGGCGCGCGTTCGCTCCTGACATTGCATTTCCAACGAGATCCGGCACGATGAAGCCGAGCCATTTCCGAGTTCGATCATGACGGAGAAGCAGGATTGGCGCGCCATCGTCGCCTCCTCGCTCGACTGGGAGCAGGCGCACGCGAGGCTGGAAAGCGTCGTGAAAGGACTCGCCGTCCCGCTGCGCGGAGAGCGTCCGGCCGGGTACCCACACTCGGTGTGGGAGCTGCTCGAGCATATCCGGATCACCCAACATGACCTGCTGGACTTCTGTCAGAATCCCGAGTACGAGGAGAAGCTAGCGTGGCCGCATGACTACTGGCCGCCGACCCCCGCCCCGCCGACGGCCGAGGCGTGGGATGAGAGCATCCAGGACTCCCGGCGCGACCGCGAGGCGCTCGCTCGTTTCACTACCGAGTCGCAGCTCGATCTGACCGCCAAGATTCCACACGGAACGGGTCAGACTTATCTTCGCACCATTCTGGTCGCGGTCGATCACGCCTCTTATCACGTCGGTCAGATCGTATCGGTGAGACGTTTGCTCGGCGCGTGGCCGGCGGCTTGAACAATGCAGATGAGAACGCCTTGAAAAGCTGAATGAGACAGAGCGAGCTCCACGCGACGGAATCACGCATTGGGATTGTCGACACCTCCACTTCGAAGCGCCGCGCGCGCGAGGAAATCTGACCGATGCCCTGTATCATGACGCTGGTGGCTCTGGCCGCACCACGACTCGTAGTAGCGGTGCTTTGGTTCTTCACCCACTGGTTTCGTGGAGTCTTCGACAATCTCCTCTGGCCGATTATCGGCTTCGTCTTCCTCCCGACCACTCTGCTGTGGTACTCAGCAGTGCATACCTGGTTTGGCGGACACTGGACCTTCTGGCCCGTCGCTGGACTGGTCATCTCCCTGATGATCGATCTCGGCCCCGTCAGCGGGCGCCGCGTACCGAGCAAGCGTTAGCGATTGAAATGGCTCGCCGCATGCAACTGCGGCCGCAAGCGCTGACACCGGAGATTGAAACGAACCACGGAATGAAGGGCATCGTTGCTTACTCACTCGGCGCCCTCGCCGCCGTGATCGCATTTGCCTCCTGCGTGAAGACGGAAGGAAGTGGCGCCGACAGCACTGCCCGCGACTCGTCCACCGCTTCGGCGGCGGCTTGTGCGGGCGACAACGGTGGGATCAAGCTTCCCGACGGTTTTTGCGCGACAGTTTTCGCCGACACGATCGGACACGCGAGGCACATCGTCGTCAACTCGAACGGCGACGTCTACGTCAACACCTGGAGCGGAGATTACTACACGACCCCTGCCCCGTCGGGCGGATTCCTGCTCGCCATGCGCGACACGAACAACGACGGGGCCGCAGACATAATCAGGCGGTTCGGTCCGGATTCATTGCGAGGCAACGGCGGTGGGACCGGCATTGCCATCTATCAGGGCGCGCTCTACGCCGAGGAGTTGGGCCGCAGCGCTGGCAGAATCGTGCGTTACGCGATCTCGACCGACAGCATGACCCCAACAACCTCTGCGTCCGAAGTCATCGTCAGTGCGTTGCCCGTGAGCGGCGATCACCCGATGCATCCATTTGTGATCGGACAGTCGGGTGATTTGTTCATGAATTCGGGCTCTGCCAGCAACTCTTGCCAAATAAAGAACCGAACACTCGAGTCTCCCGCTAAGAAACCGTGTACCGAGCTTCTCACACGAGGCGGCATTTGGCGCTACGCCGCGAACAGGACTAATCAGCGGTTCTCTGCTGCTGAGCGGTACGCGACGGGCATCCGGAACGCCGTGGGCATCGCCTTTGATCCGGGCGGGCAGCTCTATTCCACGCAGCATGGGCGCGATCAGCTTCGGGAAAACTGGCCAAAGCTGTACACTGTGGAACGGGGACAGAATCTTCCCGCCGAAGAGCTGCTAAAGATCGAGCAGGGTGGCGACTATGGATGGCCGTACTGCTCCTACGACGGCCGGCAGCGTAACCTCGTGCTTGGGCCCGAGTACGGGGGAGACGGTGGCAAGGCAGTCGGAGACTGCGCGACGAAGAAGGGACCCGAGGCATTCTTCCCCGCCCACTGGGTGTCCGACGGATTGGTTTTTTACACCGGCTCGCAGTTTCCCGCGCACTACAAGGACGGCGCTTTCATCGCCTGTCACGGCTCATGGAACCGCGCCCCCGGACCGCAGCAGGGATACAACGTGGTCTTCGTTCCCTTCGCCGGTGGCAAGCCGGTCGATCCGGCAAAGTACGAGATCTTCGCTGACGGTTTTGCGGGCGCAAACAAGTCGCCCGATGCGGCAGCGCATCGGCCGACGGGTCTCGCTCAGGGACCCGATGGTGCGCTCTACATCACTGACGACAAAGCTGGTCGGGTATGGCGGGTGGTATACAAGGGGGCCGCCAAGTAACTCGGGGGTGAGCGCGGGTGCGTAACCCCTGCCCCGCCGTGTCGTCTAGATGGTGAGTGGAGCGGCGGCGTTTTTTGCCGCCGCTACTCACATCTACCCGACCAGGACAATCAAATGAGTAAAATCCCCTTCGGTTTAGGTCTCCGCACACTAGCCGGGGCGTCAATCGTCGCCATCGCTTCGCTTGTCGCCTGCGGCGGCGGACATCACCTCGCCGAGTATCCGTTCTCGAGCAGGACCCTGGCAGTCGTATACATCGCGCCGCCAGCCCCAGTGCTCCTGACGAGCTACTACGATCTGCGCAGTTCCCAGAACCCGATCGAAGCGGTAGTCCGGGCGGGCGCAGACGTCGCGCGCGAGCGCGAGGGACGCCGGGCCTATGCGCGACTCGACAGCGCCGCGTCTCGCATCGACCTCCCAGTGGTACTAGCGAAGCGGACTGTCGACCGAGCGAGCCGTTATCTCGGGACCAGGCCGATAACGGATGAACAGCAGGCCGACTACCTCATGGAAGTGCGCATGAACAGATTCGGCATCAACGCCAAGGCCGACGAAGCAGCCTATCTCTTCACCTACGCCGAGGCGGTACTCATCGATCGCCGCACGGGCCGGGAGATCTGGAACGTAAACGTCCACGGACGCGACCGGATCACGCCCTACGTTGTGAGCGACAGCCGGATTCCCGGGTCGGTCATCACCGCCGGCACCCTCGGCTCGGTGAGCGTCGCCGACTTTCAGGGCGCGCTCAACCAGCTCATGGACCTCTCGTCGAACGTGATTACCAACGAGCTCCGCTCAGCCTTAAGGGACGTTCGTAACCAGTAGCGAGTAAGGACACAGAGTGCCAAAAAGGGGGGCGCCTTCGGGCGCCCCCCTTTTGTCTCTTGCCGCCAATCCCCGTTCGCCGTACGTTCGCTGGGCTCAGCACTACGCCGGGCAAAAGGCGTCCGTAACCTCAACGGGGGGTTCCATGCTTACGCTGCAACGTTCCACCAGCATCGCAGTGTGTCTCTGCGCTGCTGTCCTCTCGGGATGCGCCAAGAAGGACAACGCAGCCGTCGATACGACTGCGATGGCGTCGTCGACCGAAGTCACCACTGCTCCCGCACCCATCAACCTCGCCGACGTCGCCGGCAAGTGGAATATGAGCGCAGTCCCCACGACGGGCGATGCGACGCCTACGAACTCCGTCATCGTCGCGACCGGAAACACATCGGGTTGGACCATAACATTTCCGAGCGGCAAGCCAATTCCAATCAGGGTGAGGGTCGACGGCGACAGTATCATCACCGAGGCTGGACCATATGCGAGCGTCAGGAGAAAGGGTGTTCAGGTCACAACCAACGGCGTAATGCGCCTTCAGGGCGGGAACCTCGTCGGCACCACTACGGCCCACTACAAGGTGAAGACCGCCGATTCAGTGCTCGTACTCAACACCACCGCCACACGCGCACAGTAGGAGGATCGATCATGTTCCGGCAAAGAGGACCATCTTGCCAGAGCTGCGGAATGCCGCTGAGCAAGGACCCGCTCGGCGGCGGCACCAATGAGGACGGCAGCGTCAGTGGCGAGTACTGCAGCCACTGCTATGAGAAGGGCGCATTCACCCAGCCAAACATCACGGTTGCGGAGATGACGACGCTGGTCGAAGGGAAGCTGCGCTCGATGCACTTTCCCGGCTTCCTCGCGAAGAGGTTTGCAAAGGAAGTCCCGACGCTCAAGCGCTGGAGAAGCCAGTCGGTGCGCTCGGGAGCTCAGCGCGATACACACGAGGTGAGGGCGGGTTGATTACCTCGCCAACTACGTAGCTTTACGTACTGCGCTCCGCCTCTGAGGGGAGCAATGTTAGATGAGCAAGGCCAGCGACCGCGCCGAACAAAGGGCGCGGGCGCCGGCTCCCACTGGTCTCACGGAGGCCGCCATGACTGCGCCCATCTGGCTTGAAGGTTACGATGAAGGTGTCCCGAGCACCCTCGAACCATACCCCGATCGGACTCTGCTCGACTACCTGTCCGAGGCAGCGCGCAACTGGCCGGCTCGGCCGGCTCTGCTATTCAAGGGATCCAACATCAGCTACCGCCAGCTCGAGGAAGAGAGCGATTGGCTTGCGGCCGCTTTTTCAAACATTGGTGTGAAGCGTGGCGATCGGGTCGCGCTGTGTCTGCCCAACTGTCCGCAGTTCATGGTCGCGGAGTTTGCAGCCTGGAAGGCGGGAGCAATAGTGTGCCCATTCAATCCCACGTACACCGATCGTGAGATAGGCGAGGCGCTTCGCGCCACCGGCGCGGACACGGTGGTAGTGCTGAATCGCTTCTACGGCAAGGTGAAATCGATTCAGTCGATGACGTCGGTGAAGCGTGTCGTCGCCACGAACATCAAGGAATACCTGCCCTTTTTCCTTCGTATCGCCTACACGTTTCTGAAGGAAAAAAAGGAGGGTGACCGGATCTCGCTGGAGGACGGCGATTATCGCCTCTCCCATTTGATGAGGGGCTTCCAGTCGGCCGGTCGACCACAAGCACGAGTCTCGCCCGCCGATCCGGCTGTGATTCTGATGAGTGGGGGCACAACCGGAACGCCCAAAGGCGTCGTCGGCCTGCATCGCGGAATGGTGGTCGCCGGTCTGCAGCTTCAGTCGTGGCTTCGTCCAGCAATGAAGGAATGGACCGACACCATCATGCTGCCGCTGCCGCTCTTTCACACATACGCGAATACAGGCGTACAGAGTCTTGCGCTCATCAACCACAATCCGATCGCGCTGATTCCGAATCCTCGCGAGATCCGCGATCTGCTGAAGGAAATCATTAAGGTGAGGCCCGCGTTCATCGCGACCATCCCGACCCTGCTTAACGGGATCATGAATCATCCGATGGCTCGCGAGGGAAAGATCGATTTCAGCTCGATCAAGCTGTGCTTCTCCGGCGCGGCACCGCTGATGACAGAAACGAAAAAGAGGTTCGAGGAGCTGACCGGCGGCGTGATCGTGGAAGGATATTCTCTCACCGAGGCCCAGATGGCAGTGATCGCCAATCCAGTGCTTGGCGAGAAGAAAATCGGATCGGTAGGAATGCCGCTTCCCGACGTGCACGTGCGCATCGTGGATTCGGAGGACGGACGAACTCCGGTGCCGCAGGGTGAAGTAGGAGAGATAGTCATACGGGCGCCGCAGCTAATGCATGGCTACTGGCAGAAACCCGAGGAGACACGCGATATGATTCGCACCGACGAACGCGGCGATCGGGTGCTCTACACCGGCGATCTCGGCTATCTCGACGAGGATGGCTACGTCTTCATTGTCGACCGCAAGAAGGATCTCATCAAGACCTCCGGCTACCAGGTCTGGCCGCGCGAGGTCGAAGAAGTGATCTCGAGCCATCCAGCCGTCTTCGAGGTAGGCGTGGTCGGCGTCCCCGACGAGATGCGCGGGGAGGCAGTGAAGGCGTGGATCGTCCTGCGTCAAGGACACACTGCGACCGGCCCGGAGCTCAAGTTGTTTTGCCGCGAAAGGCTCGCTCCGTACAAGGTGCCCGGCAAATATGAGTTCGTGACGGAGCTGCCGAAAACCCAGATCGGCAAGGTGCTGTATCGCGTCCTGCGGCAGCAGGCGGCGGTAAGAGAGGAGCCGGTCGAGACGGGGGCCTCTCCCTAACGCCCGTGATCGCGCCCTAGCCGGTCACCGGATGAGAGAAGGGCGCGTGAATCGGTGGAAGCTTGGACTCGATGTCCTTCCGCTGCTGCTCGAGCCACGGGGGAAGGACGAGGTGCTCACCGAGTGACTTCGGATCTTCATCGACGGTAAAGCCAGGTCCATCTGTCGCGAGCTCGAAGAGAACCCCACCCGGCTCGAGGAAATAGACCGACTTGAACCAGAAACGGTCGATGACTTCAGTCGGATGACGGCGGGCGCGATCGATGCGCTCGCGCACCTTGAGCTCGGTGTCGAGATCCGGCACTCGCCACGCTACGTGATGGATCCCACCCGTTCCCCACGCGCCACGGTCGGCGTCGGGTATCTCACGCAGCTCGAGGTATCGGCCCGATCCGCCGCCGGCAATCTCGAACACCGTCCACTCCTTCTCGACACCGACATCCACAAATCCCAGCGCGCCAGTGAGAAACGCTGCTGTAGCGGCGAGATCCCGTTCCCACAAGCGCACTGAGTGAAGGCCACGGATCTGGCGCTCCATGGGAACGGGGCCTTCCGGCCAAGGAGTGAATTCGCGATCGTCGCCGGTTTCATGCAGCGTCACCGGCAATCCGTGCGGGTCGGTGAATGAAAGTGCGGACGTGCGCCGCCTTATTTCGACCTCGCCGAAGGCAATGTGATGCTCGGCGAGCCGATCGGCCCAGTAGTCGATGCTCCCCAGCGGAATCGCGAGCGAGACTTCCATCGCCAGGCCAACACCCGGTCGCGCTGGCGGCATTTCGGGCCAGGGGAAAAAGGTGATGTCCGTCCCGGGGTGGCCGGCTCCATCGGCGTAGAAGAGGTGATAGGTGCCGGGGGAATCCTGATTCACGCTCTTCTTGACCAGGCGCATGCCGAGCACGCCTGAGTAGAAATCGACGTTGTCCTGTGCATCGCCGGCGATGCAGGTGACGTGATGGAGTCCGGTGATCTGGGACATGATGAGGAGACTAAGGCTTGAGCGCTCGCGCTACCAGCTCGTCTTCCAGGCGCGCGGCGAAATCTGCAACGGTGATAATCTCCTGCTTCTTCCCCGCCCCGCGCACTCTGAGCGCGATCGAGTCCGACTCCGCTTCACGTTTACCTACCACCGCCATGTACGGAATCTTCATCATCTCGCCTTCACGGATCCGGTAATTCAGCGTTTCCGAGCGATCGTCGAGGTGAACGCGTATCCCACGCGTCTTGAGCCGCTCGACCACTGACTGCGCAAATCCCTTCAGCTCGTCGGCGATCGGAATAACGCGCACTTGCTCCGGCGCGAGCCAAAGCGGAAATGCTCCCGCGTAGTGCTCGATCAATCCCCCGACGAACCGCTCCATCGATCCCACCAGGACGCGATGCAGCATAGTCGGCCGGTGTGGAGTGTTGTCCGCCCCCGTGTACTCGAGACCGAATCTCTCGGGGAGATTGAAATCGAGCTGCACCGTCGGGCCCTGCCATTTGCGGCCGATTGCATCGATCAGCTTGAAGTCGAGCTTGGGTCCGTAAAACGCGCCGCCGCCCACGTCGTAGGTGAAAGCCTGACCGCGCTTGTTGAGAACGTCCGCCAGAGTCTGCTCAGCCTGTTTCCACTGCTCCGGACTTCCCAGCGCCTTATCGGGGCGAGTCGCCAGCTCGATCGTATACGGATAGCCAAAGGTCTTGAGCATCTCGTCGCAGAGATCGAGCAGGTCTTCGATCTCCGCTGGAACTTGCTCCAGCGTGCAGAAGACGTGGGCGTCGTCCTGCGTGAAGCCCCGCACACGCATCATCCCGTGCAGCACGCCACTTCGCTCGTACCGATACACCGCGCCGAATTCGGCGTAGCGAATCGGCAGATCGCGGTAGGATCTCTGATGCGACTGGTAGATGACGATATGCCCCGGGCAGTTCATCGGCTTCGGCCGGTACCCCGCGCCTTCGACATCCATCGGGCTGAACATGCTCTCCTTGAAGTTCTCGAGATGCCCGGAGATCTGGAAAAGCCGCTCGCTCATGATGTGCGGCGTGTATACGAGCTGGTATCCGTGACGAAGAATGAGGTTCTTCTCATACTCCTCGATCTCATTGCGGATTATGCCGCCCTTGGGGTGCCACAGAATGAGACCTGGTCCAACACGGGCGTCGGTGGAATAGAGATCGAGCTGGTGCGCGAGCGCGCGGTGATCGCGCCTCTTCGCCTCCTCGATACGGTGGAGGTGCTCCTCCAGGTCTTCCTTCTTCCAGAACGCGGTGGCGTAGATGCGCTGCAGCATCTGCCTGTGCTCGTCACCGCGCCAATACGCACCAGCGGTGTGCAGAAGCTTGAAGTTCCTGAGGTACGAGGTGTCGGGGACGTGCGGTCCCTTGCACAGATCTATGAACGGCCCGTCGGTGTAGGTCGAGATGATCTCGTCGTCCGAGAATTCACCGAGCCGTTCCAGCTTGAGCGGGTCATCCGAGAATCTCTTGCGCGCCTCGGGCTGCGAGACTTCTTCGCGGACAAACGGAAACTTGTCGGCGATGACTTTCTTCATTTCGGACTCGAATATCTCGAGGTCCTCCGGCGTGAACGGCTCTTCCACTTCGAAGTCATAGTAGAAACCGTCTTCGATGGCGGGGCCGAAGCCTATTTTTGCGTCGGGACGAAGACGGCGGACCGCGGTCGCGAGAATGTGCGCGCCCGAGTGCCTCAGAACCCCGAGGGACGGGGGGTCCTTCTCAGTAAGAACTCTGAAGTTGCCGCCCTTTCTGAGCGGAGTGATGAGATCGACGATCTCGCCATCAACTTCGACCGCGATCGCATCGCGCAGCAGCCGAGGCCCGATCGATGCGACGACGTCGCGCGGCAGAGCGCCTTCGGGGACTTCACGGGTGGCGCCGTCGGGGAGCCTCAGCGTCAACATTTTTGGTATAATTTCGAGTACTGCGGATGGCCTTTATTTTGCTCCCCGTTAAGCTATCGTTTGCAGATACCCTTCGCCACAGG
>Ga0184605_10000220_pt1 | contig 16738 bp, 12 predicted proteins | sample PLM0_30_coex_FD_132995 | JGI IMG/M metagenome (GOLD analysis project Ga0184605, IMG submission 132995) | Groundwater sediment microbial communities from an aquifer in East River, Colorado, USA - PLM0_30_coex | ecosystem: Environmental > Terrestrial > Soil > Riparian zone | place: USA: East... | reverse complement strand
GGCGGTGCGGGAAGGAGCTTCTGAAGCATGGCACGCCTCCTGGCACTCGAGCAATTCGCGACTCGGATGGCCGAGGCGCTGGGCACGCGCCTGGTGTGCTTGCTGCTGTACGGGTCGGCCGCGCGCGGGACGCACGTCCCGAAGCGCTCCGATGTGAACACCCTCCTCATCTGCGACGCCGCGGACGAGGCGCTGTTCGCCGCGCTCACGCCGCTCATGCGGGACTGGCGTCGGGCGGGTCACCCCGCGCCTCTGCTCTTTACGGAGCGGGAGTGGCGGGAGTCCACCGATGCGTTTCCGATCGAGTACGAAGACATGCGACAGGATCACCGTGTGCTGGCGGGGCGCGACCCGTGGCCGGGGATCAGTGTCGCGCGCGATCACATCCGGCGCCAGGTCGAGCACGAGCTGATGGGCAAGCTGCTCCACCTGCGCCAGGCGTATGCCGCACTGCGGGGAGAGCCGAAACAGCTGGCGCAAGCCGTCGTAAGGAGCGCCGGCGGCTTTTTCACCATGCTCCGTGCAGTGCTGCGCCTCGCCGGCAAGCCGGTGCCCACCGCACCCGATGAGCTGGTCCGGAGCGCCGCGGCGCTGGCGGGATTCCCGGCCGAGGAATTGGCGCCGCTGGTACAGCACGCCGCGGGCGGTCCGGCCCTGCGGCTCAGACCCGGCGACCCGCTCGTGCCTGCGTACCTCGCGGCAGTGGCGCGCACCGCGGCGTACGTGAACGGGCTGGAGTAGGGCAGGACAAGAGAGTGACGCGTTCACGTTGTTCCCCAGGCTGAAGCCTGGGCTCGGCACAGCGGTGCCCTAAAGGGCATTGCCCTTCAGGGCTACGGTTCGCCGAGCCCACCCTTCAGGGTGGGAATACACGAACTCCGATCTTACATCTACCAGGAGTGACGCCTGTGACTGGGAGGACGTATTCGCGGACCGTAATCGTGCTCGCGATAGCTGGACTCGTGGCCGGTTGCGGCTACAACACGATTCAGACGTACGACGAGCAGGTGAACGCCGCCGCGTCGCAGATCAAGGTGCAGCTGCAGCGGCGGGCGGACCTCATCCCGAACCTGGTCGAGACGGTGCGGGGGTACGCCAAGCAGGAGCAGACGGTCTTCACCGAGGTGGCGGAGGCCCGCGCCAAGCTCGCGGGGGCGGTGCAGGGCGGCAACCTGCAACAGATGGCGGAAGCGAACGCGGCGCTTACCGCGCCGCTCGGTCGGCTGCTCGCCATCGCCGAGAATTACCCCCAGCTCAAGTCCAACGAGAACTTTCGGGCGCTGCAGGATCAGCTCGAGGGGACGGAGAACCGCATCGCGGTGGCGCGGCAGGACTACAACGACGCGGTGAACCGCTACAACGCCTACATCCGCCGGTTCCCGCAGGTGCTCACGGCTAAGCTGATCGGGAAAGGGCCACGCGAGTACTTCGAGCTGCAGACGCCGGGGGCGGCCCAGGCGCCGAAGGTGGATTTCTCCCGGTAGCGAGCGACCGAGCTTCCACGTGACCACGCTCGATTCCCGGTTCGCGTTCGCGCTGAGTTGCGTGGCGGCGCTGGGCGTGCCGGTCGGGGCGCGAGCGCAAGAGGGGACCGCCAGCATCGTCGGCCGGCTCGTGAGCCGCGGGACGCGCGCGCCGATCGAAGGGGCTGCGGTCGTGCTCGTGAGCACCGGCGCCACGGCGACCTCCGACCGAGACGGCGGGTTCCGCTTCGGCGAGCTCGTGCCCGGAGACCATCACCTCGAAGTTCGTGCGATCGGGTACGCGAAGAGCGTGTGGCTGGTGAGCCTCGCCCCGGGCGAGCAGGCGCGCGAATTCGAGCTCGAGGTCTTGAAATACGAGTTGCCTGGTGTCGTCGTGGAAGCGCACGGCTCGCTGGCGGAGTTCGAGCGACGACGGGCGGGTGGCATGGGGTTCTTCTTTACGCGCCAGGAGATCGAGCGGCGGCACGCCAGGACCCTGGGCGACCTGATGCGCGGCGTTCCCGGAGTGCAGACGACCTGCGGTCGGGGGTCCTGTGGCATCGTGATGTCGCGGTCGGCGCGCGGGTGCCGCCCGGAGTACTATCTGGACGGCTTCCCTGCGTCCTTCTCCGTAGGACCTGATTTCCCGGTCACGGGGCTGTACGGGATCGAGGTGTACCGCACGGCTTCTGAAGCCCCCACCGACTTCCGCAAACCCGAGCTGCGCTGCGGCGTCATCCTGCTCTGGAGCGATATGAGCCGGTAGGGTGCAGGGCGAGCTGTAAGCGACTGTCTACAAGCCGCATTTTCGCCCCACGTTGCCCAGTGTTGCGCCACCGCAACACCGATATGTGAGTTCCTACCTGAAACTTCGGTGGCACGACGCCTGCCCTCCCTGAAGACGCCGTCACGCGCCCGCCCGCTCTCCCCAGCCGTTGAGCGTGCGCGCGCGAGACCCGAATTGCGATGAGTGAAGGTGAGCCGACCGCGGCTTGGCGTGGGCCATCACACCGAGGGAGCGAGGTGCGGACCATGAGGCACAATCGTGTGTTTGGTGTCTGGTTGGTGGCGACACTGGCCATCGGTGTCGTGCGCGACGTGAGGGCGCAGAACGCGGTGATCTCCGGCACCGTCACGTCGGAGGACGGGCGGCCGCTCTACTCCGCGACGGTGGACATCGCGCAGCTCAACATCGCCGTGCCGACGAACGCGCAGGGGCACTACAGCCTCGTCGTTCCCTCGACACGACTCACCGGGCTGTCGACCACGCTGCGGGCGCGCGGGTTCGGGTACCGCGCCAGCAGTCGGGTGATCACCGTCGAGTCGGGCGAGCAGACGGCGGACTTCCGACTCGCCCTGGACGTCAATCAGCTCGAGGAGGTCGTCGTGACCGGCGTCCTCGACGCGACGACGCAGGCGAAGCTGCCCTTCTCCGTGACGACCATCGACAACACGCAGCTGGCGGTGCCGACGGTCAATCCGATTTCGCAGCTGAGAGGGAAGGTGCCGGGCGCGAACATCGTGGCGGCGAGTGGTCGGCCCGGAGCGAGCGTCTCAGTGCTGTTGCGCGGCCCCAAGTCGATCAATGCCGTGGGGCGCTCCCAGGGGCCGCTCTACATCGTCGATGGCGTGGTCCTGGGCAGCGGACCGACGGAGGTCAGCACCGGCGGATTGCCCGACCTCAACTCGCTCGACATCGAGCGCGTGGAGGTGGTGCGGGGGGCGGCGGCTTCGTCGCTGTACGGGGCTCGCGCCGGCAACGGCGTCATCCAGATCACCACGAAGTCCGGCCGCAACGGGGCGGTCGGCGCCACGTTCCGGTTCCGCTCCGAGGTGGGGCGGTCGGACATCGAGCGCGAGATCCAGCTTGCCCAAAACCATTCGCTCCTGATGGACGCGACGGACACGCGATTCTGCGAAGCGGTGAGCGGCCAGCCGCTGTGCGCCCGGACCTTCGATTGGAACACCGAGGTGGCCCGGATCAACAACGTGGCGGGAAACTTCGCCGGTACGCCCGCACCCATGCCGCTGCAGCCCGGCTCGGCGGCGCTCCCGGCGACCCTGAAAGAGGTGTTCCAGGCGAACCTCTGGCCGGGGCAGACATACAACGCCGTGCAGCAGGCGATCAATCCCAAGCTGTACTCGCAGCACAGCATCGACATGACCTTCCGCGGCGGCAACACGAGCGTTTACGCCAGCGGCTCGTACCTCGGGGAAGGCGGCTCCATTCGCTACCTCAACGGATACCGCCGCGTGTCCGGCCGCATCAATGCCGATCAACAAATCACGGATCACTTGTCGGCGTCGCTCCGCACGGCCTACAGCCGCGGCAGCTCCGACGGGTTCAATCAGGATGGCGGTGGACAGGCATTCTTCCGTCTGACGCGGATGCCGGCGATCGTCAACATCCTCGCCACGGACGCCCAAAGCCGCCCCTACGTGCGGCCGAACCTGATCTCGGGTGGCGAGCAGAACGAGAACCCGTTGCAGTCGCTGGCCTTCACGTCGCGCGAGGACGTGACGGACCGGTTCCTTGGCGGCCTGAGGGTGAAGTACACGCCGCTCGACTGGCTGGACGTGGAGGGGAACTTCAGCTACGACGGCAGTTCGGGCACCTTCTCGCAGTTCCGCGACAAGGGCTACCGCGCGACAACCGCCTCGTTCTCGCAGGGGACCACCAGCTCACCGGGAGCGATCTTCGCCGGCTCCTCGGGGTTCGATTCGTACAACGCTAGCGTCAACGTCGTGGCGCGCCGGAACTTCGGCGCGGGCCTCCTGACCCGGACCAACCTGAACTGGCTGTTCCAGCGGGAGGATACTCGCTACCGACGGATTGCGGGCAACACGCTCGCGGCGGGAGGCGTGGACAACGCGTTCAACGCCATCAATTGCGGCGGCTTCGCCGTCGGGTGCTACTTGTCCAGTAGGACATCGCAGCGCCTGATGGGCGCCGGCGGCGGCGTCGGGCTCGAATACAAGGAGCGCTACATCGCGGACGGGCTGGTGCGCCGCGACGGCAGCTCGCTCTTCGGGTCCGACAACCGCTGGGCAACCTACTACCGCGGGTCGCTGGCCTGGCGCGTGGCGCAGGAGCCGCTGTGGCCGTTGAAGGACCAGATCGATGAGTTCAAGCTGCGGGTGTCGCGCGGCACCGCCGGCGGCCGACCCAGTTTTGTCGCCCAATATGAGACGTACACGCTCGGGGCCGGCGGCCTGCTGACACCCACGACGCTGGGCAACCGCAACTTGCGGCCCGAAACCACCACCGAGACCGAAGCGGGCGCCGATCTCCAGTTGTTCCACCGTATCGGCCTGACGGTGAACTACGCCTTCTCGAGGACGGCGGACCAAATTCTCGCGGTGCCGCTCCCTGCTGGCGCAGGGTTCGAGCGGCAGTGGCGCAACGCCGGCGCGCTCGATAACCGGACCTGGGAGCTGGCGCTGAATGTTCCGATCGTCCAAACGCGCGACGTCTCCTGGTCGATCCGGGGCACGTACGAGCGGACCCGCACCTGTATCTCGGCCCTGAGCGTCCAGGAGTTCACATTCGGGACGCCGCAGCAGGCGACCGGCGCGATCTTCCGCGCCAAGGTCGGGTGCCCCACCGGCGAGCAGTTTGGCACGTTCTACGGTCGCACCTTCCTCACGAGCTGCGGCCAGCTGCCCGGCGCGTTCCAGAGCAGCTGTGGCCCGACGGGCGCGTTTCAGAAGAACGACGATGGCTTCCTCGTCTGGGTCGGCGCCGGCAACAGGTGGCAAGACGGCATCACCAAGAACCTGTGGCAGACCTCGTTACCGGGCGCCCAGGCGCCTTGGGGCGTCGGTCTCGATTGGGGGATGCTGATCGTCGGCCGCGACGCGAGTGGTGCCGCCGTGCAGCAGCCGGTCGGTCACGCGCTGCCCGACTTCCGCTACTCGATCGCGCAGGACTTCCGGTGGAAGCGGCTCTCGATCTACGCCTTGCTCGACGCCTCGATCGGTGGGGACGTGTGGAATCAGGGCCGGCAGTGGTCGTTCCTCGACTTCAATAGCCGGGATCAGGATCAGCGCGGCAAGAGCGTCGAGACCGCGAAGCCCCTGGGCTACAACTGGCGGGCGGGGCCGCCAGACGGCGCCGGGGTCGGCGGCATGTACGACCAGCTCGCGCCGAACAACATCTCCGTCGAGGACGCGAGCTATGCCAAGCTGCGCGAGGCCTCGGTGTCGTATCACGTTGGGCCCATCGGCGGCACGGGCGATTGGGACGTGACGGTGCTGGGTCGCAACCTGTTCACGATCACGAAATACAAAGGGTTCGATCCCGAGGTCGGGATCGGCGACGTCAACGGGTTGGGCGGGACCGGTGGGACCGGCGCGGCTACGCAGAACGCGGGTTCCGCCGCGATCAACGCGGTCGACGCCTTCACGTTCCCGAACCTGCGGACGTTTTCGATTGCTTTCACCACGCGCTTCTAGGGCGAGGAGACAAGACCGATGCGAACCGTGCTTCGTGCGCTCGTCGTGCTCATCGGCGTCGCGGCCTGCGATCTGACCGCCACGAACCTCAACAACCCGGATCGTGACCGCCTGCTGAAGACGCCGGCCGACGTGGAAGCGGTGGTGTCGCAGCTGTACCAGAACTTCCACAACGCCACGATCGGCGGCTCCAACGAAGCCGTCAATCCGCAGCTGCTCGTGAGCGGGATGGAGAGCTACTCCGGCCTTGGCAACTTCGACATGGGTGTGCGCGGGGCCATCCCGCGCGGGAGCCCGCACGTCCCCAACGGCCGGGGGAACACCGCGAGCGCGGGCAACCTCCGGGACTTCCAGCGCCTGTCGACCACGTCCCGCTCGGCGGCAGACGTCTTGCGGCGGATCGCGACCCCTGGGTTCAGCTTCGGTGATGCGGCGCGCGACGCCCGGGGCAAGGCGTTCGCCCAGTTCGGTCTCGGCTTGGCGCTGGGCCATCTGGCGATGGTCTATGACTCCGCGGCGATCGTCGGCCCGACCGACGATCCCGAGGTCATTCCTCCACTCCGGGGCTATCTCGCCGTTCGCGACGCGGCGCTCGGCTGGCTCGACTCGGCCGAGGCCACCGTGAACGCGAACACCACCATTTTCGGCGCGCTGCCGAACTCCCCGTGGATCAGGGGGAACGCGCCCGACGCGGCCGGGTTCATCCGGATCATCCGGTCGTACCGGGCCAGGATCCGGGCCGGTGTCGCGCGCACGCCCACCGAGCGCGCCGCAGTGGATTGGAACGCGGTCATCGACGACGCGACCAACGGCATCACCGGCGATCTGATCCTCACCATGGATCAGGCGGGGTGGGATGTGGCGTGGGTCGCCCAGCACTACCTGTTCTCGAGCTGGCACCAGATGTGGCAGTTCATGGTGGGGTTCGCGGACACCTCGGGCGCCTTCGATGCCTGGCTCGCGCAGCCGGTGGCGAACCGCCAGTCGTTCCTCGTCGTCACGCCCGACCGACGCTTCCCGCAGGGAACGACGCGGCCGGAGCAGCAGGCGAATTCCCCGACGACCGGGCCGACGGGCAACGTGTACTTCCGCAACCGGCCAGGGGCGCAGGACGTCCCCGGCAACCCGCTCGGCGCCTCCTGGTACGACTTTTATCGCTTCCAGGCGTTCTTCAACGCCGCGCGGGTCGGCACGTACCCGGTGATGACCCGGGCGGAGATGCGTCTCCTTGCAGCGGAAGGACAAATCCGCACGGGGCACGTGGATCTCGCGGGCCCGCTGATCGACGCGTCGCGAGTGTCCAAGGGTAACCTGCCTCCCGTCACCGGCATCGTCGACCTGACCACGCCCGTGCCGGGGGGCGCGGCGTGCGTGCCGCGCGTGCCGCAGCCGCCCAATTTCACCTCCACCGCGTGCGGTAACATCTTGGAAGCGCTCAAGTGGGAGAAGCGCATGGAGACGGCGTTCATCGGCTACGGCTCCTGGTACTTCGACGGCCGGGGTTGGGGCGACGTTCCGGCGGGGACGGCGCTGAACTGGCCGGTGCCTTGGCAGGAGATGGATGCTCGAGTAGAGCCCTTCTACAGCATGCCCGACACAGCCAAAGGCACACTGCCCGGGGCGGCCCGCGGGACGTATGGGCTGTGAGAGCAGGAGGTGACGCGATGCGCCGCGTGAATCGGCGGTGCTCTTGGGTGGCGCTGGTCGCGGCCGCTCCCCTGGTGGGAGCCTGCTACGTCTACGCGCCCGTGATGACCCCTGAGCCGCAGCAGGGGGTGCGCCTGGCGCTCGATCTCAGCGACCAAGGGCGGACGGCCCTGGTCACGAGCGTGGGGCCCGACGTCACTCGGGTGGAAGGGACGCTTGTGAGCGACACCGCGGGGCAGTACGTGATGCGGATGTCCGACGTCGTCGGGATCCGGGGGACGCGGACCAAATGGACGGGCGAGACGGTGAGCATCCCCCAGCAATACGTCAAGCGGGTCCGCGAGCGAAAGCTGTCGCGGGGGCGGACCGCGTTCGCCGTGGCCGGCCTGGTGGGATCGATGGTGGGCCTCATGGCCGGGACGGGTCTCGCAGGATTTGGAAGTGGGGGCGACGACAAGCCTGGAAACGGCGGGGGAGAGGGCCAGTGAACCTTACACAAGCGAGCCTTCCATGATGTTACAGCGTGCGGTGCGTTGCCTGTCGTGGGGCGCGGTGGCGGGAGCTCTCCTGGCGTGTCACGACACGAATGGAGTTCCGACCCACCAAGGGCCGCTTGCGGGTCTGCGCTATGTGAACCTCGTGTCCGACACGGGCGCGCTGGATATCCGGATCGTCGATATTGTCGGAGACGCGCCGGCCACGTTCGGGGCGACCTTCCGGACCGGCGGGAGCCCCATCGGCACCGCGGCTCAGACCTCGCCGCCGTACCAGGCCGTGGCCGCGGGCCTGCGTCACATCAGAGTGTTCAACTCGAGCACGGATCCCGCGATCGCCCAGCAGGTGCACGTCGACACCACGTTCACCTTCGAGGCGGATCAGAACTACGACTTCATCCTCAATGGGTTCTCACGCCCCGGTCATGTGCCGGCTCGCCAGGCAATGATTGCGCCCACACCACCTCCGCCAACCGTGGGTCCGGGTCAGTTCGCCATGCGGGTCGTGAACTTCGCGCCGTCCTGGGCGGGCGCCACCCCGGCCCTTGCAGATACGACGGTCCGGCCCGACGCGTTCTTCCTGCTGGGCACCGGGGCCCTCCCCGCGGGAACGCCGCACGCCGTCGACGTGGGATACCTCGCCTCGTCCGGCTACACCGTCCTGAGCACGGGCAGCTACCGTCTGGCGTTGACCGTAACGGGAACGACGGGTCCCGCCATGGTGCAAGTACACGTGCCGCTCGGTCAGGCGAGGACGCCGGCGGAAGGGCCGATCGCAGGCACTTTGGCAGAGGGATCCGTGCTGACCGCCGTGATCGTTCCACGCTCCGTCGTGGGGAGCGCCGCGCCCCAAGGCGGCACGCCCGCGGCCAAGGCCATCGAGAGCATCACCCGCAGCAACGACACGGTCACCGTGCAGAGCGGAACCCGTACGGTCCGCGCGAACCGGCCGGACACGACCGTTACGGACACGGTGATCAGCAATGGGGGCAAGGACACCGTGATCACGCAACGCCCCGTGAGGAGTCGTCCCGATTCCGTCCTCGCCACCACGGGCATCGCGACAGGCACGGCCCCGGGTGACATCGTCCTGGTGACGGATGCGACGGAGCTCGAGTACAATGGGTGGCAGGGCGTGCTGGCGGCTGCCGATTCGCTTTCGTGCAATCCGGTCGATGCGGGCGACACGGCGACGAAGTGCAAAGGAACCAATGCGATCGCGACGACGCGCTTGAGGTTCACGTATCGCACCGCGAGTACGCCCGCTTCTCCTGCGACCGGAACGCCGGTCTACAGGATCTATACGCGGTCGAGCGCCCAGGACTTCACGATCCCGTCCGTCCTCTATTTGGTCGATCGTCGGCCGTAGTGGCGGTCGCTTCGCTTCTATGGCCGCCACCGCGGGATGTAGTTCGCCGCGTCCGTCGCGGTTACCCGCGCGAGATGGGTTCCATCCGCCTGCATGACGTAGATCTCGCCGTCGCTGTCGAAGGCGATGCGCGACCCGTCTGGTGACCAAGCGGCCAGCTCGCTCGGCGCAGTGAGGTTGGTGAGCCGCACGACGCTCGAGCCGTCGGCGTTCATCACGTAGATCGCGAAGCCACCATCCCGGTTCGAATGGAAGACGAGCCTGGTCCCGTCCGGCGACCATGCCGGGCCGAGGTCCGAGGCGGCGTTCCCGCTGAGGTTCGTGAGGCCGGTGCCGTCCGGATTCATGACGTAGATCTCAGGGTTGCCGTCGCGATCGGTCACGAATGCGATCCTGCTCCCGTCGGGCGCCCAGGCCGGCTGCACGTCGGCTGCCGGATCCGATGTCAGGCGCACCAGCCCGGTGCCGTCCACGTTCACGACGTAGATCTCGTCGTTGCCGTCCCGGTCGCTCCGGAAGGCGAGCTCGGTCCCGTCGGAGCTCCAGGCCGGCTCGTCGTCTTGCGCCGTGTCCGCGGTGACTCGTGCGACGCCCGTTCCGTCCGCGTTCATCACGTAGATGTGCAGAGTTTGGCGGCCGGGGTCCGAGTCGCGATCCGAGGTGAAGGCGATACCCGTGCCGTCGGGGGACCACGACGGCCAGAAGTCGAACGCCAGCTGATCGGTGAGCCGCTGGACCTCGGTGCCGTTGGCGTTCATGAGGTAGATGTCGAACTGGCCCAGGCGGTCGCTCGCGAAGGCGAGCTGTCCGGGGCCCACATTGGGTGGCGCGTCGGGCTGTTTACACGCCGAGAGGGTGAGCAGCGTGGTCAGGCCGCTGACGATCACGAGGCGCCGGCGCGGGCACGGTGTCATGACCGATCAAGCTTAGCGCAGCCCTCCGCGCTTCACAATTCCCTGACAATCTTCTCTGACGCATGGCTGTTGGCCTCTTGCGGGTCACATTTTGCACCTCCACAATAACCCGCAATGAGGGCGTTCGTCGCCGGATGTGACGGGCGCTCTCGCTCGCACCCATGAAGGAGGAATCCACATGCGCCTTGTCATCCGTCACATGCTGCGCGCGACGTTGTTGCTCGGCGGCCTGGTCGGCGGCGTCAGTGCCGTCGTGCGGGCCCAGCAGGGCACCGTCGCCGGCCGCGTCACCGATCAGGCCAACGGGCAACAGCTCGTGGGTGCGCGCGTCACCATCATGGGGACGTCGCTCATCGCACAGACCAACGCCGACGGCCGCTACACGTTGTCGCGCGTGCCCGGCGGGCGGGTCACCGTGCGGGCGAGTGCGGTCGGCTACGGGGCAGCGTCGCGCGTCGTCACCGTCAATCCCGGTGAGCCGGCGACGGTGGACCTCGTTTTGGCACTCTCGCCGTACTCGCTCGACGAGGTGGTCATCACGTCCACGGGGGACCAAGCGAAGCGAGAAGTCGGCAACGCGATCGCCCGGATCGATGCCGCCAAGCTCGTCGAAACGGCACCGATTACGAACGTCACGGACCTCTTGATTGCGAAAGCCGCCGGTGTCGACGTTCTGCCGGGCACGGTGACGGGCGCTCCGTCACGCGTGCGTATCCGTGGGACGAACAGTCTCTCGCTGACGAACGAGCCCGTGTATTTCCTGGACGGGATCCGCGTCACCAGCCAGAACCGCTCGTCCGGGATCTGCGACGTCGGCTGCGCCCCGCCGAGCCGCATCAATGACTTGAACCCAGAGGACTTCGAGTCGATCGACGTCGTCAAAGGGCCGGCGGCGTCCGCGCTGTACGGCACAGATGCGGCGAATGGGGTCGTTCTGATTACCACCAAGCGGGGTTCGCCGGGCAAGGCGCAGTGGAACGTGTACGCCGAGCAGGGGGCTATCAAGGACTATAACGACTACCCCGCCGCCTTCCGCGGCTGGCGCACCGGAACGACCGCGGCCACCACGTCGACTCCCACCAACACTGTGCAATGTATTCTGACGCAGGTCGCGTCCGGTGCGTGCGTCCAGGACAGCGTGAGCCAGTTCAATCTCTTCAAGGACCCGCAGACGACGCCGCTCGGCACCGGTCACCGCCAGCAGTATGGCGTGCAGGTGTCGGGTGGATCGGACGCGGTGCGGTACTTCCTGTCAGGCGAGTGGGAGGATGAGGTCGGCCAGGCGAAGATGCCGCAGTTCGCGGCCGACTCGCTGATCACACTTCGGCAGATCAGCGCAGTGCCGAGCAACCAGGAGCAGCCCAACGGCCTGCGGCGGACCAGCATTCGGGCGAACGTCTCGGCGAACCCAAATCCCCGCGTCGACCTGCAGGGCTCGACCGTCTTCATCACGAGCCGGCTGCGGGTGCTGCCGACGGACAACAACACGACCGGACTCCTGTCGAACGCGCTGGGCGGGCCGGGGAACAAGAACAACGGTCGCTACGGCTATCGCCTGTTCACGCCCAACGAGATGTTCTCCGAGGCGCTCGGGCAGGACATCAACCGGTTCATCGGGAGCGGGACCGCCCATTGGCGGCCCAGGAGCTGGCTGGCGTTCCGCGCCGTCGGCGGCGTCGACTATGCCAGCCGGTTGGACACTGATCTCTGCATGCGTGCCGACTGCGTGAACTTCGCCACCATCAAGGATGGGTTCAAGCAAGATGATCGCACCGCGTTCTTCCAGTACACGGCGGACATTCAGGGCACGGCGTCCTTCACACTGAGCCCGAGGTTCACGTCGCGGACTACGCTAGGCGCCCAGTACTTCAAGGCCAGGAACGATCTGAGTGTGGCGCTCGCGGAGAACCTGTCAGGGGGTGCGACGACCGTGACTGGTGGATCGATCCCCACAGTGCGGGAGAGCACCACGGTGTCCTCGACCGTGGGCATGTTCGTGGAACAGCAGTTCGGTTACAAAGATCGGCTATTCGTAAACGGCGGCGTCCGTGTCGACGACAACAGCGCGTTTGGGACGGACTTCAATAAGGTGTACTATCCAAAGCTGAGCGTATCGTACGTGATCTCGGAGGAGCCGTTCTTCCCGAAGTGGGGCTGGATCAACAGCCTGCGGCTGCGGGGAGCGATCGGTGCCTCGGGCGTCCAGCCGGGCAACACCGATGCGATCCGCTTCTACCTGCCCAACACCTCGAGTGTCAACGGGCTGGACATCCCTGCGATCGTGTACAGCGCCATCGGGAATACTGGTTTGAAACCGGAGCGGGCTCGGGAATACGAGATGGGCGGGGAGGCGTCGCTGTTCGATAACCGAGCTTACGTCGAGCTCACATACTACAGCAAGCGGACCACGAATGCGCTCATCGCCCGGCAGGTCCCGCCGTCGGCGGGCGGCCCCCTCACCCGCTTCGAGAACCTCGGCGCCGTCGTGAACCGGGGCGTCGAGGCACTGACGAATCTGCGGATCCTCGACAAGCCGAACTTCGGCTTCGACCTCACGGTCAATGCCGCATACAACACCAACTTCATCGCGGACATGGGCGGCTTGCCACCGATCGTGGGCACCACCACCCGGCAAACGCAGGATTATCCGATCAACGGCTGGTGGCAGCGGCCCTACACCTTCAACGACGCGAACGGCGACGGCATCATTACCGCAAGCGAGATCGCTGTGCAAGACAGCGCCCAGTTCGTGGGGTACGCCAACCCGCGCTGGGAAGTGGTCTACCTCCCCGGGCTCGACCTGTTCAACAAGCGGCTGCGGATCACCGGGCTGTTCGACCATAAGAGTGGCTACTACCAGCTCAACGGCACCGAGCGGATCCGTTGCGAGTCGCGGCTGAATTGCGACGGTCTCGTGGACCCCAGCACGCCGCTGTGGAAGCAGGCCCGCGTTGTGGCCTTGCGCGAGACGCCGTCCCGCACGCAGTGGGGCTTCATCGAGAAGGCGACGTTTGTCCGGCTGCGGGAGGCCTCCGCGACGTACGAGCTGCCGGCTGCCTGGGCCCAGTCGTTTAGGGCCACACGCGCGAGCGTCACGATCGCCGCCCGTAACCTCTGGAAGGGCACCGGCTTCAGCGGCATCGACCCCGAGGCGAACTACTTCGAAGGCGCAACCGGGATTGTGAGCAACTTCCAGACATCGCCACCGCCGACGTATTGGACGTTCCGCTTGAACGTCGGATTCTGAGGCGAGTGCGACGACACGCGACCGGACACACGACCGTGAAAGGGGATTCCCGACCCATGACTCGATACCTCACGCTCCGGTGGCTGCGGCGCCCGCTCGCGCTGGCGGGCCTCCTGGCGGTGCCGGCGCTCGCATGTACGGACACACTCCTGAACGTCACCGATCCGGATATCATCCTGGAGGCGAACTCGGCCGCGAGCGCCACCGCGCTCGCGAACGGGGCCGTGCTGCGGCTGACCCAGGCCGTGAGTGGCACCCAGGGACCGGATGCGTTGTTCATGTTCGGCGGGTTGCTCACCGACGAGTGGCGCTCGGGGGATACGTTCATCCAGCGGAATACGATGGACCAGCGCATCTTCGATCCCAATAACACCTTCAACGCGGGACCGTTCCGGAACATCAACCGGGTCCGGACGCAGGCCCGGCTCGCCATCGACGGTCTGCGGACGTATCTCCCCAACTCCCTGGCAGACATCGCTCGCATGTTCGCCTTCATCGGCTACACGCAAGTCCTGATGGGGGAGCACTACTGCAACGGCGTCCCGCTCAGCAGTATCTCGGGCACCACCGTCGTGTTTGGCGACCCGATCTCGAACGACTCGCTGTTCCAGCTCGCGATCGCCAGCGCCGATAGCGCGCTTGGGATCGTGCGCGGCGGGGACTCCGCTCGCGTGGCCAACTTTGCGAAGGTGATCAGGGGCCGCGCGCTTCTTGACCGCGGCGACACGGCTGGTGCAAAGGCGGCGGTGGCGGGGGTGCCGCGTTCGTTCCGCTACGAGGTCACGCATTCGCTCAACGTCAACGACAACCAGATGTGGGCGCTGAACGCGAGCTCACGTCGGTACACACTGGGAGACCGCGAAGGCGGGAATGGCCTCCCCTATGTCACGGGGGACTCGGTCGGCGATCCTATCGTGGTTCCTCCGCCGTTCGATACGCTGCCGAAGGCCGGCGATCCGCGGATTCCCAGCAAGACGGGGCCCGACGGGATCTTCGACAGCGCCTTCCCGATCCAGGTCATCCGTCAAGGGGCTTGGGGACGGACGAGCGCCGTGATGCTCGCGAGTGGCATCGAGGCCCGGCTCATCGTGGCCGAGGTGGCGCTTCGTGGAAGCGACGCGACCGCGTGGCTCGACACGCTGAACGCGCTCCGCGCGGACCCGACGTTGTTACCGGTGCCGCAGGACACGAGCTTCCGGCCGGTGGCGGGGACGACGCTCGCGCCGCTGGCAGATCCCGGGCCATCGCCCAACGACAGCCTGCGGGTTGACGTGCTGTTCCGGGAACGGGGCTTCTGGATGTTCAGCACGGGCCATCGGCTCGGCGATATGCGGCGGCTGATACGGCCCACGGCCGCGGGTGGGTACGGTCGTGGGGTGAACACGGTGTACCCGACCGGCCCGTGGTTCAAAGGCGGGGACTACGGCAATGCGATCCAGATGTCGATTCCGGTCGAGGAGCTGAACAACCCGAATTTCCACGGCTGCACCGACCTCAATCCCTGAAGCAGTGCCTGCGACGTTTCAGGGGCGGCCGCTCGCCGTGGTGATGACGATGACTCCGGTCGTGGAGCCGGCGCCGTAGTGCGTCGTCGCATCGAGGCCCGTGAGGACCTCGATGGTCAGGATGTCGCTGGCGGGCACTTGCGTGAGGACCTGGAGGTCGTCGACCGGCACGTGGTCGAGCAGCACGCGCACCTGATCGGCCTGATAGATGCTCGCGCGCCCGCGCCGCTGGATGCGGGCCGGTTGGCCCCGGACTTCGCGGAGCTGCACGTTGGGAACCGTGAGACGCACGGCGTCCCACGCCGTCCTGGCGCCCGAGGCGGCGATCGCGTCGGCAGTGATGACCCTGCCGTCACTCGGGGCGCTCGACTGCTCGATCCCGGCCCGCGCGCCACCGCACCCCGCGGCACATACCAGTCCCAGTCCCAGGATCCAGAAACGACGCAGGGGGCGCCACACGCTGCGCCCCCTCTCATCACGCTCACATGGCCGCGCGTCAGTCCACGATGGCATCGGGCATGACGTACTTCATCGGGTCCACGGGCTTCCGGTTCACCCACACCTCGTAATGCAGGTGCGGCCCCGTGGAGAGGCCGGTCGAGCCGACGAGCGCGATCTTCTGCCCCCGCTTCACGCGTTGGCCGCGCACCGCGAGAATCTTCGAGCAGTGGGCGAAGCGCGTCACCAGTCCGTAGCCGTGGTCCAGCGTGATCATGTTGCCGTAGCCCTCTTCCCAGCGGACGTCGGTGACCACGCCGCCGGCGGGCGCCTCGATCTCGGCGCCCATCGGGGCGGACACGTCGATCCCCTCATGCGGGCGCGCCAAGTGCAGGATCGGATGGACCCGCTCCCGCATGAACGCGCTCGTGAGCCATCCCTTGGTCGGCATGATGGAGGGCGTGGCGGCGAGCCGCTCCCGCTGGTGGGAGAGGGAGTCGTACGCCTCGTTGAGCGACCGGACGAGAATGTTGGCGCGCCGGGCGAGGGCGTCGACGTCGAGCCGCGCGGCGAGCGCCTGCTGGCCGTCGGGGCCGAGCGCCGCGAGCTTGTCGCGCTCCGACCAGGTCCCCGCGGGTCCGCCGATCCCACCCTGCTGCACCGTGGTGTCCGTCGGCGTGAGCCCGGCGAGCTGCCGCAGCTCCTGCGCCTTCTGGCCGAACTGGTGCAGCGTATCGCGCAGTGCGACCATCCGCTCGCGCGTCCGCTGGATCTCGTCGGCGAGGACGCGGTTCTCGTTCTCGAGCGCGCGGTTGTGCGTGATGTTCACGCCGCGGGAGATCGCGGCGACGCCCAGCACCAAGAACGCCAGCGCGACCACGCTGCCGATTCCGACCAGGACTTTGACGAACGTCTGCGACACTTCCACGGCACGGGACGAGCCCGAGCCGTGAGGCACGACCATGACGGTCCAGCGTCGTTCGGTCTTCTTGTGCAGCACCCTGCCACCACCTCGCGTAAAAGCAATTCGGCCCGGCGCGAGAGCGCGCCGGTCCTACACTACCAACCGATGGGAGAATCCGGACAGGGCGGGGTCCAGTTCCCGAGTGGACGTCTAAAGTACGGCTTCCGGGGGAAGGCGTCAACACGACGGAGTGTGAGCAAGATCACCGTTTTGGGGGGATCAGGCAGGCGCCAGGCGGGGCT
>Ga0184605_10000219_pt1 | contig 16745 bp, 12 predicted proteins | sample PLM0_30_coex_FD_132995 | JGI IMG/M metagenome (GOLD analysis project Ga0184605, IMG submission 132995) | Groundwater sediment microbial communities from an aquifer in East River, Colorado, USA - PLM0_30_coex | ecosystem: Environmental > Terrestrial > Soil > Riparian zone | place: USA: East... | reverse complement strand
GATTCACTTCGCCTCCAGCGAAACAGCCTCGCGTGTTGCAGGTGGCCGGTAGTCGCCCACGATCGGGCGATCGGCGTGCACGGTGGGAGCGGTAGCAGGTCTCCGCCGCTCACGGATGCGCTCGAACACAACGAACACGGCCGGCACCAGAAAAAGTGTGAGCAGAGTGGATAGTGACAGACCGCCGATGATCGCGTATCCCAGCGGCCGGCGACTTCCGGCACCGGCGCCAAGTCCGAGCGCGATCGGAAGCGCTCCGAAGATGGCCGCTACGGACGTCATGAGAATCGGGCGGAGGCGGATTCGCCCAGCTTCGCGCATTGCGGTCAATGCATCGTGCCCCTTCACGCGCAGATCGTTCGCATACGTCACCAGAAGGATCGAGTTCTTCGTCACTAGACCGATCAACAGGATCATTGCGATCTGGCTGTAGACGTTGAGCGTGGAGCGCGTCACCCATAGACCGAGAAGCGCGCCGGTCACCGCCAGCGGTACAGCAAGCAACACAGTGAAGGGATGCAGCAGTGATTCGAACTGGGCGGCAAGCACCATGAACACGAAAATGAGGGCGAGCGCGAACGCGAAGTACAGTGCGCTGCCACTCTCGCTGAATTCGCGCGACTCACCCGCCAGATCCACCGTGCTTCCGGCCGGCAGCACTTGCGCGGCGGCGGCCTTGAGTGAGTCGAGCGCCTGGCCGAGTGTGAACCCCGGCGCCATGCTCGCAGAGAGGGTAAAGGACCGTACTCGATTGTAGTGGTTCAGTTGGCGTGGACCGATGCGCTCCTCGATTCTTGTCACAGCATCGAGCGGCACCAGCGCGCCGTTTCTTCCGCGCACATGGAGGCCGCTGATATCCGACGGCGTAGAGCGCTCGCCGGGATCTAGCCGCAGAATGACGTCGTACAGCTTGTTGTCCGACGTGAATCGGCTCACGTCCCGCCCACCCAACAATGTCTGAAGTGTGGTCGCAATGTCGCGGGCGGGAACTCCAAGATCTTCGGCGCGATCGCGATCGAGCGTCACCACGAGCTCGGGCTTCGTCACCCGGAGGTCGGTATCGACGTTGAGTAGCCCCGGAATCTTGCCTGCACGTGCGACAAGGGTATCCATTCCACGCACCAGCGCATCGAAGTCGCGGTTCTGCACAACGAACTGCACCGGAGGTTGAAAACCGCCGAAGGCTGGCGGGTTGACCGCGAACGCAAATACTCCCGGAACGCCGAAGTACTGCGGCTGGATCTCGCCGATTATCTGCTGCGCCGAGCGCTTGCGTTCGTCCCAGTCGTTGAGAATGACGCCGAGGATGCCCGAGCTTGGCACGCCATTGAACCCGATTACGGTGAACGACGACTTTACATCCTTGGTTCGATGCACGATCGCCTCGAGCTGCCGCACGTAGTCGTCGGTGTACTGAACTGTCGCACCTTCCGGCGCGACGATGAAAGTGAAGAAGAAGCCACGGTCGTCCGGGGGCACGAACTCGCGCTTGAGCGACAGGAAGAGAAACACCGCTCCGACGGTAAGGACAACCGCGCCCCCGATCACCATGAACGGGCGCGCAAGTGCGCGCTCCAAAGTACGTGCGTACCGGGAAGTGACTCCTCCCAGCACTGCGCCGACGGTGTGATGAAAACGTGACTCCCGCGCGGCGACTCGCAGGATCTTGGCGGACAACATCGGCGTCAGGGTGAGTGCGACGATACCCGATATCAACACCGAGCCTCCGACAGCGCCACCGAACTCATTGAACAGACGCCCGGTTGCGCCCGTGAGAAAGAGCAGCGGGGAGAACACTGCCAGCAGCGAGACGGTGGTCGCGATCACCGCCGTCGTGATCTCGCGGGTTCCGTCGATCGCCGCGGTCTGCGGATCCTTGTGCAATTCTTCCTGATGCCGGTACGCGTTCTCCATCACGATGATCGCGTCGTCGACGACGATTCCGATGGCCAGGATGAGGCCGAGAAGCGTCAGGGTGTTGATGGAGTAACCGAGAGCGCCCAGGATCGCGAGCGTCGCGATAATGGAGACCGGAATCGCCAGCGAGGGAATGATCGTCGCGCGCAGCGAGGCCAGAAACAGAAAGATGATGAGGATCACCAGGCCCGCGGTGATCAGCAACGTCTCCTGCGCCTCGAGAATCGAGCGCCGTACGAAAACCGAGCCGTCGAACGCCATCTGAAGCTCGACCCCCGCCGGCAGCGCCGAGCGCACTCCCGGCAGGCCAGCGTGAACCGCCTTGGCGACTTCCACGACGTTGGCTTTGGATTGGCGCACAACGCCGATGAAGATCGCCGGGTCGCGGGAATAACGCGTTACCGACCGCTCACTCTCGGGGCCCGGTTCCACCCGCGCCACGTCGCCGATCTTGACTAGCTCGCCGTTTCCGCTCGCGACGGTGATGTCGGCGAACTGGGCGGGAGTTTTCATCTCACCCAGGTAGCGGACGGAGAACTCGCGGCGGTCCGATTCGATTCGGCCCGCCGGGATTTCAACGCTGCGCGTTCGGATCGCCGACTCCACGTCCTGCGCCGTCAGCCCCCGCGCGGCCAGCTCGCTCGGTGAAAGCCACACCCGCATCGCGAAGCGCCGCTCGCCATAGATCGGCGCGCCGGACACGCCGGGAATGGTCTGCAATCGCGGCTTGACTGTGCGGTCCGCGATGTCCGACAACTCCATCAGGTTGTACGTCTTCGAGGTAAGCGCCAGGAACATGATCGGGAACGCATCCGCCTCCTGCTTCGCGATCACCGGTTCTTCGACATCCTCGGGAAGACGCCCTCGCACCCGCGAGACCTTGTCGCGCACATCCTGGGCGGCGGCTTCGATCTCGCGGTCGAGTGTGAACTCGAGCGTGATGGTGCTGACCTGCTCCTGGCTGGCGCTCCTCATCGTGCGCAGCCCTTCCACGCTCGACAGCGCTTCCTCGAGGACGTCGGTCACCGCGGACTCGACGACCTGTGGATTGGCTCCCGGCAGGATCACACTGACGGATACGATCGGAGGATCTGCGTCAGGGAACTCGCGAACCGGCAGTCTCGTGTAAGCGATGACGCCGACGAGCACCAGCCCAAGGCTGATCATGCTCGCCAGCACTGGGCGGCGGATGAATCTCTCAGCGAACTGCATCAGTATTCTCTGATTACCATAAAAACTCGAACGGAGGAATACCCGAACATAAGCCGAAACATGTGTGTCGCAATACCGCCCTCAAATAACTCGTCGTTTGGGGGCTGACGAAATCGACACGGAGGTTTGGTATCAGTTTGTTACGTGGCAGAAGGTAAGCGTTGGGGTGTCCTCAATGCTCGCGCGGCGAAGACGCCTCCCAGAAAACCGCCGATGTGCGACTGCCAACTGATCCCAGGCTCGCCGGGCATTATCCCGAAGACGAGACTACCCCAGAACAGCGTGACGATCACGCTGAGGAGGATGCTGATGAAGCTGCGCGTGTACCAGCCGGTCAGCATTAGAAATCCGAGATAGCCGAAAATCACGCCACTGGCGCCGATGTGCACCGAGCCCGGCGCTCCGAGCAGCCACGTCGTGATCCCGGATCCAATCATTCCGGCCAACGTCACCGGAATGAAATGTCTCTCATCGCGAAGCATCACCATCCAGCCAAGTGCCAGGAACGGAATGCTGTTGGCGACGAGGTGATTGAGGCTACCGTGCAGGAAGGGAGCGAACAGAATTCCGCGCAGGCCGATCATCGCGCGCGGAATGACGCCCAAAGTGAGGAGAGAACCGCCGAGGACAGTGTTCACGAGGAACACCGCCCAGAACACGGCCAGCGTGCCACCCAAAACCAAAGCCTGGGTTTTGAGGACGCTCGTTACACTGGTCATCCGATTGTCGACGGATGACCCGCGATCAATGCGCAAATGAATCCTGTTGGAGAAAATGCGCGCGGCGGGACTCGAACCCACGACCTTCGGCTCCGGAGGCCGACGCTCTATCCAACTGAGCTACGCGCGCGGTAGAAACGATTTCACAGAGGGACTAACTTCCTCTGATGACAGCCACAAAACGAAAGATAACCATACTCCCGGGTGATGGTATCGGGCCCGAGGTTGTCGACGCCGCTCTGGCCATAATAAAAGCGACAGGCGCCGCCGTCGAATTCGAGAAGTGCGAAGCAGGCGCTCAGGCATTCCAGAAGGGAATCGTCACCGGAATTCCAAAGGACACGATCGAGTCGATCGAGCGCACGCACGTGGTGCTCAAGGGTCCCCTCGAGACTCCGATCGGTTACGGAAACAGGAGCGCCAACGTTACGCTCCGCACCCTGTTCGAGACCTACGGCAACATCCGTCCAGTGCGCGAGCTCCCGGGAGTGCAAACCGCCTTCACGGGACGCAAGCTCGACATCGTCATCGTCAGGGAAAACATTGAAGACCTCTACGCGGGGATCGAGTACATGCAGACTCCCGGGGTGGCGGAGGGCCTCAAAATCATCTCGCGCGAAGGGTGCGAGAAGATCATCAAGCTGGCATTTGCATTCGCGATCGCGGAAGAGCGCAAGGCAGTTCACTGCGCCACCAAGTCGAACATCATGAAGCTGACGGAAGGCCTGCTTCAGCACACCTTCGAGGAGTTTGCGCCGCGGTACCCATCGATCCAATCCAAACACATCCTGATCGACAACTGCGCACACCAGCTCGCGATGAGGCCCGAGCAGTTCGACGTGATCGTGACCACGAACATGAACGGCGATATTCTGAGCGACCTGACCTCCGGGCTCACCGGAGGCCTCGGGTTCGCGCCTTCGGCCAACATCGGAAACGATATCTCGATCTTCGAAGCGGTGCACGGCTCCGCGCCGGACATCGCGGGCAAGAACAAGGCGAATCCAACCGCCCTCATTCTGAGTGCCGCGATGATGCTACGGCATATCGGGGAAGGCAAAGCGGCCAGCGACGTCGAACAAGCGGTGCTCGTAACCTTGGAGAGCGGAATCCGCACCAGCGACATGATGGGAGTGCAAAACCCAACATCGACGACGGACTTCACCAAAGCCGTGATCTCCAATCTCGGGAAGCGTTCCAAGCTCAGTCCTCCCCGCGATTACAAGAAGGTTGAGCTCCCCCCAACAGTGCCTGGTGTGAACGTCGTGCCTGCATCCCGCCGGCGCGTAAGCGGCGTCGATGTCTACATCGAGTCCGACCTCGAGCCTAAAGCGTTGGCCGGGAATCTGGCAAAGCTGATCCAGTCCTCACCGACTCGCCTGGAGATGATCACAAACCGCGGCGCAATGGTTTTCCCGTCGAGCGATCGGCGGGTGTCGCTCGTCGATCACTTCCGCTGCCGGTTCGTTCTTCGCGACGGTGATGCCAGCCTCGGTGACGACACGATTCTCACCCTGCTCCGCGCCATAGGCGGCCAGCATCGGTGGATGCACATCGAGAAGCTCCAGGAATTCGACGGAGAGCCCGCGTTCAGCAAGTCGCAGGTCTAGCGCGCGGCGTTCAAGGCATTAGATAGAAGTCGAGAAACCAATCGGAGAAGAGACGGGAATGACCACGACAGTCGACCGCCGTTCGTTCATGGGATACTTCGCGGGAGCTGGCCTCAGCTCAACGCTGTTTCCCGGAGTGCTGTGGGCCAAGCTCGCCGCCGGCGCCGACATCACCGTTGAGACGATCGCCAGCGCGGAAGAGGTTGCGGGGGTGCGGTTCGAACCGGCCGAGCGTGAGTTGATGCTCGACGGCCTGAAGCAGCAGGAACAGCGCATCGAGGCGCTGCACAAGGTGTCGCTGCCCAACTCGGTCAGCCCCGCGATTGTTTTCGATCCGGTCCCTCCGGGGAAGAAAATCCCTGAGGCCTCGCACCGCCCGATGGTGCGGAGCAAGGTAACTGCAAGAGCTCCCCGCACTGATTCGGAGGAGCTGGCGTTTCTTCCCGTGACCGAGTTGTCTGACCTCGTGCGCCGGAAGCGCGTGACTTCAGTGCAGCTGACCCAGATGTACCTGGCCCGGCTCAAGAAGTACGATCCGATACTCAAGTGCGTGATCAGCCTGACTGAGGACCGCGCCCTCGAACAAGCGCGCGCTGCCGATTCCGAGATCAGACGCGGAAAATATCGTGGGCCTCTTCACGGCATTCCGTGGGGCGCGAAAGATCTGCTGGCGGTGCGCGGCTACAAGACGACATGGGGCGCGGGCCCTTTCAAGGACCAGGTAATCGATGCTGACGCGACGGTCGTGCAGCGCCTCGACGCAGCCGGTGCAGTTCTCGTCGCCAAGCTGACTCTCGGTGAGCTCGCGCAGGGTGATATCTGGTTTGGTGCCACGACCAAGAATCCGTGGAAGGTGGATCAGGGTTCGAGCGGATCCTCCGCCGGCCCCGCATCGGCAACGGCAGCGGGTCTGGTCGGATTCGCTATCGGAAGCGAGACCCTCGGATCGATCTCGTCGCCGTCTACGCGCTGCGGCGTCACAGGGCTGAGACCGACTTTTGGCAGGGTCCCTCGCACCGGCGCCATGGCGCTCTCATGGACGATGGACAAGCTCGGCCCGCTCTGCAGAAGCGTAGAGGACTGTGCGCTCGTTCTCGATGCCATCTACGGACCTGATGGCAAGGACAACAGCGTCATTTCCGCGGACTTCCACTGGAACGCCGATTTGTCGCCGAAGAAATTGCGGATCGGCTACGTGAAATCAGCATTCGATACTCCGCTCACCGACCCCAACGATCCGAAGCGGACTCTTCACGGCAGCAAGAAGTTCGACGATGCTGCGCTCGACGTTTTCAGGCGCCTCGGGATCAATCTCATTCCTGTCGACCTTCCGGATCTGCCCTACGACGCAATGCGGCTGATTCTCACGGCCGAGGCAGCCGCCTCATTCGACGAGCTCACGCGGACGGATCGCGACAAGCTGCTCGTGCAACAAGGAAAGTTCGACTGGCCGAATTCATTCCGGACCGCGCGTTTCATCCCGGCCGTTGACTACGTGAACGCCAATCGTCTCCGGTCGATCGCCATCCAAAAATGGGACGACCTGATGCGCACGGTTGATGTGATAGTGACGCCGACCAATGCGACCAACCTGTCGCAGCTCGTAGCAACGAATCTTACCGGACATCCAGCGGTGATTGTTCCCAATGGATTCAGGGACGACGGGACTCCTGTCTCGCTCACGTTCCTCGCCGGACTTTTCGAGGAGGCGAACGCGATGGTCGTTGCGCGCGCATATCAGGATGCGACCGGCTTTCATCTGAAGCATCCCGCGGTACCGCTCACTCCACCGGCACCTGTAGGCACGTAAGTGAGCCGAGCTGCAGCGGCACTCGAGCCGATCGTACTCGAAGGAGATTTCGTTCGTCTCGAGCCAATGACGCTCGAGCATCACGCCGCGCTGTCGGAGGTCGGACTCGATCCCGAAATCTGGCGCTATACAGTGGTGCTCGTTCGAACACCGGAAGACATGCGAAGCTACATGGAATCAGCGCTGAAGCTCCAGCGCGATGGCACGACCTTGCCTTTCGTGACCATCGAGCGGAGCTCGGCCCGCATCGTCGGAAGCACACGCTTCGGCAACTATGATCCGGCAAACCGCCGCATCGAGATCGGATGGACGTGGATCGCCCCGCCGTGGCAGCGAACGGCAATCAATACCGAGGCGAAGTACCTGATGCTGTCGCATGCGTTCGAGAAACTCCACTGCGTGAGAATCGAGCTGAAGACGGACGTGCTCAACGCACCTTCGCGCAAAGCGATGTTGCGTATTGGCGCGAAAGAGGAGGGAGTTCTCCGCAAGCACTCGCTGGTGTGGGACGGCCGATATCGTGACAGCATCTATTACAGCATTCTCGATGAAGAGTGGCCCGAAGTGAAACAACAGCTGGAGAGAATGCTGATTCGTCGTCCTGAACCCGCCCGGTCACCGCGATAAAAAAATCCCCGGGCACAGTAACCCGGGGATTCTGTTTTGCTGTTTGCGTTAGCCAATCACGGGGAGAACGAGAACTCGAGCTTGAGATAACCCGCCGACTCTCTGCCCACATTCGGACCACCAACCGATTTGTAGCCAACGACGCCGGTGGTTCTGAAGTTCGGCGTCCAGGCATACTCGAGAAACGGTCCAACCGCGAATGAATTGCTCTTGCTATTGCCCTCTCCTCCGCCCTGTCCGACGAGCTCGAGCCCGACTCGCGCCGGATGCCTCGTCGAGTACCCGAGCGGAACGGACCCACGGAGGCGGGACCACAGGTAATGGCTGCCGAAGTTGTAGTTGGAGAGGAACTGGGTGCGCAGCGCTCGCGTACGTGTCCCGTTGTGGTAGGCGCCAAAGCTCGCGGTGACGCCGTTGCTTCCACCACCCTCTGCTCCGGGCGCACCCGGATTCGGATTGTCCACCCAGGTGTAGCCGACGCCGAACGAGACGCCGCCGGTGCGGCCGGCGTACGCCAATCCGAGAGTTGGCGATACCGCGCTCAGATTTAAGGTCGGGCTCGTGGCAACGGGTCGGTTGCGATAGCGGAGCGTCCAGGCGTTGATGTTGAAATACGGACTCCAGCCGAGGCCACCCATTCCCACGTACATGCCTAGCAGGTAGAACTGGGAATGACGTGTATCCCATTCTCCCGAGCCGTAAAACGAGGGGTGGAGCTGCGCTTCCGCTGTTCGCGCGGCAGTCGCCAGCGCCGCAAACATCGCGACCGCGAGCACTGCATTCCGATGGTTGTTTAGTTTCATTGGTCTTCTCTCGGTTGGGAGTTCGTTCCAACTCATCCAATTCGCAGCCCGCACTAGAACCCGGCGCGTCGTCTGGGGCGAAGCCGCGGTGCCCATGAGCCTCCGGTTGGGTATGCCAGATTCGTACCTTCGAGGGTGTAAACCGCGCCGTACGTGGGTTTGGGCGCTCCGGCCGCGAGGCCGAAACCCAAGTCGCGTAAGGACCTAGGCGGGCGGCAGAGTTCCTGCAATGAAGGCACGTTTCAAAGCGGTCTCTCTCTTTTTCCTGATCGGCAAATGCGATTCAACACTCGGTTTTTTGCGATGATCGCCATCGCATTGTCTCTTTGCGCGGCCAGCGCTGAAGCGCAAAAGAGGACCAAAAAACCGCCTTCGCGCCCAGCCAAGACACCGACACGTCCGGTCACGACCCCAACGCCGGCAGTCGCGCCATCGCCCAGCCCAATGGTTGTCGATGAGCGGCAGCTCTATCTGAATGCAGCGCGGACCGCGTGGGCGTTCGTCGATCGCAACTACGAGCCAGCGACGGGCCTCGTGCGCGGGCACGACACATATCAGTACGTGACTATCTGGGACATCGCCAGCACCCTCGCCGCCACCTACTCGGCGCACGAGCTCGGTCTCCTCCGCGAGCCGGTTTATAACCAGAGGATGCAACGGCTATTGTCCACGCTCTCCACCATGGACCTGTTTGATGGGACAGCGTTCAACAAATTCTACGATTCGCGAACGGCGAAGATGGTCGACCGCCGGCAGCAGCCATCGTCGAAAGGATATGGGTGGTCCATTACGGACATAGGCCGGCTTCTCACCTGGCTCAAGATCATTGCGGTCAATCAGCCCCAGTTCGCTCCGCAAGCTACGGCGATCGTCCAGCGGCTGAACATGTCCCGCCTCGTTACGCCGGACGGTTATCTGCAGGGTGAGGATCTCGATCCGCGGAGCGGTCAGCCGCGTACCTATCCCGAAGGCCGCATGGGTTACGAGCAATACGCCGCAGCCGGGCTCGCGCTGTGGGGAACGCGCGCCGAGAAGGCGCTTGACGCGCGTCTCAACGCCGTGCCGGCGAGCGTGCTGGGGGTGTCGATCATCACCGATCGGCGCGGTAACGACAGAATTACGAGCGAGCCCTACATAATGATGGGGATGGAGACGGGCTGGTATTCACCCGAGCTGCGCGAGCAGGCGTGGCGCGTGCTGGCGGCGCAGGAAGCGAGGTACAGGAGCACAGGCACCATGACGATGGTCAGCGAGGACGCGCTGCCGGATCCACCTTATTACTTCTATTACTACAGTCTATATCGTGAGGGCCGGCCGTTTGTCGTCGATGCACACTCGACCCTCGCGGATGTCAATGGCCCGCGGTGGGTCAGCTCGAAGGCTGCATTCGCGTGGCACGCGTTGTTGCCGACACCATATACGCTCGCTGCGCTTCAGGCGGTGCAGTCGTCAGCAATTCCTGGGAGGGGCTGGGGTGCAGGAGTCTACGAAGGCAACCTCAAGCCTACTGGAAACACGAGCCTGAATGGCTCCGCACTGATACTCGAAGCGGCGCTATACAATTTGCGTGGCCACCCGTTCCTCGCCACGAACCTGTAAACGCTGGAATCAGAGCGCGCTACGCTGCGCGAGGCCGAGCGCGTAGTCGGCCCACCATGCACCGGCAACCGGAGCGCCACGGCAAGCACCGTCAGACTCGCCGGGCGACTTGATCCAGAGGTACGCGTCAACCACCGAGTCGTCGGTCGAGGTGGTGGGTGCAGCTCCGAGGGCACGCCCAGACGGATTGCACCACGCATTGTCGGCACTGGGTCCGAGGCCGTTGCGGCTCGTGTCGATTACGAAATGCTTTCCACCGATGCGCGCCGAGATCGACTTGCCGTATGCGATGGTGCTCGAAGTGTACTGGAAACCCGAGACGTTGACAGCAAAGCCATCAGCTGCTGCCACGTTGGCCCGGTTGAGTCTGCCAGCTTGGTCGCTGGCCGATCTCCAGGACGAATTGCCGCCATCGAGATAGACAACGCCGCCCTGAGCGCGTAGCACCTGCACCGCGTACTGGAGCAGGTTTACCCGCGTCGTTTGATCCACTGCGGAAAGGCAGTCCATGTTGGCCAGCGCATCGGGCTCGAGAATGACGACGGATTTTCTGCCGGCGAGGCCGTCCGCGAAATCCGAGATCCAAGCCTGGTACCCGTAGACAGTCGCTCCACCGGCGGAAAGCTTGCCGCAATCACGTTGCGGAATGTTGTACGCTACGAGCACCGGGACCGCGCCAGCGGATGTGACTGCGCTTACGAGTGCATCGACATCCCGTCGGATGTCCCCGCTCCAGCCAGTGAACCACTGGGCCTGCGCGTGGGAGGCGATCTTGTCGATCTGCGTCGCATCATCGGGACGAGTTGCGCGCCATGAGTCTGCGGTAAGTCTCGCGTCCGAAACGGGATTCACCCAGAAACTGGCTCCATCGATCGGATTACCAGTCACGGGGACAGGCGGGGCGAGTGGCGGTGCCGGGAACGTCGATGCCGAACCGTTCCCGTCTCCGGGCGTTCCATTGGGAGAGAACATGTTATCAGAGCAGGCCGAGAGAATGACGAGCGCTGCTGCAATAAGCAGATTTTTTCCAGCCATGCAATTCCTTTTTTTGGTGTGCGTCGCGCCAGGTGGTCGCGGGCGTCGGCGCAGCGAGCGGTTTCGGCTCGGCCTGACTTGCTTCGGGCTCCAACGAGATGGCCCGGTGCCTGCTATCAGGACGGATAATGGAACTGAGCCGTAACACGTTGGCGCCGCTTAAATGAGTCGGCGCCGCGCTCTCGCCCAGAGAGCTTTCGGGATCGGAATCGTCTTGGCTGCGGCGAGTGCTTCGGCTCAGGTACCTGCTGCTCCGCTCCGCCTGGTCGACCTCGCGGGTGAATGGCGATTCCTGCCCAACAACGGTCCGAGTTCGTTCGCCGGTCTGCGCGTGAACGACCGTACCTGGCCGGTCATGCGGCTTCCATCGAACTGGTTTCTACAGGGTTCTACCTCTTATCCGGTGAACTCCGACAAGGGATCGGCAAGTTCCGGTGGTCCCGGCGATCTTTGGCCAATTGATCCCCAGGTCGGGTTGGATTGGAGCGGCACAGTCTGGTTTCGCCGTTCCTTTGATTGGGAGCCCAGTTCTGACAAGAGCGCGATTCTCGATCTGGACATGGTCGATTACATCGCCGACGTCTTCGTCAACGGCCTCTACGCAGGCTCGCACGAAGGGTACTTCCAGAAGTGGTCGCTCGATGTCACCGAGAAGCTTCGAGAAGGAAAGAATCTGATCGCGATCAAGGTATCGGCGCCGGAGCTGCCTTTCGACATGTCGTCGCGATATCCGATCTCGTGGCCGAAGCGGCAGAACCAGGTCAAGGGGATCTTCCTTTATCACGACACCCGTCCCGGCGCGACGTCGGCGCGCGGGCAGGAGCGGTCCACCGGCGGGATTCTCCGTGGCATTGTGCTCCGGGAGAGCCAGGGTCTGGACATCGTTCGCGTCAACGTTACCAGTCTGGACGTGAGCAGCGCATCGGCTCGACTCGTGATCGAGGCTACGGTGCGCAACTGGACGCCAGAGACTGTGCGCGCGTCACTGCTCGGCGACATCACCGCCAGCAATTTTCAGAGCGCGAATCGGCTACCGGTCAAACTCGACGTGATCGCGCCGCCGGGCGAATCGCGCTTCAGGAAAGACGTGCGCCTCGACAAGCCGGCGTTATGGTGGTCGTGGGATTTCGGGAAGCCCAACCTCTATCGGCTCTCGTCGAAGCTCTCTCTCGCCGGCGACAGCGGCCAGCTGCTCGACACCGCCACCACCGTATTCGGGGTGCGATCAATAACTCGCGACAGCGCGTGGGTCTGGAGACTCAATGGCAAGCGGATCTATCCGCGCGGCAGCAACTACATCGGCACTCAATGGTTGTCCCAGGCAGATCGACGCTGGTACGCACGCGACATGGACATGATGATCGCGGCGAATCTCAATACGATGCGAGTGCACGCACATCTCGCGCGCCCCGAATTCTACGACGTGGCTGATTCGGCCGGCATGATGATCTGGCAGGATTTTCCGCTGCAGTGGGGGTACACCGACGAGCCAGGGTTCCGCGTCGGGGCGCTGCGGCAGGCGCGTGACATGATCGACCGTTACGCGAGCCATCCATCGATCATCGTTTGGTCGATGCACAACGAATCGCCGCACGCGATGATCTGGATGCAAAAGAAGGATCCAAACCAGAATCTCGCGCTCGATATCGCCCTGGATGCTCTCGCCGCGCGACTCGATTCCTCACGCGTACACCATCGCGACTCCGGAACCGGAGATGGCCATCCCTATCCCGGATGGTATGACGGGAAGGTCGGCGACTTCGCGAAGCTTCCGAAGCAGCCCTTCATCACCGAGTACGGCGCGCAGTCGCTGCCCGTCATTGAGACGATGCGGGCGATGCTACCGGCGAGCGAGCTCTCCAACATGCGCGAGGGGCGCTGGGAGGAGTGGATGTTCCACAACTTCCAGCCGCCACAGACTTTCGATATCGCACGCATTCGCCGCGGATCGAAGCTCGAAGATTTCATCTTCGAATCGCAACGCTACCAGACGCAGGTGACGCGTTTCGCGACCGAGATCTTTCGTCGAGCCAAATGGAAGGGAAACACCGGCATCTACCAGTTCATGTTCGTCGACGATTGGCCGTCGATAACCTGGTCGGTCGTCGACTATTTCCGGAAACCGAAGCCTGCTTACGCCGCGCTCACAAGCTCGATGCAGCCCGTGCTGCCGAGCATCGAATACCAGATCGATGACAGGGAAAAGCCGCTCGCAATTCACATCGTGAACGACCGCCTCACGCCTATCCCGAAGGCGACACTCAAGTGGCGCGTTGTGGCAGCCGATGGCACCGAGGGGCCGCTGACTTTGCGGAGGCTCGACATTCCCGCCGACACGGCGTTCAAGGTCGAGGACCTCGGTCCCCGGCTCGAAGTCACAAGGGGAACTTCACGGCTGGATGCGTGGATCGAGGCCCGCGATGGAAAAGTCCTGGGCAAGAGCTCGCTCACCCAGGACGATTTCCGCGACAGATCAACGCAATAGAAAGAGCGGCGCTACATGCCGCGAAGTGGTCCTGCTACTTGATCTCCGTAGCAGCGAGGTGCCCGAGCTCCTGCTCGACCTGGTTCAGCGGACTGAAGACGTAGAGTTGGCCGTCTCCGCTACCGCCCCACAGAACGCCAACGAGCGTAACCTTCTTGCCGGCCGTGATCACGAATACTCCCGATCCGCTATCGCCGCCGGCTACCCTCGCCGAGACAAAAGTCTGGCAGAGCTGTTGAATCCGGGAACCGAACACGTTGGTGTTGACGCAGGTTGCAATCACTGGTCCCTGACTCCAGCCGCTGGTGCGGCCGACCTTGTTGACAACCGTGCCCACCGTCGCCGCTGTCCCGGCATCGTCCTGGCCCGTGACGCTGAAGGTGCCTGCGACTTCCAGGCTGCCATTGTTCGCGCCCGTTGTGCGGGCGATGGCCCCGCGTGTAGACGCAACACTGGCGCTATAACGCGCGCGGGAGGCGTCGCTGTAGCGACAGAGCTTGCCGGGCGGACACGCCGGATCGGCCTTCCAGGTGAAATACTCCGGATCGGCGGCTTCGGTCGCAATCACAGTCGGATCCACAAAACTCAACGGCTGCCAGTACTGCGTGCCCTCGACGCCTCCCTGTATGTTGGTGCAGTGCGACGCAGTGACGAAGGAGCGCTCGGCACCCGCGTCGGCGTTAAAGCCCATCGAGCAGAGGAACTGGCCGAAATGGATCTGGATCCCGGCGATGGTGGGCCGCCACACGTCACGCAGCGTGGCTACCTGGTAGATAGGAGCGGTCACCCTGACTTCGTACTCGGAGCTCGGGATGCCGAGCTGAGAGAGAGCCGTCCGCACGGACGGAATCACGCGCTCGTTCTCAACGCCGAACACCAGCCGGTGGTTCACTTCATCATCGTCCGCGAAAACAGTTCCCGCGAGGGCGAGCACTGCCGGCGAAGCCTTCTTGAAGTGCGCCGCACGCTGTTCCTGACCAACGCCACGGGAGAATGCCGGATCAGGGGGCCCTGTCAGGCCATTGCTTGGCGCATCGGCGCAGGCTGCGAGCACGAACACCGATGCGGCGAGAACAAGACGGGGAGCAGAATCTCTGAAGTACATGGATACCTCTTGCGCGGGAGCGCTAATGAAGATTGACGCCGGGCAGCAATAGCGGCTCGCAGCGAGCAACTACCATACGAACATGTATTTTTCACCGCAAGAAGCTCTTGATGGGACACCAGACATATCCGCGCGCAGGAGCACCGATGGCGGCAAAGAACGAATGCTCATTTTACCGGTGGGACTCGATGAAGAAGGAGCGGGTCTCGGACATGCTCGAGCGCAGGCTCATAACCGGTGATCGGATGATGCTTGCGCACGTGTATCTCAAAAAGGGATGCATAGTTCCGAAGCATTCGCACGAGAACGAGCAGCTCACCTACATCCTCGAGGGGGCGCTAAAGTTCTGGATAGGCGAAGACGAATCGGAGGAGATAACCGTGCGTGCCGGCGAGGTGCTCCTGATCCCGTCAAATATCCCGCACAAAGCCGAAGCGCTGGAAGAGACACTCGACGTCGATGTCTTCAGTCCGCCCCGCCAGGACTGGCTCGACAAGAAAGACGACTACCTGAGGCGCTAGCAGTGGACCTTGGTCTTCGCGGCAAAATCGCACTTGTGGCAGCGAGCAGCAAAGGTCTCGGCCGAGCGGTGGCCGAGGAGCTCGCGGCGGAAGGTGCACATCTGGTGATGTGCGCCCGCGGGAAGGACACATTGGAGCAGACCGCGGAGTCGATTCGACAGAAGGCAGCCGTGAAAGTCATCGCCGTCGCAGCCGATGTATCTGATCCGAACGACGCCGCGCGGGTGGTTAAGGCGGCGTTCGACGAGTTCGGACGAGTAGACATCCTGGTCACTAATTCGGGCGGGCCGCCCAGCGCACCCTTCGAAAGCCTTACTCCGGAAATATGGGACGCAGCTACCCGACTCCTTCTCAAGAGCGCGGTCGAGCTCACACGCGCGGTGTTGCCGGGAATGAAGGAACGCCGGTGGGGAAGAATCCTCAACGTCACGTCGATCGCCGCCAAGCAGCCGATCGAAGGTTTGATGCTCTCGAACAGTCTGCGCGCGGCGGTGATCGGTTTCGCGCGGACGCTGGCAAATGAAGTGGCGCCGTTCGGTATCACGGTGAACAACTTGCTCCCCGGTTACACTCGAACGGATCGCGTCCAGGAGCTCGCACGTGCTGCCGGCGGCAAAGCTGGAGGCTCGAGCACGGACATCCTCGCGAAATGGGAAAAGGAGATTCCTATGGGGAGACTGGGCGAGCCCCGCGAGTTCGCCGCGCTTGCTGCTTTTCTAGCGTCAGAGCGCGCGAGCTACATCACCGGCAGCTCGATCGCAGTCGATGGAGGGTGGATCCGCTCGCTGCTTTGATCCGCCATCGACTGCGATCCGTTCAGCGCTAGCTGATCGGCTCGGAGAGGAACGACTTGCCGAGTTTCTTGTACGCCACCGCTTCGAGGAGGATGCCAGCGGTATTGAGACTCGCGTGCCCGGTCGGCTTGAGAGAGCCTTCGTAGACTCCTGCTCCCCAGCCATGGCCAGGCATGACCGCACCCTGAACCGCATCGAACGCTTTTTGGGTGTAGTCCGACGGGAAAAGCACGTGCCAGGCAAATGTCGCCTTTGAGCTTATCCAGCGTGGATTGCTGACGACGGATCCGTAAGGGGGTCCTTCGACCACGAAAGTCTTTCCGCTATGGTAGACACTGTAGTAGTAGAACTTGTAGGGCTCCTCGGGCATCGCATCTTCAGTTGCGATCGTGATGATACCTTGCTGGTCGTACCTCGCCTTCTGCGCCTTGAGAACCGCTTGTGCCTGGTCGCGCAGAGCCGATGCCCAGAATCCCGTCTCCAGTCCCATCATGATGTACGGCTCGCT
>Ga0184605_10000218_pt1 | contig 16755 bp, 17 predicted proteins | sample PLM0_30_coex_FD_132995 | JGI IMG/M metagenome (GOLD analysis project Ga0184605, IMG submission 132995) | Groundwater sediment microbial communities from an aquifer in East River, Colorado, USA - PLM0_30_coex | ecosystem: Environmental > Terrestrial > Soil > Riparian zone | place: USA: East... | reverse complement strand
TTCGTGCCGATCACGCTGACGGCAAAGACCGTATCCGTGCTGGCGGTTGCCGCAGCAGCCGGACCCATCACGGTCAAGGAACTGATCGCCAGAGCGAAGGCGCAACCGGGCAAGCTCAATTATGGCGCCGGCACCGTTACGGCGCAGCTGATGGGCCATCTGTTCCACAAGGCGGCGGGCCTCGACATCGTCTATGTTCCCTTCAAGGGTACGCCGGAGACGGTGAACGCGCTCCTGACCGGAAGCGTCCAGCTGATCTACGCCGCCAACCAGATCGTGGCACCTTTGGTGGCGAGCGGCCAAATCCGGGCGCTGGCGAAGCTCGATCGCGATGCGCCGCCGTCGATGGCCGATATCCCGACCCTTGCGGACGCGGCGGGACTGGCGGATTTCGACGACATCTCGGTCTGGCTCGGACTTGTGGCGCCCAAGGGCACAGCCAAGCCGATTGTCGACAAGATCCACACCGAGGTTGTGAAGATACTGGCCGACCCTGCCGTCAGGGAGAAGTCGGAACGCACGGGCAACTACCCCGTGACCAACACGCCCGAGCAATTCTCTGCTTTCATTCGCAAGGAGGCGGATCGCTGGGGGAAGGTGATGAAGGAAACCGCCATCAAGGTCGATTGAAAGCAGGACGCCATGAACGCTCGTTTGATCGCGCTCGCATTGTTGTCGGGGCTGGCGATGGGCTCCGCAGCCGCCCAAGAGCGAGCGGACGTCTTTCCCACCCGCGCGATAAAGATCGTCGTGCCATTCCCGGCCGGCGGACCATCCGATGTGCTCGCCCGCATGATCGGCCAGAAAATGAGCGAGGATTGGGGACAGCCGGTGGTGATCGAAAATCGTCCCGGCGCCAATACCGTGCTGGGTGCTCAGCAGGTCGCGAAAGCCGCGCCCGACGGCTACACGCTGCTCATGGCCATCGACTCCACGCTCACCATGAATCAGTACCTCTACAGCACTCCGCCCTATGATCCCTTCAACGACTTCGCCCCGATCACGCTCACGGCGAAGACCATGCAACTCCTGATCGTCAATGCGGCGAGCGATGTGAAGACGGTGAAGGACCTGATCTCCCGGGCGAAGGCGCAACCGGGCAAGCTCAATTACGGCGCCGGCACAATCACGACCAAGCTCACAGGCTATCTGTTCAATAAATCGGCCGGGATCGAGACCGTGCTGGTTCCTTATAACGGCAGTGCCGAAGTGGCCCAAGGCCTGCTCACCAAAAGCGTGGATTTTTCCTTCGACGGGCCGTCCGCCTCGCTGTCGCTCATCCAAGGCGGCCAATTCCGCGTGCTCGCCAAGTTCGACCCTCGTCCGTTCCCGCCGGTGCCCGATCTTCCCCTCATCACCACTGCGATGCCGAACATGGACGAGATCACGGTGTGGCTCGGCTTGGTTGCGCCCAAAGGCACGCCGGCGGCTGTGATCGACAAAATCCAGGCCGAAGTTGCGAAGGCCTTGGCCGATCCCGCCGTGAAGACCAAGGCGGATGCCTCGGGGTTGTTTCCGGCCACCAGCACGCCGGCTGAATTCGCTGCCTTCATCCGCAAGGAAGCGCAGCGATGGTCGACCGTCGTGAAGGAAACCGGAATGAAGTACGATTGAGCGGTCGAGCCGACCGAGGGACATCATGCTGGTCGTATCTGGTTTCGCCGCCCGCCTCAGCGCTCTGTTCGCGTCTGTTTGGATTGCAGGCACGCTCGCGGTCGCTCAAGCCGCGGTGCAAGCCGCCGCTCAAGGCGGCGCCGAAACATATCCCAACCGGGCGGTGCGCCTGGTCGTCCCGTTCCCGGCCGGCGGGCCGACCGACATCCTCAGCCGGGTGGTCGCCCAACGCCTGAGCGAGGTGTGGGGACAGCCGGTCGTGATCGAAAACCAGCCCGGCGCCAATACCGCCATCGCGGCCGCGCGTGTCGCCAAGATGCCGGCCGACGGATACACGTTGTTGGCGGCCATGGACGTGACCATGGTGCTCAACCCGATCACCACCAGGAACCTCTCCTACGATCCGCTGAAGGACTTTGTCCCAATCACGCTCGGCTCAAAGAACACGTCGCTGCTGAGCGTTCGGGCGGAGGATGGTCCGAAGACCGTGAAAGAGTTGATCACGCGCGCCAAGGCCAATCCCGGCAAGCTGAATTATGGTGCGGGGATCATCACTACGCGGCTCGCCGGCTACCTGTTCAATCGCGAGGCCGGGCTCGACGTGCAATACATTCCGTTCAATGGCAGCCCGCCGACGGTCCAGGGCCTGTTGACGGGCGCCGTCGATTACATCGTCGATGGCGCCGCCACCAGCCTGCCGCTCATCCAGAGTGGCAAATTGCGGGCGCTTGCCAAGCTCAACAGCCGTCCGCTCCCGGCGCTGCCCGAGGTCAGGCCGCTCGCCGTCGAAGCCGGCATTCCGGCGCTCGACGACGTTTCGACCTGGATCGGATTTGTGGCGCCGGCCGGCACGCCGCGCAGCATCGTCGACAAGATTCAACGAGAAATCGTCAAGATGTACGCCGATCCGGTGATCGCCGAAAAGCTGGAAAAGGCCGGCATCAGCACCGCCAGCAGTTCGCCGGAGGAATTCGATGCCTTCGTGCGCAAAGAACTGGACCGCTGGGGTCAAGTATTCAAGGATAGCGGCATCCAGCTCAACTAATCTCCCCCCCGCATTCCGCCTGCCCTCTCCTGCAACCAAAGAGCGCCTCTTCCCCCGGGCCATCTACCACGGAGCGTTCATGTCCAAGCCGAAAGTCCTGATCTTTGCCCCGCGTGAGGAGCCGCCGGAAACCGTCAATGCGCTCGAAGGCATTGGTTGTGAAATCGTCTTCGGTGACTGCGACTGGCAATTACCGCGCACGACGCACGAAGAGGCGGTGGTGGAGGCCGCGCGCGATGCGGTCGCGCTCATGGGCACCTCCATACGCCACACTCCGATCAGCCGGCGCATCATGCAGGCGTCGCAACGGCTGCGCATCGTCGCGAAATACACCGTCGGGGTCGACGATATCGACACCGAGGCCGCGACCGATCTCGGCATCATGGTGTGCCACGCGCCGACCGAATCCAACTGCTTCGGCGTTGCTGAAACGACCGTTACCTTCATGCTCTCGCTGTTGAAGAAAGCCGCCGAGCGCGACGCCGACGTGCGAGCGGGCAAGTGGCGCACTGCGGAAAATTTCGCCTATTACGTCGGCAGCCGCAGCTCGGACGGATTTCCCGGCCAGACCATCGGCCTCGTCGGCCTCGGACGGATCGGAACGCGAGTGGCTCAGTTGTTGGCCCCTTGGCGCGCGCGCATCATCGCCTACGATCCCTATGTGCCGCCTGCGCATTTCCTCACGCACGGCGTCGCGGCAGTGGACTACGAGACGCTTCTGCGGGAATCGGACGTGGTGTCGTTCCACGTCGTGCTCACCCGCGAGACCCGCTACATGTTCGGCGACGAGCAGCTCAAATTGATGAAGCCGAACGCCATCGTGCTCAACACCGCCCGCGGCAAGGTGCTCGACGAAAAAGCCCTCGCCCGTGCGATCGACGAGGGACGTATTCGCGGCGCCGCCATTGATGCCTTCGAGGAGGAGCCGCTGCCGATGGACTCCCCTCTGCGCAAGCTCGGCGACCGGGTGCTGCTCTCGCCGCACTCGGCCTCCTACACCGAAGGGGGCGAACTACGGCAAGGCGTAGCCTGGGCCACGCGCTCGGTGGTCACCGCTCTCAAGGGTGGTGTTCCGGACAACGTCTACAACCGTGAAGTGATTCCGCGCTGGAAGGAGCGCTTTGGCGGTGCCAGTGCAACCGGTTCCTAGCCGCCATTCTGCGCCACAACTCATGTCACTGCTGGCCGGGAGGGGAACCGCCGGAATCGTTTAATTTTTGTGAAGAAACAGTGACTTGAGCATTGCATTTTCGGTATAGCTGCACCGCAACATGGCCCCTGTTGCGATGCAGCATGGAACCCTATTTTAGCACCGACAAGAATTACCCGGCGGTTATTCCGGGAATAGAAAGGCAAACATCATGTTGGTCGCAATCCTCAACTTCCTCCAGTCCTGGAGGCGTTACAATGCGAGCCTCAATGAGCTCAACCAGCTCGGCGACCGTGAATTGGCCGACATCGGCATCACCCGATCGGACATTCCGCGGGTCGCATGGGACAGCGCAAACCGCTAAGCCCGCAGTTCGCTAACAAATCTGATGAAAGCGCCCGCCCCGAGCGGGCGCTTTCGCGTTTCTGCTCATGGACCTCTTCAATAGGGCGTGGTTTGGACCCCATCTCCTGCGTGTTCTTCCGGGACGCACGCCAAAGCCGAATTCTCGACCTGGACGCGTAGCAGAGCAGCGCCAGCGTAAAGGACGACAGACACCAACGCGTAAAGGGGAAGCCCGAGCGCCAGTGGCACCAGCGCCAACTCGACGGCTACGATCACGTAGTTCGGATGCCGCAGCAGGCGGTATGGACCGCTTTCGATCAGGGGTGCGCCGGGCAGCACGATGACGCGGGTCGTCCAGCGGCGGCCAAGGGTCGCGAGCACCCAGTAACGGCCGACCTGCAACACCAGAAAGGCGGCGACATAACCTGGAATGACGGGGCTGTCGTAGGCGAACACCCAGAGACCCGCCAGCCATCCGGCGTGCACCAGCATCATGGCCGGGTAGTGCAATCCGCCGAATTCGACTGCTCCGGCGGCGCGCAGGCGCCGCGTATTCCGCCGGTCCCAGACGAATTCGACAAATCGCTGCAGCGTTATAAAGGCTAGAAGAGCTACCGCGGCGTCCATCGAGGGATCTCGATCATGGGCGCTCTGCGGTGAGCGCAGTTTAACGCTCTGGCGTACGCGCTGCCGCACGGATTGTGGCAAGCGTCCCTCATCGAAGGCTGAACAAGCCGGGTGATCCGCGACCGGACGCGACAAATTCCACTAGCTTGGCGGGGTGGGCGTCGATCAATTCGACTTCGGCGTGGTATTCGCAATCAAAGCCCTGACACACCACGAGCAAAGTTGTCGTAGGGACCGGGAGGGAAAGTTCGGTATAGTCGGTATAGACTGTGGTGATGATCTCGTCGGCACCACCGGCCAGGGCCAACGCAGCAACCAGCAGCAGCGCAGGCAAGAGCAGAATACGAAGCGATACTGCTCGCCGTAAATTCTGTATAAACGCAAACATTGTCCCGCCCCACTGACACGCATAATTTTGTCCCATGAGTGACGAACGCTTTCAAGGAGTGCACGTCGTGGGCGGCGGTCTGGCCGGTTCGGAGGCCGCTTGGCAGGTCGCGACGCTCGGCGTGCCGGTCGTGCTCCACGAAATGCGTCCCTTGCGCACCACTGCGGCTCACAAGACCGCCTCGCTCGCCGAACTGGTCTGCTCGAACTCGTTTCGCTCCGACGACAAGGAGCACAACGCCATAGGTCTGTTGCACGAGGAGATGCGCCGGCTTGGCTCCCTCATCATGCGCACCGCGGACCTCAATCAGGTCCCGGCCGGGGGAGCGCTGGCAGTCGACCGCGAGGGGTTTGCGGGAGCCGTCACCGCCGCGCTCGCCGCCCATCCGTTGATCGATATCCGCCGCCAGGAGGTCGCGGGGCTGCCGTCCGCGGATTGGGAGAGCGTGATCATCGCCACCGGGCCTCTCACCTCGCCCGCGCTCGCGGACGCGATCACCAAACGCACGGGCGAGGACGCGCTCGCCTTCTTCGATGCCATTGCGCCGATCGTTCACCGCGACTCCATCGATATGTCGATCGCGTGGCTGCAGTCGCGCTATGACAAGGCGGGGCCGGGCGGATCGGGCGCCGACTACATCAATTGTCCGCTCACGCGGGAGCAGTACCACGTCTTTATCGAAACCTTGCTCGCTGGCGACAAGGTTGCCTTCCACGATTGGGAGACGCCCTATTTCGACGGCTGCTTGCCGATCGAAGTGATGGCCGAGCGCGGCCGCGAGACGCTGCGCCACGGTCCGATGAAGCCCGTCGGCCTCACCAACCCGCACGCACCAGGCGCAAAGCCGTATGCAGTAGTGCAACTGCGCCAGGACAATCGGCTCGGTACCCTTTTCAACATGGTGGGATTTCAGACCAAGCTGAAGCACGGCGAGCAGGCGCGCATCTTCCGCACCATTCCTGGCCTGGAGAAGGCGGAGTTCGCGCGCTTGGGGGGACTTCATCGCAATACCTTTCTCAACGCGCCCAAGCTGCTTGATGGTACCTTGCGGCTCAAGGCCGAGCCGCGCCTGCGCTTTGCCGGCCAGATCACCGGCTGCGAGGGTTACGTGGAATCGGCAGCGATCGGGCTCCTCGCCGGCCGGTTCGCGGCAGCGGAACGATTGTCGCAATTTCTCATGCCGCCGCCGGCGACGACGGCGCATGGCGCACTGCTCGCGCATATCACCGGCGGGCATGTGGAACCCGCGTCCCGTGAGGCGGGCGGCCGGCGCTCCTACCAGCCAATGAACGTCAATTTCGGGCTATTTCCGCCGCTCGCACTCGCGCCGAAAGGCGACAATGGGCAACGGTTGCGCGGCACAGAGAAAACCCTGGCGAAAAAGCGCGCGCTCACCCGGCGTGCGCTCGCCGAGCTCGAGCGGTGGATCGCCGCCGACGCTCACGTCGTGGCGGCGGAATAGAGCGGATGACCTTGCCGAGCGAGATCGAGAGCCGCTGGTCGAGCGGCGTGGTGCTCAAGCGCGATCTGCTCTCGACGGTGGAGCGCGGCCGCTTCGGCACACCCGCGGGCGAGGTCGATGCAGTGCTGCGCCGGATCGACGAAGTCCCGTGGTGGAGTTTCGCCCTGGCGCACCACCTCTTCGGGCGCGAGCGACGAGCGCTCACCGCCGTGGGCAGGCTCGGCATTGCACCACCGCTCTTGTTCAGTGCCCGGCACGCGCTGGTGCGCGGCTGGATCGACGGCTTGCCTCTCCACATTGCCAAACCGCACGGCGAGACCGGGTTCTTTCGCTCGGCCAAGGCCGCCTTGCGTAAGTTGCATCGCGCCGGGATCTGCCACAACGACCTCGCCAAGGAGCAGAACTGGCTGCGCGGACGCGACGGCCATGCCTATCTTACCGATTTCCAGCTTGCTGCCCGTTTCTCGCGTCGTACCTGGCTGTTCCGCATCGCGGCCTACGAAGATCTGCGGCACCTTCTTAAACACAAGCGGCGCTATGCGCCCGATGCACTCACCCCCGCCGAGCGACGGGTGCTCTCAAGGAAGAGTCTTTTGACCCGCGTGTGGATGGCGAGCGGCAAGAAGATCTACTATTGGCTCACGCGCGACGTGCTGCACTTCACCGATCGCGAGGGCGGGGGAACCCGGCTCGTCGAAGACGCGCCCCGCATCGCAGCCAGCCTCAAGGCGCACCCCCAGGTACGCGAAACCGTGGTAGTGGCGTTTCCCGATCGCCGGGTCGGGACCGGTCTTTACGCCTTCGTCGAGGCTAGCCTGGGCCTGACTGAGGACAGCTTGCGCGAATTCATCGCCGCGGAGACGTTACCCAAGGCGGCGTCGAAATCACCCCCCCGGCCGCCCGAGCACCTGCAGGTGATCGAGGAATTACCGCGGGGCGCGTCCGGCGAGGTGCGCAGCGAAATCCTACAGCTCGTCGCCATGAACCAAGTCGATCTGATCGACCCGTTGATTGCAAGCGAGCAGGAACGCGCCGTCGTTGCCCGCATCGTCGCCACTCGCCGCAACCTCCGCGACCGGTTTGCCTTCTAGCGAAAGATCCGGGATGGCCGCCTCGCCGCGCGCCAGATCAGCCACTGCCGGCGCCAGGGTGCGATCTCGATCGGCACGAACGGGTCGTAGTCGCGCCGCTCCATGCGCGCGAGCGTCGGCCCAGCGAGCGCGACCGGCAGCAGCGCCGGCATCACAGACGGCGACACGGTTTCCGCCAGTTCCTGCGCCTGGCGGAGATGACGGCGGGCGCTGCCACGCAAGTCCGCCAATGCCGCGCGCAATTGTGGCGTCGCTCGCCCGGCCCTGACGTCCTCACGATCGGCCCCGTGACGTTCGAGCAATTCAAGCGGCAGGAAGAGCTGACCACGCGCGGCATGGAAGGGAAGCGCCTTGAGCAGTCCGGCAATGGCATGAGCAAGTCCGGCGTGACGGCTGAGCGCGTCGATATCGGATTCCCCGGTGCCGTTCAGAATTTTCGCGGCAAGGGCAATGAGGCTGGAGGATGCTCCCTCGGCATATCCTTCGAGATCCGCCAGGGCCACCATCGGCTCGACGTAGAGATCAAATCTGCGCGCCGCGATGGTCGTCTGCAGTCGTTGCCCCGATAATCCGTAGCGCGCCATGGTCGCGAGCAAGGCGGATGCTACTGGGTGGGCATCGATCTCCCCCCTGCCCCCGCCGGCGAGCACGTCACTCCACCATTGCAGCCGGATCTCGCCGGCCACCGGCTCGCGCACGACTTCGCGCACGCGCGCGATCTCCACATTGAAGGCGTAGAGGGCAAACAGCGCCTCGCGCCGTTCACGCGGAGCGAAGAGAGTGGCCAGGAAGCGGTCCCTATCAGCCGCGCGGACCAGCGCCTCGCAATGGGCGAATGACTGCTGCATGGGCTTGCTCGGCCCGAGCGACCCGTTTCTCGCCGCCCACGATCATGGCCGCGGCGGCCGCTTCTCCGCCGGTTCCTCCGCCTCCATCCGTGTCGTGCCGACGCCGAGATAGATCAGGATCGGAGCAGCGATGAAGACCGAGGTGTAGGTACCGACCAGCACGACGCCGAAGATCATGGTCGCGACAAAGCTGTGAATGGCGTGCCCGCCGAAAAACAGCAGCGCCAAGAGCGCGAGCGTGACCGTAACGTGGGTGATGATGGAGCGAGACAGCGTGGAATTGACCGAGATATTGAGCAGGTCCGGCATGGGCATGCGCTTGTACCGGCGCAGCATTTCACGGATGCGGTCGTAGATCACCACCGTGTCATTGAGGGAGTAGCCGAGAATGGTGAGCAGCGCCGCGATGCTCGAGAGATCGAAGTCGATCTGCGTCAGCGACATGTACCCGATGGTGAGCACGAGATCGTGCACGTTCGCGATCATGGCGCCGAGCGCGAACTGCCATTCGAAACGAAACCAGAGGTAGATCAGGATCGCAAAGATCGCGAGCCCAAGTCCGATCGTGCTCTTGGCCAGCAGCTCCGACGACACCCGCGGGCCGACCACCTCGACTCTGCGGTAGTCCACTTCGTTGCCTAGAGCTTCCCGGACCTTGGCGATGGCGGCGGTCTGCGCCTGCTCCCCGCCCGGCTGCTGTGCGACGCGGATAAGCACGTCGGCCGGGCCGCCGAACTCCTGCAACTGTACGTCGCCCAGCCCCAGTCCGCTCAGCGTCGTCCGCATCTTGGCAAGATCGGCAGGCCCGCTCTTCGACTGTATCTCGATGAGCGTACCGCCGACAAAGTCGATCCCGAAATTGAGCCCGTGAAAGAAATAGAGGGCGATCGCGATGATCGACAGCAGCGCCGAGATTGGGAAGCTGATGCGCCGAAAGCGCATGAAATCAAACTTGGTGTCGTCCGGGACGATCCGCAGCAGCGGGATAGAGTGATAAAGACGCACGTCCGGTCCCGCCTATGAAATCGCCAGTTGCCGCGGACGTGCCCACCTCACCCACCAGGCCACGATCAAGCGCGTCAATGTGAAGGCGGTAAAGACAGTCGTCACGATGCCGATTCCGAGAGTCACGGCAAAGCCGCGCACCGGACCGCTGCCGAAGAAGAACAACACCGCGGCGGCGATGAACGTGGTGATGTTCGAATCCAGGATGGTCGCCAACGCCCGGCTGAAGCCCGCGTCGATGGCAGTGATAGGCGTGCGGCCGGTGCGGACCTCTTCGCGGATACGCTCGTAGATGAGCACGTTGCTGTCGACCGCGATTCCGATGGTGAGAACGATGCCGATAATGCCGGGCAAGGTGAGCGTTGCATTGAGCAGGGAGAGAATGCCGAAGATCATCCCCACATTGATGGCGACGGCGATGGTGGCGAAGACACCGAACAGGCCGTAAGTCACCACCATGAACACCGCGACGAGCGCGGCGCCGAAGTAGGACGCGTGCTTGCCCTTCTCGATCGAATCCTGGCCCAAACCCGCCCCCACTACGCGCTGCTCGATCACCGTCAGCTTCGCCGGCAGCGCGCCGGCCCGCAGCAGGATGGCAAGGTTGTTGGCGGATTCCACGGTGAAGCTGCCCGAGATCTGGCCGCTTCCCCCCAGGATCGGTTCGCGGATGACGGGCGCCGAAATGACCTCGTCATCGAGCACGATCGCGAACGGCCGTCCGACGTTCTCCTGCGTGACCTGCGCGAATTTGCGGGCGCCGGAGGTATTGAACTTGAACGACACGATCGGTTCGCTGGTCCGCTGGTCGAAGCCTGGCTGCGCATCGGTGAGTTCATCACCCGACACGATCACCCGTTTCTCCAGGAGATAGGGCCGTTCGTTGTCGGCTTTCGAGCCCTTGACAACGTCCGATTCCGGCGGCGGCCGCCCTTGCAAAGCCTGCTCGACCGGCATCGATGTGTCGACCAGGCGGAACGTCAGCTTGGCCGTCTTGCCGAGGATATCGAGCAGTTGCTGCGGGTCCCCGAGACCCGGCACCTGGACCAGGATGCGATCATTGCCCTGGCGTTGGATGGATGGTTCGACGAGGCCAAGCTGGTTGACGCGCTTGCCGATGATCTCAACCGACTGATCGACGACCTGCCGAACGCGCTCGAGCAGCGCGGGCTCCGTCACGGTGAGCCGGACAAGCCCGCCCCCCACGTTCTCAACATCAAGAGAGCGCTGGCCGCTGCTGCCGAGGAAGCCGCTGAGCGGCTGCGACAACTCCCTGAGTTTTGTCAGGCCCTGTTGCAGGTCGCTCTCGCGGATAATGACTTCGACCGAATTGCCTCGGATCACGGGCGCGCGGGTGAGACCGATGCGCGCCTCCCGCAGGACCCTGCGCACATCATCTTGCAGCGCCAAAAGCTTCTGCCTGCGTACGTCGTTGGCATCGACCTCAAGCAGGATGTGCGAGCCGCCTTGCAGATCGAGGCCGAGCACGATGTGGCGTTGCGCCCATTCAGGCCACCGCTTGACAGTGCTTTCCGGGAAAAAGTTGGGAACCGCGAGCAGGCAGCAGATCAATGCCGTGAGCAGGATCGCCGCTGCCTTCCACTTGGAAATATAAAGCATCGATCGTCCCGGTTCACGCGTCGACTGGTTTCAAGCCGGCGATCAACTCGACCCACCCTCGTCCTTGACCGGCTCACCCTTGGCGCGAACGCCCGACACCATGGAGCGCACCTGGCGCACCCGCACCCCGTCCGCGATTTCGACCTCGATCTGATCGTCGTCGACGACCTTGGTGACTTTGCCCATCAATCCGCCGGAGGTAATGACGGTATCGCCACGGCGCAAGTTCTTGACCAGTTCCTGATGCTCCTTCGCGCGCTTTTGCTGCGGCCTCAGGATCAGAAAATACATGATGACGAAGATCAGCACGAAGGGCAGCAACTGCATCCACATGCTGTCGCCGCCGAACGGGCTTCCTTGGGCAAAGGCGGGCGTCACAAACATCCTTCGGTCCTTTGTGCTTTCACTCCGCGCGCAATCGCCCCGCGCCGCCACAGGGGTTCGAAATCGGCGCGGACTATAGCGGCAGCAGGACCAATTGCAATGTCGCTTTACCTTGAGAATCCGCCCGATTCGGCCCTTTGGCACGGCGATCTTGCAGGCTTGCCGCCGCCCCGGTAAGGGTGCAGCGCACCGACCACAGCCCATGGCCAAACGCGTCAAGAAATCAGCATCAAAACCCTCCCGACAGCCCCGGATTTCGAAGCAATCCGCGGGCTCGGAAGGCATATGGGAGCGCGTCGCGACCGCGCTCGAGAGGCTTGCGCCCGGCGCTCCGCCGACCCCTCGTTTTGCGGCGGCCGATGCGTTCTCCTGGCATCCTGACGGGCGACAGCTTGTTCCGGTCGCAAGAGTCAATCGCGTCGAGATGTCGCTGCTCAAAGGCATCGACCGCATGCGCGATGTGCTGCTCGAGAACACCGAGCGCTTCGCGCGCGGGCTCCCGGCCAACAACGCGCTCCTGTGGGGCGCGCGGGGCATGGGCAAATCATCGCTGGTCAAGGCGGTGCATGCATCGGTCAATGCCACGCATGGACGACGCAGACGCAGCGATGGCCTGCTCAAGCTGGTCGAGATTCATCGCGAGGACATCGAAACCTTGCCCGATCTGATGACGCTGATACGGGGCGCACCTTGCCGCTTCATCGTGTTCTGCGACGACCTTTCCTTCGAGGCGGAAGACACCAGCTACAAGGCGCTCAAGGCCATGCTCGAAGGCGGCATCGAGGGACGCCCGGACAACGTCGTGTTCTACGCCACGTCGAACCGCCGTCACCTGATGGCGCGCGAGATGATGGAGAACGAGCGCTCGACCGCAATCAATCCCGGCGAGGCGGTGGAGGAAAAGGTGTCGCTCTCGGACCGGTTCGGACTCTGGCTCGGCTTCCACCGCTGCAGCCAGGACGAATTCTTGGCCATGGTCGACGGCTATGTCGCCCATTTCGGCATCGCGCATCCGCAAGAGAAGGTTCACCCCGAGGCGCTCGAATGGGCCACCACCCGCGGCGCACGCTCGGGGCGCGTGGCATGGCAGTACGTGCAGGATCTCGCAGGCAGGCTGGGGGTCAGATTGACGGACGGCGCAACAGCGAAGTCGGAGAGCTAGTAGCTCTGCGGTGACATTCTCCCGTCCGTCTGGTGTCCTCTGCTTAGGCGCCGTTCAGGAAGCGCGTCGGGTCGAGCGGAGACGCGCCCTTGCGAATTTCAAAGTGAAGTTGGGGCGCGTTGACGTTACCGGTCTGGCCGGAGCGCGCGATCACCTGTCCGCGTTTGACTTGGTCACCGCGCTTGACCAGCAGTTCCTTGGCGTGCGCGTAAGCGGTGACGTAGCCGTTCGGATGGCGCACCAGGACGAGGTTGCCGTAGCCCTTGAGCTCGTTTCCTGCATAGGCCACGACGCCGTCCTCGGCGGCTTTCACAGGGGTGTTCTCCGGCAATGCGATGTTGATGCCATCGTTCTGCTGGCCGTTGGGCGTGGGTCCATAGCCCGCGATGACGCGCCCGTTCGCCGGCCAACGGAACTTCGGCAGTGCGCCAGTACCTTCCGCCAGCTTGGTGGCATCCTTGTCCAGGGTGTCGGGCGCCGGCGTGATGACGGCTGCACTCTGCGTGGGCTCGGCTTCCTTCACCGCCGCCGAAGGTGCCGGCTTGGCTGCGCCCAGCGCGGGAGCGTTAGGCTTCACCGCTGCCTGTGCGCCTGGAATCACGAGACGGTCGCCGACATTGAGCGTGGCAGTCGACTGGATGTTGTTGGCCTTGGCAATCTCGTTGGCGGGCTTGTTGTAACGCCGTGCAATCTTGCTCAGCGTATCGCCGGCTGCGACCACATGGACGCCGGCATTGCTCGCCGGGGTCGCTGCGGCGACCGACGCGGGTGCAGCTGCGGGTGCAGTCGGAGGCGAAGCCGGACGATTGGCGGGCGCCGCCGCAGTTGCGACCGGCGTCTGGGTGTAGCGCGGAATTACCAGTCGTTGGCCGGGATAAATGATCGCTGGTGACGCGATATTATTCGCCTGCATGATGACGGACGCCGGCACGCCATAGCGCCGTGCAATGGCATCGACGGTCTCACCCGGTGCGACTGTGACCGCGGTGCCGCCATCCCAGCTCCAGTTGCCATTTGGGGCGGGTTTACGGACGACCGATCGGGCGGCTTCGGGCGCGCCGGCCGCGTTGGCGCGGGCCTGGGTCGGCCCTTGTAACACCGCGCTCTTACTGCCACCCGGCGCCCCGGCGGTTCCCGACAACTGCGCGGGTTGCGGAGCAAGCGGCCGGCTCTCGACCCGACTGGCGGGCGCACCTTGCGCGATCGAGCCGGTCGCTTCGGGAATGCTGGCGGATGAGAACGGGCTCTCGTTGAATCGAGACGCATCGCCGCTGCAAGCAGCCACGCTGATCATCGTCAGCGCCAGCGCAGCGACTCGCGGCCAGCACCGCGCGCGCAACATCTCGAGAACGCAGGACATCGCCACCTACCCGCACGCACAACAAGCGTTGAGCTAACACCCTGCGGGTAAATAAGGCTTTAAGCGTTGACGATGCCTCAACCTTGCCGATTCAAGAACAAAATCATTACAATTCGCGTGCTTTTCCCGGCAAAAGCGGCACGAAGCGAACCCCTATCAGACCCTCCTGTTTAATCCCCTGTTCACCCTTCGTGAGCTTAACTAGCTGCTGTGGTCCGCCGTGGGGCCCCAGCGGCAAGATCATCACGCCGCCATCCGCCAACTGGGCGACCAACTCATCGGGGACGGTTTCGGCGGCCGCCGTCACGATGACACGATCATAGGGCGCGCACTCGAGAGCGCCGGCAAGACCATCCCCGACCCGCACCTCGACATTGTCGTAGCCCAGTGTTGCCAGCCGCTGGCGCGCGGTTTCCGCCAGCGTCCGATAGCGTTCGACGCTGATCACTTCGCGCGCGAGCCGGGAGAGAATGGCAGCCTGGTAGCCTGATCCAGTGCCCACCTCGAGCACACGGCAGCCGGGCAGCACTCCGAGCTGCTCGGTCATATAGGCAACCACATACGGCTGGCTGATGGTCTGGCCACACGCGATCGGCAGCGCCTGGTCCGCATAGGCATTGTCGACGAAAGCGTGCTCGACGAAATGCTCGCGCGGCACCTCGTCCATGGCCCGCAGCACCGCCGGATCGCTGATGCCGCGCCGGCGCAAGCCGAGCAGAAACTGCATACGGCCGACATTGTCGTCGCCAGGCGGTTGCTTGGGCACGCCGAGCCTCCCTCCCCGACCTTATCGCAAAACCGAGATTCGGCCAGAGCGCCGGGGCAACGGCATCGGACCTTGGCGTCACGAACGGGAACCAACGCTGCAGGGCGGCGTTAGGCCTGCGGGGTATGATGCCTTGAACCGAATCTGCGAGAATCGCGTCCAACGGGACCAGATCTGTCATCCGAGGTGCCGCCACGAGCCCGCGCCTCAACTTCGCCTTGGCGGCCTGCTGGCGTGGCTATGAGAGCAGGCCTACACTTGCCCTTGACTCGACCATCTTTTCGGGGCCAACGGAGCCCACGAGCGCCAATTGGCTTCAGCTGCGATACACCCAAGGAACGCAGCCGCCGACGCCCTATCGGTCTTGCGGCAGCCCTGATCCCTACATTCGACTGACGTATCCATTGGAGGATCCAGAATGACGTCTGCCATGCAACCGCAGTCCGCGACTCCGGCCAAGCGGATCCTCGTCGTCGAAGACGAGTTGATGATCCGCATGCTGCTCGAGGACATGCTGGGCGAACTCGGCTATACCGTTGCCGCCGAGGCCGCGCGCATCGAGGAGGCGCTGGACGCGGCGAAAAATGCCGACTTCGACATCGCAATCCTCGACGTCAATCTCAACGGTCAGCCGATCTCCCCGGTCGCCGATGCCCTCGTCGCCCGTGGCATGCCCTTCGTCTTCGCCACCGGTTATGGCGAACGCGGCCTCCCCGAGCCGTATCGCGATAGGCCCACGCTCAAGAAGCCATTCCAGATGGACGGGCTCAAGCAGATGCTGCAGATCGCGCTGGATCGTGGAAAGAACTAACGAACGCCGGTCGCATGCGGTGAGCGCGGAGCGCTTGCCAGAAGGGTGCGCTGTCATCCGGATCACGTCCGTCTGGCATTGCAGGGCTGCGGGCTACGTCGGCTGCGCCACGCCGGGGCAGAGACTCAATCGAACAGTTCGGCGAGCTTGGTCATGAATGGCTCGTCCGTCATGTCGAGTCGCAGCGGCGTGACGGCAATCCGATTATCGGCGAGCGCAAAAATATCGCTGCCGTCCGCCGGCTGCTGTCCCCTGACGCGCACATAGGCGATCCAGTAATAGTTGTTGCCGCGACCGTCCTGCCGCGCGTCGATGTGCAGGCGGTCCTGGCGGTTGCGGCCCTGGTTCGTCACCGCGATGCCCTTGACCTCGCTTGGTGCACAATCGGGAAAGTTGATGTTGATGAGCACGTCACGCGGTATCCCCGCGGCGAGCACGCGCCGGATGATATCCGGCGCGAAACGGACTGCCGTTTCCCAATGCGGCGGCTGGCCGCCCCGGGATTTGTAGGCTTGCGAGAGGGCGAGCGAGGGGATTCCGAGAATAGTCCCCTCGACCGCGCCGGCGACGGTGCCGGAATAGATCACGTCCTCGCCGGCATTGCGGCCGCGGTTGACGCCGGAAAGAACCAGATCGGGGGGGCGATCCTTGATGACGTGCCGCGAACCCATGATGACGCAGTCGGTGGGCGTGCCTTTGACCGCGAAGCGGCGCTCGCCGACTTCGCGCAACCGCAATGGATCATTGAGCGAGAGCGAGTGCGAGACGCCCGACTGATCGAATTCCGGCGCGATCACCCAGACGTCATCCGACAGCGCGCGGCCGATTTCGGCGCAGATGTCGAGCCCCTCCGAATGGATGCCGTCGTCATTGGTAATGAGGATGCGCATGTCAGGCGACGGATGATGGAGGACAGATAATCGAAAAGAGCCGGTCCGGGCCTGAACGCTTATTCGCTCTAGCTGGACCTGGGCCTCCGGTCATGCCCGCGGCTCGATTGTCTTCGTGCCACCCATATACGGCTGCAGCACATTCGGCACCGCGATCGAACCGCCCTGCTGCTGATAGGCCTCCATG
>Ga0184605_10000216_pt1 | contig 16825 bp, 17 predicted proteins | sample PLM0_30_coex_FD_132995 | JGI IMG/M metagenome (GOLD analysis project Ga0184605, IMG submission 132995) | Groundwater sediment microbial communities from an aquifer in East River, Colorado, USA - PLM0_30_coex | ecosystem: Environmental > Terrestrial > Soil > Riparian zone | place: USA: East... | reverse complement strand
TTGCTGGGCCCCCTTGACTTGCATGTGTTAAGCACGCCGCCAGCGTTCGTCCTGAGCCAGGATCAAACTCTCCAATAGTTTGAAGATTTGATTGCTCTCCCGAACGCGGTCGTCTCCAGACGTTGTCTTTCGACTCCACGTCCGGAATCACTTTGAATGTTTCAGGTTTTGAAATCTCCCCGGGATACTGAAATGGACCCCGGATCATAGATCTCGCCTCGCACATCCATCGATCTCAACTTCGATTTTCAAACAGTTCGCACGCCATTATTCCGGCGGCTTGAAATTCAATTTCGTTGCCAATTCTTCGGCAGCCTTGAAGAATAAACCACGACGGTTCATCCGTCAAGTGATTGGAAGCAAATCTTGTGGTTGATCTCGCTCTAACACACTTCCTGAGCCGGTCCAAAGCCGATCGGAAGAGGATTCGCAAGCTACCCTCCACCAGGAGCTAGTTCAACCCCCTCGATCGGGCACAACAGCTGAGCCGGGCTTGGACTCCCAAGCGCATACAGGATATATGTGCGGGAATGATATTCATCATCGCCAACCCCACGGCCGGACGCGGAGGTGCCGCTCGGGTGATTCGTGAAGTCGAGTCGAGCTCGAGCGGACGCTCGACCACGATTCTTACCACCGAGGCCCCAGGTGACGAGGCCCGGCTCGCAGACGCGGCCCTGAAGAAGGGAGCGCAGACCATTGTCGTCGTCGGCGGCGATGGAACATGTTCAAAAGTGGCACAACAGATTCTGAATGCGCGCAGTCAGTGCGCGGTCGCGCTGATCCCTTGTGGGACCGGAAATGATATCGCGAAGACGTTGGGAGTTTACGGAGCCAAGCCGGCAGAGGTTCTCAGTCTCGTCGCTCGCGGGAAGACCGCGCGAATAGATGTTGGCCGCGCCGACGGCCACTACTTCCTCAACAGCTGCGGGTTCGGGTTCGACTCATCGGTGTTGGAAGCCACGCAGAAAGTCCGTTTCCTCAAGGGCGACGCCCTTTACATCTACTCCGCACTTGCGCAGCTCTTTTCCTATCGCGGCGTCGACGTCACGATGGACGGCGCTTTCAGGGGAAAAAACCTGAAGATCCTGATGGCGATTGCCTCGAACGGTCGCTCTTTGGGCGGCGCATTCCGCATTGCGCCGACGGCGTCGGTCATCGACGGCAAGCTCGATTTCTGCGTGTTTGGCGATAACAACGTGTGGGGACGCGTGCGATTGTTTGCCGGTGCGTTGCGCGGGAGCCATCTCACACTTCCCGGCGTCTCGAGTAAGAAAGCAGCTGACCTATCGCTCACATTCGCTGCCAACCCGGCGATGGAGATGGATGGCGAGCTGCGGCTCGCGACTTCGCCGACCGTGAGAATCGAATGCGTTCAGCAAGCGCTCGCAGTTGTTGCTGCGTCGGGCGCCCCCGCCTGACTAGGTCGGAGGGATCGTCATCATCACCGTGTCGCCGGGAGCAACCGTGATCTCTTCACTCACCGACGCTCTGGTTGATCCGATGGGGTCGGCGATGAATCGCAGTGGCGTCAGTCCACTCATCAAGCCCGAAGGCACCCTGAAAAGAGTGACCGTATGTCCCGAAGCAATGCCCAGCCGCACGCGCTGCGCGCTCCGCGCCGCGTACACCGTCATGTCGGCGAACGCCTGGTTATCGACCCGAACTACGGCGGGCTCGTTTTGATAGCCGCCTCCAGAACCGGCGGCCATCGTGCTGCAGGCCGCAAGAAAAAGGAAGAACAACCCGAGTGAAACTGATCGCGTTTTCATTGCAGAGCCTGCTTGTGGCAGCGGTTGGAGTGCGCCATCAGGGCGGCATAATGCGTTCCAGATGCAGTCATCTTACCTTTGAAACAGAATGCTCAAACCCCTCATAATCGGGATCGCCGGCGGCAGTGGCTCGGGAAAATCCACCGTCGCGAAGAACGTCGCCGAGTTGCTGACGACGTCCTCGGTGGCGTTTCTCGACATGGATGCTTACTACAAGAATTTCACTTCCCTTTCGCTCGACGAGCGACGAAAACTGAATTGGGATCATCCGGATGCCTTCGACTACGATCTGCTTTGCTCACACCTCGATGCGCTCAGCAAGCGGAAGGCGATCCAGAAACCCGAGTACGATTTCGTCACTCACCTACGAAGCAAAGAAGAGACACGGGTCGAACCCGGCGACGTGGTTGTGATCGATGGCATTCTTCTCTTCGTGGATGAGCGCGTCCGCGATCTCTGCGACGTGAAGGTGTTCGTCGACGCGGATGCGGACATCAGGCTCATTCGCCGCATCGAGCGCGACACCCACGAACGTGGCCGGCCGCTCGACGAGATAATCGAGCAATATCTTTCGACCGTTCAACCAATGCATCTGCAGTTCGTCGAGCCGAGCAAACGCTACGCCGATGTGATCGTTCCGCGCGGAGGCCACAACGCGATCGCGATCGAGATGATCGTCGCTAAGATCCAGGGGCGACTGCAGCGAGCCGAGGGTGGACGCGAGGAGCGGAATACGCCATCAGTAAGGCGGCCAGCGCCCCCAGCCCGAACATGACGGGCCACACTACTGCCGGCCCAAACGTCGACAGGAGCTGAGTCCCCATCCACGGGCCGATCGTGAGGGAAATGCTGAGCGACATGCTGTAGGCCCCCATGTAGACGCCGCGCCGATTCTCCGGAGCTATCTCGGCCATGTGCGCTGCCATCGCGGGAAAGAGCAGCATCTCGCCGAACGTCCAGATCACAACCGTAGCGACGACTCCCGCTGGTGACGCGATCACTCCGAGCGCGCCGAAGCCGACGGCGAAGAGAAAGCATCCGACCTTGAGTGATCGGGTATTAGACCAGTGTGCAGTCGCGGTATTGAGCGGGACCTCGAGCGCCACTATCAACAGCGTGTTGATGGTGAAAAGCATTCCGTAGAACGCCGGAGACAGTCGGAGGTACTGCACGAGATAGAGAGGAAGAGCGGATTCGTGCTGGAAGAACACAATGCCGACGAGGAAGGCGCCGGTGAGGAAAACCAGAAAAGTGGTGTCGTGGAAAATCGTCGCCGGTCCGACAGCCGCACCGTCCCGGGCGCGAGCCTCGGAGTTCACGCCGCTGAAAGCGCGCCAAGGAGTCAGTGCCAGGACGGCACCGGCGAGCAGCGTCGTCACGGCATCTACGACGAACATCGCGCGGAACGAAACGGTTGCGAGGAAGCCGCCAAGGGCAGGACCGATGCTCATGCCCAGATTTATTGCCAGGCGGTTGAGGGCAAACGCCTGCTTTCGCTGCTCGGGAGCGACCACGTGAGTAATTGCAGCGAGGCTCGCCGGGCGGAACAACTCGGAGCAGCCGGCCCAGAGCACGGTCATCGCCGCGACAGCAGTAAAGCTTTTCGCCAACGGGAATAGAAGCAGCACCAATCCCGAAGCGATCAGTGAAACGCGCATCACGCGAAGCGCGCCGATCCGGTCGCTGAGGCGCCCACCGATCGGACCGAAGACGATTGCCGACGCTCCATAGAACGCAAGCATCAGCCCGGCGCGGGCAGGAGAGAATCCCAGGTCCGTCGTGAGGTACAGCACCAGGAATGGCAGCACCATCATCCCGGCGCGGTTGATCAGGTTCGTCGCGAACAGAAGCCATACTTCGCGCGGCAATCCACCGAGCCCGCGCCACGGATTCAGCCGTGAATCGCCAAACGAAAACGGCCACCGTCTTGGTGGCCGTCCCGTGTCGTGTACTGTCGGCTCAGTTGTCAGGGCCATAATGCGCCGTGCAGGAATCGAACCTGCAACCTAATGATTAAGAGTCATTTGCTCTGCCAATTGAGCTAACGGCGCAGTGCTGTCGCTTGGCGCGCCAGGAGGGAATCGAACCCCCGACCCACAGCTTAGAAGGCTGTTGCTCTATCCAACTGAGCTACTGGCGCGTTAGAAAGCGAAAGTTAGCCAAGGCAATGGCTTGAATCTAGTCGCCGACCGAAGCAAGACTCTCTGCCAGCACGCGCTGCAACTTGCGCGTGAGCTCGCCGGGCTTCCCCGTCCCGACCGGTTTGTCGTCCAGCTTCACGATGGGCATCACGTCCGTCGTGGTACCGGTAATAAACAGCTCGCTCACCTTTGCGATCTCGCTCTCTTTGATCGGAGTTTCGTCGAGCTCTACACGCAGCTCGCGCGCGAGATCGCGCAGCACCGCGCGCGTAATTCCAGGCAGGATGTGATTGTCTGATGGGTGTGTGCGCAGCGAGCCGTTCACTACGCCGAAGAAATTGGTCCTCGTGCCTTCGGTCACAACACCGTCTCGAATCAGCATTGCCTCGAACGCGCCCCGCTCTTTCGCCGTTTGGGATGCAAGGACATTGGGCAGCAGGTTGAGCGTCTTGAGGTCGCACCTTCCCCACCGCACGTCGGGATGAGTAATGGCGGACGCGCCCGTCTCCGCGAATTCGGAATAGGGCGTGAAGCGGGCGACTGAGATGTAGACAGTTGGAGCAGTCCCCGGCGGCGGAAAGTTGTGAGCGCGGGTGGTAGCGCCACGCGTGACCTGCATGTAGACCGTTGCCTCGCCACTCAGAAGCTTGTTCTCCTTCAGGAGCTGCCTGCCGATATCGACGAAGCGTGCCGGCGAGTCATCGCCCGATAGCGCGATTCTTATTCCGTCGAGGCTTCGCTCGAGGCGCTGATTGTGGAATCGGGTGGCGAACAGCCTCCCATTGATCGCGCGCAGAACCTCGTACACGCCGTCGCCGAATACGAACCCGCGGTCTTCCACCGAGACGCGAGCCTCGGCGCGCGGCAGAAAACTGCCGTCGAGGTAGACGATGTCTTTTGGATCCCTCTCGGCCGAGGCGATCAACTGGTCTTGTTGCCGGTAGTCGTGTAGTTGCACACGCTGAATACCGGTTGGGAGCCGGGGGTCGGATCCCTGAGGGTTCCAGAAAAAGAGCCGGCCGCCGTCATGGTACCCTGCAGCTCCATCTCAGATGAAGACCCCGAGGACCCACCCAATGTGAGAAGAACATTACCGGTGGTGAGAGTAACGCTGCCGCTCAGCGGGCGTAGGAGCGTAGCTGGCGGGTTTTGCCAAAAGCTCGTTGCGGGAGCCAAGGCACCACTGACGAGAACATCCAAATGGGTCGTCAGCTGCGTGTTGTTCGCCAGCGATCCCGCTCCGCAAAGCGAACCCGGATGCACCGTGAAAGTCCAGTCACCGGCAGCCTGGGTCTGGCTGAGTCCTCCTGTCCCCTCAAAACCGATGAGCGGGTCGGTGCTAGTCTCGCACGCAGCAGCGGACACCAGTAGGGACAGACACAACAAAGTTTGACGCACGTGAAACCTCCGCGCTCGGCGCTGGATCGGGTCGACTATCGGGAAGGTGCAATTCGTTTGCCGGAAGCTACCCCGGAGCGCGCAAACGAAAAAGGGAGCGCCTTTCGACGCTCCCCTTTTTCATCTATCGGATCAAGCCGATTACACGCAGGTAATCACACCGTTGGTCATGGTGCACGTCTTCGCCGACTGCGAATGCGTGGCGGTCGCGTTCCATGAAGGCGGCGGGGTAGCAACGTCAAAAGCGACAATCGTGACGTTCTGCGACGGCGTGAACCCCTGGAGAGGTGAAGCCATTGTCGCGGTTCCACCGAAGTAGGCGCCGCCGTTGTCGGCAGCGTACGACTCTTCATACGTCGCGAGGTTGCGAAGGTCCGACTTCATCTGCGCGAGATATGCCTTGTCCTTCGTATTTGCAAATTTCGGAATTGCAATCGCGGCAAGAATGCCGATAATCACGACGACGATAAGAAGTTCAATTAGTGTAAAGCCCCTTTTCTGGCCTGACATTGTTGTCTCCTGAATCCTTGGCGACGGCGATACGCTGCCGTCTACACACCAAAGACAGGGTGTTTTGCGGTTATGCAACTGTACATTTTGCCAAAGAGGGGCTTAACTCCAACCCCTTATAGGTGTTGGAGTTAGGCGCGGCCATTAAAGGGCATTAGGAGATCAAAATGTTGCAAATTGCGAGGCAGTTTGCACTATGCTGGTGGTCCCGAATTGCTCCGCGCGACCCCAAAACAAAGGCCCCAGCGCGATGCGCTGGGGCCTTTCTTCCCAGTCAGGCGGGGCGCCCGGATTTCAACGGGGCCCGTCCCAATCGGTGCGGGTTTACTCCTAGCTACACGTCAGATTGTTGCCGCGCGCGTTGATTTCGGCGCTGGGGTATGGAATCACCTGCGGCCCGGGCACCGGCGGCTGCAGCTCCATTCCGAGCTCCGAGTACAGCCCGAACATGCGGTAATCAACGATCCGGTCGCCACTCTCGAACAGGAGAGAGTAGCGCTTCTGCTTGAGAATCTCGCGCAGTATATCAAGCCGGTTGCCGCCAAAGCTCACTAGCGTCCTCGGCAGCAGGCCGCCGGAGTTCTGTCTGATCAGATTGATGAGTACGAGCGCCTCAGCATCCCGGTTGAGACCCCACAGCGCTTCAGCACGCATGAGAATCAGCTGTTCGTTGATGATGATCGGTAACGGAGTCAGCGGTCCGGTAATGTTTAGGAATATGATGTCGGATTGCGCTGAGGGCGGGTTGCCAGGTAACGCCTTTTGGTACGATGGATCCTGCTGGATCTTGGACAAGCGGAGATCGCCGGCCTCTGACTCGTTCAACACTTTCGGGTTCGCCCGGATAACCGACCGGTCGAAATTGCCATTCTGCAAATCGCCCGAAGAGGTGCTGTAGGTATGATAGACGCCGACCCGGAAATTTGCGGGTGTTGCCGGTGTGATGCTGTAGAACGACGCGTCGAGCGCCGTGAGTGCCGCATTCAGTTGCACAGCATCCACCGGGTTTCCAACCGTCTTGTAGGCGGCAAACCCACGGTAGACGAGGACCTTTGCAGCGAGTGCACGATTGAACTTCAGGAACGTCGCAGGGGTGGTAAAACCCGCGAAACCCGCTGGAAGCGTGAAGGGGAAAGTGGACCCTCCTGCCGCCAGATTGGTCCCCGCGCTGTCGAGCAACGCGCTGATGTAGGTGAGCACAGCCGGCTTGCAGCGGATCGGATCGACCGTTTCCTTCCCTAAAGTGATTGGAAGGCCGAGGCTGTCCCGGGATTCGATGAGCTTGATATACTCGAGTCCCTGAATCGTGCGGGCAAAACCCTGAGCTGCGGCCTTCTCCTGCGCTGTGAAGGCAGGAGAACCCTCCACCCCCTGCGCCAGGAGTTGAGCCCCAAGGAGCGTGCGGTAGGTGGAATTCCAGGTGAAGTCGACGAGAAACGCACCTGGGGAGAAAGTCCCAAGTGGCATCTGGATGTAGCGAGGGTCAGCGGCGTCGATCCGATATGCGTCGCGTCCCATCGTCTCGAGCACCAGTATGAAGAACGCTGTCTGCTCGCGATCGCCGCCAATTAGGCCGATGACCTGGTTCTGGAGCTGGTCCTGACTCGGTATAACCGGCGGCAGCTTGGGATTGTTGTAATCCGGGATAAAAGGATCGCTGCATCCAACGCCCAACAACAAGACGGCTGGAAGTCCAGCAACCACAAGTCGGCGTATGAAGCGCCCGACCGGCGAGCGCATGGCGTGGTATGTCATGTCAGTAGCTCGCTGCGAAAGTGAGATAGAAGGTGCGACTCGGGGGGAATGGCGCGAGATCGATGAAGCGACTGATCGCCTGGTTTCCGAAGTTGCTCACTTCGGGATCCACGCCTGGGTAGTCCGACCAGGTGACAAGATTGCGCCCGCTGAGCTCAATCCGAGAGCCACCAGCCCCACGGAAGATCCGCCGCGAAAGGCCGGCCGGGAGCTCGTAAGAAAGACTCAACTCGCGCAACTTTACGAACGACCCATCCAAGACGTACTGTGAGACGCCGAGCTTGTCGTTTCTCGTCGCCCGAAGAATGCCTCCGTCTGCCACGTTCGGTGAGAGTCCAAGGGCATCGTAAACGTCCATCGTAACGTTCACCAGATCGCCGCCGCGCGACCAGTCAAACAATGAGGTGAGACGGAGCTTGCCGAACGTAAAGCTGTTGGAAAAGCCCATCGTGAAGTCAGGCGCGGCGTCGCCCTTCTGAACCTCGACAACTTCTAAGCCCACCGAGTCGGAGGCGATGATCTGCGTCACGCGCTTCCCCACCTCGAGTCTTCCCATTCCATACGTCGTGCCGAACGCGACTCTCTGTCCGGTCGCATCGCGCTCAAGGTTGAAGAAAGGAACTCCCGGCGGAAGTGCCGTCACAATGCCGACGTTTCTCGCGAAGGTCGTGTTGGATTGCCAGGTGAAACGATCTCCCTGCACGGGAGTAAGGCCAAGCGCGACCTCGATGCCGCGATTGCGGATGCTCCCACCGTTCTGCACGCTCACGTTCGAGCCAATCGAGGGAGCTGGTACGACGTTCAGTATCAAGTCCCTGATGTTCTTCTGATAGACCGTGAAGGCGACAGATGCGCGCTGGTCCCAGAGAGATGCGTCAATCCCCCCTTCGATCTCCGTCTCGCGCTCCGGCCGGATGGTCGGGTTGCCCTTGATTAGACCTGGCTGGAACGAGATCTGGCCAGTATACGTGCCGATTTGCGCTGGAGTGAATTTCTGAATGTAGAGTGGTTGATTTCCGGACTGACCAAACGCGAAGCGCGGCTTGAATTCGTCAAAGATTCCGAACAGGCCTGGCAGGCGATAGGAAAGAGACGCTTTGGGGAAGAAGTAGAATTTGTTGATGTCCCCGTTCAACGTGCTTCTCTCAGCGCGCGCCCCGACGGTGGCCAACAGCCGCTCGCCGAATGCGAGTACTTCTTCCTGACCGAACAACGCGAGTCCACGCACCGCCTGTCGATCCGCAAAGACTTCCGTCGCGGAACCGCGATTGGTGTTCTCCTGTCCGAGCAGCACATCGCGAGTGACGATATTGGTGGACCGTTGCGACGATATCTCTCGCTGAACTCCAAGCGATGTCGTTGCGTTCCAGCCCCGGCCCGCCGGCGAGAACTCGTGGACGGCGGAAAAGTTGGCGTTGGCACGCAACACGTTGGCACTGAGCGACGTCACGGTGCCCGGAAGGCCATCATTCGGCTCGAAGTACAGGAACCGCGGTGAGACGATGTTGTCCTGCTGATTGAACCGATCAAGACCCCCATCGACCCTGAAAGTCAGCGACTGCCCTTCTCTCGTGAATGCGGCGTACGCAACGCTCGCCGAAGAGATCAGCCGGTACACTTCCTCGGGCGTCTGAACAAAATCCCGATCCTGGAGGACGTTCGTGCCCGCGATCGGAGTGCGGGGATAGACGCCATTCGTCGGCCGCATATCGAACCAGCTTGGCGTCGACCCGAACACGAAATATGGGGTCACGACGGCGTTGTCGTTGTTGCTGATCCCGCGAGTAGTAAGCGTCCGAACCAGGTTGTTGTTCAAGGTGAGCGTCAGCTTGGGCCGCAGTAACTGCGTGAGATTGAGTCTCAGGCTCTGCTTTCGGTAGCCGGTGTTCTTCTGGATACCACCGTCCCAGCTATTCAATCCGGAAGCGTAGTAACTGGTCTGGTTCACGGTTCCGCGAGCAGACAGCGATGTCTCGTAGTTGAAGGGATGCTCGCCGAACAGCTGCTCCTCGAAATCGCAGAACCCTCCACACGCCGCGTAGTTCGCGTCCACCTCCGCCTGGGTCATTCCCGCGTCAATCCCGTAGACTCGGGCTTCGGCGAGGGTGAACTGACGGTGTCCGTACTTTCGCGAGAGATCGCGAGTCCCGAAACGCTGGACGAAATCGATGGTTGGATACCCGCCCGCGCCAGCTCCCGACCCCTGTTTCGTCTTGATGATGATCACGCCATTGGCAGCCTTGGATCCGTAAATCGCCGACGCTGACGCACCCTTCAGGACTTCCAGACTCTCGATGTCGTTCGGATTGAGGTCGGCGATGCGGTTGACGCCGTTGTCCTGGTTGGAAGCGTTTGAAGACCTCGCGGCCGCCGTGACGGCGTTCAGGCCCGATTGAATCGCCTCGTTGCTGACGATCACGCCATCGACGACGTAGAGTGGATCCGCCGATCCGAACACGGAGGTCACTCCGCGCAGGCGTATCTGATTGCCCCCACCTGGCGCGCCGGAGTTGGCGCTGACCTGCGCGCCCGCGATTCGGCCGGCGAGGACATTTTCGAGCGATGGCGCCGACACGCGCGTAAACTCATCCGCTCGAATGACCACTACGTCGTTTGCGGTGTTACGCCTTGCAACCGAAGTCGCGGCGCCGGTTGTCACCTGTGTTTCGAGTTGCAACACGTCGCGCCGCAAAGCCACGTCCGCTGTGGTCTGACCCGCGGGAAGGGGGATCTCGCGTCGTTGATAACCGATGCGCCGTGCGATCAATATTACGGGACCGTCCGGCACCTGAATCGAGTACGTGCCGTCCTCGGCGGCGGAGGTTCCGAAGGCGGTGCCCTGAATCTGAATCGCGGCGCCGGGAACTGGCTGCCCGCTCACCTGGTCTGTCACGCGTCCGGTCACACGACGCTGTGCGCTTGCGGGCGCCGCGAGGACAACTGAGAAGAGGAGCAGAAACAAAAACAACTTAAGTCGTGGCATTGACTCCCCCGTGAGTTCGTGGTTCACGCTGGTGTGGGTGCGCGCGGCTCGTGCAGGAGGCCGACGCGAATGGTGTCTCTGGCGCCATAATCAGCCACAGAATGATGCTTGTCAACTGGGGAATTCGCGGGCAAGCGTCACGCACAGCGCGGTAAACGACCGGAAATTGCGGGCGCCAAATGTCTTCTATGCGTTCTTTCGATCTCGCGTGAAGCCTCTTACGCGCAAAGAAAAACCCCTGCAACTGCTTTAGTTGCAGGGGTGAAATGTCCAGTCGGGGCGCCCGGATTTGAACCGGGGACCTCCTGCTCCCAAAGCAGGCGCGATACCGGGCTACGCTACGCCCCGAGGTAGGCACAAGTTACCATACTCGGCCTTCCGCGCGCAACGCGGTTAACAGCGTACGAAATGCGCGCGCACGATGGCTTGAAGACGCTGTGTTTTCGATCGTGGACTCGGCGAATGTCCCGCCAAGATCGGGGGCTTCGAAGTACGGGTCGTAGCCAAATCCGCCGCTGCCGCGAGGGCGAAGCAGAACCCGCCCGCTGATCTCTCCCCGCCGCATCACTTCTCCCCCCGCATCCTTGAACGCCGCGACGCAGACGTATCGCGCTGCGTCCGTATAGTGATCCGGATCGTGACGCAGTGCATCCTGCATCCGCGTGACAAGCTTGGCGTTGTTCGCGTCGTCGAGGGCTCGTCCAACCAGGTCCTCGCGGCCCGACCACCGCTTGCTGTACACTCCGGGCTCGCCCCCCAAGGCGTCAACACACATTCCCGAATCGTCGCCGAATGTCGGCAGGCCGCCCGACCGCTCGAAGAAATAGCGCGCCTTCGCCAGCGCGTTGCCCTCAAAGGTGTCGTAGCTCTCGAGACTGTCCTCCGCCTTGCTCTCAGGGATACCTAGCGCCGACAGGTCGACAACCTGGAAACCGACACCGGAGAATATCTCGCGGAGCTCGCGCAGCTTTCCGGCACTTCGCGTAGCGAGAAGGAATCGCTGCGCGCTCACTCCGGCAAAGCTTTTTCCAGAGCCGTCGTCTGTGCCGCGTCGAGGGATCGGATGCCCGCGATCGCCAGGTCGATGAGCTTGTCGAGTTGCGCGCGATCGAATGTTCCATGCTCCCCTGTGCCTTGCACCTCGACGAACCGTCCTTCGCTGCTCATGACGACGTTCATGTCGACTTCGGCTTTCACATCTTCCTCGTAGTCGAGATCGAGCCGCGCTTCGCCGTCGACGATGCCCACGCTCACCGCAGCGACTCGCCGCTTGACGGGAGTCTTTGCCAACTTTCCGACCGTAACCATCCAATCGAATGCATCGACGATGGCGACAGATGCTCCGGTGATCGCCGCCGTGCGCGTTCCGCCGTCCGCGACCAGCACGTCACAATCGAGCTTGACCGTGAACTCGCCAAACTTGAAATCATCCAGCATCGCCCTGACACTTCGCCCGATGAGGCGCTGTATTTCCTGGGTGCGACCTCCGAGCTGCGCTCGCTCCCGCGACGTGCGTGTACGCGTGGCGCGGGGAAGCATCGCGTATTCCGCGGTCAACCAGCCCTCTCCACTTCCGCGTTTCCATCCGGGTACGCCTTCCTCGACCGATGCGGTGCACAACACGCGCGTAGCGCCGAACGTGATGAGGCACGAGCCCTCGGCGTATGGCGCAACTCCACGCTCGAGCGTAATCGGACGAAGATCTAACGGCGAGCGATCCCCGCGGATGGGTTTACCCGGCTTCACTGAGCTTCCGTATGATGGCGGTGGTTGACTGGCCGGGTGTCAGCGGAACCACGACGACCCGCCCACCCCAACCTTTTACTTCATTGGCGCCGACGATCGCGCTTTCGGTGTAGTCCCCGCCCTTCACTATCACGTCCGGCTTCAGAGCCTTGACCAGCTCGAGCGGGGTGTCTTCGGAAAACACCACGACGAGATCGACAGATTCGACGGCCGCCAGTACGAAAGCACGCTCGGCGGCGCTGCGCACAGGCCTGCCCGTTCCCTTGAGCCGACGAACGGATTCATCGCTGTTGACGCCGACGATCAACGCATCTCCGGTTGCACGGGCGGCGGCGAGCAGGTCGATGTGTCCTGGATGGAGCAGATCGAAGACTCCGTTGGTGAAAGCTACTCGATCCTCTCGTGCAGCCCTCCACCGCTCGGCCTCTCCCCGTGTTGCTATTTTTGTTGCAGGGTCACGAGGCTTCAGAGTCTGCTCACCACCAACGGGTGAAAATGGATGACCCGCTCCTTCTTGAGCGGGAGCCTGATCACTTCGTCGTAGTCGCTCTCGATCGTAACCGTCGTCGGGCCGCGGATAATCGTGATGAGCTCGGCGCCGACGGGAAGCGCAAGCGAATCAGCGACTGCCGAGAGACGAGTGGTGATCTGCTGGTCGGTCGCCGTCGAGGCGAATCTCGCCTCCTGTCCCATGGCGTCCTTGAACCGATAGTACCGGAAATAGGCTGCGCCGAAGTCGGAAGCGATGTAGGCCCCAAGGGCGAGAATCAGTAGCGGGATGAGACAGCCGAGCGTGCTGGCACCTCGCCGTTTCACCACTGCGATTGCGCCCCTTCGATTACATCGTTGACGATCCGGTCGATCGCCTGTCGTCTGCCAACTGCAACTCCACGCTCTTCGTATTGTCCTTCGGCGAGCAGTCCCTTTCGTTGCCAGAGAGTCTTTCCCGTCACCTGATCGACCATCTCGATGTCGACAACGAGCTGCAGCAGTCGACGGGCGGTCGTTGCCTGCTTGTTGCTGGCGCTGTAACCGATCGGAATGTCGACCTCGTAGCGCTGAATTGTCCCGCGAACGATTGCGTTCGCCTTGGCTTCAGAAGCGTCGCGAAGGCCGAGCCGGTCGTGCAACCGGCTGCGCAGTGCATCGGTGAGCTCGCGCGGAAGCTCTGGTGTCGCCGTCTGGTTCTCGAAAGGAACTATAGCGACCGTCCTTATGTGAGATGGCAGCCCGCCGCCCGTAAAGCCATACGGGATGCAGGCGGTCAGCACCAGGACAAGACTATAAGCTCCAAATCGCCGCATTGAAAGATCCAGGTTGCTCGCGGAGGAAAGTGAGACGGAGCCGGCGGCGCGCACCGGGCGCTTCATAAGTGAGAACGCCATTCGCGTCGCGATTCAAGCTCTCGGTTATTTTCCCCGCGGAGATGTGCTCGAGGGCCACCAACGTGTCGCCACGAATGGCGACCCGCCACTGCACCGGACGACCCACATCCGCGCGGAGCAGGTCACCGTCGATTCGCACCACCGTGTCGGGCAGCACGGGAATCGCGAGTCGTCCGAGGGCAGCCCACATCATTGGTGTCGGCGGAATGTAGCGCCGCGCGAGCTGTGCGTTTGGCGCACGGAGCGAATCGCCAATGAGGATGGCGGCGCCCGCTCCCAATCCTCCGCCGAGGAAGAAGTCGAGTCGGGCACTGTCCGGAGCGGCAGTGCGCACAGATCCATCCCCGCGGGCGGCGATGTCTCCTTCCTCGTAGTCCCATTTGAAAACGATGTGTCGATGGCCTGCCGGCAATGCCGGTGACGGGAGCCCGCGATCGGGCGCAAGGACACCCTTGAGCGGCGCCGCGGCGGGCACGCACGCGACCGCCAGGAGGATAGCGCAGCCGAGAAGCTTGTTCATCGCGGATCTACCCTGGTGATCAGATCACCCTGCACGATTTTGTCGAGAACATCGTAGCCGCGCACGACTCGGCCGAAGACCGTGTAGTGACCGTCGAGATGAGGTTGCGGTGAGTGTGTAATGAAGTACTGACTGCCACCTGTGTCCGGTCCTGACAGAGCCATCCCGAGCGCTCCCCGTTCATACCGACGCCGGTTCATCTCGTCACGGATCGCATAGCCTGGACCGCCATTTCCATCGTCGCGAGGATCTCCGTCCTGCGCCACGAAATTCGGAACGACGCGATGGAAGCGAGTGTTGCGATAATACCCGGACCGGGCGAGAGAGAGAAAATTCCAGACTGTGATCGGCGCGTCCACTCCAAACAGCTCGAGTTGAATCGGGCCACGTACGGTGTTAATTGTCGCGTTCAGAGTCTTGCCATTGTAAGCCGGCATCACGATGTCGCGGACCACGCCCTCGTACCATACCAAAGGTCTCGCAGTTGCGGCAACGCTTCCCCACTTGCCCCAGACGGGGATTGCCTTCCCAGCATCGCGTTCAAGCGGATCGGTCGGCACCGGGGTCTGCGCCAAATGCGACAGCCACGTTGCGTTGAGCGAGCTGCTGTCCTTCTTCCAAAGGGCGCCTACGTATTGAATCGCGGCGAGGCGCGCGTCGTTTGCCGAGTCCCGTCCTGCCTGACTGTAGCTCGTGAGAACAGCGGACAGATCCGCCGGCGACGGCCGCTCGGCGAGAATCCCGATGACAATGGCACGCACGTAGAAGTCCGGGTCGCGAAGACCGTTGATGAGCAGCGCATGCACCGTGTCTTCGAGCGGCATCGATGCGGGCGGACCGATCGCGGCGAATGCAGCCGCACGAACGCGCGCGTCCAGATCACTCGTGAGCGGCGCAGCCCGTGACAGCGCAAATGCGCGATCGAGACTGTCGCCTGCCGCTGCTGCGACGGCAGCGCGGCGGTTCCAGTCGGGACTCACCGCCCATTGCGTGAGCTCCGCGGGCCTGAGGCCCGCGCGTACCGCGGAAGCAAGCAGCGACGAGCGGTACACGAGCGAAGTGTCCGCGGCCCACAGCGCCGATAGCTCCGACGCATCCCGCGAGAGCACGTTGCCGAAGCTCTGTGCCGTCGCTATCCGAACGTTGGGATCGTAGTCGCGTGTCGCGTATATCAGGGACGCCTTGGCAATAGGGCCATAGGTTCCGAGAGAGCGAACGGCATTGATCCGGACATGCGGGTCGACGTCCGCCACGAGGCGCGAGAGCACCGAGAACGCCTTCGGACCAAGAGAGTCACCAGCGGCGGATTTCGCCAAGCCGCGCGCGATCTCCGCGCGAGCGCGCTGCTTTCCGCTCGATGAATCAGTGTACGGAGCAGACATCACCACAAATCGTTCCGGAGTCTGCGGCCTTGCGCTCAACGCCGGTGATGCCTCGAGGTCGATAAGCGCGCGCACGCCCGCGGGGGCGCGCGTGCGCGCGATTGCGTACGCTGCTGCCCACATGACGGAGGGATGCGCCGCCCGGAGATAAGGCTCGATGTCAGAGACGGGGACAGGACGCAGCTTCGCGGCAGCGAGCAGCAACTGAATCGCGACATCATCGACCGTCTTGCTTTTGAGTCCGGTGGTGATGGCTGCTCGCGCAGGAGCTCCGATCTCACCGAGCGCCCAGGCCGCTTCGCGGGCGACCTCGCGTTTTGCGGACAGAGCGCGACTGAGCTCACCTATGGAAGCGGTGTCCCGAAGGAGACCGAGGGCGTATGCAGCGTTTGCCGCAACCGCGGCGTCAGCATCCGTGAGCAGTGCGCGCAACCGCGGCGCCCCCGGGAGGCCTTGCTGCACCCCCACCTGTCCGATCGCAAGTGTTGCAGCGACTCTGAGCGGACTCCACTTACTCGCAAGGGCCCGGCTCACGAGCGCGGTGTCTAGCCGCCGGGTGTCGGTCATATCGAGAAGGCGCGCGTAGAGGCTTACCTCCGGCGATCCTATTCCAGACGGCAGCCGTTGACCACTCGCGCGCGACAAGGCCGAGCAAAAGAGCACAGCAAGAACAAGCTGCCTATGAAACCGCATTGTGAAGTACCTTGCGTAGAGTTTCAGGCAACGTGGTGAGTCGAGACTCGCGCGTCAGCGAAGCCAGCTTCGTCGAAGCGGTCACGAACTTCTCGTCCGTTTCAGCATTCGTGATCACATACTCGAAAGTCAGTGTTCGCGACCTCACGTCGGTGATTCTAGTGGTCACCCGGATCAGGTTATCGTAGCGAGCCGCCGAGTGAAAGCGAAGACTCGCCTCGACGACGGCGAGCGTCACATTCTGCCTCTCCAACTCCGCGTACGGAGTGCCCAGCGCTCGAATGAATTCAGTGCGCCCGATTTCGCACCAGATCAGATAGTTGGAGTGATACACTACCTGCATCTGATCGGTCTCCGCGTAGCGAACTCTAAACTCCACTGTGTGAGGCAAGCCACGGTTTGTCGAATGGGATATCATGTTCAACTGGAAACTACAACTTAGAACGACACAGATGCGAGATCTCAGAAGCATAGATGCGAGTTTCGAGACCCTCGCAACCCGGATCTACGCTTCTGGGATCTCGCATCTGTGTAGTTCTA
>Ga0184605_10000215_pt1 | contig 16832 bp, 10 predicted proteins | sample PLM0_30_coex_FD_132995 | JGI IMG/M metagenome (GOLD analysis project Ga0184605, IMG submission 132995) | Groundwater sediment microbial communities from an aquifer in East River, Colorado, USA - PLM0_30_coex | ecosystem: Environmental > Terrestrial > Soil > Riparian zone | place: USA: East... | reverse complement strand
TCGGGTTGAAGTTGAAAGTGGCCGAATATGCCACGTTGCCACCGGTATTGTCTGACACAACGGTGATGTAATCGCCGATCTTGTTCTGATTCGGATAACCTATGAAAGGATTGAACGAATTGCTCACCGCGACGTTGGGCGACCACGTACTGCCCCCGTCCGTGCTGTAAGAATAAAAGAGCTGCGAATCGGTGTTGTTCGAGGCGTTGCGCGTGTCCAGCCAAACGGAATCTATGCGTCCATTGGGCGCGACCGAAAGCGTTCCGAACCAGTGCCATTTGTTGTGATTGATCGGGTCGTCGTTGATCCGAAGGGGAGCGCTGAAGGTTTGTCCGCCGTTCGTGCTGCGGGCAAACATCACGTCAGTCCCGTTGTTGAAGCCGGTCGGCTGCACGCTGGCAAGCATGTAAATGTTGTTATTAGTGCTGCCGCCCGAACGGTCCACTGCCAAGAAAAGCTGCCCGGCCAATCCGCCCGGGTTTATCAAGTCGCCGAAATCTAGGTCACCGCCAAGATTGACTGCGGTGCTTTGGTCGAAAGTCGGTGTAACGCCGCCGTTTTTGGCATTTGTCGAGCGTATGCACCAGAACGTGTTGCTCTCCCCTCCAAGGAACAGATTCCCATTGGAATCCACGTCGAGCGTCCCCCAGATCGGCGAATTCGGGATGAATATGGGGTTCAGCCAGGTGACCCCGCCATTGGTGGAACGGCTGAATTGCCTGCCGCCATAATTGTTGCCGGAGGTGCTCCAATCCTGGTATTGGAATCCGTGCCCCGTGCTGTTCGTGTTATCTATCGTGAACCACTGCTTGTCGCCTCCCGTGGCGGGGCCAAGGTTCGTCCAGGACTGGCCGCCGTTGAGCGAGCGCCACATGTTGTCGAAAAATGTCTGGAGAAGGCTGAGATAGAAAAAACGCCCCGTGTCATCGGAATTCAACACTGGATCGCTGCGGAAGACGTTGTTCTCAAGAACGCCGGGGAACGTCCACGACGTGCCGCCATTGGTTGTGTATCCCCAGCCGGCCTGCCGGAAATTGGAAGTAACGCTGTTGAACTGCCTCCAACCGATTGTCATCTTGTCGGGGTTTGTTGGATCTACGCAAATACTCGGCTCGTTGGCGGCGTCGCCAACGATGTTATGGCCGTTCGAATCGACGTTAACCTGATAACTCGTGAAGGTGTCGTAGCGCGAGACCATTCCCGGCGAACGCCCTGTCCCCCAAAAGAAGGCAGGCGGGTTGTCGTATTTTTCGAGTCCCTCGTTCGGGAGTGGCTTGTGCAGCCGGATCTGGCCCGAAGCGATGGGAATTACAGACAGCAAAGCCAGACAAATGAAAAAACCCGTTTTTGACACCATAAAACACCTCAAGTTGAAGAGTGGGTAAGCGTATATCAGAACGCACACGTGGCGTCCACCAAATTTCTTCAACGCAAATCGAGCACCTGGTAAAAAAGCGGTATGCCAGAAGTTCAAGCGAGACGCTTGCGCTACAGCATCTTTCGAAATTCCGCTTCACCGAGAATGCGCACGCCGAGTTGCTTCGCTTTCTTGAGCTTGCTGCCTGGCTCCGCGCCCGCCAGCACGTAATCCGTCTTTTTGCTTACGCTGCTGCTGACGTGGCCGCCGAGAGATTCGATTTTCGCGCCCGCCTCCTCGCGCGTCATCGCAGGCAACGTCCCGGTGAGCACAAAAGTTTTTCCGGCCAACGGCAGTGCTGCCGCCTTCTTCGCGGAAATTTTCTCGTTCTTCGGGTGAATCCCAAGCTGCTTCATCCGATGCAGAATTTTCTTGCCCGCTTCCGACTCAAAAAACTCGAGGACGCTTTTCGCGACCACCGGTCCCACTTCGGTCACAATGCCAGATCCTTTTTCACTTTTGCTTTTTGATTTCTTCGCAAAACCAGTTTCGACCAAACGGACGGCGATCTGCTTGCGACTCTGGTCATTTTTTTCGTGATAGGCCAGAACGTCCCGAAGCAACTGCGAGCGCGCGACCTCTTCGACGGTTTCGTGGAAGCGAGCCAACTGCATGGCAGTCGTCTTGCCGACATCAGGAATCGCCAAAGCAAAAAGCCAGCGCGAGAGTGGAAGAGTTTTGGCACGCTCGATCGCGCGAATGGCTTTGGTCGCATTTTTCTCGCCGAAGACTCGCGGCGCATCTTCACTACCGAGATTCAAGGTCGCGAGCTGCTCGATTTCCAATTCAAACAGATCGAGCGGCTCGCGCAGCAAACCGCGCTCGACCAGTTTGTCCGCGACAACGCCGCCCACGCTTTCGATGTCGAGCGCTCCGCGCGCGGCGAAAAATTCCAACCGCCGAGTCGTCTGTGCCGGGCACTGAATATTTTCGCAACGCCAGACGACAAATTCCGGATCGCGCCGCACCCGGCCGCCGCAGACGGGACATTTGCCGCGAATGTGTCTGAAAAAATCGAATGGCTGGGCGTCGCGCGGCCGCTTCGATTTCACCACCTCGACAACGGCCGGAATGACTTCGCCAGCTTTTTCGATCACGACGGTATCGCCGATGCGGATGTCTTTGCGCTTGATTTCATCTTCGTTGTGCAATGTCGCGCGTGAGACGCAGCTGCCGCTCACCGTCACCGGCTCGAGCACGGCCACGGGCGTGAGCACCCCGGTGCGGCCGACTTGCACGATGATGTCGTGCAACTTCGTCTCGACGCGCTCGGCTTCGTATTTGTAAGCGATGGCCCAACGCGGAGATTTCGCCGTGAACCCGAGCCGCTCGCGCTGGGCGAGTGCATCGACCTTCACAACCGCGCCATCGGTTTGATAGGCGAAATCATGTCGTATGCGATCCAATTCGCGAATCGCCTTTAGAATTTTTTCGACCGAGTCCGCCAGCCACCAACGTTCCGCGCCGGGTAAGCGCAGTTTCTTGAGCAAGGGGAAAAGCGCCGAATGTTTTTCCAGCGACAAGCCTTCAATCGCGCCCGTGCCATAAAAAACCACACCGAGTGGCCGCTTCGCCGTGATTGCCGAATCGAGCTGCTTGAGTGAGCCCGCTGCGGCATTTCTGGGATTGGCGAAGGCGGGCAGACCCGCTTCGGTGCGTTCCGCGTTTAGTTTGGCGAAGCCGCGTTTGTCCATGTAAACTTCGCCGCGCACTTCGAACACTTTCGGCGCGGCGCCCTTTAATTGTGACGGCACGGCGCGAATCGTCCGGATGTTTTGCGTGATGTCGTCGCCCACCATCCCGTCACCGCGGGTCGCGGCATAGCGCAGGCGCCCATTTTCATAGAGAAGCGAAACGGCGACACCATCCACTTTCGGCTCGATCACGACCGGGATTGTCCCGTTAGGCAAGAGCCGCGTGATGCGCGCGTAAAAGTTGGCGACCTCGTCTTCGGAGTAAGTATTGTCTAGACTGAGCATCGGCACGCCATGCGCGATTTGCGCGAAAGCTTCGAGCGGCTTGCCGCCCACCCGTTGTGTCGGTGAATCCGGCGACAAGAGTTGCGGGAAACGCGCTTCAAGATCGACAAGTTCGGCGTAGAGTTCGTCATACTTGCGATCGCTGATGGTGGGCGCGGCTTGCTCGTAGTAACGGCGGTTGTGCTCTTCGACTTCGCGCCGCAGCTGTGCAACTCGCTTTGTTGCTTGCTTCTCCTCCGCGGACATGCTGCACGATATGACGCGCGAAACGCTCGGCAATCATCCAAAGTTTGTCATTCCGCGGGTGGATTCGAGCAGTCCCTTGTCCGCCAACGGACGGACTCGTCCCGTGGCGAGCTCGATGTCAAAACAGGCGGCGAAGCCGCAAATTGATTAGCATCGCTCGGCAGCTGCCGGGCCGATCCATCACGTTTGCAACCAAGCTTTCAAATCTAGGCAAAAGCAGCTAAGTATAACCAATTGTGAAACCGAGCGAGCGAATCCTCGGGGTGGAAGGCGGCGGAACCAAGACCGCTTGGATCTTGGTGGAACGGTCCGGCGATGAACTGAATATTCTCGACCAGGGAAAACTGCCGTCGTCGAATTTTCGCCTCGCCACGCCGGATCGTTTGCGCGCCATTTTCTCCGAACTGCCCAAGCAAATTGATCGCGCGGGCGTCTTTCTCGCCGGCTGCGGGACCGCCGAAGATCGACAATCACTGTCGAATCTTTGCGCCGCAATCTGGCCAGGCGCGAGGATCCTGACCGGAAGCGACCGCGACTCCGGACTCGCCGCGGCGCTCGGGCATGGCGATGGAATTGTCGTGAACGCCGGAAGCGGCTCGTCAGTTACCGGGCGTCGTGGCGACCGGATCGAGAACGCCGGGGGCTGGGGACACATACTGGGCGATACGGGCGGAGGTTATTTCATCTCGATCCGCGCGCTCCGTCTGATCTTGCGCGAATACGATCTCCATCGCGGCGAAGTGCAGTTGGCCGCAAAAATTCTGCACACTCGTTCCTTGAACAATCTGGATGAGCTCGTTCGCTGGGCCCAGACAGCGGACAAAATGGAAATCGCCACGCTGGCGCCGGTGGTTTTTGAAGCGGCCGCGAGCGGCGATGCGCGCGTGATGGAGATCATCGAGGAGGGCGCGTTCGTTCTTTGCGAATACACCGAGGCGGTCGCGTCGCGGCTGCATCTGCTCGCGCCGAAAGTAATGCTACTCGGCGGGCTCTTTCACCGCGACTCCATCTACACGCACGCCTTTCGGCGAAGACTAAAAAAGAATCTTCCCGATGCTCGCGTGGCAACGGCGGAACGGCCGCCCGAACTCGGCGCGGCCTGGCTGGCCGCTGAGATGGACGAATTGACAAAAGTTCGCGCAAAGCCTGCCGAGAACAAGATCGACAATCTCGCTGCCGCTTTAACCGAACAACGCAACCCGCGCTCGGAAAATCTGGAAAAAATGAGAGCGCGCGAATTGGTCGAGCTTTTTGTCGAGGAGGAGAAATCTGTGCAGGACGCGTTGCGCGGGGCGATTGCTGATCTTGCCAAGGCGATCGAGATCGTGACGGGAGCGCTCCGGAAAGGCGGGCGCTTATTTTACGTCGGCGCCGGCAGCAGCGGTCGAATTGGTGTGCTCGATGCGAGTGAGATTCCGCCGACATTCGGCGCATCGTCCGATCTTGTGCAGGGCATTATCGCCGGTGGCGTCACCGCGCTTCATCGCAGTGTCGAAGGCGCGGAAGACGAGGAGAGCGTCGGCGCGCTGGCGGTGGAGGAACGCGGAATTAAAGATGCCGATGTTGTCGTCGGGATCACGGCGAGCGGTCGCACGCCTTTTGTCCTCGGTGCGCTCGGACGGGCAAAGTCGTTAGGCGCAAAAACCATTTTGCTCACTTGTAACCCGGCCGCTCGCGGAGACGAACTTTGGAATCTTGCCATCCAGCTCGCGGTCGGTCCGGAAATCCTCACTGGATCGACCAGGTTGAAAGCGGGCACGGCAACAAAAGTCGCGCTCAACATCATCAGCACCGGCGCGATGGTGGCGCTGGGCAAAGTGCGCGGCAATTTGATGATCGACCTTCACACTTCGAGCACGAAATTGCGCGATCGCGCCGTGCGGTTGGTTGCCGACTTATTGCAATGCGATTGCGACTCGGCGCGGGGACGGCTCGAAGCCAATCGTTGGAACTTGCGCGCCCTCGTCGAGAAGATCGACAAGTAGGGGACTGGAATTAGATAAGCGCAATGGCGCGATCCGCCGCGAAGTAAGGTAATAACCTCAACCGAAAGGAATCTCCATGCTCTGGACTATATTTGTCATTCTGCTCGTGCTTTGGCTGCTCGGACTGGTCAGCTCCTACACGATGGGCGGCTTCATTCACATCCTGCTCGTAATCGCGGTGGTCGTGCTCATCATTAATTTGATTCAAGGCAGGCGACCGTTGTAGTCTGCGCCGATGAAACCAGCTGGGATTATAGGCATTATTCTCATCGCCATCGGCATCATCGCGCTCGCGTATGGTGGATTCACTTACACCAAGCGCGAAAAGGTCATCGATGCTGGGCCATTACAAGTCAGCGCGGACAAGGAGCACACCGTTCCATTTCCGCCCGTGCTTGGCGCCATTTGCCTGGCGGGCGGCATTGTGCTGGTCGCAATCAGCAGCCGAAAAAGCTGATCGCGCAGCGCGCAGTCTAGCCGCCAGCTTTAAGCACGGCGAAGGTTTTGCTGCCTTTGCGGTCGAGGTAGAGGAGGACGCCGCGCTTCGGGTCGGCTTTGTTGAGCGCTTCGCGAAATGATTGCACGTTCGTGACCGCTTTGCCGTCCACTTCCGTGATGATGTCTTCGCGCTGAATGTCCTGTTGCGCGGCGATGCTGTTGTCCGACACGTCAGTGACGATGACGCCCTGCTGAACGCTGAGGTGAAGGCGTTCGGCCACTTCCTTGGTCAAATCCTGCACCTGCAATCCAAATTTGCCGATATCTTCTTGTTTCGGCTGAGCGGGCTTAATCGGCTCGTTTGAAGCCCGCGCGATTTCATTCGGCAATTCGCCGGTCTTAACCGGAATCTTCATTGTCTGACCTTTCCGCCAAACGGTCAGCTCGACATTTTGGCCGATCCTCTTTTTCAGAATCTCGTGTTGCAGTTGTGAATCCGTTTCGACCGCTGTTCCATCGACCTGTGTGATCACGTCAAACGGTCGCAGATCGCTTTTGTAAGCGGGCGCATCGGCTTCAATCGTGCGCACGACCACGCCTCTCTCGATTCCTTTGAACAGATCGCGCATGGACGAATCATCGCCGAGCGTCTCGATGCGGATGCCGAGCCAAGGCCGCACAATTTTGTGGCCGGCGATGAGCTCGGCGCCGATTTCCTTGGCCAGGTTGATCGGAATGGCGAACCCGAGCCCGCGATTCAATCCGTTGATGAGCGTATTCATGCCGATCACTTTGCCGTCGATGTCGCAGAGTGGGCCGCCGCTGTTTCCCGGATTGATCGAGGCGTCGGTCTGCAAATAATCCGAGATCGAGTACCCGCCGGTCGCGAACAATTTGCTGCGGCCTTTGCCGCTCACCACGCCGTAGGTAAAAGTGTAATCGAGCTTGAACGGCGCGCCGATGGCGAACGCAAATTGTCCGACGCGCACCGCATCGCTGTCACCCAATTGCACAACCGGCAAATCTTTCGCCTCGATCTTGATCACCGCGATATCGGTCTTTTCATCTGTGCCGGCGACTTTCGCTGGAAACTCGCGGCCATCTTTCAATTTCACGCTGAGTTTGTCGGCGCCTTCCACGACGTGAAAGTTTGTGAAGATGTAGCCATCCGGCCGAACGATGAAGCCTGAGCCTTCGCTCTGGATCGGCTGAGCACCGCGCGGGTTGCCTCGCGGACTATTTTCGTCGGGCGGCCCTTGGAAAAATAAATCGTCGAACATCGAAGTCTCGCCGCCGTCGTTCTTCTTCGAAACTTCGATGATGACAACACTGGGCGCGACGATCTCGAAAACTTTCGCGAATGCGTTGTTCAATTGATGAACAACGTCTTTGCCTGCCTCCGCGGCCGCCGCCGGGACGGTCGGAGAGGGCGCGACTTCCGGCGTCGCCGCAAAAATAGACAACCGAGTCGCGGCGATAAACGAAACTAATATCGGGAATAAACGCATCGGTTCGGATTTTGACAGCATTCAACGTGCAACGTTCAACGCCGTCCGCTCATGTCAATCAATCGCTAGGGCGACGCTCTGTGGAGCGGTCGAATATACGGTCGCGTTTTTTTTGTCGGCTCGACCGGTCCGGCTTCGCTCAGGGCAGGCTCGTCTTGCCCTACCGGGCGCATCGCAAGTTGGCCGCCAAATTGCTTGACGGATCGTGTAGCATGGATGCGGCTCGTTTAAGACATATGCGCCTGTTTAAGCCTGGAGCCATTTTTACCGGCATCGGCGCGCTACTGCTGCTCCTGGCAGCTACTTGCCTTGGCCCAGAGCCATACGCGCGCACGCCGATTTCAGCGGACGATTTTGCCCGAGCCGTAACGATGCGCTGCGAGTCCCTCATCGAGTTGTATTTTATCGAGCATCTCGATCCAAACGCGCGCGTCGCGCAGGGCCGTACGCTGCTTCTGATCGCGGCGTTGCAGCAAGATCGGGAGACAGTCCAGCGCCTGCTTGATGCCGGCGCACGCGTTGACCTTGCCGATAAGAGCGGCTTCACGCCGCTGATGGCAGCGGCCATGCACGGCAATCTCGAGATGTTTCGCGGGTTCCTGGAACGCTCGGCGAATGTTAACATGGCAGCGCGTTGTCGCGACGGCCGCGATCTGCTGGGAATGGCCCTCGACGGCGGCAACAAGAAAATCGTCGAAATCGTTTTGGAACGCCTCCCGCTGATGCAACGCTGGACTACCAGTACCCAACGGGTTCTCGCCGCGGCCCTCGCAGCCGGTAACAAAGATCGAATCCGGCTGTTGCTTCACAAGCACGCCTCACCGCCCACGGCGGAAGGCAAGAGCGTACCGCTCCTTGCCTATTCGATCGCATCGAATGACGCGCCGCTATTCACCACGCTTCTTGCTTGTGGCGCGGATCCAAACACTGCCCTTCCGGCCAAACACGACAAAGATTTCCTTGCATTGCTCCCGTCAAAAACGTTCCGGAGTTACATCGAAGACGATCGGGGCGTAACCGTTCTTATGCTCGCGGCGGGACTGGGTCAGACAGAGTACCTGCGCGCCCTGCTCGAGGCTGGTGCGGACCGGAACCGCGTTACGAAGAGATCCAACATGCTTGCCCTCGACCTAGCCGCGGAAACGCAAAACTGGCGATGCACCCAAATCCTTCTCGGCAGCGGCCCGCCACCCGACCAACTCCGCATCGAAATCTCTCTCGCTTCCCAACACGCCGAAGTCATCAAAGATGGCGTGCCTGTGTTCAGCACCATTTGTTCGACCGGACGGGAGGGTTACGCTACGCGAACCGGTTCCTACGTCATAACCAACAAAGAGCGAAACCATCGCTCAACGATCTACAACGTCGAAATGCCTTACTTCATGCGCCTCAGTTGCCTTGACTTCGGGATGCACGAAGGAGTGGTCCCAAATTATCCCGCCTCCCATGGCTGCATCAGATTGCCGGGCGACGCGGCGCGCAAATTCTTCTCCGAAATTCCAATCGGCACACTCGTCACGGTGAAGTAATCTCGGGCGCGCGTGCGTGCGTGGCGCACTTTTCGGTGCCTGCGTTGACACGGTTCTTGGCGGTCTTAGCGTTTTCGTTCTCAACTCACACAATGGTCACTCTTGCCGCGGGAAAAACGGATGGAAAAGAGTTCGTCTCGCACGCGCCGGGTTATTGGCCGGATGTGCCGCCGGAACTCTGGAACGATTGGAAATGGCAGCTCAAAAACCGGGTCACGTCGCTCACCCAGCTCGAGCAACATATCGATCTTAGCGACGAGGAACGCAGTGGCGTTTTGCTTTCCGGCGATAAACTCGCGCTCGCGATAACGCCGCACTTTTTCAACCTGATCCCGCGCGACAAAAATCTGGACGATCCGATCCGGCGTCAGGTCATTCCGCGGATCGAGGAAACCTGGTCGTCGCCGTACGACATGGCTGATCCCTGCGGCGAGGATTCGCACATGCCGGTGCCGGGTTTGGTGCATCGTTATCCGGATCGCGTGCTGTTTCTCGTAACTGATCGTTGCGCGAGTTATTGTCGATATTGCACGCGCAGCCGCATGGTCAGCGGTGCTGGCGAACAGGAACTGCACACCGATTTCGAGGAAGCGTTTCGTTACCTCGAACAGCACACGGAAGTGCGCGACGTACTTTTGAGTGGCGGCGACGCGCTCATTTTCAGCGATGACAAGCTCGACAAGTTGCTCAGTCGATTGCGCGCGATTCCGCACATCGAGTTTCTGCGCATCGGCACGCGGGTTCCGATTTTCCTCCCGCAACGGATCACTCCCAAGCTCTGCGCGATGCTCCAGAAATATCATCCGCTTTGGATGAGCGTGCACGTCAATCATCCGCGCAAGCTCACCATTGAAGTAAAAGAAGCGCTGGAGCGCCTCGCCAACGCCGGCATCCCGCTCGGGAATCAGAGCGTGTTGCTCAAAGGCGTGAACGACGATCTCGAAACAATGAAAACGCTCGTGCACAAACTGCTAATGTGCCGCGTACGTCCGTATTACATTTACCAGTGCGATCTGATCAACGGCTCATCGCATCTGCGCACCTCGGTCGCGAAAGGGATCGAGATCATCGAAGGCTTGCGCGGCCACACCACCGGTTACGCCGTGCCCCAATTCGTCATCGATGCCCCTGGCGGCGGCGGCAAAGTGCCGATCAATCCCGGCTACATCTTGTATCACGACAACGAGAAGATCGTGATCCGCAATTACGAAGGAAAAATCTTCGAGTATCCCGAAACCGGCGGCGATCAGACCGTGCAATTCGCGCCGCAGCGCGAATATCACGACGAGTATTTGTACTCGTGATTTGGTGGGGCGCGCTGGCCCATTGCGCCGGCAAAACTCATGATCGCCGCGGCGGTGATTCTTCGCTCACCCTGAAGTCGTCGTTAAGAATTCAAATCTACTGAAGTATTATCGTTTGCTCGCCTGCCTTCCGGCTAAAGGACTGGCTCAAATTCGCGCGGCTTGGCGAGACGAAGAAGTCTTTTGCGAAGGCGAAGCGCGAAAATCCTCGCTGTCATACGATTTTCTCGCTGAGCATCACAACAAAAGCTGTGAAAACGCAGCTGAAAACCGAGCGCGATATCGATCAGGTATTTGATCTTCTCGACATCTTTCGCTATGCCAGGAAGCGTTCTGCATTTCTGGTTGAGCTTTTCAAGTTTCGCCTTCGCGAAAAGATCTAAGAAGTAAGCCGCCGTCCCTACTTCTTGCGTGTGTAGCTGATCTCCATCGTTTTCGCTTCCTGGCCGCCGCGGTCCTCGTACCACTCGAGGGTGTGATGGTCTTTATCGACGATCTTTACGACCTCGCGAATCTTTGTTTTCATCCCCGGGATCGCCTCCATTTCCGCGTTGTAAGTGAACGTTTTCGTGGCGGGATCGTAGATGCCTTCCGACATCGTGATACTCGTGCCCATGTTGTCGATCCACGAAGAAACGAATTTCTGTTTCACATTGTCGTAGCCCTCAATCGACATGCCTTTGAACTCCGTATCCTTCATTTTGCCGTCCGCGCCAAGCATCTGCATTTTGCCGGTGAAATCGCCGATAAAGTAGCGCCCACCCATCGTTGCCTTCCTCACCGCGGTTCCCTTTGACTCGCTCGGCGGCGCCGCGGGATCGGGGTTCATCCAAAATTTGATGGTGTAAGTCCACGTGCCGGCCAAGCCTGCGAGGAGCTTGTGGTTTTCGTTCAAGGTGGCCAACTCCATCATTTTCGCCATCATCTCGGCTGGGTTCGGCTGTCCGCTCGGCGCCGCTGCTTGACTCGCGCTCGAGCTCGCCGCAGCCGTTGAGGGCGTTGCCTTCTCTTGCGCAAAGGACGGGATAGTTATCAATGCAGTCGCGAAAAGGGTCGTTAGGAATACGGAAGTTTTCATAACGCGATTCTTTTCCGCCCGCCCCACGACGTCAAGCTCCGGTTCAGAGGTCCCCTTTCGCCGAGGCTTCCGCTACGCAGCGCTACGGCGTGACAAGGCGGCGTGGCAAGCAGAACTCAGAGGTCAGGAGTCAGAGAATCGAGGTTGATTATTTCGAATCAGGAGACGGCGCGTGTTCCTCCAAATTGTTATTGTCGATCGAAGACAATCTCGCCGCCGATCACGCTCATCGTACAGCGCGTGTTCAGAATTTCCGGCTCGGGAATTTTCATGATGTCTTGCGAAAGCACGGTCAAGTCGGCGAGCTTGCCGGGTTCAATTGAGCCTTTGTCGTTTTCTTCGAACGCGGCGTAGGCGGGCCAAAGTGTAAACATCTTCAGCGCTTGCTCGCGCGAGACGGCTTGCTCAGGATGCCAGCCTTCGCCGGAAAAACCTTTCACGCTTTTGCGCGCGACCGCGGCGTAAAATTCAATCATCGGTTCCCCGCGCTCGACCGGTGCATCGGAACCGCCGGCGATGATGCAGCCGCTCTTAATTAAACTTTGCCAGGCGTAGGCGCCGGCAAGGCGATCCATTCCGAGTCGGGCGGGCGCGAAAAATAAATCGCTGATCGCATGCGACGGTTGCATTGACGGAATCACGCCGAGCGTTGCAAAGCGCGGAATGTCGGCAAGATCGAGAATCTGTGCGTGCTCGACGCGCCAGCGCGGCTCGCGAATTTTGCGTTCGTTAGGCGGGACCGCTTTGAACGCGCGTTCGTAAAGATCGAGGATCGTCCGGTTCGCGCGATCGCCGATGGCGTGCGTCTCGACTTGAATACCGCGGCGCAGCGCTTCCTCAAACATCGGACTTAGGTCTTCAGGTTTTTCTGTCAGGTAACCGGAAGTGTCGCGTGCATCGTTGTATGGTTTTAGCAAAGCCGCGCCGCGCGAGCCGAGCGCGCCGTCGAAGATCACTTTGATCGTGCGCTGCGTGAAATGATGGTCGTAGGCGTTGATTGTCGGAAGACAGGCGTCTCGCCTATCATGGACGACGGGCCTCTGGCCTGTCGAACGGGCGAGACGCCCGTTTGCCATGACAGCCGGGGACGGCTGTCTTCCAAGCAACGTCTCGGCATCTTCGCTTGGTCCGTAAACCGCGTTGATGAATCGGATCTTGATTTTGCCGGCAGCAAACGCCTTCTTAATAAGATCGATATCTTCCTTGTGGCTGCCGGCATTTTGGATTTCGCACCAACCGAGGCCGATCTCGCGGTCAATTCCGCGCAAGAACGCCTGCTCACGTTCGGCTTCGGTTGGTTGCGGAATATTTTTTGCAACGAGATCCTGCGCGTTGTCGAGTAACATGCCGGTCGGCTCGCCGGTTTGTTTGTCTTTCAAAATCTCGCCGCCAAACGGGTTCGGCGTGTTCTTGTCGATCTTCGCGATCTTCAGCGCGGCGGAACTCGCGATCGCAGCGTGTCCATCGGCACGCGTGAGAAAAACGGGATTGTCCGGCGCAATTTCATCGAGATCGGTCCGGGTCGGAAACTGCGGCGGTTTCCAGAACGTTTCGATCCAGCCGCGGCCCGTGATCCATTTGCCGCGCTCGATGTGTGCGACGCGACCTTTCACTTTCGCGAGAAAATCTTCGAGCGTGTTCGTGCCTTCGAGATTTAAATTCATCTCGCGCTCGCCGATTCCGAAGATGTGGCAATGCGAATCGGTCATTCCAGGCACAACGGTGCGGGCATGAAGATCGACAATGCGCGTTTTGTCGCTCGCCAACTTTTTCGCATCTTCATTCGAGCCGACGAACGTAATCCGGTCTTTCTTCACCACAATCGCTTCGGCGTGCGGTTGGCGCTCGTTCACCGTGTAAATGTTCCCGTTAACAAAGATAAGATCGACATCTTTGGCGGCGCTCATTTGCTGGGAGGAAACGAGAAAGAAGAGCGGGACACCGGCGAAACAAGAATGGAATGGACGCACTTTCACTTGACGCTGCCAGGAAGTTTTGACGTGATCAGTTTTTGCCAATTCGCCACTCTTCCGTATCGGGGGATGGGGCCGGCTGGCTTTAAATCGACATGAAATTGCGCGATGAATTTTCTTTTGCTCATGCAACTGCGATTCATAGACTCCGTCCGTCGATCCGAACAAGCAATTCACCTCAAACTTTGCGATCTTTGAACGAAGCACATCCTAATTTCAACACGGTCTCGTTTTTAGATTGGCGGCAGCGGGGCTGTAGGGTCGCCGGCTGATTTTATGGCGAATTTTTTTCCACGCTGGACAAATTGGCTGCCGCTCAAAATGGCGATCTGCGGCGTGATCATTGTCTGTGGGCTAACTGCGGCAACGTGGTATTACGTGACGCCGAAGTACACGCGCGTGGGTTATCAGCCGATCCAGCCGGTGCCGTTCCCGCACGATGTCCATGTGTCGCAACTCGGGATGGATTGCCGTTATTGCCACAGTTTCGTGGAAGTGGCGGCGCATTCGAACCTGCCGAACACGCAGACGTGCATGAACTGCCACTCGCAAGTGGCAAAAGACAATCCAAAACTGGAGCCGGTGCGGGTGAGTTGGAAAACAGGCAGGCCGATCGAATGGGTGCAGATTCATCGCACGCCCGACTACGTTTTTTACAATCATTCCGCGCACGTCAATCGCGGGATCAGTTGCTTTAGTTGTCACGGCCCGGTCAATCACATGCCGGTGGTTTATCACGCCAAGCCGCACAGCATGGCGTGGTGCCTGGAGTGCCATCGGCATCCAGAAAATTTTCTCCGGCCCGAGGATCAGATTTTCAATCTTGATTGGAAAACGGATGACGTGAAGCCGGCGGAATTTGTGGCGAAGTATGGTCAGCCGCATGACGCGACAGAAGATTTGTCGAAGAAGAAAAAACTAACGCAGACAGAGATTGGCCAGACATTGAAAGAGCGCTGGAACATTAATCCGACGACGAATTGTCAGGGGTGCCACCGATGAAACGCGTCTTTCAACATCCGCCGGAGCCGCTCACTGGAAAGAAATATTGGCGCAGCCTGGGCGAGCTGAGCGACACGCCTGAGTTCCGTGAATGGCTGGAGCGCGAGTTTCCCGCCGGGGCAGCGCAATTGGAAGGCGACGAATGGTCGCGCCGCAGTTTCTTGAAATTGATGGGCGCATCGATGGCGCTGGCTGGTTTGGGATTGAACAGTTGTCGCCGGCCGGAAGCGCATCTGGTTCCGTTTACGAAAAGCGCGGAATGGACGATTCCGGGCAAGCCGCTTTTCTACGCCACCGCGATGCCGAGGCGCACCGGCGCCATTCCGCTCGTGGTCACTACGCACGATGGACGACCAACGAAGATCGATGGGAATCCGCTCCATCCAGCGAGCGGTGGCGCGACCGACGCGTTCGCACAAGCGTCCATTCTCGATCTTTACGATCCGGCGCGCTCGAAGCGCTTCGTTCACAATACGAAGACGAGCGATCGCGCGGGCTTCGACGCTTATATCACGAAACTGCGCAAAACGCTCCTGGTGCAACAGGGTGACAGTCTTGCGTTCCTTGTCGAGGAAACGCATTCGCCCACGCGTGAGCGATTGCGTGCGGAGCTGGAGAAAATTTTTCCGCGCCTCCGCTGGGTCGTTTACGACCCGCTCCTGAGTCAGGCGCAAAGCTTTGCCACGCAAATGAGTTTTGGCGACAACGTTCGCCTGTTGCCCAAGCTCGATCGCGCGGATGTGATCCTGGCGCTCGACAGCGATTTTCTCGATTGCGGCCAGGGCGATCTCGCATCGGTGCGCGCATTCAGTTCGCGCCGGCGGCTCAGCGCGGCGAAAGATGCAATGAACCGCCTTTACGTGGTTGAGAATCATTTCACGCTCACCGGCGCGATGGCGGACCATCGTCTTCGCTGCCCGGCGAGCCAAATCGCAGCGTTCGCATACGCGCTCGCGGGAAAAATTCTGGCCGCGACAAAAGATGCCAACCTCGGTTCTGTGATTGCAACTCTTAAGGTGCCGGCAGGCGCTGCGACGTTCGACGAGCAATGGTTGAGCGAAGCGGCCAATGATCTTTTGACAAAACCGGGAGCGAGTCTGGTGCTGGCCGGGCCGAACCAGCCGGTGGTAGTGCAACTGATCGTTTACGGCATCAATTCTGCGCTGAAGAACCTGGGCGAAACGCTGATCCTTCGCGAGCTTCCGCGCAATCCGAAAACGAACAGCATTCTGCAACTGGCGACAGACATAAACGAAGGGCGCATCGAGCAACTCTTCATTTTCGGCGGCGATCCAGTTTATAATGCGCAGCGCGCGTTGGCGCCGGACCGATGGACGAAGCTGCCGCTGGATTGGGCCGACTTGCAGAAAAAAGTGCCGGAAATTGTGCGGCTCGGTTATTACGAGGACGCGACTTCGACATTGAGTCACTGGCACATTCCCGCCGCGCATTATCTCGAATCGTGGGGTGACGCGCTCACATCCGATGGCGCGTACCTGCCGATCCAACCAATGATTCTTCCTCTCTTCGGCGGGCTTTCCGAAATCGAGTTGATGAACATGTTACTTGGCAGCTCGAAAGTCGAAGGCCCGGAGCTCGTGCAGGAAAGTTTTCGCGCGACGGCGCCGCCGGGTGATTTTGAAACGGCCTGGTCTGGCTTTTTGCGGGACGGATTTGCCACGCACATTCAGTTGGCCGATCGGCCGCCCTCATTTAATGCAAACACGGCCGGCACTCTGGCGCACAATCTTTGGGGGTCGGGACCGCCACCGGCGCCGACGGCGAATTCGCCCGAGATCGTGTTTGTCGCCAGTTATGCGGTGGACGACGGCCGCTACATCAACAACGGCTGGTTGCAGGAATTGCCCGACCCGATCACAAAACTGACATGGGACAACGCTGCACTCATGAGTCCCGCTTTCGCAAAAAGGCTCGGCGTTGAAACCGGCGACCTGGTGCAGATTACCGTCACCGAAAAGAGCGTTCGCAAGGAGCCAGTCAAACGCGAGTTGGTCATCGCCGCGCTCGTTTCGCAGGGACACGTCGATCATTCCGTGACGATCGCGTTGGGCTACGGGCGCAAACAGACCGGTCCTGCCGGCGAGGAAGCGGGCTTCAATGGCTATCTCCTGCGCACGCCATCCAATCCGCACTTCGTCGCCGCTGACGGGCAGGCGATCGAGAGCGTGAAGGTCGCGAAGGTCGGTCGCACTTATCCGCTCTCGATCACGCAGGAACATTGGAGCATCGAGGGCCGCGGCGTGGTCCGGGAAGCAACGCTCGAGCATTACCGTCAAGACAACGAGTTCGTGAAAAAAATTGCCGGTGACGAAGAAATGCCGCATCGGCTGCCCTCCATCTACAGCCATCCGC
>Ga0184605_10000214_pt1 | contig 16864 bp, 11 predicted proteins | sample PLM0_30_coex_FD_132995 | JGI IMG/M metagenome (GOLD analysis project Ga0184605, IMG submission 132995) | Groundwater sediment microbial communities from an aquifer in East River, Colorado, USA - PLM0_30_coex | ecosystem: Environmental > Terrestrial > Soil > Riparian zone | place: USA: East... | reverse complement strand
GCCACCACGAATAGCAGTGGCGTGGCGAGCTTCACGAACCTGTCGATCAGCGGGACGGCGGGCGGCTATACGCTGAGCTTCAGCGCCACGGGCCTCACGGCGGCGACCTCCGGCACGATTACGCTCAGCGCCGGCGCCGCGACCCAGCTGACGGTCACGACCGAGCCCTCGGCGACGGCGCAAAGCGGGGTGGCGTTTGTTCGGCAGCCGGTGGTGCAGCTGCGCGATGGCGTGGGCAACGCGGTGAGCCAGGCGGGCGTGACGGTGACCGCGGCGATCGCCACGGGCGCTGGGACGCTGGGCGGGACGCCGACGGCCACCACGAATAGCAGTGGCGTGGCGAGCTTCACGAACCTGTCGATCAGCGGGACGGCGGGCGACCGGACCCTGAGCTTCAGCGGGACCGACCTCACGGCGGCGACGTCCGGCACGATCGCGCTCGGCGCCGGCGCGGTGTCGGCCGCCCAGTCCACCGTCACGGCGACGTCGCCGATCACGGCGGGGAGCGGGACGTCGACGATCACCGTGACGGCCCGGGACGCGAGCGGGAATCCCGTGAGCGGGGCGACGGTGACGCTCGCCGCCACGCCCACCGCGGGGAACACGCTGACGCAGCCCGCGGGGACGACCGACGCGAGCGGCCAGATCACCGGCACGTTGAGCTCGACCGTGGCGGGGACGAAGACGGTGTCGGCCACGATCGGCACGGTGGCGATCACGCAGACGGCGACGGTGACGGTGACCGCGGGTGGCGTCTCGGCCGCGCAATCGACGGTGACGGCGACGTCGCCCATCGCGGCGGGGAGCGGGACCTCGACGATCACCGTGACGGCCCGGGATGCGAGCGGGAACCCGATCGAGGGCGCCACGGTGACGCTCGAGGCCACGCCGACGGCGGGGAACACCCTGACGCAGCCCTCCGGGACGACCGACGCGAGCGGCCAGATCACCGGCACGTTGAGCTCGACGGCGGCGGGGACGAAGACCGTGTCGGCCAGGATCAACACGGAGCCCATCACCCAGACGGCGACGGTGACGGTGACCGCGGGTGACGTCTCGGCCGTTCAATCGACGGTGAGCGCGGCGCCCACGTCGATCGCCGCCGGGACGGAGACCAGCACGATCACGGTCACGGCCCGCGACGCGAGCGGCAACCCGATTCAGGGCGCCATGGTCACGCTCGCCGCCAGCCCGACCACGGGGAACACCCTGTCGCAGCCCGTGGGGACGACCGACGCGAGCGGCCAGATCACCGGGACGTTGAGCTCGACCGCGGCGGGGACGAAGACGGTGTCGGCCTTCATCGACGGCGTCGGGGTCACGCAGACCGCGACGGTGGTGGTCAATGGCGGCCCGGCGAGCAAGCTGGTGCTCACGACGCCGCCGTCGAGCAGCGCCCAGAGCGGGGTGCCGTTGGCGCAGCAACCGGTGCTCCAGCTCCAGGATGCCAACAACAACCCCGTGAGCGAGGGCGGCGTCGTGGTAACGGCGACCGCGGCCCCGGCGGGTGCGACGCCGAGCAACGCCACCGCCACCACGGGGTCGACCGGGTCCGCCAGCTTCAGCGGGCTCACGCTGACCGGCACGCCGGGGAGCTACACGCTGAGCTTCGAGGCCACGGGGGTCACGGCGGCCAGCTCCGGCACCATCACGCTGAGCGCGGCCGCTACCACGACCACGATCATCGGCCATCTGCCGGATCCGTCCGTCGTGGCGCAGGCGATCGCGGTGACCTTCACCGTGACCTCGCCCGGCGGAACGCCCACTGGCGACGTCACCGTGAGCGACGGGACGGTGGACTGCACCGGCACCGTGGCGGAGGGTGGCTGCACGCTGACCCCGATCACGCCGGGGGACAAGACACTCACTGCCACCTACGCGGGTGATGCCAACTTCGCCGGCAGTACGTCGGAGGGAGTCGCCCATACGGTGAACCCGTTCGGCACGCCGAGCGGCAGTCGATCCTCGGTGACGGCGGTGCCGAGCCTCATCACAGCGAGCAGCGGCGAGAGCGAATCGACGATCACCGTCACCGTGCGGGACGACTTCGGGAACCCGGTGAGCGGCGCAACGGTGACCCTGTCGGCGACGGGCACGGGAAATACTCTGACGGCGTCCGGGACGACAGACACCGACGGACACATGACGGGGACGTTCACGTCCACCGCGGCGGAGACGAAGACCATCAGCGCTCGTGTCGACGACGCGGTGACCATCACCGAGACGGCGAGCGTCACCGTGGATCCGGCTGCCGCGTCAGACCTCGCTTTCAAAGTCCAGCCCAGCGACCTGAACCTCGGCGACGCCATCACACCGGCCGTAGTCGTGGCTGCGCTGGATCCGTTCGGGAATACCGCGACGGGCTTCGCCGGCGACGTGGTCATCGCCATCGGCCGCGACGGCAGTGTGAGCCAGGACGCTCAGCTCACCGGCACGATCCCGGTTGCGGCGGCGTCGGGAGTGGCTAGCTTCGGCGACTTGAGTATCAATCGCGCTGGAGTCGGGTATACACTCGTCGCGAGTGCGGCCGGTGCAATCCGCAGCGCGACGAGCGACCCGTTCACTGTCATCTCGCTCACGCCATGACCTCAGGCAAACCGCCCCCACCGGGGCGTGATCCGGTCGATGCCGCAGCGCGCGAGGACCTGCGCGCGCTGTTCGCCATCGAGCGCCTGCACCGCCGCGGTCCCGCTTCCATCGTCTACGTGGCGCGCGACGTCGAGTACGACCAGCCGGTTGCCCTCAAGGTGATGCCGCGCGCGCCCCAGGCCGACCCCTCCGCCGAGGACGCGTTTCAACACGCCGCCGCGGCGGCGGCCGTGCTCGACCATCCGCACATCGTCCCGCTGTACAGCGCCGGTGCGACGGACCGCTTGTTCTGGTGTTCGATGCGGTATGTCGAGGGACGGTCCCTCGCGGACGAGCTGCGTTCAGGCGGCCCGATGGAGCTCTCCGCCGGCCTCCGAGTCGCCGCCGAAGTGGCCGCCGCGCTCGAATTCGGGCACCGGTTGGGCGTGATCCACGCCGGTCTGAAGCCCGGCAACGTGCTCGTGGACGCGGCTGGCGACGCGCGCGTGACCGATTTCTGGGTGCCCTGGGTGCTGACCCAGCTCGACGCGCTCACGGCCGGCGGCGACGACGCGTGGCCGACGGCGTACATCGCTCCCGAGCAGCGGTTCCGGCGCGAGCCGGGTCCCGCCGCCGACCAATACGCGCTCGCGCTGCTGGTCTATACCTGTCTCAACGGGGCGCCGCCGCCCGTCGAGGACGCGATGGCGGCCATCGCCGCCGGGCGGGACCCCGAGCCGCTGCCCCGCCTCGGCGACATCCGGCACGATATCCCGCCGTACGTGTCCACCGCCATCGAGCGGGCGATGAGCCGGGCACCCGACGGGCGCTATGCGACCCCCCTCGACTTCGTCGTGGCGCTGCAGGCGCCTCCCGTGCGGCCGCATGCCGGCGGCCCCATGCGACTGAGCGGGTACGAGGCAGTCGGGAGCTATCCGGCCCCCGCGGCCGGATGGCCCTGGATCCCCGGCGCCTTGCTGTCGCTCGTCGTGCTCGGCGCGGTGGCCGCGCCGTGGCTCTTGAGCTCGGGGTCCACCGGTGAGCGGACGCGAGCCTCCGGGGCGGCGTCTGCCGCCCCGCGGCCGGCGGATTCGCTCGGGCTGTCGGAGCCGGCGTTTGAGCCTCTCGATACGATCCCAGCCGTGGCGAAGCCGCCGCCCGACCAGCCACCCGTCATGACGGACGCGCCCCCCCGCCGCATGAGTGCGCCGTCGCCGCCGCGGCGGCGCACAGCGCCTCCCCCCCCGCGCGCCAGCGACGTCGCCCGCCCGCTCGCGTCGCCCGGCCGCCTGTTCGTCAACGCCACGCCGTGGGGCGAGGTCTACGTGGACGACGCGCTCATCGGCAACACACCCCAGGTCGCCGTGCCGGTGCTCGCCGGCGCCCACCGGCTGCGGGTGGTGCGGGACGGCTTCGAGCCGTTCGACCTGACGATCCGTGTCGCGGCAGGCCAGGAGCTGCGCTTCACCGACATCGTGCTGCACGAGCTCAAGCCGTGAGCTGGCGCGTTGCCGGGTTGTGCGCGCTGACGTGGGTCCTGCAGGCGGGTGCGCCGGCCGTCGCGCGCGGCCAGACATCGGCTCTCCCCTTTGCCGAAGGCGTGCGCGCGTACAAGAATCTCGATTTCGCTCTCGCAGCGGGGTTGCTGCGGCGCGACCTGGCGCGGTTGACCGCGGCCAACGCGCCGGCGGCCGAGCGCGTGCCGGGGCTCGTGTATCTGGGCGCGGCCGATTTGTTCCGCGGTCGACGCGACTCCGCCCTCGCCGTGTTCCAGCGCCTGGTCCTGCTCGATCCGCGCTTTCGGCCGGACCGCCTCGTGTTTCCGCCCTTGGTGACGAGCATGTTCGACAGCGTGCGCGCGCGCACGAAGACGGTGGTGATCTCAGTGCCGCCGGACACCCAGGTGACACCGGGCACTGGTGGCTTCGGGGCCTGGCTCTTCGCCAGCTCGTTCCAGACGGTCGAGGTGACGCTGCGCTACGAGGACGGCGCCCCGTTCCGCTTCCTCTACTCCGGGCCGATCGGCGACAGCCTGCGGGTGCAGTGGGACGGCCTCGACGCGGCCGGTCAGCTGCCCCCGGTGACCCGCGTGCTCCTGCGCGTCACCTCCCGCGCCCCGACCGGTGAGCTGGCGGGGATCGCGCAGCTCCCGCTCACCCTGCGGCTGGTCCAGCCCGATACGCTGCCGTGGCCGCCGCCTCCCGCCGATTCGCAATTCCTTCCCGAGCGCGCCAGCGGTCGCCCGGCGATGCGGGCGCTGTGGGGCGGGGTGCTCCTCGCGGGCGCCGTCGCCGCGCTCCCCGCCGTGGTCGGCGAGAGCAACGCGTCGAGTGGGCCGCGCGTCGCCGTGGTGGGAGCGGTCGGAGTCGCCGGCGTGCTCGGCTATTTTCTGCACCGCCCCGGCCGGCCGATCCCGCCGAACATCCACGCGAACCAGGTGCGACGCGACGCATGGCAGCGACGCGTCGACTCGGTCGCCACCGACAACGTGCGGCGCCGCGGCGACGTCCGGCTGGCCGTGCACGCGGGCGAGGCCACGGCCATGCAGCCACGGACCCAGTGAAAGCGTCGCTCCTGGTCTTCGGGCTCGCTGTCGGCGCCGGGGCCCTCGCCGCACAGGGGGTCGCCCCGGCCGCGGCGCTCTCGGTCGCCACGACCCGGGTGCGCAGTGAGGTGCCGACCGGCACCAGCCAGTTCGCCGGCGCCGTGATCGGAGGCGAGGGCACGCTGGCCCTCGGACGCGTGCAGTTGGACGTGAGCTACGTCCAGGGAAAGGTCGATCCCGACGGCGCGAGCGGGCCGGGGTACGACCTGGTCGAAGGCGCGGTGCTGGTGCGTGCACGGACCGTCCCCTGGCTCACCCTCGGCGCCGGAGTGCACGCCCGCTCCTACACCCTCCCGGGGGGAACCCAACGTTGGGTCTTCACTGAGCTCCGAGCGCGGGCGGCGGGCCTGTTTATCGGATCGGCGGTGCGGGGATATGTCGAGCTGTGGCGGGCCATCGGCGCGGACGTCAACGTGCCGGAGGCGTTCGATCACGCCCAAGGCGGCGAGGCCGGAATGATCGTGCGACTGTCGCGGGCGCCGATCGTCGCTCGGATAGCGTATCGCATCGATCACGCGGTGCTCGGAGGTGGGACGCGACGGGAGACCGTCGACGGCGTGCTGATCGGGATCGGGGTGAGCCGCCGGTGATCGGGAGACGGGAGGCGGGAGGCGGGAGGGCACGGGATCGCCTCCTGTCTCCCGCCTCCCGTCTCCCGTTTCTCAAAGCAATCCTCCCCTCCTCAGTTTCCCGAGCTGGTCATGATGCGCCTCGTGCATCGCGAGGACTTCCACGGGCGACACGGTGGCGCCCCGCCATTTCCCAACCTCCACCATTTTCGGTCGCCGTTGATAGCGTCAACACGACACGTCGGGCATCTCGGTGGCCCGAAGAGTAGACGGTCCATCTATTGTGCGCTGCCGCTATTGTGCTATACTGTAGCGCGTGCGCAACACTGTAGCAGTTGCGCAACATGGATGAGGATGACCGCGCTCACTCTCCATGAGGAGGTGTGGTATGCCACCGGGATGCCGGTTTTCAGGAAACCATCGGACGCAACTCTCGCCCCGTCTCGCCCTCCAACTGATCGATCGCTATCACTGGATCGGACTCGCGCCTGTTCTGGGCCTGGCGGCCACGCTGCTGACGGCGGCTTGCCACGACGTCGGAGGTCCCATGCCCTCCGCAATTGGAGCCCCCAACTTTTCCCTGGGTGGCGGCCCGGGAGTTTGGACGACCAAGGCGTCGATGCCGACTGCGCGGTACGGGCTGGGTGTGGGTGTGGTGAACAGCGTTCTGTACGCCGTCGGCGGCGCGGGTCCCGGGGGGAATTGGACGGCGGTCGAGGCATATGATCCGGCCACCAATATCTGGACGACCAAGGCGTCGATGCCGACCGGGCGGATCTACATGGCCGTCGGTGTGGTGAACGGCATTGTGTACGCCCTCGGCGGCCAAAATTATTCTAATCTGGCGACGGTCGAGGCCTATGACCCGGCCACGAATACCTGGACGACTAAGGCATCGATGCCGACCGTGCGGTACGGACTGGCGGTGGGCGTGGTGAACGGCATTCTGTACGCCGTCGGCGGCCAAAATGGTAGTCTGCTGGCGACGGTCGAGGCATATAATCCGGCCACCAATACTTGGACGACCAAGGCGTCGATGCCGACCGCGCGGGACGGACTGGGGGTGGGAGTGGTGAACAGCATTCTGTACGCCGTTGGCGGCGCGGGCCCCAATCAGCTGGCGACGGTTGAGGCGTATGATCCGGCCACCAATACCTGGACGACCAAGGCGTCGATGCCGACCACGCGGTACGGACTGACTCTAGGTGTGGTGAACGGCATCCTGTACGCTGTCGGCGGCTGCTGTGGTGGCGCCACTACGGTGGCGACCGTCGAGGCATATGATCCGGCCATCAATACCTGGACGACCAAGGCGTCGATGCCGACCGCGCGATCCTGGTTGGCAAGCGGGGTGGTCAACGGCATTCTGCACGCCGTCGGCGGCACTGTTACCGGCATTCCTCTGGCAACGGTCGAGGCCTATCAGCCGCCACCAGCTACGAACCACTTTGTATCGCCCACCGGTACGAGCGCGGGCGATGGCAGCATCGACAATCCGTGGGATCTGCAAACGGGCCTCGATGGAGCAGGCGGGCGGATCCTGGCGGGCGATACGGTCTGGCTAAGGGGGGGAGAGTACACTGGGACGACGTTCCGGGCCTTCTCCACATTCCACGGGAACCCAGGAGTGCCCGTCGTGTTGCGCGAGCGACGGGGCGAGCATGCCACCATCAACGGTCGGCTGCGCGTGGACGGCACGGACCTCCTCTTCTGGGGGTTCGAGATCAAGCGGTCCAACCTCTCCGGCAACGACACGCTTTCCGGGATCGAGATACTCGGGGCACGCAGCAAGGCCATTAACCTCATCATTCACGATGCGAGCGGGCAGGGGATTCAGTTGTGGAACGACGCCGACGGCGGCGAGGTCTACGGCTCCATCGTGTACAACAACGGCACGACCAAGAACAAGGACCACGGAATCTACGTGCATAGTCCTATGGGGACGCGGCGCGTGGAAGACAACGTCTTCTTCCAAAACCACGCGAATGGCGTTCACGCCTACGCCGATTCGAGTACTAACTCCGGCACTAACCCGCCCCAGATGGGGATAACCGTGGTCGGCAACGTGTCGTTCAACAACGGAACCATCAACTCCCAGAACGTCGCGCCGAAATACGGCGCGAAGACGAACATCCTCGTGGGAGGACAGGTTCCATATTCTGGCATCCGGGTCGACAGCAACCTCGTCTACTACAACACCAGCCTGGCGGACTCGGCTGGTATTAGCCTGCGGGTGGGAGATGACACCGTCTCGGTGCAAAACGTCGACGCCGTTGTCCGAGGAAACTACGCGCGGGGCGGCTGGGTGGTCTTCCAGGTCGCGAAATGGTCGCAGGCGACCGTGGACAACAACACGTTTGCGAACACAACGAGATCCTCACCGATAACCAGAGTAGTTCATACGACGGGCTCGGTGCCGCTCCCGTACAGCTGGACATCGAACACGCACTTCCGTGATCCCACCGTGTCCAACGCTTGGCGACACGGCGCTACGGGGTTCACGTTCGCCGGATGGAAGCAGAACACCGGTCTGGGCGCGACGGACGTCGCGAATGGGACGAATCCCGGTACCGCTAAAGTGTTCGTCCGGCCCAACCGATATGAGCGCGGCCGGGGGCACGTGATCGTCTTCAACTGGCCCGGGACGACCGGCTCGGTGCCCGTGGCCCTCTCGAGCATTCTGGCCGTGGGTGACAATTACGAAGTGCGAAACGTTCAGCAGCTGATCTGCCAGCCAGGTCTGTGCGCGCCGATCGTCAGTGGAACCTACGGTGGCGGTACAGTCAACTTCCCGATGACGGGCGTGCCTGCGCCGGCTCCTGTTCCGTACTCGACTCGTCGGAACCCGCCGTATGCCAGCACCGCGCCGAACTTCGACGTGTTTCTGGTGACCTGTACGAGCTGTCAGAACTGATTGCGGGATCCGTGCGAGGGGAGACGGGAGAGGTACTACCGAGGAACGAACCTCTCCCTTCTCCCCTCTCCCATTTTCTTTCAAAGCAATCCTCCCCTCCTCAGTTTCCCGAGCTGGTCATGATGCGCCTCGTGCATCGCGAGCACTTCCCGGGGGGACACCGTCGCGACGCCTGACTTCCCGACCTCGACGCCCGCCGCGTAGTTCGCCGCCTGCGCCGCCTCGCGCACCGACGCGCCGGCGGCGAGTGCCGTGCCCACCCAGGCCGTCACCGTATCGCCCGCGCCCGACACGTCGAACACCTCGCGCGCCATCGTCGGAATGCGGCTGATCTGCTGGTCCTTGGTGACGAGCACCATACCCTCGGCCCCGAGGGTGAGGAGCAGGTTGTCGACGCCGAGCTGCTCGAGCAAGGTGGGGAGAGCGGCGGGGTGCGCCAGGTCGAGCGTCGCGCCCATCGCCTGCTCGAGCTCGCGGCGGTTCGGCTTGAACAGCGTGGCGCCGCGATACTCGAAGAAATGCTTGAACTTGGGATCCACCACCACCGGGATACCGCGCTTCGTGGCGAGGGTCATCGCGCGCTCGATCACCACGGGCGTGAGCGTGCCTTTGTTGTAGTCTTCGATGAGGATCGCGTCGGCGTCGGCCATCGCCGCGTCCAGCTGGCCGAGCAGCTGGTGCTCGGCGCGCGGGGCGATCGGGTCTTCCACTTCTTCGTCGATCCGCACCACCTGCTGGCCGCGGGCGGTGACACGCGTCTTGGACGTGGTTGGCCGGGCCGCGGCGACCACGATGTGCCGGTCGGCAAGCCGGTTCTGTGCCAGCTCCGCCCGGATCGAGTCGCCGCGCGCGTCGTCTCCAATCACGGCGACCAGGCGGCATTCGGCCCCGATCGCCGCCACGTTGGCGGCCACGTTCGCGGCGCCGCCCAGCGCGTAGCGCCGGGTGTGCACCGTGACCACGGGGACGGGAGCCTCGGGAGAGATGCGCTCGGCGTCGCCCGCGAGGTAGATGTCGAGCATCGCGTCGCCCACCACCACGATGCGGCGCGCCGTCATCTGGGCGAACAGGCGCTCCAGCTGGTCTCGGGTGAGACGCTCCGCGGTGGGAACGGTCATGGGTGCCGCTCCCCTCTCTCTGCTCCCCGTTTCAGGGCAACGCTCCCTGCACGTGGAACCGATACCTGAACGTCATCCCCCCCACCCATTTTGTCTCGCTGGCTCCGCTCACGTGGCCCGAGTTGTGAATGAAGTGTACGCCCCCACTTCCCGACAGTCCCCACGCGCCCCGCTGCCAGGTGGTGCCGAGCGCGAGGCGCACGGTGCGCTCGACGACGCCCGCGAACAGCGTGGGTGTCGCGCCGTAGGCCGCCACCGGTGGATAGGGTGAACGGAAGTCGCCCTCTCCCTGGCGCAACACCGTCGCCTCGGGCTGCAGCAGGACGCCCGGGCCGGCGAGCACGGCGGCGCGCAGCGTGAGCTGATCGTAGTCGGAAAAATTGCGGCCCAGGCCCGTGAGGCGGCTGGCCACCGCCTCCGCGGGGTTGGGCGTGCGGTAGGTGAGATTCGCGACCTGGGTGTAGTAGCCCGTGAGCACCACGCCGCGCACCGACGTCTCCGCGCCGAGCGTGAGCCCGTACGACGGGGGCTCGCTGTCGCCCGCCGTCTGGCGATCGACCTGAATGTCGTCGAGCAGCGCCTGAGCGAACAGCTTCACGCCGTGGAGCCGCGACTCGAAGTCCACGCCGAGCAGACTGTTGACCTTCGTGTTGCGGTCGTACTCGACCAACAGGCCAAGGTTGAGGATGTTGGCTAGCCAGGGCTCGAGCGTGCGACGCGGGCCGGCCGCGATCGCGCCTTCCCAGAAGCCGAGCGTGGTGACGCCGCTGGGTCGCCACAGCAGTCGATGAGCCACGAAATAGCGGTGGCTCAGCGCGCCGCTCGTGTCCGGCTGGTCGTCGAGCTGCGTGACGATCGCCTGGAGCTGCAGGCGCCGCGTGCCCACCACCAGCCCGAGGTGATCGTAGCTGTACGGGCTCGGCGACACGAGCAGTCCCTCGAGCGCCGGCGGTCCCCAGTTGCGGTCGAGCGAACCGAAGAAGACCTCGCCGAACCGCCAGCGCGCATCGAGGTAGGCCTCGGCGCTCCGCCCGGCCACGAAGCGGTCCTGCTTGCCGTCGTAGTCCGGGTCGTACTTGAGTCGCGTGTCGAAGTACGGATGCGCGACGACGGCCACCGGGCCGAGCAGCGCCTGGACGGCGAGCCCGCCGGCGACGGTCGCGTGCCCTGGACCGGCCGGGCGCAGCGGGTCGCGTCGCGCCTGACTGAGGCCGGATGCGGCGATGTCTCCGTCGACGCGCCCCCATGGCTTGCCATCGGCCGCGGGTGATCCGAGCGCCGTCAGAATGGCGCGGACCATGCGCCGCTCGGAGGCGCTCAGCCGCGTGGTGTCGGCTCCGCTGAGCGCCCGGACCACGTCTCCCTGCGCGAATGGCCGGGTGAGAGGGCTCGGATCGGCAATCGCCCCACGGGCGATCAGATGCTCCAGGTAGGGTGTCGTCCAGTGGCCGATCGGCACGTAGGGGGAGGCTTGTTGAGCGTCGAGCATGGCCCCGCCCGTGACGGCGGGGACGAATGTCGCGACCAGAAGCGCGAGGCGGAGGCGCATGGAGCGCGCAATTTGGGGGCCGGGGGGAGGGAGGGCAACGGGACCGATGGCGCGGGCCGGACTGTGGCCAGCAGTGCCCACTCGGCGGGCCTTCCAGTCATCTACTAACTTCTCCGCCGATGTCTCCCCTCGTCGTGCTGATCGTGGCGGTGCTCGCCACTACCTACGCCGGGCCGATCGTGCGATTCGCTGCGGCGCCAGCGCTGGCGATTGCGTTCTGGAGGCTGGCGCTGGTGCTGCCCGTCACCGGCGCGCTTGCCTGGGGAGAGGGGAGATGGGAGAGGTTCGATCCGGTGAGCGGCGGACCGGCGACGCACCGGAGCGTCCCTCTCCCTTCTTCCCTCTCCCTCGGGCTCATGGCGCTCTCGGGCCTGCTCCTCGCTCTCCATTTCTGGTCCTGGATCGCGTCCCTCCGTTTCACCACCGTCGCCAGCTCCGTCGTCCTCGTCTCGCTCAAGCCCGTGTTCGCCTGGGGCATCGCGGCCGCGTGGCTGCGCGAGCACCCCACGCGCGCGGAAGCGTGGGGCATCATGCTCGCGGTGATCGGGGCGTGCCTCATCGGTCTGGGAGACGCTCGCCTCTCGCCTGGCGCCCTGGGCGGCGACGGGCTCGCGCTGCTCGGCGCGGTGACGGGCGCGGGCTACTACGTGATCGGCCGGCGGGTGCGCCAAACGGTCGGGATCTGGCGCTACGCGACGGGCGTCTACGCCGTGGCGGCTGCCGCCCTCGTGCTGCTGGCGCGCGCGCGCGGCGTGCCGCTCGCCGGGTTCGCTGGGAGCGATTGGGCGGTGTTCGGCGCCTTGGCGGCGGGACCCATGCTGATCGGCCACACCGGGATGAACTACGCCCTGCGGCACTTCCGCGCCACGACGGTGAATGTGGCGGCCCTGGGCGAGCCGGTGGGGGCGAGCCTCATTGCCTGGCTGGTGCCTGCCATTCATGAGGTGCCCCAGCCGACCGCCATGATCGGCGGAGCTCTGGTCCTCCTGGGGATTGCGCTGTCACTGGGAGCGGGAGACGGGAGGCGGGAGACGGGAGACGCTCCACAGGCACCTCCCGCCTCCCGTTTCCCGTCTCCCGGGTGGCGTGGGGGGCAGGGGGGTGGCGATGCGCATTGAGCAGCTCCGCGGCGGTGTGGTGGAGGCCTGGCACGATGTGCACGTCGCCGTCGTCGATTCGACTGGCCGGCTCGTCGCGCACTCGGGCGAGCCGGAGCTCGTAACGTTTTGGCGCTCCGCCGCGAAGCCGTTCCAGGCCGTGCCGCTGGTGGCGGATGGTGTGATGGAGCGGTTCGGCCTGACGAGCGAGGATTTGGCACTGGCGTGCGCGTCACACTCGAGCGAGCCCGGGCAGGTGACGCGGGTGCGCGCATTCCTCGCCAAGGTCGGGTGTTCGGAGCGCGATCTGCTGTGCGGCCCGCACCCACCGCTGTCCGAGCGGGTGGCGCAGGACTACCAGAGCCGGGGGCTCCGACTCACGCCGGTGTATTCGAACTGCTCGGGGAAGCATGCGGGCATGCTCGCCCTGGCGCGCCACCACGGCTGGCCCACGGAGTTCTACACGCGGCTCGAGCACCCGGTGCAGCGGCGTTGCCTGGGGGAGGTGAGCCTGTGGACAGAGGTTCCGGTCGCGGAGGTCAAGACGGCGGTGGACGGGTGCGGGGTGGTGTGCTTTGGGCTGCCGCTGCGAAACATGGCCCTCGCCTATGCGAGACTGGCAATTGCGGATTTCGGATTGCGGATTGCGGATTCGAAGGAGGGGCGTCCAATCCGCAATCCGCAATCGGCAATCGTGGAATCGATGCTCCGCCACCCCGAGCTCATCGCCGGCGAAGGACGCGCGTGCACGGAGCTGATGCGTGCCCACCCAGGTCGCGTCATCGCGAAAGTCGGCGCCGAGGGTGTGTACTGCGCCCTGCTGCCGCAGGAGGGACTCGGAGTCGCCCTCAAGGTCGCCGACGGCCACGCGCTCGCCTCGGCCCTTGCGATGGCGGCGGTGCTCGAGGCGTTGGGGCTCCGGCCCCGGCCGGCCTCCCTTGCCAGCCGGCCCAACGTGAACACGCGGGGCGACACCGTGGGAGAGATGCGGGTAAATGGCGGATTACAGCAATGAAAGGATGGGGGGAGAGGGGAGAGGGGGATATACAATGAGTGAAATGAGTGAAAGGAAGGCGCCGGTGCTCGACCCCCCGACCGCGGCGCTGGTGCGCGTGGCGGCGGCCGTCGCCGGGGGCAGGGTGCCAGACCTCGAGGTTCGGCTCGCGGCCGCGCGCGCCGCGGGTGTCCCGGGGCCGTGGATCGAGGAGCTGCTGCTGCAGAGCATGCTGGTGGTGGGCTATCCGCTCGCGTTGGTGGCGTTTGGCGTGTGGCGCGGGGTGCGTGGGCCGGCGCCCGTCGAGGGCGCTGGCGCGGAGGAGCTGGCGCACGCGAACTGGAAGTCGTGGGCGGCGCGTGGGGCCGCCGCATGCCGCGTGGTGTACGGGCGCGCGTATCACAAGCTGCTCGTGAACCTGCGCGCGCTGCATCCCGCGCTCGAAGACCTGGTTGTCGTGGACGCGTACGGCAAGGTGATCGGCCGGCCGGGGCTCGATCTCAAGCGGCGCGAGCTGTGTACGGTGGCGGCCACCGCGGTGCTCGGCACCGGCGAGCAACTGCACTCGCACTTGCGGGGCGCGTTGAACACGGGGGCGACGGCCGCCGAGGTCGAGGCCGTGCTGGCGTTGGTGGACGGAGACCTGGATCCCGAGCGACGACGGAGTGCCCATCAGCAGTGGGCGGATGTGCAGAAGAGGAAGCTGTGATTGCGGATTTCGGATTGTGGATTGCGGATTGACATGACCACCCCTGTGACCCGGGAGGTGCTCCAGCGACGGACGCGAACGCTCGCCGTGCACGCGATCCGATTGATCGGCGATTTGCCGCGAACGCTGCCCGCGGACGTCATCGGTCGGCAACTTGTTCGGTCAGCGACGTCGGTGGCTGCGAACTATCGATCTGCCTGCCGCGCCCGGTCACGACGGGACTTCATTGCAAAGATGGGGATAGTCGAGGAAGAAACGGATGAAACGGCATTCTGGTTGGAGCTCCTCGACGAGTGCCGCCTCGTACCCACAACTCGGATAATGCCATTGTCTCGCGAGGCCGGAGAACTACTCGCGATCACGGTTGCATCAATTCGGACGGCCCGCATGGGCAGCGGAGCCAGCAGAGCCAATCCGCAATCCACAATCCGCAATCCGCAATGTTCATAGACCGTGCAGTCGTCCATGTCGTCGGCGGCGCCGGCGGCGCCGGGGCCAGCTCCTTTCGCCGCGAAAAATTCGTCCCCAAGGGTGGGCCCGACGGCGGCGACGGCGGGTTGGGGGGCAGCGTGTACGTGCGCGCCGATGCGAACCTCGCCACGCTGCTCGATTACCGCTACCGTACGGCTTGGAAGGCGGAGCGCGGGCAGCACGGCAAGGGCAAGAACATGACGGGGAAGTCGGGCGCCGACCTCTATCTCCCCGTCCCACCCGGCACCGAGCTGCACGACGGCACGACGGGTGAAGTGTTGGGTGAGCTGCTCAACGCCGGTGACAGCGTGCTGGTGGCGAAAGGCGGGCGGGGCGGGCGCGGCAACGCGCGCTTCGCGACCCCCACGCATCGCAGCCCGCGCGAGTGGGAGCCCGGCGAGTACGGCGAAGAGCGGCAGCTCGAGCTGGTGCTCAAGCTGATCGCCGACGTAGGGCTGCTCGGCGAGCCCAACGCCGGGAAGAGCACGCTGCTCTCCGTGATTTCCGCCGCTCGCCCCAAGATCGCCGACTACCCCTTCACCACGCTCGAGCCGCACCTCGGGGTCGTTGGCCTCTCCGACCACCGTACGTTCGTCGTTGCGGACATCCCCGGGATCATCGAGGGCGCCCACGTCGGGAAGGGATTGGGCCTCAAGTTCCTGCAGCACGTCGAGCGCACGCGTCTCGTGGCGGTGCTCGTCCCGGTGGACAGCACGGACCCGCAGGCGACCTACGAGCTGCTGTTACGCGAGGCGGCGGCCTACTCTCCGGAGCTCGCGGCCAAGCCGCACGTGGTGGTCCTGACCAAGCAGGACGTGCTCCCTCCCGCCTCCCGTCTCCCGGCCATCCGGACGTCGACCGGCGCCCCGGTCATCCCGATCTCGGCCGTGACCGGTGCGGGGGTGCCGGAGCTCCTCGAGACTCTATGGCAGACGTTGCGGGCCGGAGTCGCGACGAGCTAGCGGCCTATGTGGCGCTCGCCCAGGTCCCCGGCATCGGGGCCGGGCGGTTGCGCACGCTCATCGCCGCCTTCGAGAGCGCGGGCGCCGTCTTTCACGCTCCCCATGGCGCCATCGCGGCGCTCCCCGGATTCAGCCGCGCCGCCGCGAGCGCGATTCGCGCGGGGTCCATGCGAGCGGGGCACGACATTCTCGCCGGCCTCGAGCCGCACGGCGCGGCGGTCTTGCTGCCCGACGACCCCGCGTTCCCGCCGCTCCTCGCCGAAATTCCCGACCCGCCTGCGCTGCTGTACGTCCGGGGCGACTTGCGGCTGCTCGCCGGTCCGGCCGCCGGCATCGTCGGGAGCCGGGATCACTCACCCTACGGTGCGGACGCGGCGCGCCTGCTCGCGGCGGGCGTCGCGCGCGCCGGCGTGGTGGTGGTGAGCGGCATGGCGCGCGGCATCGACGCCGTGGCCCACGCGGCCGCCCTCGACGCCGGTGGCGGCACCGTGGGGATCCTCGGGAACGGGTTCGGCGTGATCTACCCGGTGGCCAACCGGGCGCTGTACCAGCGCATGGCGACAGCCGGGTGCCTCGTCACCGAGCTGCCGCCGGGCGAGCGGCCCCATGCGGGCGCGTTTCCCAGACGCAATCGCCTGATCTCCGGACTCGCCGGCGTGACGGTCGTGGTCGAGGCGGCGGCAGGCTCCGGCGCCTTGATCACCGCCGATTGCGCGCTCGACCAGGGCCGCGCCGTCCTCGCCGTTCCCGGTCCCATCACGAGCCCCACATCGCTCGGCTGCAACCGACTCATCCAGCAGGGCGCGAAGCCCGCGCTCGCGGCGGGAGACATTCTCGAGGAACTCGGGCTGCCCGGAGCGGCGGGCTCCCGCGACGGCGGAGTCAGTCCCCCGGCCGCGGCCCGGGGTCAGCCGCTCGACTTGAGTGCGCTGCAGCGCACCCTGTGGGATTCCTTGCGCGCCGAACCGAAACACGTGGACGCGCTGGTGGCCGCGGCAGGAGCGGAGACCGGCGCGGTGCTGACGGCGCTGACGGAGCTGGAGCTGCGGGGCGTGGTGACGCAGCGACCGGGGATGGTGTTCGGGCTCGCTTGAACGCGGAAGTGCGAACGCGGAACGCGGAACAGAAATCCGACCGCGGCTGTCGCGAGCGACCCTCCACTGCTGTTCCGCGTTCCGCCTTCCAACTTCCGCGTTAAGTTTCCGTCGTGCGCCATCTCTACATCCACGTCCCCTTCTGCCAGCGCCGCTGCTCCTACTGCGACTTCTCCATCGCGGTGCGCAAGCGCATCCCGGCAACGGAATATGT
>Ga0184605_10000212_pt1 | contig 16894 bp, 14 predicted proteins | sample PLM0_30_coex_FD_132995 | JGI IMG/M metagenome (GOLD analysis project Ga0184605, IMG submission 132995) | Groundwater sediment microbial communities from an aquifer in East River, Colorado, USA - PLM0_30_coex | ecosystem: Environmental > Terrestrial > Soil > Riparian zone | place: USA: East... | reverse complement strand
CTCCTCGCGCCGTTCCGGTACAAGCGTCACCTGCTGCGGCTTGAGGCTGCGGCCGAGCTCCAGCATCTCCGCAACACAGGCCATCTCGAGATTGAAGTAGGTACGCACACTCTTTTTCAGTCGCTCGATGTCTGCGTCCTGCATGTGGCGTCGGTCCTCGCGCAGATGAGCCGTAATCCCATGCGCACCGGCAGCTTCGCATAACGCGGCGGCCTCGATTGGGTCCGGCTCAGCCCCGCGCCGAGCCTGCCGTAACGTTGCGACGTGATCGATATTGATGTAGAGCCGTTGTTGCTTTGCCCGCATTGTCACAGTCCCTAGGTCGCAGCACTAATCCCGTGGAGAACTCTATCGTGTCTTTTAGAACAATTGCCGGTTTATTACTTCTCGTCGCCTGCTCGAGTGGCAGGCAGACGATGGCCAACGACGGTCAGCTAACTGGAGCCGCGACGGCTCAGCTTGCTGTTGACCAGTTTCTGAGAGCGGTGAATGCGAAGGATATCCAGGCCATGGGAACCGTTTTCGGAACAAACAAGGGACCAGCCCGCGAAACCGTGGACCGTACCGAGTTGGAAAAGCGTTTGATAATTCTTGCGTGCTACTTCAACCACGACAGCGCCCGCACCCTTGGCGAAGATCGGGGCACCCAGGGACATCGCGAAGTACGTATCGAGCTTAAGAAAGGAAACATGACCCGCCAGACCACGTTCTACACGATCCAGGGCCCAGGCGGCAGATGGTACGTGGACAACATGGACATCGCGGCCGTCCGTGACTTCTGCGGCAATCCCGGCACGGGACGTTCGGGACGTTAATGATCTGACAGCTCGACCAGCACCCCACCCGTTGATTTGGGGTGCAGAAATACGATCCGCTTTCCCTCGGCCCCGATGCGCGGCTTCTCGTCGATGAGCTGAATGCCCGCGGCTCGACATCGCTCGACCGTTGCGTCGAGGTCATCGACCGCGAAGCAGATGTGATGGACACCGGGGCCGCGCTTCTTCAGAAAGCGCGCGATCGGCGAGGCGGGATCGTCAGCCTCCAGCAGCTCCACGAGCGGTTCTCCGGCGCTCAGGCCAACTATGCTCGCGCCGTCAGCGTCATCGAGCGGGACTTCACTCAACCCCAGTACATCCCGGAAAAATGGAAGACTCTCGGCGAGGGCCTCGACCGCGATTCCAATGTGGGATACGCGCGTGCCACGCGGGGTTGATGGGGTCATTAAGTTTATTGATGAGAGGGCGGCGGTCTGCCTTCACTGCAAGGAGATAACCGCCAGCGTCCCCGCAGAAAACTAACTGACGAAGCCCCGCGGGGTATCCTGCGGCTCGGAGAATACAACATGTCGAATGCCCTGGAAGTAAACGACTCCGATTTCGAGTCCCAGATAGAGCAGCACAAAGGTCTCGCCGTGGTGGATTTCTGGGCGACCTGGTGCGCCCCCTGCCGCATGGTTGCGCCGCTCCTCGATCAGCTCGCGGTCGAGTACGAAGGCAAGGCAAAAGTCGCCAAAGTAGATGTCGACGTGAACATCAAGACATCGACGAAATTCAATGTTCGCTCCATCCCCGCGATTCTCTTCTTCAAGGATGGCAAGCTCGTCGATCAGGTGATCGGCTTCGTGGGCAAGCCCGCGCTGGCGGAGAAGTTCAAGCAGCACGCAGCGTAATCGCCGGAGTCAGCCTTCGCACGACTCGTGAGCTCCGCAAAGGCCGCGGCGCGAGCCGAGTCGGGGGTACTCTATCTGGTGAGCACTCCCATCGGCAATCTCGGAGACATGTCACATCGCGCGGTCGAGGTTCTATCCTCGGCCGCACTCGTGTTAGCTGAAGACACGCGCCACTCACGCCCGCTGCTGGATCATTACCACATCGGTACTCCGCTCAGCTCGTACCACGAGCACAACGAAGCGAAGGAGACGCCACGCGTCGTCGCGCGGCTGAAGGCCGGCGATTCGATCGCACTGATCTCCGACGCTGGCACACCGCTAATCTCGGATCCCGGTTCGCGGCTGGTCGATGCAGCGGTTGCCGCCGGCGTGCCTGTGGTTCCCATTCCCGGACCGTCGGCAGTTATGGCCGCCCTTGTAGCTTCAGGGATGTCGCTCGAGCGTTTCACTTATTTCGGGTTCCTTCCACGCAAGGGGAAGGAGCGGACTGGGACAATCGCCGACGTTGTCGCTTCGCAAGCCACGTCCATATTGTTCGAAGCCGCAAACAGAGTCGGCGCGACACTCGAGGCGTTAGTGGACGCTGGTGCCGGGGAGCGCGCGGCAGTCGTCGCGCGCGAGCTGACCAAGCAGTTCGAGGAATTCAAGCGTGGCAGCGTCGGCGAGCTGGCGGACGCATACAAGGAAACCGACCCCAAGGGCGAGGTTGTACTGGTGATAGCGGGTGCAGAAAGCCCAGTCGTGACAGAACACGCGCTGAGCGATGCTGCCACCAGTCTTCGCGCATCCGGGAAAACGCCGCGTGATGTCATGGACTATCTGATCACCGCGCTTGGTGCTCCTCGCAACGTCGCCTACAGGATCGCGCACCGGAGCGATTCATGATCGCGCGGCCCGATTGGGACACGCCTCTCATATACACGCCGGCCATACCGGCTGTAGACGAGGCTGAGAGGGAATTCGCTGCACCCGAGGGAGAGCAGGACGAGCGCGAGCTAATTCCGCTCGACCGGCAAGCTATCGAGGGAGATCTGGGTCCGCACGGCGCCATCGCGCGGAGGCTTCCGCAGTACGAGGATCGGGCGAGCCAACGTGAAATGGCGGGTGCGGTGTCTGACCTGTACAACGACGGCGGCGTGGGACTTCTCGAAGCAGGCACTGGCGTCGGAAAATCGCTGGCGTACCTCGTCCCCGCGCTCCGTTGGGCGGCGGCGAACGGCGAGTGCACGGTCGTCTCGACCAACACTATCAATCTGCAAGAGCAGCTCGTACGAAAGGATCTTCCCTTTCTGGCGGGGGCGCTCTCGGGTGAGCAGCCAGTTCGCTTCGCGCTGCTCAAGGGTTGGCGTAATTACGTTTGTCTCCTGCGGCTTGCGCAAAGCAAGCTACTTGCATCGACACTGCTCGCTGACGAGTCGAGGAAAGAGCTCGAGACGATTGCTGACTGGGCGGAGCACACTACCGATGGATCGCTCGCCGATCTTTCCTCGCCGCCCAAGCCCGAAGTATGGGACGAGATCGCCGCTGAGCCGGATCTCTGTCGCAAGTCGGCTTGCCCGCACTACGCTCGCTGCTTTCTCTTCGAGGCGCGGCGCGAAGCCCAGAAGGCCGATGTCATCGTCGTTAATCACCACCTGCTGATGTCTGACGTCGCGGTGAAGCGCGCGAAGAAAAACTGGGAAGAGGCTGCCGTGATTCCCGCCTATTCGCGCCTCGTGCTCGATGAAGCGCATCATGTCGAAGAGTCCGCCGGCGCGCACCTCGGTACATCCGCCAGCCGCCGCGGACTGCAGCAGCTTTTCGCCCGGCTCGTCCGACAAGGTGCGGGAACGCGCGGAGGTCGGGGCCTGCTGCACGCCCTCGAAATCCGACTCATGGCCGCTCCCGATCTCCTCAGTGTCGCGAGCCTCGACATCATTCGGAAGACTCTCGTCCCGGGCGTTGACGCGTCGCGCGAGAAAGCGGCGTTCCTGTTCGATCTGCTGCAAACGTATCTCCAGTCACGCGGCGAGACTGTGCGCCGACTCACCGGAGATTTCGCACACGACCCTATCTGGAAGGCCGGCCTCACCGTCGCGCTCACGGATCTGCTCGGCGAGATCAGAATGCTGCAGGCTGGTCTCGACATGATCCGCATACGCATGGAAGGCGCGAAGAAACCTGACGAAGCTGTAATGCCTCTCATCGGCGAGATGTTGGCGGTAGGCCGTCGACTCGAGGGAGCCGCGTTCGCGCTCGAGGGCACGCTTCGCCCGCCGCCAAAAGGTGAGCCGATGGTCAGATGGGTCGAGCTGCGCGGACGCGAGGGAAATGTCGGTGTGTCGGCAGTCCCGCTCGATCTCGCTCCCATTCTCCGCGAGGATCTCTTCAGCCGGGTCGAGACCGCGATTCTTACGAGCGCGACGCTCGCGACCGATGCGCGCTTCGACTTTCTCTCGCGACGACTCGGCCTCGACTCGATCGGCACTAACGTGGTGACCGAGATTTTCCCGTCCCCTTTCGAGTACCCGACTCACGCGCTCTTCATGGTTCCGACCGATGCGCCGGCTCCGAACACTGATTCAGCCGCGCACATGCAGGCGGTCGTGCGCAGCATCATCGATGTGACCGCCGCGTCGGACGGAGGCATCTTCGCGCTGTTCACGAGTCACCGCGATGTGAGAGTCGCAGCCGCCGAGTTGCGGGCTAGAGGAATCGAGCGGAGCCGACCGCTGTACGTTCACGGCGAAGACACGCGGGACAATCTTCTGCGAAGGTTTCGCGACTCCGAGCGCGCGGTACTGCTCGGCACTGCTTCCTTCTGGGAAGGAGTCGACGTACCCGGGCGCGCACTACGCGGGCTCATCATCGCGCGACTGCCATTCCGGGTGCCGTCGGAGCCAGTGACCGCCGCGCATTGTGAGGCGATCGTTGAACGCGGTGGAGACGCCTTCGCCGAGTACATGGTCCCGCACGCGGCGCTTCGCCTCAAACAGGGATTCGGGCGATTGATCCGCACGGCGACCGATCGCGGTGTCATCGTGCTGGTGGATCCGCGCGCAGTGAACAAAGGGTACGGGAGGTCGCTTCTGCGCGACCTGCCGCCGGCGCGCCGGGTGTTCGGGCCGTGGAGCACGATCATGAAGCAGCTGCAGAGCTTCTATGCGTAAGCGCACGACGAGCAACGCTACCATTCCAATCGGTGTCTGACTGAGATGCCCGCCATGAATTCCCGCCCGGGGAAAATCGTTTGTGTAGGCCGCAACTACCGCGAGCACGCAAAGGAGCTGGGCAACGAAGTTCCGAAGGAGCCGCTCATCTTCTTGAAGCCACCGTCGAGCGTCGTGCGGAATGGGGAAGCGATTGTTTTGCCGCAGGCTTCATCGAGAGTCGAGCACGAGGGCGAGATCGGAGTGGTGGTTGGGAAAACGCTGACTCGTGTCTCTGAAGCTGATGCGGCACGTGGAATCAGGGGGATTATTGCGGTGAACGATGTGACCGCGCGGGACCTGCAAAAAACCGACGGACAATGGACTAGAGCCAAAGGTTTTGATACCTTTTGTCCTCTGGGAGAGGAGTCGTCAGAGCTTCCGGACCTCGACAGCCTGAGCGTCGTCACGCGAGTGAACGGCGTCGAGCGCCAGCGGGGGAAAAGCAGCGAGATGGTCTTCTCGATCCCATCCCTCCTCGCCTACATCTCGCGCATAATGACTTTGGAGCCAGGAGACCTCGTCGCAACAGGGACACCTTCAGGTGTGGGTCCGCTCGCCCTCGGCGACGTCGTCGAAGTTGAGATTCCAGGTGTCAGTCGCGTGAGTAACCCCGTACAAGAGAGCCGATAGTGCCACCCTACACCAAGCGTCTGCTAAGCCTTCCCGAATATCCGCTTGCCAAAATCCCTGAACAGAAGCGCGAGCTACTAGCTCGCGGCGTGGATGTCATCGACCTGGGCGCGGGAGACGCTGATCTCTCGCCACCGCCGGCGGTGGTCGAACGAATCACCGAAGCTGTGCGTATTCCAGCTATGAGCCGGTATGGATTCGCCCTCGGCCTGGTCGAGTTTCGCGAAGCCGTCGCGCGTTTCATGAAGCGAAGGTTTGGACAGGAGTTTCACCCAATCAAGGAACTAGTCCCGCTTATCGGATCGAAAGAAGGCCTGTCCCATCTTGCGCTGGCGTACCTTGAGCCGGGCGACGTCTCGATCGTCCCCGAGCCGGGATACAACTCATATCTGGGCGGCACGCTCCTGTCGGATGCAGTGGCGTATAAGTATCCGCTCCGCCCCGAAGACAATTTCCTGATCAATCTCGATAAGATCCCGGCTGAGGTGCTCAAGAAGGCGAAAATCCTGTACCTCAACTACCCGAATAACCCGACCTCGGCGATCGCCCCGCAAGAATATCTCGAGGATATCGTTAGACGTTGCAAGGAACTCGATATACTGCTGGTGTACGACAATGCCTACTCAGAGCTCGCCTACGACGGGTACGTGCCGCCGAGCATCTTCGAGATCGAGGGCGCACGCGATGTTGCGATCGAGTTCCACTCGATGTCCAAGACGTACAACATGACCGGATGGCGCTGCGGGTGGGCGTGCGGGAAGCAGGAGTTCGTTGGCGCGGTTGCGAAGGTGAAGTCTTTCATCGACACAGGGACGTTCATGGGAATTCAGGCTGCTGCCGCAACCGCGCTCGATAAATGCGCCGATTGGATTCCGACGAACGTGGCGGAATTCCAGAGGCGGCGCGACGCGGCTGTGGAAGCTTTCAATGAAGCCGGATTCCCGTGCGCGAAACCGAAGGCCACGATGTACCTCTGGTGTCCGTTGCCCAAGAATATTCCGAGCGCGGTCTTCGGTGAGAGACTGCTCCAGGACGAAGGCGTGATCGTGCTTCCAGGCTCCCTGTTCGGCCCTGGTGGCGAAGGGTTCTTCCGCGTTTCGTTCATCACGTCGCCTGAGCGGATGCGCGAAGCCGCGGTGCGCGCCGGCCGCGTTCTGAAGAAGCTCCAGACTCAATCGGGCGATGTATCCCGTCCGGCGGCTCGTAAGGAAGAGCGATTGGGAATGGCGAGCGCCTGATGATTTTCCGCCGCGTCGCGTCAGAGCCAACCACCACGAAGAGAAGGCTATCGCCTGCCTTCCTCGTGTCGCTCGGTGTGCACGTGGTCGTGGTGATCGCCTTGATGCAGATGCTGATTTTGAACGCAGACTTCTCGCCCAATCCGAAATCTTCGGTATCTCGAGAAGAGCGGGTCGGATTCATGACGCTGCCACGTCCAGGGGCGAAGACACCGACGGCGGGACGCAGCGGGGGAGATGGCCGGCCTGAGAGGTCGCGGGAAATCAAAGTCGTGGCGCCGACAGTAGTGCCGACGACGATGCCTTCGCCGTCCGCTTCTGCGAGACGCACAGATGATGAGGGACTCGGTCCTATTGTAGGCACAGGCGGCCCGTCGCGCGGAATTCGTCCCCAGTATTCCGATCCGCGCGTGTGGGAGCCGCCTGGCATCGTCGTATCGCCGCCAAAGACGGTTGCAGAAACGATCGACAGCATCATCGGTGTAGCGATTGCGCCTTACAATGATTCGGTCGCTGCGGCAGCTCAGAAGCGCGATCCGACGGATTGGACGGTCGAGAAGGGTGGCTACAAGTGGGGAATCGACAAGCGCGCAATCAGGCTCGGTCCTGTCTCCATTCCGACGGCTCTCCTGGCCTTGCTGCCGCTCAACCTTCAGGGCAATCCCATAACGATGCAGCGTGAGCGCTCCTACGCGGCGATGAACCAGGACATCGCGTGGCACGCCCGGCAGGCGATCAACGAGGCCGATTTCATGAAGGCTGTGCGCAGCATCAGAGAACGGAAGGAGCGGGAGCGAGCGGCGGCACTGGCAGGCTCCTCCGCGCCAAAAGATGGGTCAGGAGACCGGCCGCAGGACTAGTAGGCATTTTTTAAAGCCCCTATTGCTATTTTTCTAGCATGTGCTAGAATTGCAGCAGTCAGGGCGGTTTGGATCCACCTTCATTTGCAGGTTTCCATGTCCCACGACGACGAACTCCGAGGCTTGAGCCGCAGAGAGCGGCAGATCATGGACCTCCTCTTTCAGCGCGGCAAAGCGTCCGTTGGAGAAGTCATGGAGGGCATCCCCGACCCACCGGGTTATTCCGCGGTGCGTGCGACCCTCCGCACTCTGGAGCAGAAGGGCCGCGTCACGCATGAGGAGGACGGAAGGGCGTACATCTATAGACCAACACTCCGGCGTGAAGCAGCGCGGAAGTCCGCTCTCACCCACGTCCTGAAGACTTTCTTCGACAACTCCGCTGAGCAGGCCGTGGCCGCGCTGCTCGAACTGAAGGGACCGAAGCTGTCCAGTGCCGAGCTCGAGAGAGTATCACGTCTGGTCGAGAGCGCGAAGAAGGAGGGACGCTGACATGCTGTCGCAATTTCTAGCCGACCATTCATCGGTCCAGGGCATGTTGCCGGTTTTGACGGACGCCGCGCTCAAGGGCGCAATTCTCGTCTTGATCGCCGCGGTTGCCGCATACGTTTTGCGAAATCGTTCGGCCGCATCTCGTCATGCCGCCTGGACCGCGGCGGTGGTTGGGCATCTCGCCATTCCCGCGCTGGTGCTGCTGCTCCCCGCGTGGAGAATGCCGCTGCTTCCGGCTACATCATGGATGCCCGCGGAGTCTGCGCAGATCTCGGCAGTCACAGCGAGCTCCGCCACCGACGCAAAGGCGACGATTGATCCCAGCAAACAGACCACTCCGGTTCCGCCGATTGCGAAGAACAACACCGAGCCGGCTCCTCAACCCGCCATTACAACTGCCACCGAAGCGCCGGGAATCATTCCGATCGTCGCCACGATCTGGCTCGTTGGCGCGCTGCTGGTGCTACTCCGACTAGCGTACGGCACCTGGCGCGTCGGACAACTGGCGCGCGATGGCGCGCGCGTCGAGGACGGAGTCTGGCTGTCTCTCACTCAGCGTCTTGCCAACCGGCTCGGCGTTACGCGGCCGCTCATCCTCCTTCGGGGAGAACGGCTCGCCGTGCCGGTTACCTGGGGAATCGTCTATCCCGCCGTTCTTCTGCCACAGGACGCCGATAGCTGGTCAGAGGAGCGGCGGCGCTTCGTACTGGTTCACGAGATGGCGCACGTGAAGCGGTTCGATGCGCTGACTCAGCTTCTGGCCCAGATCTCCGTCGCCGTGTTCTGGTTCGATCCGCTGGTGTGGCTCGCTGCGCACCAAATGCGCGTCGAGCGCGAGCACGCGTGCGATGACTACGTTCTGCGCGACGGAACCGCTCCTTCGCTCTACGCCGGCGAGCTGCTCGAGATGGTGCGCTCCATCGGCATGCCCGATCATGACCGCGCGGCGCCCGCGTTCGCTGCACTAGCGATGGCCCGACGCTCCGAGTTCGAGGGACGCATGCTCGCGATCCTCGATCCTCGCCTGGACAGGCACACACTAACCAGAAGAGGGACCTTCATGACCGCAGTCATAGTCGCACTTCTCGCACTCCCGCTCGCGGCGTTGCGGCCGTTCCAGCAGCCGGCTCCAGCGGCTCCGACGACCGCGGCTCGCACGGCGACGGCTCCGACGGTCACCGCAATTCCGGCCTTCCCGGAATCGTTCAAGGTGTCGATCAGCGACGCCAAGGACTCATTGTCTGCGCTATCCTCGTCGGCTGCGATAGCGTCCAAGGCTGCCAACGCACAGCGAACCAGCAGTGTCTCGCTGCAATCGATGTGGTCGTGCGACAAGTACCCGGTTGGAACAACGCGTCATATCAGCTCCCATGACGACGGTTTCAGCCAGATTCGCGAGCTTCTCATCAGCGAACCGGGCCGATGCACCGAAGCTGCTGTCGTTGGAAAAGCAGTTTTCTCGCCGGACGAAACCCGCGTCGCCCAGCTATCGCCGGGTGGATTCGCCCGGTTCCGTGAGCGCACCGCGACCTTCGATCGCGCTGTATCGATTACTCCCGTCGGCGACGGATCGTTGAGCTACGCGGCGACCGTCAACGGACGCACCGTTCCCTTCGACGACACGATGGTGGCGTGGCTGTCACGATTGCTGCCGGAAATTCTGCGCGAGGCCGCGATCAACGTTCCCGAGCGCGTGGCGCGCCTTCGCGCGCAGGGCGGGGTGGCAGCGGTGCTGCGTGATATCGGTCAGATTCAGAGCTCGGGCTCCAAGGCTGCCCACTATGAGGAGCTGATCAAGCACGGTCCGACACTGAGCTCAGGCGATCTCGAAAGAATCACCCAGCAAGTTGGTCGGGACCTGACCAGCTCCGGCGATCTCAGCCGCGTGCTGCAGATGCTTCCCCGCAGCGCTTTGCAGAATCCCGGGGCCCGACAGTCAATTGCATCGGCGCTCTCGGGGATCAAGTCGAGTGGCGACAAAGCGAATACGCTCCAGATACTGGCGCCAAATGCTGATCGCGAAATGCTGCTTCTCCTCGCGAAAGCCGCGGAGTCTCTACCGTCCAGCGGAGACAAGGCAAACTTTCTGATCTCGACCGCTTCGGAATACCTCACGCCCGGGATCGAGCCGCTCAGGAACGCGTATTTCAAGACTGCGTCGACTCTTCAATCCAGCGGCGACATGGCAAATGTCCTGATCTCTGCGATGCCGTACGGTCATTCGTCGCTTCCGATCGCGCTGGATGTCGTCGAGACCAGCAAGGGGCTCACTTCGAGCGGCGATGCAGCGAACGTTCTGATCTCGTTGGTCTCAAGGCGATTGCTGGACCCGAAGTCTACGCGCGCGACTCTGGCAGCGATACAGCGGACGTTGACAATGGCTTCCAGCGGAGACAGAGCGAATGTGCTTATTGCGATCGCGACTGCCAACCTGCTCTCGACGTCGGAGCTGCACGATGCCTACGCCAGGGCGGCGATGGCACTTCCATCCGAAGGCGATCGTGAGAACGCCCTCACGGCGGCAGCAAAGCGCTAGGGAAAAGAAATCGCCGCTGCGCAATAACGCGCAGTCGGCTCACAACTAAAAAACGACCAGCCGGCGTGCCGGCGGATTGAACGGAGGAGTCGTGGCTTCAAGTACGGTCAAAAGAGCAGCCATAAGTGCTAGAAAACTAGCATCTGTCTTCGCAGCGATGATGTCGATCGTACCGGTACTCGGCGCTCAGAGCATTCAGGCTCAACAGACGCCCGTGCCCGCTCCTGCGGCTACAAAATCTGCGGTGCAGGCCACGGCTTTTGCCGCCGAGCATCCACCGGTGATCGACGGGCGCGACGACGATCCAATCTGGAAATCAGCCACGCCCATCACCGGGTTCCGGGTCTTCGATCCAAAGGAAGACGGCGATCCGACGTTCCAGACGGAAGCGAAGATCGGGTATGACGCAGAAAACCTGTACGTCTTCACCCGCATGTTCGACCCGCATCCGGATAGCATCGTCTCGCTCCTTTCGCGGCGCGACGTGAGGACACAGAGCGAGCAGGTTAAGATCATGATCGACTCGTATCATGACAGGAGAACCGGGTACGAGTTCGCGGTGAATCCGGCCGGTGTGAAGCGTGACTACTACACCTACGACGATTCCCGCGAAGACATCACCTGGGATGCGGTTTGGGATGTGGCGACCCGCATCGACTCTCTTGGTTGGACCGCCGAATTCCGGATTCCGCTCAGCCAGATCCGGTATCCACACGCGGCCGAGAATGTTTTCGGACTGATGATCATTCGCGACGTCGCTCGTACGAGTGAGCGAGACAGCTGGCCGCTTCTCCGCAGATCGGTACGCGGCATCGCTTCGCAGTTCGGCGAGCTTGAAGGGCTTCGCGGGCTCGTGTCGCCGCACCGGTTGGAGGTTGCTCCCTACGTAGTGACCAAGAACCGCAGCCGACCGCAGCCGACTGGTTTTGGCCGCACGCAAAAGGTGGCTCTCGGTGGAGACATCAAGTACGGACTGACATCGAATCTTACCCTCGACGCCACCATCAATCCTGATTTCGGTCAGGTAGAAGCCGATCCAGCGCAGCTCAATCTTACTGCGTTCGAGACGTTCCTTGCCGAGCAACGGCCGTTCTTTCTCGAGGGAACGGGGATATTCAGCTTCGCGGGAGATGCATCGAAACTCTTCTACTCGCGTCGCATTGGGCGCGCGCCGCAGCTTGCGGGCCTCGTGGGTGATGCCAGCGTTGACGTGCCGTCAGCAACTCCCATCCTCGGTGCGGCCAAGCTCACCGGGCGCCTATCGAAAGGCACATCGCTCGGCAGCATGTTCGCGGTTACTGGCAGACAGTCGGTTGGGCCGACTGTGATCGAGCCTCGAACCTCCTATGGTGTTCTTCGCGGGTCCCAGGATTTCCGAAACGGAGAATCGGGAATCGGAACCATTTTCACAATGGTAAACAGAGAACTGGACGACGCCTCCGCGCTCAGATTGCGGCGCCAAGCTCTGACTGGCGGCGTCGATGCCAGGCACCGCTTTGGAAGCGGGAGGTACAACCTTGCAGCCTCGCTGGCGACGAGCGTGGTTCGCGGTAGTGCGAGCGCGATCGACAGGACTCAACGGAACGCGGTCCACTTTTACAACCGTCCGGACGCGGGGCTCCCTTACGATCCAACCCGTACGTCCCTCTCGGGAACAGATCTGCGGCTCAAGGCAGACAAAGTCGCGGGGACTTTCACCTACGGGGCCCTGTACGAACGACTCTCGCCCGGATTCGAGACGAACGATCTTGGTTTCCTGTCGCAAGCGGATCAGCAGTTCTCGCAGGTATACGCGGCAGTACAAAGCAGCCAGCCGCGCGCTTTCTGGCGGAACGCCGACGCCCAGATTTATCAGTACAACCAGTTCACCGCTAACGGTATGCCCGTCACGAATTGGACGGAGCTCGACCTGTTCGCCGAGTTCAACAATCGCATGACTTTCTCGGCGAACATGTGGGCAGACAACCTGATGACGGCGTATTGCGATCGCTGCGCGCGCGGTGGACCGGCTGTTCGAGCGAGTCCCGACGTGAATCTGCTCTTCAACCTGGGCGGCGATCCACGCCGGACGGTCGTGCCGACGTTTGCTGCGATCTACACTGTGGGTGACTACGGGAAGTCGACCCTTTGGCGGGTGCGGCCGTATGTGACTGTTCGCGCGCGGAGCAATCTGAGCTGGGAGATCGGGACCCGCTACCAAAGGAATCGGAACGACACCCAGTGGTTCGTGAATCAGGGGGTGATCGGCAGTGATACGACCCACTACCTCTTCGCACATGTCGATCAGGAGCTTCTCAGCTTCACGACGCGATTGAACTACACTGCGACTACGGCGCTCTCGCTGCAGCTCTACGCCGAGCCGTTTCTTACCACAGGTCGCTACTTCAACGTGCGAGAGCTCGCAGCTCCACGCTCCGCCAGCTATGACGCGCGTTACCGGCCATTTCCGCTCGCAACCGACAACGCCAGCTTCAACATCAAGGAGCTGCACGCGAGCGCGGTAGCGCGGTGGGAGTACCGGCCGGGCTCCACGGTCTTCCTGGTTTGGACTCAGGGGCGCGAACAGGACGATCGCAATCCTGGAAGCTTTGTCCCGACGCGGGACTTCAGGGATCTCTTCGCGGCACGTCCGGACAACACCTTTCTGATCAAGGCGTCGTACTGGATGAACTTCTAGTCTCCGGTCAGGAGAACTGCGCGAAGCCGACGGTGTTACCGCCCGGCTCGCGCACGTAGATCTCCGTGCTCCCGTAAAAAGTTTCGTGGCGTGGCTTCACGACCGGCGCTCCGGCGAGGGACTTCTCCACCGTGTCCAGGTCGTCAACGGTTATGAACAGCGCGACGGAGTGTCCGGTGAGATCGCCAGCCGATGCGGGCTGCTCGCTGATCACACTGGCGCGCGTCTGATACATGATCTCGACGGCGCCCTTCTGGACGCTCGCGAAGATCAGTTTCCCATCGGGGGCCGGAACCTGGTTAGTAACCTTGAATCCGAGGCGGTCTGTCCAGAACTTGATGCACGGCTCGACCGCATCAACGATGAGCACCGGCGTGAGCTGTTTCAGCGTCGGTGACTGGCCGCCCGAGGGGTTTACGATTGTGGCGCGTTTCCGCCAAGGTTCGAATCGAATCCCGGACGGAAAACTCCGCACAGCACTCCGAGAATGCCAAAATCCATTCCCGGCTGAATCGGTATGTCGCGCTCCGCGGGGTTCGCTGCCTCCAGGACCACCGAGCCGCTGCGACGCGAATAAGTCTTGACCGTCGCTTCTTCGCCGATCCGCGCGGCAACGACGTCCTGTTCTTTCGGCTCCTGCTTCGGATTCACCATCACGTAGTCGCCGTCGTTGATGCAGCGCCCAACCATGCTGTCGCCTTTCACCTTGAGGAAAAACACTTCATCGGAAGGAACGAAGCGGCGATCGATCGTGATGAATCCCTGTCGATGCTCCGGAATGAGCGCCGGCTCGCCTGCGTGAATTCTTCCGTAGAATGGTACGGGCTGCGTGCGCATCGCCGCACCGAAACCGAGCAGGTTCACACCACGCGATCTGGCGGGGTCCCGCTCGATATATCCTTTCTTCGCTAGTGACTGCAGCAGGTCGGATACCGTCTTGGTCGACTTGATCTTGAACTGCTTGCCGATGTCTCGAATGCTCGGCTGGTAAGTGTGCTCGGCTGTGAAATCGAGCAGGTAGTGATATACCGAGCTCTCGAGTTTTGTTAGTTGCTCGGCCATCTGAGCATCCTTGTGGAATTGGCGAGGCCGGGGGTCGTCCGGGCGCTCGCGTCTGGGACTAATGTGTGTACGAAATGGTACCTGGTCAACAGTTTCGTCTCTTGCTTTAATTGCTACGCGCCAAGCACCGTTAACGCCTTGTCGATCCGCTTCAAGGCGAGCTCCCGGCCCATTTGGATCAGCATTTCGAAGATGCCCGGACTGACCGTGAGACCTGTTAAGGCCACCCTGAGGGGCTGAAACACCTTTCCGGCCGATGTCCCACGGGCCTCGGCCAGCGACCGGAGCGCGGTTTCCAGAGGCTCGGTACTCCAGTCCGGCACGTTTGCCAGCGCGTCACGAGTCGATCGCAACAAGTCGGCGGCCTCTGCCGGATCCTTCCAGTTCTTGGCGACAGCGATTGGATCGTACTCTATGTCCTCGAGGAAATACGGCTTGGCCTGGCGGACGATGTCGTCGATCGTGCGCGAGCGAACGCGCAACAAATCCAGTAGTCTGAGATACCAATCACGGCGCGCTACGAGCTCTTCCTCGGTGGCGAGGCGCGCCGAAACTATCGCGGGTGTAACGCGAGGCTCCAACTCTTCGATCGGGATCATCGACAAGTGCTGGCCGTTCATCCACTCCAGTTTTTTCGGATCGAAAATGGCAGCCTTCTTCTGCAGCCCATCGACACTGAACAGCTCGACCATCTCCGCAAGCGTCATCACCTCGCGGTCTCCTCCCGGTGACCAGCCGAGTAGGGCGAGAAAGTTGAGCATCGCTCCTGGAAGGAGACCGTAATGCTGGTAGTCTCCCACCGCCGTAGCCCCGTGTCGCTTGCTCAGCTTTTTTCCGTCGAGACCATGAATCATGGGCAGGTGCGCAAAGGTTGGTAGCGGCGCGCCCAGCGCTCGATAGAGCAGAATCTGTTTTGGCGTGTTCGAGATGTGATCGTCCCCGCGCATTACGATGGTGATGCCCATCGCGATGTCGTCGGAAACGACGGCGAGGTTGTAGATCGGCGTCGCATCAGAGCGCAGGATGACGAAGTCCTCGATGTCCTTGTTCGGAAACGCAATGCGCTGGTGGACCATGTCCTCCCACTCGGTGGTGCCCGCGGGAACGCGGAAGCGGATCACGTGTGGATCTCCCGCGGCGACTCGCCGCTTTACTTCTTCGGGCGAGAGGCGGTCGCAGCGACGATCGTACTTGAATGCTTCCTTCCCGGTTGCCGCCTCGCGCCGCCGCGCCTCGAGCTCCGCCGGAGTGCAGAAGCAACGATAAGCGCTTCCATTCTCGAGCAGCTTGCGCGCATCGGCCTGGTGGCGGGAGAGATTTGCTCCCTGGTACACGACACCGTTGTCCCAGAGCAGTCCGAGCCATTCCATCCCGTCAAAAATTGCGCGGGTGCTTTCGTCGGTGCTGCGAGCCTTGTCGGTGTCCTCGATGCGAAGGAGGAATTGTCCGCCGTACTTTCGAGCGTAGAGCCAGTTGAAGAGCGCGGTCCGCGCGCCGCCGACGTGCAGGTATCCTGTCGGGGAAGGTGCGAAGCGAAGCCGCGGTTTGGTGCCGTCTGTCATTGGTGAGTCGAAATAAAGAACAGCGGGCCCAGACTGGAAGCTTGGGACCCGCCGAGCGGAGAGAGAGGGATTCGAACCCTCGATACGCGTTTCCACGTATGCCGGTTTAGCAAACCGGTGCCTTCAGCCTCTCGGCCATCTCTCCAGGAGAGTCTTGAAACTTAGACGGTCAGAGAGGGCTACTCAAGCTCGCGTGGGGAACTTCAACGCAGAACTTTGACTTCCTCTCGACTCCTAGCCCATCCAGCCCCCCCATGCTGGCGAAATGCAGCGCTTGCGTGCATCAATTCGAAGCACGCATCACTGGAGGAATTGATGCTTTCCCGGTACGGTCGCAGTCTCGCTTCGCTATTTCCCGCGCTCGGCTTCATCGCCGTTGTCATGTCGCCGCTTGCCGTCGTCGAGTATCAGATCCCACGCGAACGCGCCTTCCCGCACGATCCTGCCGTCGGCAAGGACGGAATCGTGTGGTACACGGACCAGGCGAACAGCTTCATCGGGCGGCTGGATCCAGCTACCGGAAAAATCACCGATTATCCGACTCCGACGCCCGCGTCCGCACCTCACGGGATCGTCGTGGCTGCGGACGGCGGGGTGTGGTACACCGCCCAGCGGGCAAGCAAGCTCGGGCGTCTCGATCCCAAGACTGGAAGCATCGAGGAGTACTCGCTGCCTGCCAACGCCGGCGATCCGCATACCCCACTGATTCGCAAGGGGGCTGTCTGGTTTACAGTTCAACGGGGCAACACCTACGGGCGTCTCGACCCGCGGACGCGCGAGGTCAAGATGTGGACTGTACCGACCAACCGCGCGCTCCCCTATGGGCTGGTCAATGCTCCCGATGGGTCGGTCTGGGTTGCGCTGTTTGGAACCAACAAGTTGGGGCGGATCGACGGAGAGAGTGGAGAGCTTCGGGAGATCACGCTTCCCGACGCGGGCGCACGTCCGCGGCGTCTCGCGGTCGACGAATCGGGAATGGT
>Ga0184605_10000210_pt1 | contig 16943 bp, 14 predicted proteins | sample PLM0_30_coex_FD_132995 | JGI IMG/M metagenome (GOLD analysis project Ga0184605, IMG submission 132995) | Groundwater sediment microbial communities from an aquifer in East River, Colorado, USA - PLM0_30_coex | ecosystem: Environmental > Terrestrial > Soil > Riparian zone | place: USA: East... | reverse complement strand
GTCGACGAAGCCGATCTCGTGATGGAGAACGGTGGTGTCCATGTCGCGGGCAGTCCGGAGAAGGTCATCACGATGGGGGAGATCGGCACGCTCGCGTGGGTGCGAACGTTCGAGCTGCCCGAGGGCGTCGATCCGGGCCTCGAATCCACGCAAACCTACGACCCCCCACTCCTTCAGCACGTCCCGGACGAGCGCGGGCGCATGAACGGTGCGGCGGTCTGGGCGAACGCGACGCACACCGCCGTCGTCAAGGTCGACATCGAGACCGGCGTGATCGAGATCCTCGACTACGTCGTCGTCCACGACTGTGGCCCGATCGTGAACCCGCCGATCCTCGAGGGCCAGGTGCACGGCGGCGTGGCGCAGGAGATCGGCGGGACGCTCTACGAGCACCTCGCATACACCGAGGACGGTCAGCCGCTCGCCACCACGTTCATGGACTACCTGATCCCCTCATCCATGGAGATCCCGGAGATCGTCGTCGAGCATCTCGAGAGCCCGTCGCCCAACATGCCACTCGGGCTGAAGGGCGCGGGAGAGGGAGGCTGCTTGGGTCCGCCCGCAACCCTCTCGAATGCGGTCACCAACGCGCTCCGGGAGTTCGACGTGGAGATCACGCAACTGCCGATCACCCCCGGCGTGATCCGAGACAAGATCAGGGCGGCCCGCCTGGCCGATGTCTGACCCCACCTGCGACCTGCTCCTCACCGGTGGGTCCGTGGTGACGGTCGACGACGACCGCACCGTTCTCGAGCCGGGCGCGGTCGCGATCACCGGAGACCGCATCGCAGCGGTGGGGACGCCGACTGAGCTCGCGGACTATCGGAGCCGGCGGACGATCGACTGCAGCGGCAAGGCAGTGATGCCCGGGCTGATCGACTGCCACAACCATCTGTTCCAAGGGCTCGGCCGAGGGCTCGGGGAGGGGATGTCACTCTGGCCTTGGCTCTGCGACTTCATGTGGCCCTACTCGGCGGCGATCACGTCCGACGAGGCCGTGATCGCCGCGAAGCTCGGCGCGATCGAATCCGCTCGCGCCGGGACCACCGCGATCCTCGACAACCATTACTCACCCGCCGACCTCGAGACCACCATCGCCGTCGCCGACGCGATCGAGGAGGTGGGCTTGCGTGGGGTCGTCGCCCGCGGGATGTTCGGTGAGCTCACCGAGGTGGCCCGGACCCACGGACTCGCGGAGTCGCTCTTCCGTTATCCGATCGACGAGGATCTCGCCATCACCCGCGAGGCTCTGGAAGCGCGGGGAGGAAGCCGTGTCGGCATCTGGCCCGCGCCGATCAACATCATCTACAACGACCAGGAGCTGGTCCGGCGAGCGGTCGAGATGGCCCATGCCTACGGGACCGGCTGGCACGCCCACTGCTCGGAGGCTCGGGTCGATCCCGATATCTACCTCGAGGCATACGGCATCCGTCCGATCGATTGGCTGTTCGAGGAGGGCCTGCTCGGGAACGGCGCGACGATCGCGCACGGGATCTGGTTCGACGACCGCGAGGTGGAACGGTTCGGCGAAACCGCGAGCGGCGTCTCCTACAACCCGACCTCCAACGAGTACCTGGCGTCCGGTTACATGCGACTGCGAGAGCTCCGCGACGCCGGCGCCGTCGTGGGGCTCGGGACCGACGGGCCTGGATGTGGGCACCGGCAGGACATGTTCGAGCAGATGACCCAATCGGTGCTGTTGCAGCGCGTGAAGACTCGCGACCCGACGATCTCAAACGGCGAGGAGGCGCTCGAGGTCGCCACGCGCGAGGGAGCCCGATACCTCGACGTCGATGCGGGCGTCCTCGCCGCCGGCAAGTTGGCCGACGTGACGGTCGTCGACCTTGGCGCGCCCCACCTTCTGCCGTTGCACCGGGTGGTGGCCGCGCTCGCGTACTCCGCGCGAGGCTCCGACGTCTGGATGACGATCGTCGGCGGAGACGTGATCTACGAGGACGGGCGATGCACTCTGGTAGACGAGGACGAGGTGCTCGCCGAGGCGCAGGCGCGCGCGACCGAGCTGGTCGCGCGAGCCGGTATGCGAGACCTGACGAAGGCGTGGCGCCCGTGACGGAGCTCGCTCCCTGGGACCTCCTCCTCTCGGGCGGCGCTGTCGTCACGGTGGACGACACACGAAGGGTGCTCGAACCGGGCGCGGTCGCGATCGACGGCGACCGGATCGTGGCGGTTGGTCCCGTGGAAGAGCTCGCGACCGTGCCGGCCACGCGAACGATCGACTGCTCTGGCAAGGCCGTGATCCCGGGGTTCGTGGATTGCCACAACCACTTCTTCCAGTTCATCACGCGAGGCCTGGGCGAGGGGATGGAGCTCTGGCCTTGGCTCGCAGATTTCATGTGGCCCGTCGCCACGAACATCACCCGCGATGAGGCGGTCGCCGCGGTGCGCCTCGCCGCACTCGAAGCCGTTCGATCGGGCACGACCGCGGTCGTCGACAACCACTACGCGCCCACCGACCTGGCGTCCACGTTGGCCGTCGCCGACGCGATCGAGGAGGTCGGTCTCCGTGGGACCGTCGCGCGCGGGATGACCGGCCGTGCGACCGACGTCGCGCGAGATCTCCAGCTCGAACGGGGCATGTTCCCCTACTCGCTCGAGGACGAGCTCGCGATCACGAGGGAGGCCATCGAGGCGCGGCGAGGCAGACAGGTTGGCGTCTGGCCGGCGCCGCTCAACATCATCTATGTGGCTCAGGAGCTGGTACGCGGCGCCGTCTCGTTGGCGAGGGAGCTGGACACGGGGTGGCACGCGCACTGTTGCGAATTCCACACCGATCCGGTCACCTACCCGAAGTACTACGGCAAGGGAGCGGTGGAGTGGCTCGCCGAGGAGGGACTCTTGGGGGATGGCGCGACGCTCGCCCACATGATCTTCCTGTCCGACGCCGACGTCGCGCGCGTCGGCGAGACGAAGACCGGCGTCGCCTACTGTCCCGTGTCGCATCAGTACATCGGTCTCGGCGTGATGCGATTGCGCGCCCTGCGTAGCAGCGGCGCGGTGGTCGGCCTTGGGTACGACGGCGCGAGCGGCCATCGTCAAGACATGTTCGAACAGATGAAGCAGGCGATCCTGTTGCAGCGGGTGGAGTCGCTCGATCCGACGATATCGAAGGCCGAGGAGGCGCTCGAGCTCGCGACGCGTGAGGGCGCCGCGTACCTCGGTGTCGAGGCCGGCGCGCTCGCGCCCGGGAAGCTTGCGGACATCGCAGTCGTGAACCTCCGGGGCGCGCACACCACCCCGTGGCACCGGACGGTCGCGGCGCTCGCGTACTCGGCCCGTGCCGCCGACGTCGACATGACGATCGTCGGCGGCAGGATCGTCGTGGAGGGCGGGCACTCCACGACGATCGACGAGCAGGCGGTCATGGCGGACGCGCAGCAGCGAGCCGACGAGCTGGTCCGTCGATGCGGCCTGGACGGGCTCCGTGTGCCCTGGCGCCTGTCAAGCTAGCTCGGCGGATCCGTGCTCTGCAGCTCGTACAGGTTGCCGTCCGGCCCGCGGAAATGAGCCCACATGAACCCGTCGCCATGCTGCACGTCGAAGACCTCCACCCCCGCCTCCGCGAGCTCCCGAGCACCGTGTTCCACGTCGTCCACCACGAATCCCACGACGGGTCCGGTCGTGAACATCTCGTATCGCTCCACACTCGTGTGGAACACATCGATCGGATCGCCGTTCGCCAACGTGAACATCGCCCGTCCCGGCTCTTCGAGCTCCAGGGAGACGCCCATCACGTCGCGGAGCAACCCCACCATCTCGTCGAAGCGCTCGGTCCTCACCCCGAGCCACCCCAGGCGCTTGATACGCATCGACCGGTCCTCCTGGCGTCACCCTTGACAGGTTGTTGCGTCACGGCAGGCCCAGCGGTGAGGGCCGGCAAGCTTCTGCCACCGGAGGATACCTTGCCGTTCAACAAGATGTTGACTACCCTCGCCGCGTCATTCGAAAGGAGCCGATCACATGTACGAGGGGGAGTTCGACGGGATCATCATCGGCGGCGGCTACAACGGGCTGACGACGGCGGGCTATCTCGCGAAGGCGGGCCTCAAGATCCTCGTGCTCGAACGTCGGATGAGCTACGGCGGGGCGACGATCACCGAGGAGGTGACCAAGCCCGGCTACTACCACAACCTCCACGCCAACTTCATCTGGTCCTACGGCCCGCCCCACCAGGACATGGAGCTCCATCGGTACGGCCTGAAGATGATGTACGGCGAGGCCGAGCGAGCGTACCTGTTCTCTGACGGAGCCTCGCTGATCACCTACACGGACGATCCCCACCGCACGTACCAGAACTTCGCGCAGCTCCTGCCGAAGTCCGATCTGGATGCGATGGAGGATGTGTTCCACCGTTTCCCCACGAAGGTCGAGGAGGAGTTCTACGCGCCACCGAAGCCGACCGAGGAGCGGGGGCAAGGCCTTCCCGACGACGATCGCAAGCTTTACCAGGAGTTCTGCGACATGACGGGCCGCGAGGTCCTCACGAAGCTGTACGAGTCGGACCGGCTGAGGACCTGGGCGTCGATGAACGCGTGCGTCCGTGGGATGCCGGACTTCGCTCCGGGGACCGGCGACTTCTTCCTCCGGTACGCCGCCTCACCCAAGCTTGGGATCGTCAGGGGAGGAACCCGCCAGCTCGCTCACGCCCTCGCGGCGTTCTTCCATCAGCACGGCGGCACCATCCTGAACGGGTATCACGTCGAGGAGATCGTGATGGACGGGGAGCGCGCGGTGGCGGTGAAGTGTTCGAACGGGGCGTCCTTCCACGCATCGAAGTTCATCGCCTCGGGGATCGACCCCCCGACGACGTTCCTGGAGCTCGTGGGGGAGGACAAGGTGAGCCCGGCGATCGTGGATCGCTGCAAGAGCTGGGAGCTCGAGCAGCACACGGCGCTCTTCGGGTTCCACGCCGCGACCGACGTCGCGCCCGACTACACCCCGAAGTATCCGAAGGATGCGAACGGCGCGCTCGCGATCTTCATGGGCGTGGATTCGCTCGCCGACCTGGACGCGCATTGGCGCGAGATCGAGTCGGGGCAGCTCCCAGCACGCTCCGGCGGCGACGCCTGCTGTCACACGATGATCGATCCGACCTATGCGCCGGAGGGCGGGCACACGTTGCTGTTCTGGCAGTTCGTCCCCGCGGCGGACAAGCTCGCCGGCGGGAAGAGCTACGACGACGTGAAGTGGGATTACTTCCAGGTGTTGGCGGAGCGCTGGCGCGAGTATGCCCCCAACCTCACGGACGACCACTTCCTGGGGAAGTACTGCTACACGCCCTCTGATATCGAGGAGCGGATCATCAACATGAAGGGTGGCGGGTGCCGGCAGGGTGCCTACACCGGCAGCCAATGGGGCTACACGCGTCCGTTCCCCGAGGCGAACGCATACGCGACGCCGATCGAGGGCCTCTACCTGTGCGGTTCGGGGTGTCACCCGGGCGGGTCGATCCACTTCGGCCCGGGATACAACGCGGCGAATCGGATCGTGGAGGACCTTGGGGTCCAGAAGTGGTGGCCTCCCTACAAGATCATGGGCAAGCCCGTGCTCTCGAGTCGGGGGGAGTGAGTCTGGGGATCAGGCGGCCCCGGTCCAGTCGGCCACCCCGTCGCCTGAAGACGGTCGATCCGTGAGCCGGATCGCGGCGGCGCTCTCTAGGCTCATCACGTAGAGTTCGAGGTTGCCGTCGCGGGTGCTGTCGAAAACGATCCACCGGACGTCGGGCGACCAGGTGGGAAGGACCTCGTCGGACGTCGTGTTCGTGATCCGGCGCCGGTTCGAACCGTCCGGCGCCATCAGATCGATCTGGAAGCGTCCCCCGCGCTTGCTCTGGAAGGCGAGCGTTCCTCCGTCCGGGGACCACGATGGCTTGTCGTCTTCCCCGTGGCTTCGCGTGAGTCGGCGAGCGTGGGTGCCTGCCACGTCCATCACGAAGATGTCGAACTCGCCGATCCGGCCTCGTGCGAACGCTATCCTCGAGCCATCCGGGGACCAGTTCGGTGCCGCATCGAGTGCGAGCGACCTGGTGAGGCGGCGGACCTTGGAGCCGTCGGATGCCATCACGAACAGGTTCGAGTCGCCATCGCGCGTGCTCTGGAATGCGATCCGGTCGCCGACCGGCGACCAAGCCGGCGAGAAGTCGGCGGAGGGATGGGACGTCAACCGCACGACGTCCGTTCCGTCGGGGTCCATCGCGTAGACATCGGCGTTGCCGTTCCGTTCCGCGGCCCAAGCGATCCTCGAGCCGTCCGGCGACCACGACGGGGTGAAATCAGGAGACTCGTTGAACGTGATCTGACGGACGCCCGTCCCATCGGCATCCATCACGAAGATCTCGAGGTCGCCGTCTGCATCGCTCACGAACGCGATCCGACCCGCGGCGCCCGGGAGCCGAACGGCGTTCGGCTGCCGAGCGATCGGGAGCGCCTTCAGGTCGTCCAAGGTCTGCGGCGGGCTCGGCGATCCTGTTGAGCAGGCGACGGAGAGGCACAACGAGAGGCCGAGGTAGACGGGATGGCGTCTCACCGTTCCATCTTCTCCCCTCCTTCGTCTCACTGTCCGCAACTCCTCGCCGGGGCATGGACCGCATCTTGCCTTGACAGACTGTTGAGGCATCCATACAGTCCCCGCGGGTTCCAGCGGGAGCGTCGATGCAGGTTGATCACGATCCGGACACGATGACCGGCACCGACCATGACGCCGATGGACCCGCGGTCGAGATGAGGGACATCACCAAGCGGTTCGGCCGTGTCCTCGCGAACGACGCCGTCAGCTTCGACGTCCGATCCGGAGAGATCCACGCCCTGCTGGGTGAGAACGGCGCCGGGAAGACCACGCTCATGAACATCCTTTCCGGCTTCCTCCACCCGGACGGAGGTTCGATCCGCGTCAGGGGCCGAGACGTCAAGATCCGAACGCCGATCGATGCGTTCGACCTCGGGATCGGCATGGTGCACCAGCACTCTGCTCTCGTGCCGACCCTCACCGTCGCCGAGAACATGCTCCTGGGCGACCGTCGAACCCCCAAAGGCTTCCTCGTTCGTCGGCGTACGCTCGCGGCCCTCTCGCACTCGCTCGCGGCTGCCGCCGATCGTCACGGCCTGGAGGTGCCGGCAAGTGCGTTCGTCTGGCAGCTCTCGGTCGGTGAGCGACAGCGAGTCGAGATCTTGCGTGCGCTCCATCGCGAGGCCACCATCCTGATCCTCGACGAGCCCACCGCGAGTCTCACACCGCCCGAGGTCGCTCCGCTCCTCGAGAAGCTGCGTGGGATGGCGGCCGCCGGTGCCGCGGTCGTCCTGATCACCCATCACCTCGATGAGGTCATGGCGTGCGCGGACCGGATCACCGTGCTCCGAGCCGGCAAGCGGGTAGCGACCACCACGCCCCGGGAGACGACGACGCGGGAGCTCGCGCGGGAGATGGTCGGCCGGGATGTCCAGCTGATGGCCGTGCTCACAGGCGAGGAAGAGACCGCAACCGACGCCGGTGCCCTCGTCCAGATAGCGCCCGCCCTCTCGGCCGTCGGCCTCATCGCAGACGGTCCCAGGGGAGTCACGGCGCTCTTCGAGGCGTCTTTCGAGGTTCGACCCGGCGAGATCGTCGCGATCGCGGGTGTGGAGGGCAATGGTCAGACCGAGCTCGAAGAGGTGCTCTTCGGCCTTCGGGCGCCGAAGGAGGGACGGGTCCTCCTGGATGGTGTGGACGTCACCCGCGCGAGACCCGCCGCACTGATGCGCAGGGGTGTGGGCTACGTCCCGTCCGACCGCTACCGGCGGGGTCTGGTGCCGCTGATGTCGATCGCGGACAACCTCGTGCTCGACCGCATCGATCGACCGCCCTATCGAGGACGCTTCTCGATCCGGCGGCGCCAGATCCTCGATACGGCGCGGGGGTTGATCGAACGGTTCGGGATCAGGCCCACGTCTCCCCGCGAGCGTGCCGGAGCGCTGTCGGGTGGCAACGCCCAACGGGTCGTGCTCGCCCGAGCGCTGAGCTCGGACCTTCGGGTGCTCCTCGCCGCACAGCCGTCCCGCGGGCTCGACGTGGGCGCGATCGGGTTCGTGTGGGATCGCCTCCGCGACGAGCGCGCCGCAGGCGTGGCCGTCCTGCTGATCTCCACCGATCTCGATGAGGTGTTCGCGCTCGCGGACCGTTGCTACGTGATGTATCGGGGCCGCTTGGTCGGTCCCTGGGCCCGCGACGCGTTCGACCGTGAGGAGTTCGGGCTTGCGATGGGCGGCGCGTCGGACGCCCTGGGCGGTCCCGGGTCGGCCTCCCAACCCGGTACGCGGGACGCGGGAGGGTCGTAGATGGCAGCCGAGGCTGCCCCGATCGACGTTCCGGGCGCGGTCGGAGGGTCTGCGATGCAGCGAGCCCGCGGCGTCCTCGTCACACTGATCGCGATCATCGCGGGGCTCGTGGTCGGCGGCGTCGCCCTGGCGGCCGCAGGCGCCCCGCCGTTGGCGGCATACGGGGAGCTCGTCCGCGGCGCGTTCGGGTCGAGCTTCGGCGTCTATCAGTCCCTCGAGCAAGCCGTGCCGCTCGCGATCATCGGTGTCGGCCTGTGTGTGCCGTTCCGAGCAGGCATCTGGAACATCGGCGCGGAGGGACAGTTCTACGTCGGTGCGCTGTGCGGCGGTCTCGTTGCCATCTACCTCCCGATCGACCAGCCCGCGATCCTGATCCCGCTGACGTTCCTCGCGGCGATGGCAGGCGGCGGAGCCTGGGCGTATGCGGCCGGCTGGCTCCGCGCCCATCGGGGCGTGAACGAGATCGTCAGCACGCTGATGATGAACTACATCGCGCTCTTCATCCTCCTCTATCTGGTCCGCATCCCCTTCCGGGATCCCGACAACCTGATCATCCAGTCGAAGGTCGTCCCTCCGGCCGCGCGGCTGAACGACATCCCGGGGACGTTCGTGCATGGGGGGATCCTCGTCGCCGTGTTTCTCACGATCCTTATCGCCTGGCTCCTCGCCAGGACCCCGTTCGGTTTCCACGTGGGCGTGATGGGATTGAATCCCGAGGCAGCCGAAGCGGCCGGCGTCGACACGAAGCGGATGATCAAGCGGGTGATGGCCATCTCGGGATCACTCGCGGGCCTGGCCGGGATCGTCCAGGTCGAAGCGGTCCAACTCGTCGTCAACGGGGCGATCTCGCGTCAGTTCGGGTTCACCGCGATCGTGGTGGCACTCCTCGGCCGGCGGAGTCCGGTGGGCGCTTTCCTCGCGGCGTGCTTCCTCGGGGCGATCGCCGTCGGCGGCGTGAGTGTGCAGCAGGTGTATCAGATCCCGACAGCGATCCTCCTGACCATCCAAGCGCTGTTCGTGTTCCTGCTCCTCGCGGCCGAGCGGCTGGTGCGCCGATGATCGCCGGAGGAGTGTGAGGGTGGACTGGAGCGCGGTCTTCGGCGCGGGGGCGATCATCCCGTGGCTGAACGCGGGTATCCGCCTCGCGATGCCGACGGCGTGCGCCGCGGCGGGCGAGACCTTCGCCGAGCGTGCCGGGGTGCTGAACCTCGGTCTCGAGGGGATGATGCTCGGGGGAGCCCTCGCGTCGTTCCTCGTGTCCCTCGACACGGGCAGCACATGGATCGGCTTCCTCGCTGCACCGGTGGTCGGGGCCCTGATGGCGCTCGCGATGGGCTTGTTCACGGTGAAGCTCAAGGCCGAGCAGGTCGTCACCGGGATCACGCTGGTGCTGCTCGCGAGCAGTTTCACATCGTTCCTCTACCAGGAGCTCTTCGAGATCCAAGCGGCCCCGCCTCGGATCGATCGGCTCCCGGTCGTCGCGATCCCGATCCTGCGTGACATCCCGGTGGTGGGACCGATCCTCTTCACCCAGAACGTCCTGGTCTACGTCACGGTGGCGTTGATCGTGCTCGTGTGGTTCCTCCTCTTCCGGACGCGCTTCGGCCTGGAGGCTCGGGCCGTAGGGGAATCGCCCGTTGCGGCGGACAGCAATGGGGTCTCGGTCGATCGGGTGCGGATGCTGGCGCTCATGATCTCGGGGGCGATGGCCGGCGTCGGAGGGGGCGTGCTCGTGATCGCGCAGCTCGGCTTCTACCAAGACCAGGTGACTGCGGGCCGCGGATGGATCGCGATCGCCCTCGTCTACTTCAGCCGCTGGAACCCGATCTGGGCCCTCGGCGGGGCACTGCTCTTCGGCGTGGTGGACGCCCTGCAGCTGCGGATCCAGGCGGCAGGCGGCGGTTTCCACAACCCGATCCCGTTCGAGGTGTTCCAGGCATTGCCGTACCTCGTGACGCTCGGTGTTCTGATCCTGGCAGCCAAGCGGCAGCGGCGGGTCGGTCAGCCTGCGGCGCTCGGGATCCCGTACGAAAAGGAGGCGCATGCGTAGCAGGGGGGTTCGACGGAGGTGCAGGTGCTCGCCGGTCGAAGATCTCGGCGCGGCCGGAACGATACGGAAGGAGTCGATCGCATGAAGAGGGCCCGATCCATCGCACTGCTGTTCGCGCTGAGTCTGGTCATCGTCGCCTGCTCGGAGAAGGCTCCCGCCAACGACGGGACCAGCGACGGTGAAGGGAAGCTCGTCAAGGTGGCCTTGATCCTCCCGAACGCCAAAGACGACTTCACGTGGAACCAACAAGCGTATGAGGGGGCGATCGCCGCCGAGGAGGCCGGCTCGTTCCAGCTCGACTGGGTGGACAATGTCGGCCAGGACGCGTCCAGCTTCATCCCGGTGGCGGAGCGATACGCCCAGGAGGGATACGACCTGATCATCGCTCACACGTTCGATTACGGGGAACCGGTGAAACAGCTGGCCGAGAAGTACCCGGACGTCAACTGGACCTGGGCAGGCAGCGGCCTTCCCGAGGACCTCATGGAGAACGTCGCGGCCTACGAGCAGCCGTTCTATGAGGGCTCGTTCCTGGCTGGGATCCTGATGGCCGGCGCGTCCCCCAACGGCAAGATCGGCGCGATCGGTGGGTTCGACATCCCAGCGTGCCACTCGATGGTCGAGGGCTTCTATGCGGGGGCGCGGCTGCTGAACCCGGACATCAAGTTCGAGGCGACCTATCTGGGGACCTGGTTCGATCCCGCGAAGGAGAAGGAAGCGGCGCTGGCGATGTACGACGCCGGTGTGGACATCATCGGTGTGTGCGGAGTGCCCACCGGCATCATCGAGGCCGCGAAGGAAGCGAACAAGGGCATGGTGGGCTACGTGAACGAGCAGGAGTCGGCAGCGCCGGAGAACGTCCTCACATCGGTGGCGTGGAACACGCAGCTGACGTGGGAGACGATGGCGAAGGACGTCGCGGACGGCACGTTCCGGCCGGGGAAGGCGTACCACGTTGGACTCGCGGTGGGCGGGATCCAGGTCGCGCTCAACCCCGAATACAAGGATCAACCGAACGCGGAGGCGATGACGCTCTACGATGAGGTTCTCGCGAAGGTCAAGGCCGGCGAGTTCGAGATCCCCTACATCCCCGAGGGAAGCGCTGAGGACGTGCAGGTCAGCATCTGATACGGGTGCGAGGTCCGGGGCGGCCGGAGCGGCCGCCCCGGCCCGCATTCAACCGCCGCGTGCCGAGTCGAGGTAGTTGTAGACGGTGAACCGGCTCACGCCGAGGATCTCGGCGACCCGTTCGACGGCCTTCCGAAGCGCGAACGCCCCGCGCTCGTCCAGATAACCGACGAGCTGTTGTTTGTCCGCTCGGGTCATCTCCTCGAGGGGTCGGCCGATGTGGACTTCCGCCTGGGCGATCAGGTGGTCCAGCGCGTCGTCCAGATGGGAGAAGGCCCCGAGCGGTGTCTCCGAGGTGAAGTTCGACGCGGCGAGGTCGTGCAAGGCGCGGTCGGCCGTTTCGACGGTCCGGTGGTCGATCTCGATCCGGACGGAATGTGCCCCTCCCGGAAGGGGGATCGGCTCGCCAAGGGTCCGGCCATCTCGGAACGAGCCGTGTGATGTCACCTGTCCGCCGCGCTCGTCGAGGAGCACCACCCGATAGAGGGCTCCCAGTGCTCGCGCGAGCGCCTCCGCGAACTCGGTTTCCCGGCTCACGGCTGGCGTTCCAGGTTCACGGCGACGCGGGTCGCCCCCGCCTCCAGAGCCGCGGCCTGCGCTTGTCGGAGGGCCTCGAGCACGATGGCGGCCTCGCCCGTGACGACCTGCCCCAGGAGGCCGACCTCGACCTTCAGCCCTGCCGACCGCAACGCGTCGATCGCCGCGTGGACGTACGCAGGGGGATCCTCTCCCGCCAGGAACGGGTAGACCGTGAACTCCGCCCGGACCTCCATCGCGCGAAGGATAGCCTCGTTGGAGGAAGGCGGGGAAGGGTTCGGGGCCCGTCTTGATGGTTCGTTGAAGTCGTCCTACGATGCCTGCGGCCCTGGGCGAGGAGAGGCACACTGAAACCGCCACCGTTCCGGTATACGAGGCCGGAGACCACAGACGAGGTGCTCGAGATCCTCGCCGAGCACGGCGACGAGGCCAAGGTCCTCGCCGGCGGCCAGAGCCTTGTCCCGCTCCTCAACTTCCGGTTCGCCAGGCCATCGGTTCTGGTCGACCTGGGGCACGTGAGATCGCTGGTCAGCATCGAGCGTCGGAACGGCTTCGTCTCGGTCGGCGCGATGACCCGGCAGCGCCAGGCCGAGATCTCCGACGAGCTCCGGGAAGCCTGTCCCTTGATCCCTCAGGGGCTCGCGTGGGTGGGCCACCTGCAGATCCGCAACCGCGGGACCATCGGGGGGAGCATCGCCCATGCCGATCCCGCCGCCGAGATGTGCGCGGTGGCGCTTGCCGCGGAAGCCGACATGGTGGTTCACGGCCCCGGAGGCGAACGCGTCGTCGCCGCCACTGACTTCTTCCAGGGGCCGTTCACGACCGTGGTCGAGCCAGATGAACTGCTCACGGAGATCCGTTTCCCCGTGATGGAGGATGCCCGCACGGCCTTCCTCGAGCTCGCTCGCCGGTCTGGCGATTTCGCGCTCTCCGGGGTGGCCGCGCTGAACCGCGGGGCGCCCGGCGCCGCTCAGGTCGCGCTCGCTGCGATCGGCGTGGGCGGGTCCGCCGTCCGGCTGCGGGACGCAGAGGCCGCGGTCGAGGGGAGGGAGCTCACGGACGACGTGCTTCGTGACGCCGGCGAGGCCGCATCCGCCGCCGTCGATCCGCCGACGGACATCCACGCCGACGCGCAGTACCGCAAGGAGCTCCTCGGCGTACTCGTGCGGAGGGCGCTGCGGCAGGTCGCGTGAGCCTACGGACCGCGGACCCCGCCTGAATCCTTCGCTCGTGGAGCGCCCGGCCTTCGTCGGGCCTGGGTGCCGGGATCGAGGACGATCGCCTGCTCCGCAGGCGGGCCAGTTCGCGTTCCCTCGCGGCGCTGAGGCGCGACGTTCGCCTTGACTTCCCCTCCGTGGCGCTCCTAGCATGGGCGGTGACTTGTCAGGCAAGCTGCCCGCGCTGAGCCTCGCCGGGCGTCCGGCCTATTTCGGCGCGCGGGTCGCGCGCGTCGAGGACGACCGTTTGCTCCGCGGGGGCGGGAGCTTCGTGGCCGACATCCGTCTCCCCAGGATGGTCGAGATGACCGTCGTGCGGAGCCAGTTCGCGCACGCACTCATCAGGGTCGACGTTGAGCCGGCGCGCGCCGCCGAAGGGGTGATCGCCGCCTTCGTGGCGGCGGATCTGGTAGACGTCGAGCCCTTCCCGGACTTCATCCCGTACGTGAAGCCCGTCCGGAGCTTCCCGCTCGCGCGGAATCGCGTTCGGTATGTCGGCGCGCCGCTCGCGGTCGTCGTCGGCGAGGACCGTTACGTGGCCGAAGACGGCGCCGAGCTCGTGGCGGTCGAGTACGACCCGCTCCCCGTGGTGGGATCGACGGCCGCGGCGCTGGACGAAGATGCCCCCAGGCTCTTCGAGGACTGGCCGGACAACCTGATCGTGGACTTCCCGTCGTCGTCCCCGGAGGTGACCGACGCCTTCGAGACACGCCGCGTTGTTCGCGGGCGCTTCTCGATGCATCGGCATGGCGGGGTCCCGATCGAGACCCGCGGCTGCGTGGCCGAGTTCCGCGACGGGCGGCTCACGCTCCACACGACCACGCAGAGCCCGCACATCACTCGGACGACCCTCTCCTATGCGCTGCCGCTCCTCGAGCGGGACATCCACGTCGTGACGCCCGACGTCGGTGGAAGCTTCGGCGTGAAGGCCCATGTCTACCCCGAGGAGGTCCTCGTCTCGTGGCTCGCGCTGAAGCTTCGGCGGCCGGTGCGCTGGATCGAGGACCGGGGCGAGCACCTCGTCGCGAGCTGTCACGCGCGGGAGCAGACGATGGAGCTGGAGGCGGCGGTCGAGGACGACGGCACGATCGCGGCGCTCCGCTGCCACCTCCTGCACGACGTCGGATCCGGCGAGATCTTCGTGCCGGGGATCAACCCCACGTTCGTGACGGCCGGCTCGATCACCGGGGCGTACCGGATCCCACTGGCCGAGTGCTCGATCACGGAGGTCGTGACCAACAAGACGCCCTCGGGCGCCTATCGTGGGTTCGGCCAGCCGGAGGCGTACTTCGCCCTCGAGATCCTGGTCGACAAGATCGCCCGGGAGCTCGGCGTCGACCGGTTCGACCTTCGCCGCCGGATGCTGCTTGGCGCGTCGGATCTGCCGTACGCCAACCCGTTCGGCGGGATCGTCGACTCGGGGAGCTTCGCCGAGGCCTTCGACCGCGCCGTCGATCGCGGCGGCGCCGCGGAGGCCAGACGCCGGGCCGAGTATGCCGTCGACCCGAACATCAGGGTCGGGTTCGGGGTTGCGACCTATCTCGAGGGGACGGCGCCCACCTACTTCGGGACGACCGGACGGTGGACCTCGCACGACTCAGCAAGGGTCCGGATGGAGCCCGACGGAAGCGTCGTGGTCTCGATCGGGGTAACCACGGCGGGACAGGGGAAGATCAGGATGGCCGCCGGCCTGGCCGCCGACGCGCTCGGCGTGCCGATCGAGAGCGTGCGGGTGGAGTCGGGCGACACGGACGCGAGTCCCTACGGGCTCGGTGCGTGGGGGAGCCGCAGCACGATCGTGGGGGGTGGGGCCATACTGGGCGCGGCGGGTCTGGTGCGCGAGAAGGTCGTGACGATCGCCGCCCATCTTCTGGAGACGTCGCGAGATGACCTCGAGATCGAGGACGGGTTCGTCCTGGTGCGGGGCGCCCCCGATCGACGGATCGCGCTCGCCGACGTGGCGACCGCCGCCTGGGTTCGAACGATGGACCTTCCCACCGACGTCGATCCCGGGCTCGAGGCGCTGGTCACGTACGATCCGCCGCTCATCGACCACGTCCCCGACGAGCAGGGCCGCATGAACCCGGTCGCCACGTGCGCGAACGCGACGCACGCGGCCGTGGTGAAGGTGGACCTCGAGACCGGCCGGGCCGACGTGCTCGACTACGTCGCGGTCCACGACTGCGGTCCGATGGTGAACCCGCCCATCGTCGAGGGACAGGTGCGCGGCGGCGTGGCCCAGGAGATCGGCGGGACGCTGTACGAGCACCTGGCGTACTCGGATGACGGCCAGCCGCTCGCTGCCAGTTTCATGGACTACCTGCTGCCGACGGCCGTGGAGATCCCGGAGGTGGTCGTGGATCACCTCGAGAGCCCGTCGCCCAACACGCCGCTCGGGCTGAAGGGAGCGGGGGAGGGAGGGACGATCGGTCCCCCAGCCGCGATCAGCAACGCCGTGGCCGACGCCCTGAGTGAGTTCGGCGTGAAGATCGAGTCCCTGCCGCTCACCCCGCCGGCGATCCGAGCGATGGTCGCGGCAGCATCGGGGGCCTAGGCGTGAACGAACCCGTGCAGGAGACGGTCGGTCCCAGCCATGTCGCATCCGTCTCGGCCAGGGGGAAGAGCGAGGTGGTCCTCGAGGGCCTCACCAAGCGATTCGCGGTCTCCAGGAAAGAGACGCTCCTCGCGGTCGACGGCATCGACCTCCACGTCGCCGCGAACGAGTTCGTCGCGATCATCGGTCCCTCCGGCTGCGGCAAGTCCACGATCCTCAGGATGGTCGCGTCGCTGGAGGAACCAACCGGCGGCACCGTGAAGGTGAGCGGCCGCCCGCCCCACGAGCTCGCGCGTGGGCACCGGCTCGGCGTGGCCTTCCAGGATCACGCGCTGCTGCCCTGGTTGAGCTCCTGGGAGAACATCGCGCTGCCCTATCGCGTTGCCGGGCGCAAACCCGACGCCGAGCACATCGCCGCGCTCCTCGCGCTGGTGGGGATGGAGCGGTTCGGCAAAGCCCGGCCGCGGCAGCTTTCGGGCGGCATGCGGCAGCGGGTCGCGATCGCCCGCGCGCTCGCGCTCGGTCCGGAGGTGCTCCTGCTGGACGAGCCGTTCGGGGCATTGGACGCGGTCACCAGGAGGCGGCTCAACCTCGAGCTCCAACGCATCTGGAGCGAGCAGGCCATCACCACCCTGCTCGTCACGCACTCGGTCGAGGAGGCCATCTTCCTCGCTGACCGGATCGTCGTCCTCAGCGAGCGTCCGGGCCGTATCAAACTCGTCCGTGAGGTTCCGTTCGACCGGCCGCGCGGCCGTGAGGTCATCACGACCGACGCGTTCCATGAGCTGGCCGACGAGCTGATCCTCGCGCTCGACCCCGAAGGGTCTACCCGAGAGGTCGTGTGATGGCCGAGCTCGAGGCGACCCGGGGCCGGCGGATCGCGCTGGGGTTCGGAGGGATACTCCTTCTCGTGGTCGTGTGGGAGCTCCTCGGCCGGGCCGGGGCGCTCGGCGTGTCGTGGCCGCCGTTCTCGAAGGTCGTGGCGCAAGGGGTCGAGGACCACGCCCTCTTGTCGAGATCGCTGGTCGCGACGGTGACCGCCGCCGTCAAGGGGTTCGTCGTCGGGACCTCGGTCGCGTTCGTGCTGGCCCTCGTCGGCGTGCTCGTCCCGCCGCTCCGCCCCGGGATCG